>Ga0265798_10002660_pt1 | contig 26058 bp, 36 predicted proteins | sample P3T30metagenome_FD_192430 | JGI IMG/M metagenome (GOLD analysis project Ga0265798, IMG submission 192430) | Plant litter microbial communities from East Loma Ridge, Irvine, California - P3 T30 | ecosystem: Environmental > Terrestrial > Plant litter > Unclassified | place: USA: California...
TCGTAGCTATTGCGAAAGCCTAGGCACAAATCCTGCTCGCCGTTGCCGCCGCCGATGGTCATGTGCCCGAACATCTGCTGGCCGCTCCGATTGTGCTGGTAGCGCTCATCCTTCATCGTGAGGCCCCGCTTGTCGAGTTCTTCCTTCACGGCGTCGATAAGGTCGCGGTGGCTCACGGGGGCGTAAGTGCGCGTGCTCGCCGGCACGGGGCAGGCCAGCAGCTCGGCCAGGGCACCCGTGGGCATGGCCGGCGCAGGGCACGGCACCGGTGCCAGGATAACCGGCAGCTCGAGCGGGGCGGGCGTGGGCTCAGCTACTACCTGGGCGGTTTCGACAGGGGGCACGAAGCCTGCGATACGGCGGGCTTTGCGCTTGGCGGGGTTTTGAACTAGGGCGCTCATACTGTGGTAGTTGTAGGGGTTATTTTGATAGTGTAAAGGTCTTCATACACAGCGATTTACGCTAATTTTAACAACATTTTTTTATATAAAAACACGTTATTTATCCACAGCCAAAAGGGCATAAAAAAGCCCCCGATGGCAGTCCATCGGGGGCTTTTTCTGGGCGAGCGCCTTATTTCTGCTTCGTGGTAGGCTCGGCTTGCAACTCGCCTACGTCAACACTGTCAACCGCAGTAGTGACACGGGTAACGGCAAAGCCACTACCTATTTGCACGATAGCAAATTGACTGTAAGCGGTGCCAGATGAAGTGTAAGGGGCGGCCTGCACTGGTTGACCATCAACAACAAGTACGGCCGTAATCTGCGTGACCAAGCAAACCCCACGGTCTGGGCCATTCCAAGCAGTTTTGGGTCCCGCCGCTACTGTATACTGGTCATTGCTGCAGAAAATGCTTGCGTAGTCTACCGTGCCAGAGGCGGCATAGGTGGTAGAATTGGAGATGTGAACTGGGGTATAGCTCATGGATGAGAGTGGGTGAGGCAGCTAATGAACCGTTTCTTAGCCGCGACAAAATTCATCTGTGCCTTATCCATGAGAAAGCGTATAAGTACTTGATTTACAAATCAAGTACTTATACCTGCCGTGCCTGACCTGCCTAACGCCTGGGATTAGAACGGCAGCTTTAACGTCTTCTGAAACTCATGCTTACGCTTGGCCAGCTTGCTATCCTTCTTCTTCTGGATGGCCTCGCCAAAGCAGCGCTTCAGCAGCTCGAAATCGGCGGCCTCAGCTTCCATGTTGCGGAACTCGGCCTGGCCCCCGGCCCCCGTGAAGGTGTCGGCCTGGATGAAGGTGTAGCGCGTATCCTTCCAGATGGTGCGGTGATGGTAGGCGTTGAGGGCCGAAATCCAGTAATCGCAGTTGCACTTAATCTCCGTGCTCCACCAGAGCTTCGAGCCGGCGAGCAGGCCCTGGGCGCAGCCGTTCACCCAGCCCGTTAGCTGGATGGGGTTCAGCGCCTTGTACATCGTGGGGTTGGGGTTGCTGTTGAACCCGAACAGGTACGAGCCCGATTGCTTGGCCGCGTAGGCGGTTTCGTTGATGATAGCCAGGATGCGGGCCTCGTCCTGCACGCTCACCGGCTCGCCGGCGGGCAGGTAGAGGCGGCGGAAGTCCGTCAGGTCGTCATCGACCATGAGCAGGTTGCCGAAGTGCTGGTACATCCAGTTGCGCTTGGCCTGGAGGCCCAGCACCGAATCAGGATGCGTGACCAGCTGCGCGCCCGGGTGCGCGGCCCGGTACTCGGGGGCCTGGCTCTCGGGGATGCACACGATGGCCGAAGGCAGCAGGCCGAGGGTTGCGATACGCCCGGCCCGCTTGTGGCTGGGAATCACTACTTCAACTTGCATCGCTCGGCAAACGCTTTGGCGTCAATTACGTGGGTCTGGCCTACTTCCTGGCTCTTGTAGCTCTGGCGCTTTTCCACGCCCAGCAGCTCGCGCACGTTGTTCTCGTCAATCTCATTGCGGCACACAATCACGTAGGCCGTGTATTTCTCGCTGAACTCGGCCACGATGGGGTACTCCGGCTCGGCCTGCTTACCGGCCGCGCCGGCCTCCCCTACCAGGGCATCCAGCGCCGCCAGCTGCACGCCCATCTCATCGAGCACGTCGGCGTAGTCCTGGCGCAGCACCTCGTCAATCCACTCCCCCTCGTTCACGTTCGAGGCGAGCACAATCTTCTTGCGCACGTCGGCCGGCAGGGGCTCAGCGGCAATGAGCACGTTGACCTCGTAGGCCGGGCCGTACATGCCCAGCAGCAGGTTGTGGCGCTTATTGAAGGTCAGCAGCACCCCATCCGTATCGACGGTGGCCACTTCGAACACCCCCAGCTCGCGCAGCTTCGTTTCGAGGCGGCGGCGTTTCTCCTGGCTAATCTTGCCGAAGGGGTTGTTTTCCAGCGGCGTGAGCTGGTCGAGCCGGCGCTTGGCCGGCAGCCAGTTTATAGTTTGCTCCATGTGATATTGGCTTTAACGAGACGCCGGCGTGCCCGCTCATTCTTGCGTTGCTCGTGGTGGTAGTAGCGCACCCAGCGCCGCGGGGCCTGGGCCGTGTGCGTGGGCGTGGGGTGGGGCCAGGTGGTGCAGCTGCCCAGGGTGAGCACCAGGCACAGGGCTAGCAAGAGCTTGCTCATGCCTGGGGCTGCGCTAGCTGCATGGTGAGGATGCCCAGCTCTACTTCCAGCTTGGCCGCCTTCTGCTCGTACTCGCTACGCTTTGCCTCGGTCTTGGCCTCTGTTGCCTTTTTCTTGGCTTTGCTCAGGTTCGAGCGCATCGTATTGCGCTGCTTCACCAGCTCGGCCCGGTCTATGACGGATTCTACCGCAATACTTTCCAAGGTGGCCTGCTCAGGGGCCGGGGCTACTTCGCCGGCCAGCGCCTCAGCGGCCTGGGCTACGGCCTGGGTGAAGGCTGGGGCTTGCTCGGGGGCGATGCCCAGCTGGTCAGCCACGGCAGCCGGAGCCTGCCCGCCTTCCGTAACGAGGCGGCGTTTCTCGGCCAGGGCGTTGTATTGGTTTTGCAGGCTCAGGATTTTACCGACTAGCTCTGGCTCGGACGGGCCACCGTCCGCCAGGCGGTTGCTCAGCTGGCAGCGCTCGTTGTAGAGCCTGGCCATGAGCTGGGTCAGCTCATCGACCTGGCCGCGCACGGCCTCGGGTACCTGCTCGGGGAAGGGCTGCTCGGGGAAGGGCGCCACGAGCGGCGGGCGGTGGGCCTCCAACAGTACATCAGCTACTTGCTGCACCGCCGGCACCGCGCCCTGCACGGCCTGGGCGAAGTGGTTGAGCACCTCGCTCACGTCTTCCATGCGGCCGCCACAGCCCACTTTCACCAGCTCGTAACGTAGCTTCTCGCGGTTGCCCTGCGACTCCTTCTTAAGCAGGTTATTGACCAGGCTACGGTTGCCGCTGTGTTCCTGCAGGAGCAGCACCCCCTCGCGGTAGTCGGCCGCCTCGCCGGCTTCGAGCCAGCTAAACACCCCTTCTAATTCTTGTCCCATTCCGATAGCTTTGATTTCAGGTTGATTGAAATCAAAGCTATCGGAATGGGCCAGCCGCTAATAGGACGGAATTAGAGCAGTTCGCGGAAAGTCTGTACCACCTCCAAATGGTCGCTCGAAGCCAGCCACTCGAAGGGTTCGGTGCCCCGGTTAGTACGCTGCAACTGTTTCTCGCCGGCCTCCAGCCACTCATCGAGCCGGAAGCGCATGGTGAGCAGCAGCACCTGGGCACCCAGCGGGTGTTGCAGCAGCTTATCCAGCAGCTTTACCACCGCATCTACCTTCTTGGGAGGCAACACGTCTTCCAACGCATCCATCAGCCCCGAATCAATATCAATGCCCTGGGCCAGATACGGCTTCAGGGGCTCAAGCCGCGAAAGGTAGAGGTTAGCCGGAATGGGCATGAGCAGCGGGCCAGGGAAAAGCCGGAGGAATCGCTGCTAATTACCTGGTACGCCAAAACGCCCCAGAAACTGCGGGACTTACACCCGCACGCTCCCCCGGCCGGTTCCAGAGAGCACGGCCAGGAGGCGTTTTGGCAAGAAGGGTAACAGGTAATTAGCGGGTCAAAGGTAGCCACAAAAAAGCCCCACCTGGTAAGAGGCGGGGCTTTTTATACTTATACCTGGGGGCTAGTCTTTTGCTTGGTCCTAGCCTTGCGGGTTACGCTTTTTTTTTATCGGGGTCTTCAGCTTCATCGGCGGCCGGCGTGGTGCCGGTGGGCTCAGCCAGTGCCAGGACTGCCGGCGTGGTGCCGGTGGCCTCGGGCTGGATGCGCTCCAGCACGTGGGTTTTGCCGATGAGCTGCTCGGCCAGCGCGTCGTCGATTTTAGCGAAGGGGATGGTGCGGCCCTTGTGGAACACCCCCGTGAGGCCTTCCGTGTTTACTAGGTTAAAGTTTTTCAGCATGAGGTGAGCTTATAAAAAGTTAGGGAAGCGAGCCGGGGGCTACCTACACCGGCAGGGCGGCCGTGTAGTAGTAGGGCACGTGGGTGAAGCCTTCGCCGCTGAATTTGAAGTCCGTACCGTTTTTGTCGGTGCCCTTCTTGCCGCCCTTGTAGTCGTGCTCGAACTTCACGCCCCGGAACTCGTCGCCGATGAGGCGGGTGTTGCCGTTGCTGTCGCGGCCAGCCACGACGAAATCGCCGTTGAGGGCCCGCTGAATCACAGAGTCAACCTTGGCGTCGCCCCGGGGCACGTAGGTGGCCGCCTCCATGCTCACGCTCTGGTTGCCGGCGTCGCCCGTGGATTTGTGGGTGACTTCGCCCGAGTCGGTGGCGAAATCCCACTTCACAAACTTGCAGCCCGTCTTGGGCACGAGGGGCTTGCTGATGGTTACCCCGTCAGTGTCTACCTCCGGAAAGGTGTCGATGTCACGCCGACGGATAACGTGCAGGTCGGTCAAGCCGCCTGCGTTCGGGCAGTCATCGACTTCGATGGCCTCAATGGGCACTTTTACGCACATACTATTGAAAATTAGGAGGAAAGAACTGGAATAACGGGCGGTGAGATAAGCAGGCAATCAGGCAGCTAAAGCCCCGACCGCTGGGCGGCCGGGGCTAGCCCGCTTAAACAGTGGCAGGAGCCGGCTCGGCTTTTTCAGCCGCGATGAGGGCGCGGCCCGCCTCCAGGGCTTTGTCGTTCGTCCACACGTACTCGGCAATGGCGAAATCGGGGGCCGCCTCGAAGTCGGCCATGATATCCACGTTGCGGCGGTGCTTCTCGATGACGAACGAGTTGGGGCCACCACCCAGCGGGCCGGTCATCCACACCAGGTTATTGCGCAGGGTGCAGATAATGCCGCCCGTGTCGGCCAGGCCCGGCTCGGGTACAATCGTGATGTTGGTGCCGTCGAGCAACTTGTGGTCAAAGCCGCCCGTGTTGTTGGTGTTGCCGCCGTAGGTGGCGCGGTAGTCGCGGTTGTAGAACTTAGCCGTGCTGGGCTCCACGAGCATCACCAAGTCCTTGTTGATGAGGTGCGAGGGCACGAGGTCGGCAATGCCTTCGAGCTGGTCGATGGCGTTGGTCTGCGTGATGGGGGCACCGGTGTAAATCTGCTTGGCGGCGATAACACCCGACTCCGACATCAGGGGCAACAGGCCGTTGAACACGCGGGAAGCCTGCTTCTTATCGGCGTTGTACACCCCTTTGAATACGGCATCGAGGTGCATTTCCTCCTTGGCCCGCTCGGCCAGCTTGTCGATGATGTACTGCTGAAACGGCACGTCGTACACCTCGCCCCGCTTGCTCTTGGCAATGCGGCCCAGGTAGCCCTTCCACATCGCCGTGATGGTGGTAGGCGTCAGGGTGTAGTCGATTTTGCAGGCGCGCACCTGGCCGATGCGGTTCTTGAAGCCCACCGTGCCCTTGGGGTCGAAGGTATCCTTGCCACCGGGCTGGAGCACCGAGGTTACGAACATCTGGGTCAAGGCCAGTTGGTCGGTCACGTCGGGATACAGCTCCATGTACGTCAGGAACGACTGGTCCGTGATGAGGATGGTGGTGAGCAGCGCCCCTGCCTCACGCAGGGTATAGCTGGCAATTTTGGAGCCGAGGCCCGAGAAGTCGATTGCTTTGTCCATGCTAGGAATGCCAGCTAGTTATGCCGGAAATTTTAGCTAAAGGTGAATAAATGAATTACTTGCGGCCTACTTCTCGCCCACGCGCTTTTTAGCCGTGGCGATGGCCGAGGCCGAGAGTTTCTCCCAGGGCTCCAGGGCGGCGGACTTCTCTTCGAGGTTGTTGGTGTCGTCCTCCTCGCGGCCGTCAACGTTGGCCTGGTTTTTTTTCCACTCTTCGAGCGTGGCCAGCTTGCCCTTGGTTTCGGTCAGGGCGGCTTCGGCCTTGCCCTTCTCTTCCTGAGCGGTTTTGAGGTTGCCTTCGGCTGTCGCGAGCTTGGTTTCAGCCGTGACTTTATCAGTCTCCAGCTGCGCGATTTTCGAGTCAGCTGCTTCGAGGTTGGCCTCGGTCACGGCCTCCGTGGTGGAGCCCAGGCCCAGAGCGGCTAGGATACTGGCGAACTTGTTTGCCATGCGGAATTAAAGTTTTGGGTAAAAAGTGAAGCGGATTTACCGCCGCCCGACTGCGCGAGCTTGGCGGCGTGATTAACAGCATCTTGCAGCGAGCCAATCTTATCGACCAGGCCGTATTGGAGCGAATCCGAGCCTCGGTAAACCTTGCCCGTGAACACGTCCTCCTTGGTGCTCAGCTTGCCGGCGCGGCCCTTCTCGACGGCGGCAATGAAGGTTTCGCCAATCTGGTCGAGGTCGGCCTGCACCGAGGCGCGTACCGACTCGTCCATTTCCTCGACCCCGTTCATGCGGGCCTTGTCCGTGGCGCGGCTGGAGCGCAGAATTTCCACCTTGAGGCCCTGCTTGGCCAGGAAATCCGTCTGGTTCACGCTCATGCAGAGCACGCCCAGCGAGCCGGCGTAGCCCGTTGAGGCCGAATTGATGAAGATGTAGCTGGCCTGCGAGGCAATCCAGTAGGCGGCGCTGGCCCCCAGCCCGTCGATGTAAGCCACCACGGGCTTGCCCGAGAGGGCCACGGCCTGGGCCAGCTCCTCGGTGCCATCGACCTGCCCGCCGGGCGAGTCAATGTCGAGCACGATGGCGCTGATTTCGGGGTCGCGGTTGGCGGCATTGATGTGCGCAACCAGGTCTTTGGTGCCCAGCGAGCAGTAGCCGCCGCGCTTCTGCACCGTGCCCTGCACCGGAATCACGGCCACTTTCGAGCCGGTGGTGTTGGCCGAGCCAGCCCCACCCCGGCCGGCAGCGGCTTGGCTGCCGGCCAGCACCTGGGCAATGCCCGTGGCCAGGCTCAGGCCGTGGCCGGCCGGCTTCACGTCGAGGCCGGCCAGCTCCCCGGCCTGGGTGACCCACATGGTGGGGTAGCCCTCGGCCATGTGCGAGTACTGCCGGGGCTTGGACTCGGTGGCATCAAGCGCCGGCAACCCGGCATCCAGCCGGGTCAGGATAGCGGCTTTGGACACGGCGAAGAATTTCGCCTCTAAGGCCCAGCAGGAGCTGGCGAGCATTTCGTTCATAAGCAAGTAGACCACCCGGCAGCTGCTGCGCTGGGTGGTCTACAATGATTGCTCTTTTTGAAAGCGAAGCGTAGGACGGTTTTGCGGCCGGCCAGCTAGGGCCGAAAGCCCGGCGGTAGGCCCCAGCAGAGGTAGGCCACCGCGCCGGCCACCAGGGCGAAGCCAATCCAGCGGAACACCTGGCTGCTGCGCACGGGACTAGGCAAAGCGGCCGAGGGCATCGGCGCGTTGGATGTGGCGGCGAATCAGCTCCCCGATGGCCACGGGCTGGGTGTCGCGCAGCAGCTCGAAAAAGTCGCCTTGCAGCATCGTGGGCTGCTCAAAGCTGTCTACCACGGCCTGCCACTCGGCGTCGGGCTGGCCCAGGTAGCGCGTGGCCAGCACGTCGCCGCCGTGCTCGGGCCGGGCATCGACGAGCGTGAGGTTATCGGCAGAAAGCGGGCACTCGTAGCTCTTGAACACCTTATTGGCCAGCAGCTGGCCGAAGCCATCGCCGGCCGCGCTGGCCGCGTAGGGGCTCACGGTCACGATGATTCGCACGAAGCTCTCGCCTTCCGGCGTCTGCTCGTGGTAGAGGCTTTTGAAGCGCGCTTTTTGCTTGACCAGCGTTTCGCCATACTGAAGGTCGGAAACGGCTAACTCAATGATAGACGGCGTGTAAGGAAGCTGGGGCATAGTTACTTGACTTTGGGGTAAAGGGTGCGCAGGTAGGATTCGGTTTGTAGGCGGTCCACGATTGGCAGCTGGCTGGGGTAGACGAAGCCATCGGCAATCAGGCCTAGCCAGTCGTAGCCGGGGTTGTCGGTTTCGCCGCCAACAACTATCTCATCCGACCACGGGAGCCGCGTCTGGGCATTGCGCACCGATAGCATGGTTTGCTTCACGCCGTTGAGGTAGAACACGGCGCCCGCGTGGCCCAGCTCCACGGTGAGCAGAATTTGCTTTTCGTCATCGAGCACGGTTTGCGTCTGGTCGGCGTAGAGAAAGCCATCGACGTAGGTGTTGTAGGTCAGGCCCAGCCAATGCGTGTAGCTGCGGCCCGTGTAGCCAAACCAGGTACGCGAGCCGCTACCGGCCGTTAAGATGCTGAAAAGCATGTGCAAGCCCTCGGCCGAGGGGGCCTTGTTCAGCACCATAAACACGGTAATCACCTCGCAGGCGGAGAGGCCGGGCAGCCGGTAGCGGCGCTTGCTGCTCAGCAAGGGCTGGATACGCAGCACGGCCCCCGGGGCGGGCTGGTCGCTGTTGAGGCCCGCCACGTAGCCGGGGTTGGCGAAGGAGAAGCTACGCATCAGACCTGGGTGGCGTAGCCAGCAAATACGTCCGCCTCCGTGGCGCCGGTCGCGCACTCCAGCGTGAGCAGCGCCCGCTTGCCCGCCCCGAGCACCTGGGGCCGGGGGCCGAGAAAGACCCAGGCCGAAGGAAAGGCCAGCGACACATCGAAGCCGGCCGTGTTGTAGAGAAAGAGGCGCAGCTGCGCGCCCTGCACCTTGCCCAGGGCCGCCGTGAAGCTGACCCCGTTGCTCACGGCCAGAATTTGGGCCGGGTGAGCGAAGTCCAGGGCTAGCGCGCTATTGAAGGCTAAGGCAAAGTAGGTTTCCAGGGCCGGCGAGCTACTGCCGACCTTGATTACCGTTATAGTGGCCGCTACGTTATCCGCCTTGAATGGCTCCAGCGCGTACACGGTGCCGGTGCCCACTATGCTGGCGTAAGAGCCGCTGAGCAGCGCCGCGCCCCCGTTCACGAACTCCAGGGTCTTCCCGCAGTAGCCGGCCAGGCGCGGCAGGCGGGGTAGCGGGGTGCTGGCGGGAGCGGTTGTCAACAGCCGCACCTTGCCGACCCGAGCACCGGGGGCCGACTCAATATAAAAATTCTCAAACGTGAGCGTACCCGAATCGTCGCCGGGCAACGTCAGTACCACGTTCTCGCCCAGCTGCAAGGTGCGCCCGCGTGGGTTCACATTGAACGCCCACCCCGAGCCACTGGCGGGGTTGCTCTTGGTGAGCACGAGCACCGGCACGTTGAAGTCATACGAGATTTTGGGCGTGTCGTCAGCTACCGCCTCGTCAATGGAGGTGTAGCCAAACGGCGCGCCCCCGTTCTTGAAAAAGCCATACACTGGCGCGCCCTGCACCGCGATGGTAGCCAGCTGCTGCTCCTGCTGGTCCAGCCGCTGCTCGTGCGCCTGCTGCACCTGCTCGCTGCCCTTGGTGGCCAGCAGGTCATCCGCCTCGTCCCTGGTGTAGCCGTCCACGGCCACCGTATCAGAGGCTGGCAGCAGGGCCGAGTCTACGAGGCCGTGCAGGAACCCGCGCACGTCGGCGGGGGTGATTAGGTAATCGGTGTTGTCGGGAAACTGCACCTCGATAGCGGCGTGCAGGTCGGCGCGTTCTTGCTGAGCCATGTTACTTAAAGCCAAAGCTGAAACCCGCCGAAAAGGCGCGGCGCACGGGCGCCACGCCTACCGGCTGGGTGAAGTAGAAGGGAGCCGGCTGGGGCGTGAGGCCGGCGAAGGTGAGCGGGTAGCCATTGCGGTCGCCGGGGCGCTTGCCCGTTTCCAGGCCCGCCGCCAGGCGCAGCGGATTAGCGGGCGTACCTACTAGCTTGGTCAGCCCGTTGCCATCGGCGTAGGCCACCACGAAGTGGCGCACGGCCCGCAGCCGGGCAATGGCCTCCTGCAAGTCGGGCGCGTCGTGCAGCACCAGCAGTTGCAGCTGGGCCTTGTAGAATACGCCCTGGGCATCGTCGGCCTCGGGCTCATCGAAGCCGGCCGAATCGGGCATAAACCAAATGTCGGCGTAGTTGCCCGGGTCGAGCAGGGTGATGGGCTGGGTCAGGTTGCTGCCCACGTGCGCGGGTAGGCGCACGTTGCTGGCCGGCCACACGCGCAGGGCGCGCACGCCGCCAGTGTTGAAGCAGTCGCTGGGGGGCAGGGGCAGCAGCACGGCCTACTGGATGGTGAGCGTGATGGTGGCCGCATCGAGCAGCTTGCCCATGAGCAGCTCGAAGGCCTCACGCGACTTGTAGATTTTGGCATTGCTGGGCAGCTTGGCCAGGCCCACCAGGATGCAGCCCCGCGTATCGGCCGCCGCGTTGCCGGCGTGGATGAGCACGCCCCGGCCGGCGAGCGCCCCCCCCAGGCGCGGGGTCAGGATACGAAAGGCCGGGCTGGGGGCGATGGTAACGGGGTAGCTGCCGGTTGGAATGGCCGTTTCATTGGCCACGTGCTGGCCAGCCGGGCGCACCACGTCTTCGAGGGTATAGCAGAAGAACTTGCCGTTGTAGAATAGCTCGCCGATGGTGCAGCCGTGGGCCGAGGGCTTGCGCTGGAGGGTTAGGTGTACGTTCATGCCGCCCAAGAAGCACTTTTGGCACACCAGGTAGTAGGCCCCTAGCCGGCCGGGCTAAAACCGGCAATTGCCAGCCCGCCCCGGTGGGCTGGCTGGCAACTCGCTGGCTTCACTCCTACCCCACCCCCTACGGCCTGGGGAAGAACCGGCAAATTCCGGGGAAGAACTGGCAAATTTATTTTTTTCAAAATGGTGGCCGTTTTTGGCCAATTGCCGTATCCTATTGCCCTTTTTTTGACCCATCAAAAAAGGCGTACCAACTCAGCCGTGGCCGGCTTGCGCAGGGGCACGGTGGCCGAGAGCTTGCGCACCAGGTAGGGCACGCCGGCCAGGCGCAACGGCTGGGTCAGGTCGAGCCGGGCCAGGTCGAGGGGCGTGAGCAAGAGGGCCTGCTTGAAGCTGAGGCTGGCCAGCTTCACCGGCAGCCAGTCCTTAAGCCACTGCGCGTAGGTGCCCTGCGGCCCGCTCAGGCGCAGCGAGTAGGTGCCGCTGGCGCTCTGGGGCGAGAGCTGCGGGTAGCGGCTCACCCCATCGCTGGCCAGTTGCAGGCCGTTGTAGAAGAGCAGGCGCAATTCGGTGCTACGACTCACCTTGTCGGCCCCGCTGCTGTCCTGCTCCAGGTCGGCCCGGTAGGCAGGCTGCGAGATGGCTGGCAGCGGGGCCAGCACGTCCCCGTACACCGTGAGGTTGGTGGGCAGCTCGGCCGTGTAGCAAATGGCCTGCTCCTGCTCCTCCCCGCCCCCGTTCACGAGTACCGGCGGCAGGGCCGGGGCCAGCATCTTCCAGCTGAGGCGCACGCTCACTCCGTCCAGGTAGGTCAGGCTGCACACGTAGTACACGTCTGAATCGCGCACCAGGCGCACCTGCCCATCCTGCGGGTTTTCGCTCAGCAGCACCGCCGTGGCCGGCAAATCAGCCACGGTGGCCACGGCCGGTAGCACCAGGCTCAGGTCGGGCTGCTGGCTGAGCAAGTCCTTGGTCAGCTCGTCCTCGCTATCGACGTGGTAGGTGAGCGTAAGGCCGGCCGCCGTGTCGAACGTGACCTCGGGCGGGCCGGCCAGGCGGCTGCTCAGGTCGAAGTAGGGCGCGCCGGGGGCTACCTGCTCGGCCAGGTAGCGCGAGCGCACCAGGCCCGTAGCCGGGTCTTGGTAGATAACGATGCCCAGGTCCTGGCGCAAGCCGGCCAGCAATTCGGCCACCGTTAGCTCCGGCACCACGTCGGCCAGGCTAAAGCGCATCATGGCCACGTCGCCCCGGTCTACGAGCACGGCGTTACTGACCAGCACCAACTCCCCCAGCTCGCCGGGCAGCAGGTTGCCAAAATCCACCCCTAGCCCGCTTTCCTCAAAGATGTAGCGCAGCACGTGGCGCAGGCGCGGGAAGGGGCAGTACGGGGGCAGCAAGCGAAACTCGCTGTACACCACGCCGCCCGGCACAGCGAAGTCGGCGTTGTAGGTGAAGGTGCCATTGGCCGGCATGCCCAGCACGGGCACGGGGTTGACGGCCCACTTATTCACCGTTTCCAGCGGGTAGAGCTGGGGGTTGCTGTTTTTGGGGTCGAAGCCGGGCTGCTCCTTCGCCGCGTCGCTCACAAAGTCATTGCGCAGGGGCGCAAACACGTAATCGTAGGCCCCTGGATTGGCCACCACCTCGTTGGCGTGCAGCGAGAGGCCCGGCGCGAGTACGGGCGTACCGCCCCCGTCGAGGCCGAAGGGCACCCAGCGCTTGAACTCGCGCAGCCCACCGTAGCTGAACGAGCGCAGCAGCCGCGCACTCAGGTTGGCCCCCGACAGGCCCGCCTGCACGCTCACGCTGTACTTGCTGGCCGTGGCCGACTTGACGCGCTGGCTGCCGCGCAGCAGCGGCACCCCATCGGCCGCCAGCTCGGCCGGCAGCTGTGCCCCGGGGCGCGTGGCGCCGTCGGGGCGCTCGGGAAAGCCGTAGACCGGGCCGTTGGGCTCGGCCGGCACCGCGAACGAGTACGAGAAGCTCCCCTTTATCGTATCCTCGTCGAACAGGGGGCTGTTTAGCTCCAGCTGCACGCTGGTACCGTTGCTCAGGCGCACCGGGCGGCCGGCGCTAGTAAATTCCAGGGGCATAGGCAGTGGGGGCGTAGGCGTAATCGAATTCGAGCAGCAGCCCGCGCAGGCCGGGCTCGTCGCTGTAGGTGGCCAGCGTGCGCTTGCTCCAGTCCAGCGGCCGCAGCTGGCCGGCCGTGGCCAGCCACAGCTCGCGGCTCAACACCAGCTCCTGGGCCCAGGCCAGCTCGGCCGGCGTGAGCCAGCCGGTGGCCAGCTTGAGCTTGCGGCTGGCCGTGAGGTCGCTGAGCTGCCGGTCGGCGGCCGGCGCGGCGGTGCCCTGCACGGCGGGGCGCTCTGCCTTATCGGTGCTGGCTTCGAGCGCCACGTCTAGGCGGCCATCACAGCGCAGGGTATCGGTGCCCCCCAGCGAGTTGGTAAAGACTAGGTAGCGGGTACGCGGGGTTTCGGCCACGAACTCGTACCAGGCCGGCAGGCTCAGCGGCACCCCGGCCCCATCCTGCACCTGCACCATCAGGCGTGTAAAGCCCGGGCGGGCGGGGGCCAGGGGGATAGCCAGTAGCTGGCGCAGCCAGCCCCGGGCCGGGGGCGCGGGCAAGGCCTCGTAATCCACGATGGGCACCGTGCCCGGCCCCATGTCGTAGGCGCGGGCCACGCGCAAATCGGGCGCATCCACGTGACTCAGCCAGAACAGCCACTCGGGCTGCTGGCGCGTGACGGCCTTGGGCTGGGCCTGGGCATACATGCCCGGGCCGGTGGGCTGCCAGCTCAGGGCGGGCGGCAGGGGAAACGCGGCTTCGCGCAGCTGGAAGTAGTTGGTGTCCTGCCACTCGGCCGGCAGCCCGCCGCGCAGGGCCGTGCGCAGGGGGCTCAATTTGACCACCGGCGGCCGGCCGCCTACGCTCAAGGAGGTGCGCACGTAGTAGTTGGCCAGGTTGCGGGTGCTGCGCCGGCTGGCCAGAGTGCCAGCTACGGGCGGCACCACGGCCGCGAGCAGGGGCAGCAGCAGCGTGTCGAGGCGAAAATCCAGCCGGCCTTGCAGGTCGGCGTACTTACGCAGACTCATGACCAGGGCGAAGTCCTCGGCCCCGTGCTGGCTTTCGGCGTAGAGTTCGAGCAGCACCTGCGCCCCCAGGGGCGTGTTGGCCACCGGAAACCAGAGCGGCTGCTGCACGAAGTCAATGCCCTCGGCCGGCCCTGCCGGTGGGGCCGGGATAGCCAGCGGGGCCACCGTGAAGGTGACCGTGCGCTGGCAGCCGGCCAGCCCATCATCGCGGAAGCTCACGGCGCGCACCCCCGGCAGCACGCCGTAGAAGATGGGGGTGCTCTGCTCGGGGCCGGCATCGAGGCGGTACTGCACCCGCCCGTTGGCCGTGCCCGTGAGCCGGGCCGTGAGCGTGGCCCCGGTGGGCGTGGCCAGCTGCTCCACGCTGGCTGAGCCCAGCTCGCAGGTCAGCGGGTTGGGCGGCACGTAGCCGCAGCTTAGGCTATCGGCTTCCTCCGTAATGACAAAGCCGCCCAGCCCGTCGCCCGTGAAGCCGCGCCGCGTGGTGCCGGCGCAGTAGTGAAAGAACTCCCCGTCGTAGTTCCACTCCTGGGGGTCGTTAAGGTCCTGAAAATCATCGTAGGTGCCCACAAAGGCCGGCGTGACGGCTAGTGAGGCGGTATCGAATACCCAGTTGGTGGTGTCGTACTGCGTGCCGTATACCTGGCCTGTACGGTCGCCGTAGGGCTGGTAGTTCTCGTAGCTGGTGCGAATTATAATGAGCGCCATAACTGCTTAATTCCAGCGGGTTGTATCGTATTTGAGCGGCACGAAGTCGCCCAGCTTGAACTCAAAGCGCCAGCCGATTTCGCCGGCTACGGTGAGCGTGGCCACCGCCTCGAGCACAATGCCGTCCAGCTCGAAGCTCACAAACTTGCGGGCCTTGTAGTCGTGGCGCATCCGGCTGAGCACGTCCAGGGCCAGGGCCTCGGTGCTGGCCCACTTGGCGTCCTGGTCGGCATAGTCGCTGATACTGGCACTGTCGAGCACCACGAGCGCGGCGTGCCGCTGCCCGGTGGGCGTGGTAGAGTCCTTGTCCAGCAGGCCCAGGCTCGGCAACTCCAGCCAGAGCAGCGGGTAGCTCAGCTCATTACGCGAGCCGGCAATGATGCGCTGGGTGGGCCCCAGCACAAAATCCGCCAGCTCCACGTGCTCGGTGGTTAGCTGGCGGAAGTAGGCAATGAAATCGGGCAGCGTGTTCTTCATAAGGTAAAGGAACACGCCGCCCCTACCCCCTTTTAGGACGCAATCGCGTAGTCGGAAAACAGCTCACTGTCCGGCCCATACAGCAACTCAAAATGCCCGTTTCTGCGCAGCACCCGGTCTTTATAGTCGCGGTACACCTTGCGGGCTTCCTCCAAATCGTAGTCGCTGGGGTCGATTTCGTAGAGCTTGTAGAAGCATTTGAGCGCCCCCCGCTCGTTCTGCGTCACGGCTACCTGCCCTTTGATAAACTGAATCATCTGCTCCTGAAAGAGCTTGTCGAGCATTTCGCCCAGTTGCTTGGCCGACTCGGGCGTGAGACGGTAGTGCTTGAGGGAGGTGGGCAGGGTCAGGCGCACGGCCGAGCCAGTGAGCGCCTCCGGGCGATTGAGCTGGAGGTAGGGCAGCTTTTCTACCTTCATGCGTACGGTGCGCCCCATAAACGTATTCTGGTGAATCGGCCACGGCTCGGGACCGTATTCTTTAAGCAGGAACTGACGCACGTGGGCGCGCACCGGAATAGCGAAAATGGGTTGTTTGCTCACAGAGAGGGGTAAAGAAATCCTCATCAAAGGTTCAGCTTGGTAACGCCAGAAATTAGGACGAAAGTGCGGCCTTGACTTTAAGCACTGTATTAGTCGAACAGTGAGCCAGCCCAGCAATTTCGCGCACAGTCAGCCCGCTCTCCAAATATTTGACCACTTTCGGGTATTTAGCTAACACCTTCTTTGAATCTTGCACTGTGCCCACCGGCCGGCCCTTCTGCGCGCCGGCCGCGTAGGCTTTGTCCTGGCCGCTTTTGATGCGGTGGCCCAGGCGCTCGGTTTCCATCTCGTCCACTTCCATGAGCACCGTCATGATGAGGCGGGCAATGGGATTGGGCTTGCCATCGGGCAGCAAGGAGCCCAGCTGAATGTTGAGGGCAAACACCGACACCTTGAGGTCGGCCAGCTCCTCGACTACCTGGCGCACCTCCCGCGCGCGGCGGCCCAGCCGGCTTAGCTCCGTGACGAGTACCTGGCGCACGGCCCCCGACTTGGCCAGGGCCAGCAGCTCATCGAGGTCGGGGCGCTTGGCCCGGCTGCGGCGCGAGCCACTGAGCTTCTCGGCAATCGTGGCCACCACTTGGTAGCCGGCGCGGGTAGCGTGGCGCTCGAGGTCGCGCAGCTGGCGCCCGAAGTCCTGGACCTCGCTGCTCACGCGGGCGAAGAGCACCACCGGCACGAGTGGGGCTTGTGTCAAATTATCCACCTGGTTTTTGAGCAACAGTTTTGGGGAAAGAAAAACGGCCCGGGCGGGGGCGTTTTCGGAGTGTTTTTTGGCAATACTTATTTTGAGACAGTAGCGGGGTAATAACTCGCACAGTGCGCGCCTGCTTCTGCCTGGCATTTGCGCGGCTTAGTCGAGAAGCGTCTTTTTTGGGCAGTTGCCCCCTTGACCTTTGAGGCATGCAATTCTTCGCTTCCTCCCACCCCCGCCTGGCTACCGTGCAAAGCCGGCAGCGCGTAGTAGCCGCCGCCATCGATTTTACCCAGGGCACGGCCCTGGCCCCGCAGCAGTACGAGCGTGCCCTGCTGGATTTATTCGTGCGCGGCTTTCTCACCATCGACCAGGTTATGGAGCGACTGACCCCCTACGCCACGCACCCGAAGCGCGGCTAAGGCGAGCCTACTGCCTGCTGCCCCTCGCTGAGAGCTACAGCCAGGCGCCGTTTTTAAAGCGGCGAATTTCCTCACCCGTCTGTTGGTCGTAGAGCAGGGCCACCTTGATGGACTCCTTGGTTTTGGTCACGTAGCGGTCGTGGCGCTTGATTTCCACGGCCCGGGGGTCAGCGGCCAGGCGGCCTTCGGGCAGGTTGTTGCGCCCGTACCAGGTGCGGGCGTTGCCGTCGAGGTAGTAGACCACGAGCTTGGTGTGGGCCTGGGCAATGAATTGCTGGACCGAAGTTGAACGGGTAGTTGCCATAGAAAAGGGGTGTAAGTGGATTAGGTGTGGATAAGTGGGGTAAAGGCAATGCGGGTGGGGCTGGGCACGCTAGGGCTAGCCACCTGGGCGTAGTAGCGCTGCAAGGCGTCGGGACCCAGGGCCTGGAGCTTGGCCTCGTGGTAGCGGAAGAGCTGGATTTGGCTCATGGCCTGGGTGCGCTTGGGGGCAATGCCCAGCCGGTGGGCTTTGAGCGCCCGGCGGGCCAGCAGCAAGGCCCGGCTGATGTTGCGCTGGCGGTTGTTGGCCTCCTGGCGGGCTAGCCAGGCCTCGGTGCCGATAAAGCCGCGCTGATTCTCGGCGTCGAAGTAGCCGGTGCCGATAACAAATTCGGCAAAGGGACTGGGGGCGAACTTGTTAGGGTAGCGCTCGAAGTAGGCCGCCGCCAGGTCAAGGCGCTGCAAGACTTGCTCGTGGTAGCGCTGCCACTCCCCCGCCGTGAGCGGCGGCCCAAAGCCCCGGTACACCCCGTACCACATGGCTTGCAGCGCTTTGTGCTGCTCCGTTTCGTCAAAGCGGCGGCTGGGATAAATCCTTTTCCAGGCGTAGTGCCAGGCCTGCACCACCAGGCCCAGGCGGTCGGCTTGCAGCTGGGCCGCCGCCGCGCCCCCCGCCCCTTCTTTCGTCGCCTGGCGGGGCGCTGGAGGGGACGTAGGGCGCAGTTTGGCCCCTGCCTGCGGCCCTGTGTTGCCAGTCAAAGCACCCGCGCCGCTCGGCGCCGATGGCGTAACTAACTTTTCCACACGGCCGATTTCTATTTCCTTTTTATCCTGTTTTTCCAGTGATACAATAAGCGGAACTTTTGTCGCCGGCCCCGGCGTCGCCAGGGCGGCGATTTTGGCCTGTTTAGGCCCTTTTTGGGCCGCTGGGGCCGTGTTCCAGACGAACTCGGCCGCCAGGTAAATCTCGAAGTTGGCCTTCGTGCCCCGGAAGACTTTGCGGGCGATGAAGCCAATTTTTTGCAGCTCGCGCAAATGGTCGCGGATGGCGCGGGCCGAGACCTGGCGGAAGGCGGCCAGGCTTTCGTTGTTGGTGGCCACGGGCGGCGGGGTAGCCCGCGCGTCGGTAGCGGGCTCCAGTAGCAGGGGCACGCGCCGCAGCTGCTCGATGGCGTCGATGGCCCACACGAGTAGCACGCGGGCCGTGGCCTGCGCCCCATCGCTGAGGGCCTTGGGGCGCACGAGGTAGTGCTCTAGCTGGCCCTTAACGGTGCGCTGGCGCACTTGCAGGGGCAACTGGCTGCGCAGGCGCTTGAGGTACTGGGCGAGCCGCCCGTAGGCTGAGCGAAGGGTGTAGGGTAGCGGCAACAAGCTAGGGGCTGGTTGAAACGTGGAAAAAAAGAAGTATGGCCAGCGGCGGTATGGGCAGCCCAAAATCCGCCGCCGGCCGAACCTGCGTGCAGGCCATGTGCTCCCCTCTCCCGCGTCGAGCGGGCATTCCGTAGCCTCCGTGCCGACCGGGAAGAGGCGGGCGCTGCGTGTCTTCGTTAGACGAAAAGGGAAAAGTGTGGTAGTGGGGCGCGGGCTAGGCCGCCGGCCCCTCTGGGGGCTGGAGCACTGCTTGCAGCCCGCGCAGGCGGGCCGTGAGGCTATCGCGCTCAGCGCGCAGGCCTTGCTCCTCCCCCACATCGGGCCGTAGTTGGCCGCTCTCTATCATATCCAGCTTGAGGCCCAGGTTAGCCAGCAGCTGGTAGACGGCGTTGCGCTCGTCCTCCAGCCGGCGGCGCTCCTTCTGGGTGGGGTTTGGGGCTGGCTGGGCCGAGGGGGGCCGCACCAAGACGCCCAGGCCGGCTCGGCGCAAGTTTTGGAAAGCGCACGCTAGTTGCGTCGTCTCGGGGGCCGAGAAATACACCGTTACCTGGCTCATGATACAAGCAGGGGGGTGCGCTCGTTTTCCTGGTACTGCTCCGAGGCCAGGCGCGCCGGCACGTACTGCGCCTCGTCGGCCTGCTCTTGGCGGCGCACCTGGTGCACCTTGCGCAGGGTCAGTAGGCGGGCCATCTTATCCAGGCATTCTTCGTGGGCGTGGGTGCTGGGCTCCAGCTCGTGCAGGCTACTGGCCTGGCCGCTTACGGCGACGGCGTAGAGGGCCAGGGCCTCGTCATGCTCCTGGGGCGTGAGGTCGGCAAACTCGTCGCCGGTTAGCGTGTCAATGGACATAGTAAGCAACTACTAAGAGGGTGAGGTAACTAGGCTACTTTGAGCGCCTTGCGGGAATCCACGGGGGCGCCGTTTTTCTTGGTTCTGGTAGGCTCCAGGGCCTTTTTGGTGGGCAGCGCCGGCTGGCCCAGGATGGGGTTGGGGGTGAGCACGCCAATGCCGATGCCGAAGGCCTCCACCTCGCTGAGCTTGAAGCGCAGCTGCCCCTCGCGGTACTCGTAGGCCGGCAGGTACACCCGGTGCCCGGTGGCGTCGAAGCGGCCCGTCTTCACCCAGTCGCGCACCGTGCGCTTGTCGAACTTGGTGTGGCCGGCTACCTGCTCCAGCGTTACCAGGGGCTCCACGTTGGGCGCGGCCGGCTGCACGAGCAGGGCCAGCACCTGGCTGAGCTTGGCGTCGAGGGCGGCAATTTCTTGGCTGCTGGCGAGGTCAAAGGACATGGCTAGGCGGGTTGAAGAGCGCCGACCGCGAGAGCAGCCTGGCGCGAGTTCTTGTAGAAGTGGTTGGCCAGCAGCAGCAGGCGCACCTCGCTACCCCGGCGGATGTGCGTAGCCGAGACCAGGCATTGGCTTTGCCCGTCGGCCGCCCGCACGAAGAGGCTGAACAGGGACATATGCGCCTGCCCCTCGGGGTGGTGGTGCGCGTAAGTGGCGACAAAAAGCAGCCCTTGCCCATCGGCCCAGGTGGCGTGCAGCTGCGTGAGCACGTCGGTTTGCTGCTGCTCCACGGCGAAGCCCAGGCGCTTTAGCCAGTGGTAGAGCGTCTTGGCCAGGTTGCGCGGGCGGGCGGGCGCCAGCACGGTGGTGAGTAGTTGCTGCATGGCTAGTGCTGAGTGGCCGGGGCCAGAGTGCCGGCGGCGAGGGCGGCGAGGCGGGCCTGCTTGTAGTGGCAATTGTGGAGCAGCAGCCGGCGCACGTCGGAGAGCTTGCGCACGTGGGTATCGGTGAGCAAGTCCTGCACCCCGTGCCGGCCCAGCAGGTGCAGGCTCACGTAGCTCAGGTGCGGCCCCGTAGCCGGGCGGTGGTGGGTGTAGTGCAGCTGGTAGGTGCAGCGCGGGCCGCTGAGCCACACGGCCAGCAGCAGCGTCTGCTGGGGCGAGTCGAGGCGCTGCACCGCAAAGCCCAGCCGCTCCAGGGCGGGCTGCAAGGCATCCGCCAAATCGGGTGGGCTGGCCTCGGGCAGGCCGTAGGGGGCGCGCTCCTCCATTACTGTAGGACCAAGGCGTGCTGGCGGCCCCCTACCATGCGCTCGTGCGGGGGCATGTCATCGGCAAACAGGTACTGGTGGCTGCCCTGAAAGTGAGTTTTGAGCCACTTTTCCAGGTTCTTGCCCTCGGCTACTGTAATGCCAATGCGGCCCTTGTTATTCAGCAGCTGGTTGAAGCGCGTGGGGCTCATGTCCCACTGCTTGAGCAGCTCGTCGGTGGGCCGAATCGTCTCCAGGCCAATGGCCGTGAAGATTTCGCGCAGGCGGTTTAGGGGTTCCATCGCACGGAGGGTTAATTATGAAAAAGTGTCGGGATTTTTAAGAAGTCCGCCCGGTATTTTTCATATTTACACCGGATTGATAGCGCAATACTACGGAAAACTGTAGTTATAAAGCAAACTTTAGTACAGATTTTTGAGATTATTTTCAGAATAATGATTGGCGAACGTTTAAGAGCTGCTTTCAAGGACGCGGGCATACCACTTGCTAAAGTGGCTGAGCACATTGGCATTAGCCAAACAAGCCTCTACAACATTCTGAAAAAAGACAGCTTTGAAATAGACTACCTCAAGAAATCCGCAGAGTTATTGGGAGTGCCGGCATCCACTTTTCTGGATGATAACCAACTACAGAATAGACCACACTCAGTCACTCAAGAGGGGGATTTCAACCAAGCTGGCAACGCCAACACCCAAAAAATCAAGACTAGTAAGGCTCCTTCTCAGGAACTAGCAGCTGAGCTAGCAGCTTGCCAGCGCGAATTAGAAGTTACCCGCGCCCTAGTCGCGGCAAAAGAGGAAACTATTAGCTTACTTCGTGGTGGCTATACACGGCCTAACTAATAAAATATGAAAAAACTTCTTCTCCTTTTACTCACTGCGGCTACAATCACGGCTAGCTCTTCTTGCTCGTCAGGCAGTAGCGATGACCCAACTCCTTCAGGGAGTTCCACTAGTGCTGGCGTAACGCCTGGCGACACCAAGAGCGGCACCTATAACGGACACCAACTCTACAAAGGCCCTAGAGGCGGCTGCTACTATATCAATAGCAAGGGCAACAAAGAATATGTTGACGCCAAATACTGCATCTAGCCTACTTCGTGACAGCTACAAACAGCGAAACTAGTTTATGAAAAGAAGCCTCCTCCCCACTCTACTACTGGCTACTATTGCCTTTAGCTCATCTTGCTCCTCGGGCACTAGCCCCGAAGAAGTGAAGACTAGCGAGGTAGCCAGTAGTGGGGAGGAAGCTCTAAAGCAGAACGCAGCAGCAGCTACTGATGCCTACCGCGCCCAGCTGCAAAAAGACATAGCTAAACACGCAGAACGCACCTTCACCACTGACCAGCTAGTACGAAAAGCACGCGCAACCAAAGGTTACTACAATAACCAGGTTTATGTAGAAGGGGTGATAAAACGCACAGGAATAGACGAGATTGAACAGCCGTATGTCTTACTTAAGTCGAAAGACCGGGTGTACTCTGTGAAGGTTATTCTAACGAATAAAAACGAACTCAAAGTCCTTAAAACAGGTGATAAGGTCACGTTCGATGGCAATTGCCAAGGGTTTATACTTTCGAACTTGATTCTGATTGACGCTACACAGGCTTCCAGCTTAAGCAGCCTGAAAGACAACCTTAAGAATCTGTAAGGTTATCAGCCTTCACGCGGCAGCTACCGCGCCCCAATTAGCAAGCCTACCCTACTCTCCCCACTCTTCTACCTTCTACCACCAACAAGTCACGGTTAGCCCCTTTCAGTCTGCCTTACCCAAGGCCCTATGATTGCGCCTTAGGCGTGCTACATGACAAGTTTAGAAGAAAAGGTGAACCAACGCCTGGTTGACACTGGCCTCACCATGCAGGTGCTGGCCGACCGAGTGGGCCTACCCGAGCCTGAGCTACTAGCCCTTTGCCAGGGTAACCCCCGCCTCTCCGAGCTGGAGCAGTTGGGCGATGCCCTGCGCATCGACCCCTGCTACTTCCTGCCCCCGGTGAAGCAACACGGGGCGTTCAACATCGCCGGCAACGGCAACGTGCAGAAGATTAAAATCGGCAAGGCGGCTGCCCATGAGCTAGTAGCGGAGCTTGGCGTGTGCCGACGCTTTCTGGATATGAACCAGGAACTGCTGGCGGCTAAGGATGAGATTATTGCGTTACTGCGCGGTGGGACTAATTAATTAAATTAGTTACCTTTAACCCCTTACCTGCCCACATACATAATTCACATTGACAAAATGGCTACCACTACAACCTCTACACTCAACCAAACCGTCCTTGACAAGTACGGTATTATTGAAGTAATACAACGCATACCTAGCGGCCAGCGAGAAGTATATATAGTAAAGACCAGTGATGGAATAGTTGTTATTAAGGTTATGGCTTTTATGGCTACTGACCGCCTAGAAAGAGAAATAAATATTTGTAAGAGGTTCAGTGGCTTCGCTGGCCTACCTGTGTTCATAAGCATGGAGATAATTGACGGTAAAGTAGTCCTTGTCGAAGAATACATTCCGGGAGAAGTACTCAGTAGCATAGCCCACACCTACCAAGGCGATGGCAATAGAGTTAAATTGTTGCTAAGGAACCTCATTAATATTATGCTACCTCTATGGACTGAACACGCTGTTGTCCACCGAGACATCAAACCAGAAAATATTATCATCCAATCAGATGATACCCCCACGATTATTGACTTTGGTATTGCCAAAGACTTTAATGCAGCCTCTGTAACCGAGGCAGGCTATCAGCCTTTCAGCCCTTATTTTGGAGCCCCAGAGCAATACAACGGCCAAAAGGAGCTCATTGGGATTACTACTGATATGTTCAGCATTGGTGTGCTGGGGTATAATCTATATTACGGTAAGCGACCTTTTGGCAATAGCAGAGCTGAGATTGAGAAGCGATTTCAAGACTCCTCTACCCCCCTTACTATCCCAGCTAATTGCCCGATAGGCGACTTCTTGAGAGAAGCATTACACATAGCGAGCATTGAAAGACCCCGCCGACCATTAACTTACCTAAACTTACTCGCTTAAATACATGGAACTACTACACATGCTAGGGCATAATGCCAAATGGAATTTTGACCTGCATTTTCAGAACGACGTTGGTGATGGCTTCATCTTTTGTGCATATAGCTTTCCAATAGACTATTTCGAAAAGAAAAAAGTCTCCGGCTACGCGCTGGATAAAATTCTACTGAACAGCATCATGGACTTTCAGTTCTATGGCAAAAAGGAATCTTCTGAACTAAGTACTGGAAAGCTCCATACATACCCTTTCCATCCAGCAAACGTTGAAGATTCAGGTGTTACTTCAGAGTACATTCTTACTTGCATCGAACAGGCCATTAACTTTCAAGAAGAACTAGGCTTGAAAAAAATAGTAATTCCAAATTACTATGAGCATTTCGAGTTAAAGAACTTAACGTTCATCATTAAAAAAGTAAATACTTGGCTAAAAGCGAATCGCCGCCAAGGACACGAATACTATATGACCATTCCTATCACTAACCATATGGTAGTCGATAAGGAAAAAATGGAGAGTTTACTTGGTGAGCTAGTCGCGGCTAATATTGTTTTTGATGGTTACTACATCGCTTGTGAAACAAAACCAGAAAACAGACGCAAGATTAGTACTGAGATTAAGTACCTCATAAACTTATCCCGCTTTTTTAGAATACTTAACAAACAGGAATTTAAAATCATCTACGCTTACGCAAACTGGGATTCTCTACTATTCTTCGCACAGACTGATATAGACTACATATCTGTTGGCACCTTTGAGAATCTGCGGAATTTCTCCTTAAAAAGGTTCACCACCTCTGTTGAAGGTGGTGGACCATCAGATGGCTGGTACTTCTCCGAGAAGCTTCTTAACGTTGTTAAGGCTCTTTATGTCCCATTGCTAAGCGATAAAGGAGTACTGGGTGTCATTGAAAACGAGGAGAATATTTTTTCTGACATCATTTTAGATGAAGACTACGTCTGGAACAACCTCAAAATAGAAGTTCAGAAAAACTATGTGGTAGCCGTAAATTCTCTATTCAACTCACTGGCAAAATTCCCTGCTGGCAAGCCTAGAATTCAGGAGTTGCTTCGCTTAGTCAATCATGCAAGCGATTGCTATGATAACCTAGAGAGCCGTGGTGTTCACCTGATAGAAGAGAGCAGCAACTATCATTTGGATACGTGGAAAATCTTTCTAACCTCACTTTGATTTGCTCGAAATAGTATGCCTTTACTTGCTCATTAAGCAGTATGGCCATTTTATCATTTATGGGCTCACCTGGCGTGGGCTCATAAATCATTTTCCAATTTCCCTCTAAATCTAGAGATATCAAGCCAACCCCTAGCGACTGGAAGGCACTAAGATTTTTGATTGCAGGTCTAAGATGTGCATCATCCAGAAGAACGTAACTCCGAGATGCAAACCATTTATATCTATAAGCTTGATTTAGTGCGCGCTTCCAGTCTTTAAGTTTAGCTTCTATCGCGATTACATCTCTTATAGTGCTCTCGTACCTCTTAGCAAGCTCTATTGTCTCTGGGCACCGCCAAGTAATATAGCCCAATTCACCAAGCTTTTCTAGTGAGTTATTTACTTGTTGCTTATTAAGGCGAGTTGACTCAACAATAGCAGTCACCGAAGATTGACCTTGCTTTTCTATTGCCTTGTAGATTGAGATATCGTGTTTGAGAAGCACTTTCTGTTGATAAGAACAGGGTGTATGTTCTACTACTACTATATCAGCTCTGCCGAAACCTACATTAACCTCACGGAGTACGACTGTATTTTCTTTAACGCCTTTGTAGGCTGTAGATGTTAACGTTTCACAGTGTGGTATTGAAGATATAACTAAGTTCTCTTCTGTTTCAAACATTTTTAAGGAGGACATAGCTAGCATCATCAGTATTTTTATTCTCCACTAAATCTTGCCAATTATTTTTAATTGTTTCGAGTCTTTTTTTGTTGAGAAAAGAATTAAAAAAACTAACTCTAGTTTCTTCAAAAATCTTATAAAATCCGTCACTGCAAATTAGAATACTATCTCTAAAGTCATTTATTACCTTCTCAAAAACATCTCCTTCTTCTAAATCAAGCCCTAAGCATTTAGTAATCATATTTGACCCTGGAAATACTACATCATCTTCTGTCAACTTAGTAACATAATGCTTGCCTAAAGCATAAATACGCGTGTCACCTAGAGTTAAGAACATTAATTTGTTAGTACTCTCAAAATAGACGCAGATAGCACAAGTGGACAAGGCCGTTGATTTTGCCTGAGGATGAGCAAGTATCTCCTTATTAAGGTCTATTATCATAGACTCTAGCATAAAAACCCCATCTTTATAGAACTTATGATGTTGCTTTTCTATAAAGCGTGACGCTAGCTTAGTTGCTAAAGCATTATTCTTGGCGCTACCCACCCCATCAAATACTCCTAGTATCGTATATTCCTCATGAGAAAGCACAAATACTTTATCTTCATTGCGTTGATGTGTAGTGCCTATGAAGGAATCAAACACAACCTTGATGTCGGTCGGGCTTTTGCCACTTGTCTTCT
>Ga0265798_10002662_pt1 | contig 26048 bp, 25 predicted proteins | sample P3T30metagenome_FD_192430 | JGI IMG/M metagenome (GOLD analysis project Ga0265798, IMG submission 192430) | Plant litter microbial communities from East Loma Ridge, Irvine, California - P3 T30 | ecosystem: Environmental > Terrestrial > Plant litter > Unclassified | place: USA: California...
AAACGAGCAGGAGACTATCGACATCAAGCAGCGACTCGAGTCCGAACGCCGGAGGGGATTTTTTGTCGACTACACTAAAGGTCGTAGCGTGACCTTTTCCGACCTATTGACCCGGTACCTACGTGAGGAGTCTCCGCGCCATAAAGGCTTTCAGGTCGAAGGCTACACCATCAACGCTATTCTGGCGAATGCCGGCCTACCGCGGGTCGATATCGCCCAAGCTCTTGCAAACCATAACAACCCGCACCCCAGCTTAGTCGGAATGACTCTTCCTAAGCCTTCAGGCAAAAGCGTTCGTACGCCCTCCCCTACCTCACGCTTTGTTCTCAAAGCTTTCGCAGACGTAGTGCCTGGGGACTTCACCGCATACATTGACCATCGTTGCCAATCGGTAAAACCGGCCACCGTGGACCGTGAAATCGACATATTTTCGGCGGTCTGTCACATGGCCATCGACACCTGGAGAATCCCAATCGCTAAAAGCCCCATGGATGGTGTTAAGCGGCCGAAGTATTTCAACGAGCGCGACCGGCGATTGAAGGAAGGTGAAGAACAACGTTTGCTGGACGCGGCCTATAACGAAGATGCACAACAATCCATCGAACGACGACTCGAAAGTCTGATGCGTGTTGAGCGAGAGGCTTCTACTAAGGCGACTACGACTTACAAGCGTAAAGCCATCATCAAGGATGCACGAATGCGCTACTTGACATCCGCAGAAGCGAGCTACACCCACATCCCGTGGACGGAGGCATTTATCCAGTTTCAACTGATGACCGGCGCCCGACGCAGCGAAACGATGTCGCTGACCTGGAAGAACATCGATTTCGATGAGCAAACCGCATATATCCCAGAGTCCAAAAACGGGCGCCCGCGGAAACTTGCATTACGCGCTGACCTGATTTCACTGCTTAAGCAGTTGCCGAGCGACGGCGAAATGTTATTCCAGATGAGTCTCGATGCCCTGCGCAAGGCGTGGTCCCGAATCTGTAAAGCTGCTGAGTTGGTCGATGACGATGAACTTCACGTTCATGACCTCCGACATGAAGCCATTTCTCGCGTCGCCGACGCCGGCGGTAGGCTGCCTGGCGGATTCACTCTGGTAGACCTTCAGGCGTTCAGCGGACACTTGGATACGCGCATGCTTCTCCGCTATACCCATCTCTGCATGCCGGCATTCGCCAAGAAATTGGATGAAGCGTTTGCCGACGCCCGTCAAATTACGGTACATCGCGGGCAGCGCCGCCTGAAGAAAGGTGCACAGCTGAACATGAATCTCCTAGCGAACGCCCCTACAACGCATGCATTGCAGCCCGATGCTGAGCACACATCCAGACGGACTACCTCCAATGTGGTCCCGTTCCAGCGGCGCATCGCTGCCTGAGCGCTCAAGCAGCGATAAGAAGAGAGCCCGCCTCAGTGCTCTCTTTTTTTGGCAGCCCGAGCTCGCTTCGACCTGTCTTCGAAGTCAACGTCTCAAAAACTCAAATCGAGAACTAGCAATTCCTATGAATGAAATGACCATGGGCAATGCGGCGGTCTCGTTGGCAGTTCCGACGGATTAACCGAAATTTCCTCAAAAAGTTGACTACCTTCCGACGTTATTTCGTAGTGTTGGCCAGACCCGCCGACGACACGAGACCGACTTTTGACCACAAGCTTAGCATCGGCACCGATGGTCTTTAAGCAATAGCTGAAGTTATGCCATCCCAAACGATATCCATTAGGCGCCTCGCTCAGTGAAACCAGAGTTTTCCGGCACAAGCTTCACGCCAGTCCAATCACGTTTTCGGGATTTAATGGCGTGACAGTTCGCGCACAAACACGCAAAGGCAGAACCCACAACATGTCCGTCTACGTGGTCAATATTTAAGACCCGAACATCTGAGAAGCCACAAACCTCACAGCGATAGCGGCTCATCCGTGCGGCAAGTAGCGCAGCCGAACCATACGTTTTTCGAAGATTTCCGTTGGTTCTAGTAAAGAGCCAACGGATAACAATCCGTTCAGCGTCGTCGAGAAATTCGTTGGCGATAATCAGCCGCTGCCGTGGAAGATTGAGTGGGCCGTTATCTTTATATAGATAGCGAAGTGCCGTTCGAAGTGCGCCCTGAGCATCAGCATCAATGGCCAACACCCTCGCCTCAATAAGGAAGTCATTATTGAAAGCTTCACCGCTGATGGCAATCAAAGGAGTCATACTATCCAAGCAAAAGGTAACGTTGAACAGCCGAGCCGCTACATTCAAGCTCGGCTTCCCTCAGAAGCTATCCCATATTTTGGGAACAGAACACTCGTGAAAAACCCTTCAAGTGCGCCTCGATTACGATATTCGTCTTCTCTGACCCACTGGATGTGACAACTCCCCCTTAGAAACGCTTTCGCCTCCTCCATGGTTGCGACCTCACCAGACTCTACCATATATTTTTTAAGCCTAGCTGTAGATTGGTTGCCCATTAAATGGTTTGTGTACAGCCTTCGGGCCAGGCTTGATGCGCGGCCGACGTAATATGGGATAACTTCACCGTTTGCATTTGCTGAAATTAGATAAACACCTCCTTCGTGCGGAAGCAAGCTTTCAGTAAGATTGAGATATGGAACTGGATTCGCGTTCAGCAAATCATCTAGTTTTGATTTCAAAATTTGTATGCGTTCAGTATGCATAAAATATGATAAGGTCGAATATACGCTGTCGGAACGCGCAGCAGATATCACAGGTTTAATAGGCAGAGTAACTGTCAAACGTTCGGTAGGCGAGCGGTCTTGGTCGGGTGCTTAAAATCGACAACGCAAGCGGAAGATTGTGTTTTCGGGGGGCCTCCGCTTAAGTCCAGCATGTCGACGACGCGGTTGAGAAAGTTAAGGCATCGGCTGAAAAGCAGCTTCGCACAGTCTTCGTGGCACGCTTCATGTTGTCTCCCTGAAAAAATAACGGCGAGCGCAACTGTGATGGTCAGGGAACAATGCTGCCTGTGGCGCGAGTACGGGCCACCGCTCATTACTGTTCAGCGCCGGGAGCTTGGTTGGAGTTTTGATACGCCTAAATCGACCACCGACTGACGTGTTAGTGTTGTGAGGTGGTACGCGTCCTTGCAACTCATCCCGTAGTTGGAACTAAGTTAAAAGCGCCCCGGACTACTGGCATGAAGGTGCGACACAGGAAATTATTCTGCATTCTTGATTTCGAAGCCACCGGATTCAGAGCCGATATCAACTGAACCGCGATGGTACACGTCTACGTCAATTTTCAACTGGCCATTCATAAGGACCACTATCGCCACTATAAGAAGAATCTTCAACAAGAACTGCACGCTGAACAAAATTTCAAACACCTTTTTTAGCTTTTCCATTTCCCTGCTTTCGTTTCTACAAAAATCCGTTTCGATTAACAAAAATTACCAACGTAGGCACGATTACCTTATCGGCCATTACCGCTCAGCTATCTTTACTATTGGCTGAAACACAAACACAACAGCCGGATACTGAAATTAGCTGTCAATAATCCCGACCCCATCTCTTCGTCTTAGAAGAGCACTAACTTGCGCGAAGGACTTTACCTCAACTTTATGACCGCATGCTCGCCCATCCGCTGTGACACCAAGGCAAATATATTCGTAACTATCAAGCATAAGACCTGATGAGCCATTGCGCTGAATGAGTTTCATAGGCAATACATGATGCGGACAAATCATCTCCTCATCTTCATCGCCCAAGCTTGCCCGCAATCTTCCATGTGTTTTAGCAACCAGTTCCTGCTGTGTCCAAATCTTCCTTCGCGCCTCATTTGAACCGTCCAAGTCGGCGTCCGGCCGGCGCAAGATAGTTGATTTTTCGGCTGCCAAGTCAATTTTAACTGTGGGACATACAAAGGAATTTTGCCCCGTACACTGCCACCAAAAATTGCGAGACTTCTTGTTATAAGCGCCCTGTCGAATACGCATTGTCCCGCCACATTCAGAACATCGCTTTGAAGCGAGAAGTCCTGAAGATGCGCTCACATCATCGTCTGTCAAGGGAGCTGATATAAGTTCCTCTCGTGCAGTTGTAAGCTCTTCCTCGGCCTGTTTCGCTTTCGTCTCATCCAGTGCTTTTTTAACTTCTTGGCGTTCACGCTGAATCTCAACAAGTCGTTCACTGTCTTGCTCTGAACGCCTTCCGTCGCGCCTATACTTATCCGCCAGTTCCCGTTCTTCACCCGCCAAGTCCCGAGCGTTCGAAAAATATCTCTGAGTTATTCCGTTTGCCAGCGCAGTGGCCGCACGGCCGACGCTCGAGTGGTCAAATTCGGCGAGCACGATGCGTACGGCCTGAGCTGCCACCTCTACAACGCCAGCTAGAATCGCTTTAGCGCCTGCGAAAAGCGCTTCGAAAAATCCCATTATCATCTTCCATTTTCAATATGAATTTCTTGGTTGCTAGAACGCAATTGATGTCACGCAGCGCCTAAAAATGTACAAAGAAGGAATTTCAGTCTACTCGACTACTGGCAACACAAAGGACGCTGGTATCGGATGCTGTACTGGGGAACCAGGTCAGTTAGCTATCTAATCTTCTCACCCACTAAGCTTCCAAATGACTAGGTAGTATCAATAATCGACGACTCAGAAAGCAAATTTCATTGAACGCGCACGCACCTCTTCGTACCGAGACCTGATGCGCCCCACAATCCGGCCTGTGAAACAATACCCAACCCTTAAATTCACTGTTGGGGCTCCGCCGCCGACACATCAAAGCAACGTTACCAGCCTTCGTTCAGCTTTTTGAGCAATTCAGTCTTCGCAAGAACTTTTGTACAAAGCTCCCAGCGCTCTTTTGACGGGTCAATACTGTCCTTACTCTGGTAACGAATTTCAAACGCATTCTTAGCGGCATTACGCTGCTCTAGGTACTTGTCTAGTTCCTCGCCCAGCTCCTCGATGTGGTCAATCCACTCATCGTCGATGGTATCGGGGAGCGAACCAAAGATGTCGAATTTCTCTTTTAAACGCCGGGAAAGTACACCATAGACCTTCTCGTCACGAGTCTGGGCATAAACTAAGTTCAGCATGTCGACAGTCCGTCGCGGTTGACCAAATCGCTTAATTCGGCCGAGGCGCTGTTCTAGCTTGCTGGGGTTCCACGGCAGGTCAATGTTAATAAGCGTGCCAAGTGTCTGAAGATTCAGGCCTTCACAAGCCGCGTCAGTAGCTACGACAAGTTTAATCTCATGCCGGCGTACCGCACCCTTGATGTACTCTCGTTCGACGGTCGAAAAATCACCGCCTCGATACAAGCCGCTTTTGCCCGAACCCGCATAAACGGCCACAACTTGGTGCGGGTGCGCCTTCGCAAGCTCAGAGGCTACCCACTTGGCCGTGTCGTAGTACTGGCTGAAGATAATGCAGCCGTGTTCTGCCCACGTCTTACGGTCAGGAGATTGACCGGTTCTAAAAGTGTCGAGAAAATAGTTTACTGCCGCCAGCTTCGGGTCTCGTGCCTCTGGCCGGCTCAGCTCGGAAATGATTTCCCTCAAACAAGCTGCCTCCGGCTCTGACAGTGAATCCAATGCGTTGTCGAGGTCCAGAAGGTCTTCTTCGTCTTCAATTGACCTCTTGTCGAGCATCATTTTCGCCGTTGACCTTCCAGCGGCAAAGCTCGAGCAAATACGCTGCAAGAGTAGGTTCTTCATGAAGCCTGCTGCCTTCGTGCGCTGGCCCAACAACTTGGTGAATTCCTCAGCGGCCGCATAGGCTCGATTGAAAGGCAAATTAGTCATCAAACCTAAGCCATCCAGCGATAACCCAGGATAGGTGCCTAAAGGTGCCTTAGGGTTAGGGTGAACATCGACGGCAACCTTTTCAAGCAGGCCCATATCTTCGAGGACATCACGACGCCGAAGGACAACATGCCGCAAGATGGGATTGTTGTTCTTAAAAAAGGTTTTATCGTGAGCGATTTCCTCCAGCGTCATCACCGCGCCGAAATCCAGCTCAGAAAAGGGTAAATCGCTGTGGTGCTGGTCGTCACTGACTCCAAGGGTCAGGCGCAGAGCTACCAAGCGTTCATCTTTCTCAGTTTTCGGAGGCAACGGTGTTCTGAGATAGTCCCACACTAGCGCCGGGTTATTGAACGAGTTTTCGCCCTTCACGACAGGTAAAGCGTCCTCACATGTCCGCCACCTGCTCGTGAACTCACGGCCCATTACAAAGCCTGCGCCTTCATTCAACACGTTTAGCAAGTCCCACAGCTCTGCGACCTCCGTCTGAATCGGAGTCGCAGTGCCAATGATGAGGTGCCGCGTCTTTCGGGCAATCCGCATCATGAAGGTGTAAAGGTTGTTAGGTTTAAAATCTTTCTTACTGATGCCGCGACTGATGCGGGCTTTATGCCCTTCATCAAGTATGACAGTACCGAAAGACATGCTGAGCAGCTCTTCGCACTCGTCCGCTTTATGAAAGATAAGGCCCTGCGAGATGATGGCGATAGTACTGGGACAGCGCCTGACGCCGGCCGCACCTAACGTGTTTTTTATAATGTGACCATTCTCATCCTGCCAGCATTTGCGGTTTGAAAGCCAAACGGCGCTCGGGATGCCGAGCTTGTCCTTGAGCTCAGTCTGCCATTGAAACGCTAAAGTTGATGGGCATAGGATGAGGACCTTACCGTCGCCCAGCAGCGCCGAAACCATGCCCGATACTGCCATTGAAAGCGTCTTGCCTACGCCCACTTCATCCGCGAGAAGTAGGCGAGCTTTGTCGTAAGTCTCTCGATGCTGCATGAAGATGGAGACGAAGGCTCGCTGCCAAGGCTGGAGCATTTCCCCGGCGCGATATAGCGGGCTCTCTACCAATGCAGACCCCGGTACTTCACTAATACTCAGGTCGTCGAATCGAACCTCGAAGCGCTCAGCTACCCGCTTGACTTCCTCGATGATTGCATCTGGAAGCGCGTAGCTGTCTTCCCAAAGCGCATCGAACTCTTCATCCACCCACTTAACGGCTTCGGTTGACGCGTCCTCCCAGAGAATCTCATAGTTAGTCGCGAAGGCGCTTTTTGACTCGTTGATGGAGCCCATGAAGGAAGTCTTACTGCCGTCCTTGTTTTCGATGACCCCCGCCTTCCCGTGAAGGAATACACGGTCCTTGGGGACCACGCGAATCTTGACGTTGCCTTTTTTCAAAAGTTCATACAGCCGCTTATACTTGTCGCGGTAGAGCAGCGCCTCAGTCGCAGGCGAAACGTCGTTCCATACTTCTCTCAGTGCTGCGTCCCTGGCCGCCTGAGACACCTTAATATCGGCTAAGTCAAGTTCGCTGTTGCAGACAATACGAACATCTGGAATACCTGCAATCTCTTCGCCGACCAGCTCGAAGATGGAGCTGCGGAAGTAGCCAGCAATGCGCCGATAGGAAACCGCTCCCTCCAGGCGCTTAGCCAGAAACTCCTTATCCAAACGTTGACGGCGAGAGCTGAAACGCTGAATAGTCATAACTTAGAGACGCTGATTTTCGATACCATCAGCTAGGACCCTTGCCGCCGACGCCTCTTCTCGACGCTTTTCCTCCACCTTCATGGCGATGAATCTGGCGATGCTGACTAAGCTGCTTCGGGCGGAGTAGAAGGCACCAACCTTCAAGTTCTGCTCCAAGCCCTTTAAAACGTCATCGAGGTCCTTACCTGCCTGCAGGTCCATCAAGGCATATAGAACGCCACGAGTCAGGGTTTCGAAAAGGACAGAAGTAGGGTTCATCTCTGCGCGCCCGAACTCCTTGGCTGACCGCAAGGCAGCATTATTGGCGCGCTCACTTGCCATGAGCGTATTCCAATTTCTAACTCCGAAGGCTTTCGCAAAGTTCTGGTAGTTGTCTAGGCTGTTCAAGCCATGCGATTCTTGCTCCAACATTTTCAGGTAAAACCGTTCAGCAGGACCCAGGTCATGCCATACCGACTCAGGAAGGCCTTGAGGTACCAATGCCTTGTTTGCAGTGTTCACTGCGAAATCAATCAAGCTCTCTACAAGCGAAGTTTGGCCTGCCACGCGAGGTCGTAAAGCTTCCTGAGCCATTTCCTTGCCGTCGATGATGCTGTATTGAGTAAGAACTTTGAGTGCAGCAGCGTAACCAGCCATCTGCAGGTCAGCGTCCTCAAACAGGTTACCATCCTTGGCTCGCTTTGAGTCTGAGGTAACGGTGTCGTTCATGCCTGTGAGTCGTTTAATTTGCTCTGAGACTTCATCTTCAAGTTCGTATGCCAAGTCTGTTTGATTTGTTCGTTTGGCGCCAAGCCGCTTACGGAGCACTAAAAGGATGGTTCCTTTTACGTATGAGCCATCACGAAGAGCAGAATCCGTCTCCGTAACTAGATACCAAGCAGCTGTTACGCGTAAGCCACTCGCCCATACGATGTTGGCCATGTCAGCCCAAATATTGCCGCTTTGATGAGTGAACATCAGTACTTGAATACCGTTATCAGGCATACACTCTGCCATACGCTTATAGGCGGCCACCATGCTTAGTCTGAAGTCATGGTTTTCGCCTTTAACAGCTAACTCCCGACGTGAATCCCATGTCCAGTTTGAGAACTCTGAAGGAGGATTTTTTCGCAGCCAAGCAATGAAGAATTCAAGAATCTCCTCGTATTTCACAGCGTCCCCGTATGGGGGGTCCGTTACATACACATCCACGGATTCAGTCATCTCATTAGCCGGAGCGTTGATGAGGCGCGGAGCTACAGGCAGTGTGGATAACTTGTATTTTGGCGTAATGAGAGCAGTAGTAAACGCAAAGCCTCTACAGCCGTAATTAAACAACGGATTGACGGCTTGGTTATCAAAGGCACCCTTAGTAGCAGAGGCGCCTCCTGCACTGTTATCGAAGCGGCTTAGCCGGCAGTTCATGTTGAACATCTGAGCAAGACCAAATTTCAGCTCAGCGCATGTTAGCTTGTTCACTAGGCCCGCTAACAACAGTTGCCTCGGATTAAACAAGTGATGCCAGTGGGTCCAACCGCGTTCGCGATATAGACGCTCCGTTTCGGCCCCGGATTCAATACGAGTATCAGGAATCCAACCCTCATTCTGCCATTCAGAAAGATGATTTTTTACGTATTTAGTTACCTGAGCTTCTCGTTCTAAGTCAGCCGCCGTGACTGAGCGGAACTGTGTAGCAGGTCTCTTCGTGCCGTCGTCCAAAATCCACTGAATAGCGTACAGGCGCTCCGAATAAATGTCGGTAGAACGGAACTCTACATCAGCCTTATCCCAAAGCCGAAGTCGATTCTTGCTCACCCGTTTTCCGTTGATTGTATCTGAATAATCGCCTCGAATCGAAGAGATGCTATTGATGTGTTCAACACCGGAAACTGTGTGAACCACATTACCATTGACATATGTTCCTCTCTCAGCTGCTCGCATTTCAGCAACTGAGGCATTTTCAATCAACTCGATTTTGTATCGTTTTTCAGAGTGCACTGGGACCAACTTGGCAAAAACTGATTTGTCTTTGCTTACTGCTAGAGTGGGCAGTACAGGGACTTTCCAACCGGAAGAGGGGCATGTTACCTCAAGGCAGTAGAGATAAACTTTGCCTCTCCAACCTGCGCCGTCTTGTTCGATACGCAGGGAGTCGATTTCGGATTTAACTTTTGCTAATAGTTCTTCCTGCTTTGTCAAAAGTGCGGCACGGCGTTCTTCAGAGGCGCCCACAACATTGAATGCTCCCCAAGTTAGCATGCAGGCGACTGGATTGAGGTCAGACGCGATTACATCGCAGCCCAGCTGAGCGGCCGCAAAGGGTATTTGCCCAGAGCCCGAGAACGTGTCGGCTACAACCGGTCTGCGGCCAAATCGCATTATTCCTAATTGCTCAACCAGTTCGGAAACCGATTTGGCATTGGTACCTAAGTGTGAATTAACCGCGGGCCAAATGTGAGTCGCAACGGTATCAGCAATCTCCTCTGCTCGCTTAGCATCGGTTGCCAACTCTCGATAAGTTGAAAGCTCAAACAGCCTAGTGGCTAAGACATGCTTCTCGTCTTCAGAGATTCCTTCCCGCCACTTTACTTTGGGAGTTACCAAGCGACCATTGTGCAGAAGTCGAAAATCTCGAACGTCGAAAGGGGCAGTCAAAGGAATAGAGCTGTCTGTTGGCTCAATTACGAAGTAAGTCTCGTAATCCGACATGGGCATTGAGCGCAGGATTTCATCAGGTCTAGGGAGACCTTTGCGCTTACTAACCGACACGTCGTCCATGCTCATTAGCATTTCAAAAACTTCGAGGTCTTTGAGTGGGCTATTGGTTGCGGGCAATAAGGACGCAAGAATGCAAGCCCTATTCAAAACTAAGGGTTTGCGCCCCTTCCAATAGCTACCCAAGGTCGTCAGCGTTTGGCTTTGCCTAGCTTCCCGCTCCTTGTAAACATCAATGGACACCTTTTGCACTGGCAGAAGTGACTCAATCAGGGAAGGAGCATCTTTTAGGCTAAACGCCGTAACATCTGATGGACACAGGGTTACGCTCAAGTCAACGGGTTTATTCATTTCTGATTCTTTATTGTTTTGACAAGTAACCTCGTCCTAAAAAAGGCTGAGGTTCTCACTACCATCTTCGGTTGGGCGGGATGCTCTGACTTTCCTTGCTTCGGCTCGGCTGCTCGACAAAGCGTAATAGAGCGCCTTGCGCCACCCTATTTCTTTGTCTTCCGCAAGTCCGGCCTCGGCCACGGTTTGACTAAAAAGCCACCAGCGTTCCTCGGGCCGTAGTGCCGACCACTTAGCAGCGATAGCTTTGCATTCATCGACGCTCGCTGCGTGCTCAGCTGCCCACGCCATAATACAGAGCTCTTTTCCGAGCATACGGTCGACTTTGTTTTCGCCAGGCGACCAGCGAGAGGTGGGCAAGTTTTTTGCCTTCAGGCGCCCAGCGAACTCTTTCCTGGCTGTTTCTGCAATAGCAGACCAGAAGCGCCTGGGTATAACAACTCGATTCTCCTTTTGAGGAACGCCGTTTTCCCCGCCCTTGAGACCGTAGTCTTCGACGATGGTAATGTTCCCCTTCTGGGCAAGAGGGATATCAACCCGAAAGACGTGGGCACCAAATTCGGCACGAGCGCCAAAGCCTTCGTATCGGTCAGCAGTTTCGATTTTTTGAGCCATGAAGTCTAAAGTATTACTGCGTGAAGTCACCTTCAAACAGTTCAAAACCGATTGTTGCCGCTAGGTCGAGCAAGTCTTGACCCGTCTGAAACTGGAAACGATGAATTTTCAAGCTGATAGCTGAATCCGCAGGAAGGCAACTCCCAATCTGGCTCAAAACGCTTTCTAGGTACTGAGCATCAGCCTGCGTATCGCCCAAGAAAAACTGAGCAGCGCTCGGACTGGAGCCGACAACGGCCGCAACTTTCTCAACGGTTGCTTTCCGCTCCTTCAAAAATGCGGTGACCTGATAAGCATCCTGGCGAGAACCTAGGCTAACCAGCTTGGTTAGTTTGGCCGGCTTGCTGCGGTCAATAACCACGTCTTTCTTACCACCACCGCCATCGCCGTCTCCCGCGCCTGCGTACTCGAATTTACCCTTGGTCTCGAGACCGCCGCCTTCCGCGAAAACTAAAATCTTGGCCGTCCCGGTACCTACAGTGAATTGGCCGGTGTACTCCGTTCCATTTCGCGGCTCTGAGCCATCTAAGCTGTACCGCATGACGGCTAGTGGAGCGACAAACAACTCGACCTGACGAGTCTTTTTATCGAACAAAGCCCTTATGGTGAGTTTGTTAGACCATGTGGTGACATCTCCGGTGTCGAACTGACCGTTCGGGTCGAGGGCTAGGAACTGGACTCGATACGCCTTCGTTTTAAGAGTGTCGTCCTTGAGAACTGGGCTCGTTGCGGAGACCACGCTGTCCTCGGCGTAATGAATACGCCCGCTTGGTCCGGCGTTCAGGGCATTGACACGCAACACAACAATACCTTCATCATCCGGCTCAGTATCTGATACGACCTGAACCGACGTCTTTTTCTTTGCGGGCGTGTGAGTGACGTGACCGTTGCCAAGGTCCTCCCATACACCACGTTGGATGGCAATTGACTTTAGCGTATCTAGCCCCTTAGGCGGCATCCAGGGCATCTTAGGTTTTTGCTTCTCCCTTGCTATAGCGGTAGTCCAGTCAATGGTCGGCGTACCTTCGTTCCAGAGGTTAGTTTCTGCAAAATCGCGCAGACTATCGAACTCCCCTTCCAGGTCGAGGAACAGTTTCTTTGGATGTGCAGCTAGAGTCTTCTCTATCTGCTCTTCGCCATCGAAGGGCTTCTGTCCGTCGCGCTTGGTATCCAACGTTTTAATGCGTAATTCCGGAAACTTGTCGCCAATCTGGGCTGGATAAATGACCTTGTCGAACACTCCAAGGATAGTACTGTTGAAGTCTTGTGCCGCAGCATCTTTTTTGGCCAGAAACTCCTCGTACTGAGCATGGGCCTTCGGAATCTTGTTCTCGGCTTTGAGAGTCGCGTACACCTTCCTAGCAGCAGCCTCGATGCTTGCCATCTGGGTCTTTTCTCCAGTCAGCACGAGGAGGTTATTCTTCTCCGTTAGCTCGGCAAAGAATTGCCCTAAGGCTTCCGGCGGCATTTTGGTAGCAGGGTCAATAACCAGTAGAACTCGGTTGCGTTTGACTTCTTCAATGACCTCATTGAGGCGCGGCAACCCGATTACCTTAGTGTAGGCGGTTTTGCGGGTAGGCCGAAACATGTCTTCTAAACGCAGCTTAATAAGCTCGTCAATCTGGCCCTCAGGCGCCGTAGCTGCGATACTCTGCAGCATCTTAGTGAGATTTTCCTGGCGGTCGAAGTACAGTTTGGCGTCTTGGTTTTGGTGGAGGAACCAACACTCTGCCAACATCGACTCAATGGCTGCGTTGTACTCAATAACCGACCGAGTAGGGGTAACTACGCACTCGAGAATTTCTTCGCGTGTAAGGCCTTTAACGGCGTTTACTGCAGTAGATAAGCTAGCTGCGAACAGCAGGTTAGCTACTTCAGTTGCATTTTTGTTACCACTCGAAGCATCAATGCTTTGAGCGTGGGCAGAAAAATTCACGTCCCACAAGTCCTTGGCGATGACATCCTGCATCCCAGAGATGTCAGCGAGCTTGCTGCGGACCTCAGTAATGCTCAGGTCGAAGTGCTGGGCACCAATCAGATATACATCGTCTGTATCACGCTCCCAAACTGACTTTAGCAATCGAGACATAAGTTCCATTAGGCCTCGTGTCTGTTTAAACTGCTCGTTTTCTTTGAAGAGCGCCACTAGCTCTTTTAACCGAGGGTGGAATGGGTACGTGTTTACGACCTCGTCAGCAAGAGCCTCAGCTCCACGGGCAATGACCTTCGACTTAGTGGCTTCCTCCAACGCTTGACCGTAGTGGGCAGCTAGGTCTTGAATTTCAGCAATATCCGGCAGTTTGGTGAAGAGTCTCTTGCGGAGGATGTCGTAGACTTCGTTGCCTGCCAAGTCAACAGGAGTAATGGCCTTCTCTTGGCGGCCGAGCTCCTTGCGTGCATCCAACAATGCGCGCTCAATCAAAGCGCCGCCCTGGGCGTAGGATGCATCAAGGTCGGAGACAACGACACAGACGTTAGATAACTTGCCGGAGGCGCTTAGAAGATTTGCAAAAGCCCTCGTAGCGATATCGGCAACGGTGCCAGTGCCAGTGGCTCGCGTACCCAGGTATTGGAAGTACGGCGGAAGCTCATCGAGCAGTATGAGGGTCGGTTTATCAGATTTTAGCAGCTCCATCCAATCCAACTCATCGGGCGCCTCAGGGCCGGACAGCCAGAACTTCTTGAACTGTTCTCCTTTGCCAAGCTGGTGAGCAATCTCACCCCAGACATAGTGCGTCGGGCTATTGCGGCCGTTAAAGGCAACCACGCGTGCGTCATCAAAGGCGTCGATGTACGCCAAGTCGCTACAGTACTTGTGACGAATGTCACGATGCTTCGCTGCAAGGCCGGTGCCCACAATTAAGTGGGTCTTACCACCGCCCATGGCTTGCTTAAGATGAAAAATTGCATTACTAGACTTGCCGGCTAAGCGCTCGATTGTGCCTTGTAATAGGTCCCGCATCCCGACCGTGATGAAGGTTTTTGCGTAAAATGCTGCACCATTGCCTTCGTCGTTGATGAGCTGCTCAAGTTGCTCAATCTGGTCGCTGACATCGATGGAAAGAGCGTTGGGTGCGAGCTCGCACGCGCTGCGGACAGTCTTCATTAGTTCAAGCCTCTTCTTGAGTTCTTTTATTGGACGATGGCCCAGTGGCCTCGATGTTGTGCTCCGAACAATATTTCAGCACAAGATGCTCCACCATGTTGGACGCTGTGCGGTGTTCCCTGCGAGCAGCTTCACGCAACAATGACTTGGCCATCGGGGACATTCGTACGCTCACCTGTTCAGTTTTGTTGGTCTCAAACATAGTCACTCACACAACGACAAAATACATACATTGTATTACATTTCACCTTGGAAACTTGCACAATTCTGCAGGGTTACTAAGGGGATGAAAGGTCTGAATTGCGGCTGTCTACAAGGCCAATTGTCAAATAGATTACTCCAGCACGTTGTCGTTCTGCAACATGTGGAGGTAAGCCCGAGATGCCACGTCTCGCGCGCACGCTTGGGTTGCAATCCATAGGCAGAGTGCATAAAGACACCTGTCGTGACGGCATGACTGTAGAGAGTTCTCCGTTAGCTTGCCGGTCTCGCGGTCTGATGAACGGTTGGAGTAAAGCCCGTTGTGAAGGCGCGAACAACTGAGCGCGGTGTAAGCACTCTCACCCTCGTTGTGAGCCCGATGCTCTCCGCCTCCCCGTAACCGGCAAATGACCATGGTAAATAACCGAAAGAAGAGACTAGGTAGGCTCTGTCGTCGTACTCGAAAATCGCGCCAGTAGGCAACTCGACAAGCGGCGCGTCGTACGTCCTTTTGCCACCACCAGAAATCGCGCGTTCGGCATGAATGACTTTGTCGATGTCAGGCATCTTCATAGACGTGCGGAGCTCTTCCGGTACGTTCGCCTTTACCCAAGCGTCCTTAAACTCCAAGTGGCGTGCTCGCTGGCAGTAAGCACATGGCCGGTGCCCCGCTGCAAAAGCAGTCACTTCGTCAAGGAAGAAAAGCTCGGAGTAGTTACCTTTAGAAAACGGCTTTGGCCGCGTGATACCTTTGAATTCAAGCAGACACGTGACCCACGCCTTATGTGCCCATGGCCTAACAACTCTGTTGTGGTCATCGTGGAGTATGCCGCGGTTTCCCATCAGCGCTCCCCGACTAGGAACCGCGCACAGGCTCCCCCAAGGGTTAACTCGACTTTGTAGAGTATTTGAAGTCATTGGGTAGCCTTCGCGCGCCTCTGTCCCTCGGGGCCGGCATAACTGCGATACCAAGAATGCCCTATTCCGCTGCTTGAGCCCGAGACACTCCGGACCTCAAACTGCCCGGATTGCTTCAGAACCTGTCGCCAAGTCCTGCAGCCATACCTGCTAGGTATCTGGTCTCGGTTTTCTTTCGAAATTAATCGTATCGCAACGTCAAGAGACGTCCATCCGTCGACCTGGCGCGCCGTCTCTACGCGACGTAGGCATTCGACAATCGTACTGGGCGGCCAGCACACTGAGCCGTCAGGATTGATGCCGTGGACGAATGCGTCTTCGAATGCTTTGGATGCCAGGTATGAGGACGCCAGCGCCTCGGACTCAGTTAAGCTTACGGCCCAAGCCGTCAGGAGCTTACAGTGGCTATCTATTTGCTCGTAGCAGCTATCAAGATGGTTGGATGCGGCGCTACAGCCACTGTCATTGGATATATCGAAACGTTCGATGAGGTGGTGGACCAGGTCATTACGCAAAGCGACCAGCTCGGCCAGTCCCACCTTCGTTTGCTCGTGGCGCTGAGGTGGCATGGAGATGCTGAAGCGCACGCTAGCCCAGGTGGCATCAGGAGATTTATCGCCCTTGCTGGCTCCTCTTGCGTCGACCTCACCGCGTGACGCCTCAGGCATCAGGTGGCTAGCAGTAAACATGCGCACCAGTGTGCCTAAACTTTTGTCGCTCGCGCCAGCCACCTGTCGAGCTTGAACGGCCGACAGTTCTTCAACTGGGCCTTCGAGTGCCGAGCTCGCAACTAAAGCCTTCAACAAGCGCTCATACTGCTGCAACCGTAGCATGCAACGGCCCAGCTTACGCTGGACCTCATGCTGCAGGGCTTGGAAACCTGTATCTATGCCAGCGGTATGTCGCGATGGCTCGCGCACTTGAGTCACTTTTTCCCGATGCTCTTGTATGCGCCGAATGCTGCCCCGGCCGTCGCACCAGTGACGGTACTGATAATCGGAATCGGAATCATCGAAGCCAATACCCCACCAACAACCGCCCCCGCTGCGGCGTCTTGCACTAGCTTCGACTGCAGAGCGCTTTTGCCCAGTTGACCGAGCTCCGACGCAGCGTCACCTGCAATCTCCCTCGCCTTTGCAGCAGCAATTTTTGCATCTTCGAAATCAACTTTACCGTCACCGTTCAAATCGCCCACTAACACGCCAACCGCGCCAAGGGCGTTCCCTGCGGAATCCACTGCAGCGCTGAGAGCTGCTCCTGTGCTCTTCGCGGCTGAAGAGGCTGCATCACCAGCGACTGCAGCCCCCTGCTTCACCGTTTCCAAGGATTTCACACTGCTTTCCAAAACCGCATCGCCGGCCTTGGATGCGAACTCCGACGTCGCTTCGACCGCGTCACCTATGACCTCCCCCGCAGACGTTCGAAATTTGAACGCAGCGTTACCCGCCTTTTCTGCGGAGTCCTTGGCCACAGCAAGAGACGCATTCGCAGCCGTAGAAGCCACATCAGCAGCAGACGCAACTGCTTCGCCCATGCTTTTCACGAACCCTGAAAAAGTGCTTTTCATAAATTCCAATCTAGGTGAAGAATGAGGCAAATCTTATGTGTATTGTTGCAAGTCTAATCGCCGGGAGGAGTAATGTCCATAAAGCAATTCTAGCTCGCCCTTTGAGGAATTCGAACTCTTCTATAGACACATCGAACGTGCTCGTTATACGAGCACAAGTTGACGAGGGAAAACCAATGAACTGGAAAAAGACAACTTTCGAGCGTCATAAACTCTTTGATGAGGTCTGGTCTTCGCCAATATCGAAGTTGGCCACCCCCGGTGTCAGAATAGTTGTCGCGTCACCTGATTAAGTGAAGTCATACCGGGGACGGGCAAGAGAGAATGTGTGAAGCAGTATCCAGCAGAACGAAAAGAGGCGATGTTGCGGCAGATGATGCCGCCCCAGAACCGGTTGGTGTCGGAATTGGCGCGGGAGAGCGGGATCACCGAGCAGACGCTTTATACTTGGCGCCGTCAACTTCGTGATCAAGGAACACCGGTGCCAGGTAGTGGGAAAAATGCTGAGGAATGGACCTCGGAGGACAAGTTCGCGGTGGTGCTGGAAACGGCAGCGTTAAACGAGAGCGAACTGTCGGAGTATTGTCGCCGGAAGGGACTATTTGCAGAGCAGATCGCCACGTGGCGAGCCGCATGCATGGCCGCCAACGTGAGCATGGTGCAGCAGACGCGGGCGCAACAGGTCCAGTCGAAGGAAGACAAGAAGCGGATTCGGCAGTTGGAGAAAGACTTGCAGCGCAAGGAGAAGGCGCTGGCTGAAGCCGCAGCGTTGCTGATCCTGCGAAAAAAAGCCCAGGCGATCTGGGGGGACAAAGAGGAAGACTGATCAGCGTCCCAGATCGCCTGTCATGTGTAGCGTTGATCCGTGAAGCCGAAGCTGCAGGCAGCCGGTTGTCACCGGCCTGCCGCGAGCTCGGCATCACCCTACGGACGTTTCAACGCTGGGTGCGGGCTGGGGATGATGCTGTAGCCGTCGACAGCCGCCCGACCTGCATCAGGCCTGAGCCGGCCAACAAGCTCACTGACAACGAGCGTACCGAGATTCTGGCTGTCGCCAACAGCGAGGAATTTGCCAGTCTGCCACCGAGTCAGATCGTGCCGACGCTGGCTGATCGAGGCATCTATGTAGCCTCAGAATCGAGCTTCTACCGCGTCTTGAAGTCGGCCTCGCAACAGCACCATCGCGGCAAGGCAAAGAAGCCGAGTGAACGCGTCGTCACGAGCCATTGCGCCATGGCGCCGAACCAGGTTTGGAGTTGGGACATTACGTGGCTGCCGGCCGCGATCAAGGGCAAGTACCACTACTGGTACATGGTGCTCGACATCTACAGCCGCAAGATCGTCGGTCACGAAGTTCATGAGGCCGAGTCGGCGGAATCGGCGTCACGGCTGATGCGGCGGGCCAGTCTGGCCGAGGGATTGGCAGGCAGGCCGCTCGTACTGCACTCGGATAACGGCAGTGCAATGAAAGGCTCGACCATGCTGGCCACATTGGAGCAACTCGGCGTTGCCCCGTCGTTCAGCAGGCCGCGTGTGAGCAACGACAATGCCTACGCTGAGTCCTTGTTCAGGACCTGCAAATATCGGCCGGATTACCCAAGTAAGCCGTTCGCGACGCTCGAACAAGCGCGGGCATGGACGCAGAAATTTGTGCGCTGGTACAACCAGGATCACAAACACAGCGGCCTGAAATTCGTGACGCCGGCACAGCGCCATGGCGGCCAGGCTGAAGCGATTCTCGAGCATCGCGAACAGGTATATCGAGAAGCGAAAAGCCGCAATCCTCGGCGCTGGTCGCGCAATGTCAGGAACTGGACTTTGGATGGTCAAGTCTGGTTGAATCCGGAACGGATTCGACCACAGAAACTACAGCAGGTCGTGTGAGGTGACGCGACAACTACGTTGACAAACACCGATACTGCTGGTGTAAGAACTCATCTCGTTGGTTCTTTTTCATGGGACGATAACACATGGACAGTGCGCCTCGACGCTCGAATCGTCGACTTGTTTACAGGTGGAATAACATTTCTACCGCGGGGTGAGCGAACTAAGCTTACTGATGGGATGCAGACTTGGCTAGCCTCATTCATCAGAGCGCAAAACGACATAAGCCGGTTCAAGCTGGCAGACCTGTTAGAGTACAGCGGGAGTAAAGCGAAGCTGCGCCGGTTCGGTGAGCATATTAGGGACACAATGCCAAAACTAAAAGCCGCGGGCTGTGTTGTTGATTACTATTTCGGCCGGGGCTATCTCGTCATCGAGCGTTGAAGAGTGGACGCAAAGCCAGCCAAAACAGATAAAACTTCAGTAGTTTCTAGAAACTTCCCGCCTTCGTATTCTTAGTCTATACGCTTTCCATTGCTAAACAATTCATCCAAGCCCGGTAGCAGAAGCCGGGAACTAGAGGCGATTTCGCCCCATAAACCGTACCATTTACGCATGGAGCCTCGCAGGCGCATATCGCGGTACAGTAATTATTCCACCCTCTTGCGCCGGCGCAAGAGGCACGAGCGGTTCGAGAGCTTCCTGCCATGCTCGTGGTTCGATGCGTGAGAACCTTACCGTGGTTTTACGCCGTTGAGAGAATCTGCAAATGACTCGCGGGGGTCGTGCGATGGTGGCACCGCTGCTTGTTCGCCCTCGTTCGCCAACACTTCGACAATCGACGGTACCCTCGGGGGTGCGTCTTGAGAAAACATCTCAGCAGATTTCAAGACTGCATCGAGCCGACCAGCACGCAGCGCTTCGAGCGGTGTGGCTTGTAGTGACGTCCGAATGCTTGAGTAGAACCAATATTGTGACCCAGGTGGCAGCCGGGACAACACGTGCGTCACGCGCTCGACAGCAGCGCGCTCGATGCCAGCTTCTGCGTAAAAAGCCGGGTAGAAGCTACGCCCGCCAGGACCGGTAATGGCAAAGAGTCGGCCATCGGTCAATGCATCGCTCAGCCAGTCACGCGTTACACCAACAGCAGCACAGAAATCGTCAGCGCTGAGCAGTTCTTTTCTCTCAATTTGACGTATCACTTCCGCAGCGGCTTGCTTTATCGCCTCGGCCAAGTGGGCGTTGCCCGCAGCAATCGACTCTGGTGTTGTCGTCTGCGAGCGCGGAGTCTTCATCTGCTCGAAAACTCTGGCGGCGATGCGCTCTTCTTCCTGAGCGACGGCCCACTCTGCTGGGCTAGGAATGGGGGCGTAGTCGGGCCAATCCCTTGGCAAATAGTCCGGCAAAATACGAGTTTTCATAATGTCCTCGGTAGACATGTGGTCAGTCTAAGTCCGTTTTTGTGACGAGTCCATCAGCCGCGTTCAAGTCCGTTGTGAACGGTGCGGCATGGCCGTCTGTGTAGACGCAAGGAGCTACGATTAGAATGGCCGCCTACGAGGTGTCAGCAGATGTGGTCAACGCTGAGCTTGAGGCTGTCGAGGACACACTTGAGAGCAACAGGTACTAGAGTCACGCACGCATTCGATAATGAACAACTGGGCGCGAGCCACGATGAGACTGGCGCGAAAGCCAGCCTTACTTCGGTGCCAGTGAGCACTGCCTTGGGATAGTGTGTAGCCAATAACAGAATTTCTGCAGTGCCCTAGTTTCTGCTGCCATCACGGTATATTTTTCATGGGAACCCTGGCCGATACTCTGCAACGGAACATAGCACTGCCATAAATTTATGGCGTCATGAGAAACAGAGGCGTCGGTAATTGTCGGTCGTACAACAGCCACGAACTCCGCCGAATTAAGCGTCGGTATAATAAAGATTCATAGAACCTAGCGCCCCCTGATTAATCGAGAAGTAAAATCGCGCCAATAGTTAGAATCGTGGCTATAGCTAGCGCCCCCATTCCAACAAATGCCAAGAAAACGGGAGCTTGCTTCGGGTCCAACAACATTTGACGAATTTTACTTCTAATTGAAAATTTCACCGCCGATTCTCCTTCACGGGGCCTTCAAGCAGCATGGCTGTCGTCTACGGTACCCGGTCAGGCCGTAGGCTCGCAATGCGATTTCGGATTTTCGAGGGGTTATGGGTTTATCAAAACTAGCTTCGAGTTCGATTAAGTGCCAACGAACAATGGCTAGTCTCAAACCGCTACGCGTGCGCCCCTTTGGTCAGACAGCCAAGTTCGGTGCTCCGCGGCGAAGCTCATCTTATTCGGACATCAAGAAGGACCTCTACTACGTTCCGTGACGGCGCTCCGACGTTGAAAATCTTCCGTATAGCACGGGCACTGACTTCAAAAAAATAGGCTGCCTGCCTGGATACGAAGGACTTCCTAGACGCAGAACGTCGCTGCGCAAAGCCGTGGCCACGCTGCCCGCAGCTTTCGAATCGAGAGGTAGGGTCCACTGGGTAAATTTCCTTCTTCGATTTCTTGCAGGGTCTCGACCGATTCAATCCACAGGGAACGGTCTAGTCGCACACGTTCGTGTAACAGCTGCCAGCGAGCATGAAGCGCTTCCGGCGCGTGATTGACGACCTGACAAAAAAGGTCTGCGCACGCCAGCGACCACGGTGCAAGTGTATCGAGACTATCGGACAGCATCACATCGTCCCCCGACATCGCACTGCTTACTCGATGGTCGAGCCATTCCTGAAGGCTGAGTCCTGATTGCTGGGCGGCTGACATTGCCGCTGCACACACCGCCGGCGACAGATAAAGCACTGTACGTACGCCAACGGGTTGCGCGAGTTCTGACATATTCATAATACCTCTCATAGTTGCGTTAGGAACAACTATCATGCCCCGGCCAGGGTGAAATTGCACGTTGTTCTAATTACGTAAACACGGCCTACCTATACATGAAGTGCTCGCCTTCCAAACGAGCTTTCTAGGAGGTCAAATGAGGGGCAGGAAAGGGATTACCCGAGTCGATGTAGTACGCGCGTGCGTCGCCTTAATCAAGCAAGGAAGGAGAATCGGACCGACGAATGTGAGGCTTGAGCTAGGCACAGGTAGCATGTCGACGATTAGCCACCATCTACGCACGCTAGCGTTTCAGAACGTTCACTGTGACCTAGAATCAAAAGCAAGACGCTGATTCAGCGGCGGCCCAATGCGGGCCGCCTTTTTGCTCACATTCCGACGATATAGCAAGCAGTCGTAGCCTAGCGGCCCTACCTACGACCGGCCTGTTGAGCTGTTCTCCCCTCCAATCTGGCTCAACAGCACCAAGGGAGGTCGACAACCCCTGACGCACTCGCTAAGCCAACCAGATAAACATGGTGATTTTACTAGAGCCCAAATCTATGAAATTTCATCATGACCACAGCCTTCAAACCCCTGACAAAAGATGACATCGCTGAAGTATTAGGCGTGTCTCTACGCACTATCGAAAACTGGGTAAGTGATGGGACCCTCCCGTCACCAAGGAAGCTCGGCAACCGCGTGTTCTGGCACCCAACGATTTTCTACGCCTGGTTAGAATGCGTGCTAACAACGGAAGACGCTACCGAGTTAACTGGCACTCAGCCCCTATCACACGCTACGGATACACGCTTGGCTCGCAAGCCAAAGGCACGAGCAAAGCCAGCACGAACGGAACTCGAGAAGCTACGTGCGCGTGAGAATGCTAAGCTCGAGCACATGCTTTCTTAGTGCGAATATGGCCGCCTGAGAGTAGCAAGCAGTAGCCCTACGTCCTATAATGCGAAGCTAAGTGTGGGCGGCCGCAGTCAAGAGCGAACTCTTGGTTCGGCTCTCACAGACCTGCTTGGGCAACAAGCTCAGTTGCTTCGACTTCACGAAGATAAACAGCGTGTGCTCTAACTTCTAACGCACAAGCGTTACGTTAAGCTGCACGCTGTTTCTTCAAGCTAGCTGACCTATCCTCGATGCGTTTGCGCCATGCTTCCAAGGCCGAGATATCGGCGTCCAGTTCATCGGGACTGGGAATCGACAAATCCCCTAGGGCTGCCTTGTCGTGTGCGTACTTCGAGCATTTTGTCATCCCGGCGGCAACTGCAGCATAGTCTTCATCATCGACGGTAACCTGAGCCAGGAGCTGGGTCCTTACTCCTTCGCCGAAGCGGGTAACTACGCCTTTAAATAAGACCTCCTCAACGCCCCGCTCCCACGCTAAGCGCAAGTGAAAGTAGGTATCGGTAGCTCGGCGTTGGTAGTTCAGCTCATCCCCTTCCTTGTACAATTTTGCACAGGCCACCTGCATCTGCTTCAACATGCCAACGCGTCTTGCTGTCGGAGCGCCCTGGAACGGAAGCGAGCTGTCTGCGATACCAAAACCACCGGGTCCGCGATGCAAGCTCAGCGAGGATATGTTCACGCCGCTATAGTCGGCCTGCTGCTGAAGAAGGCACAGGAAATATACGTCATGGGTGAAGACCACTACCTGACGCGTCTGCGCTTCCTTAACCAAACGCGACACGACAAGTTCGCGCCGGCGATGGTCGAGTGAACATACTGGGTCGTCGAAGATGACACACTCAGTCGAGTTCGACACTCTGACTTCTGCCAGGAAAGATGCAATTGCGATGGCTCGTTGCTCTCCCTCGCTCAAAATCAATCCTAGCCGGTTCGTGCCAGGCAGCTCGAGGACCAGCTTATACCTTGCCTTACCTTTCACAGACTGAGACTGAAGTGCAACGTGGAGCTCGTTGACCCCGAGCTGCTTGAACTCGTCGTTCATAGCCTGCGCGAGACCCTTCGCAACGATTTCCTGCGTAAGCTCACTGGACTTCAATGTGATTGAATTAGTGCGCACTGCGACTAGGCATTTCTTCAACTTCTCAATATGCTTGAGCTTCGTTATAGCATCCAACACAGCGGGCTTGACTTCAGAAAGCAGTATTCGAGCATGCAACTCCGCTTGTTCTTTCTGCAGCTGGTCGCGCGCAATGGCGTCAGCTGCTTTCTCTAGTGCTGAAGCTTGGCTCCTCAACCCTTCAGCCAATTCCTTGAGCTTTTCACACGGGTTTGAAGGCTCGTTGCTCAAGCTGCCCCAGTCGCCCTCGTCACCGCAGGCGGCTTTGATGGTCTCGCGGCGCGTCGTTAACTCTACCTGCAGACTTGCGCACTCTTTCGCAAGCTGCTCGTTCAATTCGGTCAGCTCAGCTGTCAGTTCAGCGTCGAGAAGAAGGTTCAAGTCGGCATGGCGAACCTCATCATAGGCGGCGACTGCAGCCGCCCTCTTCTCTCTAGCCGATTTCTCTGCTTCCTGTTGAATGAACGTATCGAACAGAACGAGGCGTTGGGCACCCTCACCTAACGGCTGCTGGCACAATGGACATGAATCCTCTGGACTGAGCCTGGGAAAGTCTGCTTCCGGATGGGAGTGCGCAGCAAATTTGCGCGCCGCCTCGAAGAGCTCTTGCCACACATCGCCGCCAGTACCCGACATCAACCCGGGCATTTGGGAGAACTGTCTCGCCGATATTTCTGCTGCTATTTTCGCGACCTTGTACGCTTCAACCGTGCACCGGGTCGTTTGAATTTTCTGGTCTCCGACTAGGGTCAGCTTCTCAGAACAGCGTTCAGCGAACTTCGTTAAACGACCAGCACGGAGGCGTAGCTGAGCTGCTTTCTCCTTAGGATTATTTTCTTTGAGACTCCGCTCGAGCTCCTGCATCCTCGCTAGCTCAGAAGGACTTACGACACTCAAGGTTTCGACCAATTTTGCATCAGACTTTGCCGATAGTTGCGATACAAGCTTACCGGCTGCAGTACTGAATGGAATGTGGGAGAAGGCAGATGGGACAACGGATGACTTCGCACAATCGTCCTCAAGCATGCCCTTCAGTCGAGTGCACGCCCTCGCGAGTTCCTCAAGTATGTCAAGGCCATAAGGTAGATAGGAGAACTCATCTTCGGTATTGAGATAGGCTTTCGCACAGTGCGCATCGAAAATCGATACATGAGCCAACAGGTCTGACGCTACTGTTCCATCGACCCATTTTATGTCCTCGGTGGCCCCGTTCACGAGCAATTCGAAAACTGCCTCAGCGGGCGAATTGGACACAGAGGCAAGTTGCGCGTTAGGCAGAATGCGCTCACTTTGGTCCCTCGCGCGACACGCTCTTTTCAGAGCCCGCGAATATCCCGATTTTCCGGAACCGTTGTGGCCATATATAGCGGTAATGCCTGCTTGTTGAATTGGCAAAACCTGCTTTTCTGCCAACGCGTTAACGTTCTTCAGGTCTTTGACAGCTGTCAGGCGTACACGTGCACCGTCTGGTGTGCTGGATTCTGAAATCTCTCCTGATAAGGTCTCAGCAACTCTTAGCTTCACATCCGGGATGCCATGCTCCTGACGTAAAAGTGCATAGATGTCATCAAAATCCGACGCAGAGAGCTTCTCACATGAGTAAAGCCGCCGAATCGCGTCTTGTTGCCATAACGGCAAAGCACGTGACCATTCAATCACCGTCCCAAGAATCATCTCATCCCCAAAAGAATCACCGCGATTTCGCTCTAGCCACGAGCGAATTGCCATAATGTAATGCTGGGAAGCATAGCACGTTGACAATTTATTTTAACGTTTTTAGAAGGAGCTTCCTCTTAGTGCTGCGTCGTCATTCACTTGGTCGTCACAGGTGCTTACGTTCCCTTCCGAGTTCACCGCTGCGCCAACTCATGTTTCTTTCCGACGGCACTTTCTCGAAGCGTACTCAGCAAGCCAGGATAAATATGGATGTGTATAGGTCAGACCTGAGCCTGACTTCAGTCGGGGCTAACGGATGCGTCCCGGAGTGCCAGCCAACTATTCAGCAGTTGGTTAAAAAAGCGTATCCTGAGCTGCAATCTGAACGGTTTGCTGTCCCAGTGGAGGCGTGGCACTTGAGGCGGCGGTGGCAAATCAGTGGCAGAAGGCGTCGAATTACCCCCACGCGAAGCTGCGCGAAACAGAGCGCAGCTAAGCGCAAGTTATTGATTTATAATAGTCTTACCCCTCAACGGAGCGGGTCGAAGGATGCAGTTGGCACGTTCGGGACGTAGAGGCCGGAGGTTCGAATCCTCTCACCCCGACCACAAGACTTTAAAGCCAGACCAGGCATCAGCCGGTCTGGCTTTTTCATTTTTATAAGCCTGATTGACTACGCCAGCTCGGTGACGAATTGTGAAAACGGGCGACGTACTTTCTTCAGGTCCACGAGCCAGTCGCCTTCA
>Ga0265798_10002664_pt1 | contig 26034 bp, 14 predicted proteins | sample P3T30metagenome_FD_192430 | JGI IMG/M metagenome (GOLD analysis project Ga0265798, IMG submission 192430) | Plant litter microbial communities from East Loma Ridge, Irvine, California - P3 T30 | ecosystem: Environmental > Terrestrial > Plant litter > Unclassified | place: USA: California...
CCTCATCCGACAAGCCGAAACACTGTTGGGCCACGTACATCCTCAGCATGCGTGCCAAGCCGATTGGCGGGCGGCCAGCACCGACGACCTTGGGATAAAACGGTTCGATTGCCTGCTGCAGCTGCTCCCACGGCGTGATCTTTTCGATCTCTGCAAGGAAGCGGTCGCGCCGCGTCAGCTTCTTCTTGCTCGCGTATTCAAGGTCAGAGAAGCTCTTCTGCATGATCGACACCGTGACGTTGGAGGAGCCAAAATTATCGCAGATGAGCAGGCCCTGTAATACGTGGTGCGGATGAATTGATCAGCGCTTCCCTAACGGGGCGACATCTATCCTGACAGAGGGAGGGATCGCCACCAAATAGCAAAGCTTCGCGCCATACGGATGTATGTCAGGTCTGAACTCCACACCTGGTGAGGTGCTTGACGAGTTAATTCCGACAATCTCGTACCAAAATGTTTGGAGAGAAAAAAATCTTACCTCTTCTTAAAGTAGCGGAAGAGTTGAAGATTTCGAAAATATCTTTATCCAAATTTGCATTTCGAGCTACATTAGTTGATACAATTTTTAATGTCGATTTCGGTAAGTATGTGAAGAAGCGTGATGGTGCTTTTATTTCTACCAAATCATGGGCAGAAGATTCAGCTATATCAAATATTGCGTTGAACTCTATTGGGGCAATGTCCATGTCAAAGTCATCCCTTGAGTTCTGAAAAACCACATTTTCAAATCTTCGAGCAGCGGCTCCAGACACATATCGTGTAGAGGTAATTGCACTAATATTCTTACCAGTCTTCAAAATTTCCGAGCATACCGAGCTCCACCCGTAAGTTGGAATGGCGTTGATCGAAGCGATGACCACTGCATCATCAGTATCAAAGCCGCGGGCGTTAAAATCACTAATAACTTTTGCGATCGTGTTGGTGTTAACATCGGTAATGGTACATTTAAATTGATGAAGTTGAATTTCTGCAGAGTTGTCTACGTCGCCTGCAGTATTAAAAATAACAAGTTCTATTTCTTTCATCGAAGAGTTCAACCATGCGCCGCATATCAAATCTAAGTTAGGCGGCAATTGAGTATCGTCATTAATAAGAATTACCAAGGTTCTAGTTAAATTGGACAAGGGCTCTGTGCTCGAAAAATCTTTAGCGACTAGGCGAGAAACATTTTTCCGATGAAGATTATTTACCGAATTTTTTAGCTTCACTGCATTCTGGTTATAGTCATGCATTCTTGTAATTTGATTGCTGCTTAAATCATGGTTGTAAGTTGCAAGAATCGCTGGAACAAAAGTAATAGACGCAACTTGCGAATAACGCAGGATTAATTCCCAATCGACTAAGCGGGTCATGTCTTCGTTAAAACCACCGAATTCGTCATATAGATGACGACGATGTACAAAAATATTTAAATCGATATAATTCTTATTCGCTAACAAGGTTTTATTATAGGGGCCGAAGCGTAATGATATTACTTCCGAACGAGAAGTCCCGGATTCGATAGAAGAGTAATGTTGAACAATTCGGTCACCACAATAAACACATTCGAAGGGACTCGACCCTTTTAGAGCATTTACCATAATAAGTAGATAGTCAGGGTCCCAACTATTGTCGGAGTCTAAATAGGCGATAATTGACCCAGTAGCCTGTTTAAGCGAAAAATTCCTAGCTGCCGAGACGCCAGAATTTCGGGACAAGATGAGGATTTTGATCTTGTTGTTTAACCCTCTGTCATTAATATAACTTTGAATTACCGCAACACTGTTATCCGAACTGCCATCGTCGCAAATTACTAATTCCCAGTTTTTGTAGGTCTGGGCAACACATGATTCCAGTGCTTCAATAACAACTGCTTCTCGGTTGTAGACGGGCATGATAATAGAAACCATCTCATCTTGTGCCGATTTCTTGGCTTCGATAACAAGCTCGCTTCTTTTTAACTCTAAGTCATTAAGGGCAGGAAGTTCGAGATTCGCTGGTCGTGTAAACGAGAGTTCTCTTCGAGAAAAGAGCCAATTTGCAAGTTCTCCGTAGCTTGCATTTGAAGGAGCAAGCGGGTACTTTTTCGTGTCCATCCGAAGTTTTCTAGAATGAATGGTTTTTCGATTTTTGAGAATTCGGAATGAGAAAGAGTGCTCATCACCAGTGCAAAATTCGAGTGGTAAATGTGCACTAAATCCCCCAAGTTGAGACTTGTATCCAGCTTTTGATAGATCAGGACGTGGAGCGTCATTTTGCGCAACCGCAATTACTTGATCTAAGCATAAAATTTCTACAGATACCAATGCTTGAGGATTCGCCTCGTCAATACACCAGCCTCTTATCACTCGGTCTTGAAGTCCGTCAAGCCTGCCAATATATCTAGAATCCGCTTTTTTAAGGCGTGATTTTGAAGAAAGACAAAAAATTTCCACACCCTCAGCAAATACTTGCACAACGTGGTCTTTCTCGTCGATATATTTTTCGGGAATGAGGAACTCAAAATTCCAGCCAGATACGTGCGATGTGTCTGTACTTAGTTGAGAGTTTTTAGCAGAAAGAACCGGGGTGCCAATTTGTTTACCGTCGATCCAAATTCTTGGCATAATTTTTTCGGACTGTTGAGCCAGATTTCTAACATACCCTTCAATATAGTTACTGCCCGTAATCTTGTACTCGCCAACGATGTATTCCGATGGGGGTTTACTAATCCACTCAGAAGAACCAAGAATTGTTCCGAGATTTACAGGGCCACTACGACCGTGAACTCCGTCATCGATTGCTCGGAGAGCCAGTTGCTCAAAGAAATACCGCTCTTGTGGATTGGCTTGTGTTATTCGTGATAGCCATGGATTGACAAATGTATCCATCACTTCACGACGCGCGCGTTCTTTGTCTGCACCTGAATAACGTAACCGAAACAATATTGCGCCGCGCACAAAATAGTACATATAGTACTTAGTAGGCATTTGTCCGACCTGTGAGCGCTTCTTGTGTGCGAGAACACTTAATGGATTGACTTGTATTTTCAGGCCGCGACGTTTTGCTCGCATGCACCAGTCGGTTTCCTCAAAATATAAAAAATAGTGCTCAGGAATCAGGCCTGCGCGACTAAAAACAGAGGTCCGACAGAAAATGCTCGCGCCCGTTACATAGTCGACATCGAAGGGAGTGCTCGGCGCCACGTTAATATTTTTTTCATGATACATATGGCCGATTGAAGTTTGATTACCAAACGAGACGAATCCGCCTCCAAACCAAATAACATTTCGGCGATCATAATAGGTTATTAATGATCCCCAAATGTCAGTTGTGGGCGAGGACGCAGCTCCACTCAGTAACTCATCTAAAGTCGATTTTGTAACAACTGTATCTGGGTTCAATATCCAAGTGAATGGAATATTTCGCTCTTCAATATATCGAATGCCCAAATTGTTTCCTGCTGCGTAACCGAGGTTTGAAGGCGCGCGAATGATCACACAGTTTTTAAAGCGCTCTTGAAGTTTGCTAAACGAGTCGCTGATAGAGTGATTGTCAACAATTATAGGTAACAAATCTATTCTGCCCATCGATTCGATGGATTTTATCAATTCTTCAACGTCATCACTTGACTCATAGTTCAGTATGAGAATTGCCACTTGATAAGAGCCTGTCGAAACTTTTGGCTCATAGATTTCGCATTTTACTATCTGGAGATCGATCTCAAATTGCGCTAATCGCTGCAACGATTCAGAGGGGCGAACCCGATCTCGATCAGCATGGAAGAGTGTATTAACTGCACCTGTCCAGGTATGTTCTCTAATTTCTAAGGCTGCAAACTCGCGCATAGAATGATGTTGTTCTGGTGACCTGCAGCAAAATTCAAGCATTGCGTCTGCTAATGCCTGCGGGCCCGCCGTAAAATCATATGAGATTCCGTTCTTTCCTTCTTGGATTACCTCCTGAATAGCGGGAACGCGCGGGCCAATCACTGGTTGACCGTAGCTTAACGCCAAGTAGATCGAGCCTGATGTCAGAATCGACTTATATGCGAGCACGGTTGCATCAGTTGCTCTGAAGTAGTATTGAAGTTCTTGATCTGGAACTTCATTAGGAACCAATGTGACTCCGGCGTACGCGTTTACAAGCGATCGAATTTGCTCGACTTTATAAGGATAGATGACTTTCCCTGCAATGATTAGCTTTGCATTAGGCTGTCTAGAGCGCACGATGGAGAAAGCGTTAAGTAGTTTATCTAAGCCTTTATATGGACGAACCATTCCAAGACATAAGAATACGATCTCTTCATCTTTAACTCCCAAATACTTCCTAGCAGTCTGTCGTGTGACAAAATCACTATAATAGCCAACATAATTACCGTGGGGTACTATAACTAATTTTTCGCGAGGAAGCGCATAGTGCTTTTCGATTTCTGGAATTCCCAATTTACTGTGTATATGAACGCGGGTAGCAAGCTCGCAGATCCCTCCACGAAGTCTTCGTTCAGCTTCTAAATATTTGCAATCATGTTCGATGGAGTTATGTATTGTCCATACGATGTCCCCACCCCGCGTAACAAATTCCGCAATCTCAGCCAAGAATTTGTCTACCCGATCATCGGCATCGATATGTGAAGTTGCACCCGATAGAACGTGGCTAACCCAGTGGAGATGAAATATCACTCTCCGCTTATTATTTCCTTCTATCAGGTCGCACGTCGCATCAGTCAAGGTGCCCGGAAGGATTGTGTATTTGGAGTCAGTACGATCTGAATACAGTAATTTTTGATACGGATTTGTTGAAGAATAGTCCGGGAAAAATCTTACAATGTTTTCGTCATATTCCTTGAACAGGCCTTTGATTAAATTCGGCGAGTTAGAATCAATTTGCATACGCCGACGGCATAAATCGATGGATATCTCGAGAGTATGCGCGATAGAGGGCATGAGCTCTTGGCATTTCAGGTAGACTGCCAATGCATCTTTATAACGACCTTGGTTGAAAAGAGCATTGCCTCGTTGAATTGTTGGTGTAGTCATTTAGGTGAATTATCTAATTTTGAATTTTTATTAGTTTTTAGGCGTTTGCAGAGAAATAAGGTAGGCACCCTTTTCAAATTTTTTCTCAATACATTTGGTCGAAATCTCTAGCGAGTCTAAGTATGTTAGCCACTCAGTAGCGATCTCTTTTTCGTCCTGCCTATTATAATCGTCAAGGAGGATATCTATGCGGGCATTAGTGAATATTTTGACTATGATAGGAACTGCGGGATAACGGGAATTTTTACAAGCTGATCCTGGCGGACCGTCGACTACAACCAGTATTCTTCTATCGTCTAACGGTAGCTGCTCATTAAGATTGTATAATTTTTCTTCGCAGGCGTAATATCGGTATTGACGTTTGTTTGGTCCAAAGTACTCGAGTAAGTGGGCGAGTTGAACATCAACGTGTTTTTCCAATCCGATATTTTCAAGCATATTTTTTGTCGCCAAAAAATATTGTTCCAAATGTTCGAATGCAACATGAACAGGCTTAGGCTTGTTCTTTCTAGTCGAAATTAACGAACTTGCTCTGGCTAAAATTGTTGTTGATGTTCCTGAACCGAATTCTACTATTGCATTGTAGGAATTTTCTTCTAATAACTGCACCATATACAAGCCAATATCTGGACTTATAGGAAATCCATGAAAATTTCCAAAATATTCACCATTGGTTAGATAGTTATTTATTGCAATGAAGGATTCTAATTGCATTTTGAGATTTGTGATTTCAAGTCGAAGCGTTTCGTCTAGCCGATCGCTTTGCTTTTTTAAAATTTGGGGAATAGACTCTACTGATTTTCGCAATGCTAATAGCTCATCTATTTTGTTTGACGACGTGGCTTCGATTTCTGTTTTTTCATTCACTATTTTCGTAGGGCCGGAGCGAATATCTTGGGCGGGTGTAACATGCGGAGCTGACGATTTTAGATAATTTCTATGTTCTGATTTTTTTAAGCTTAGAGATCTTATCGTACCATCTCCGCCCGTAATTATATCAGCGGATAAATTAAAGTGATCTAGAGAACGGTCGTCATTGCCGATATATCGGTTGGCCTTACCTAAATTTCTGTGAGTGCCAGCAATTAATATTTTGCTTACCAACTTACTGTTGGCACCCCATTCGCTTGCTTTTCGAAATGCCTCTTTTCCCATAGCCGTATCTCCCAGTTGCAACAGGGCTGCCCCTTTTAACAACGCGAGGTCGACACGTTGCGGGTGGGATTCTAAGTTGGTGAGGTTAATTGATGAAAATTTCTCCCAGTCCCCAACTTCCCAAGCGCGATGATATTGTTTTACTGATTCATCCTCATACTCACTTTGAGTATGGTTAGCCAATGTGAGTTCTGAAAGAAGTATAGGAATTTCCCGATTGTTCAATGTCAAATCGTTAAATTCTTGGCTATTCTTCTCACTATCCGGAAAAATAAAGCGACGAAAAATTTTTTTGAGGGAATCGAGCATTTCAAAAATTTCCGGCAGTTCGAATTTTAGTGTGAATGTGTGAAAGGCGGGCGAACATTCGCTTTCCAATTTCCAGTGGTCGGTATTGGTCAATTGCGCTGAGAGCGCTTGAGAAATATTTCTTATCCTCGTGCTCGTGAAATGAACTTCGCATTTGTCGGGCAGCGTCAAAAATATCCGGATCCGCCCACCATGCATTGTCGGAATGATGTATGAACGGGTATTCTCCGTCCTTGACTCTTCGGCGTTGCCATTTTACTGGGTAACCATTTAATGCCGTCAAGAAGTCAACATTTCCCGAAAAATTGGTTCCGATAACTGGTTTTCCGAAGGCCATCGCCTCAGCCAATGTTCGTCCGAAACCCTCCGATCGGTGCAACGATATATACGCGTCGCAGATATTTATTAGGCCCAGGACTTCTCCTCGCGCAAGAGTCGTGTCTAGCACTGTTATACGGTGGTCTTTTCTTGACTCTTGGATAAAATGCTTCCATTTCTGGTCGTGAGGATTACTGTTCATTGTCTTCAATATCAGCCCAACTGAATCATTGCTTTTGTCAAACGCCTTTTGAAAAGCTTTTAAAACAGCGAACGGGTTTTTTCGAGCTAAATATGAATTGAAGTCGAAGACATATAGAAACAAAAATCGATTTTGCGGGAGACCAAAGTCAGCACGCGTCATTTGCTGAACGCGGTCCACGTTGACTGCCATAGGTGCCAATGTAACGGCAGGCGGGAACGGGCGTGCATGCGCCGCGTCTCGGACGTACATCTGATAGGTAAATGCTGTAGCAGCCCAAATTTCATCTACCAAATTGAATACGATACCCCAATCTCTTGGCCAGATCGGCAGTTCCCACGGCCACCATCCGATGTTGTAGTGACCGTCAAATAGTCTACGTCGTTCGAGATATACACGCGCAGTGTCGAAAGCTGTCAAGCAAAATATATTGAACGCGTATGGTGCCTCGTCATCTTGGTTCTCACCTTTTGCCACATGCGCAGCGAGTGCTCTATCTGCCTGTCGTAAACTATGGCCTGGTTGAATATTGACGACTGTAAACGGTATTCCAGCCTTCTCGCATGCTTCGGCTGCCATTCTTACGTCCTCACCAATGCCAAGTTCTCCAAAAGCGAAACCAATCAAATTGACGCCAAATGGCCGGTCACTTACTGATATATTTTTCTTTTCGGATGGAGTGGAGATATGGCCGATCCACGATAATTCGTCCTGCTTATACCAAACTTCCTTGGCCCACATCGCTAGTGCAGTGATTCCGGTATTTGTCTGCAAATCGAAAGCGCGCTGCAATTGCGTGTGCTGCTGCCAAAGTAGGTAAGCCGCGCGGGGAACTTTCTCGTTCGCCGAGGTTGCGAGTACAGGTTGCTGCAACCAATCGTGCCAGCGCTGTGCTATTAGTTTTGATAACTTTAATTGAGGGATCCCGTTGAACAGAAACCACATCAAATATCGATGCCGGTCCCTTTTCTGGCTGAGATCGAATTGGGTTTGCAGATTGCTACTCGTTTTCCAGACAAAAAACATCAACCAAGTAATAGCCGGCATTTCACTGGTTGCCGTTTCATCGTCAATGAGAAACGTAGGTGACGTATCCAACGCTGCCAGCGTTTTTTTGTCGAGTGCCTCTATCAATTGGTGTTCACGCATACCATGCACGAAGAACCAAGCAATTGCCTGGCGTAAGCCCTCATCAGTCTCCACGTCGAACTTACTCGTCAAGTCGTTCCTAGTATCAAGGAGGAAATGTAATGCAGGAGTCATCCCGAAACCTTCATAGCCGGGACACTCTGAGTGTGTCTCGAATAATTTGCTTTCACGCAGTGCGTTTCGGTCGACCGATTCGGGATATTCGCGGCTTCCGTGAATCAACCACCACATCTTGAACCAGTCTGAGATCGGATTTTTTGCCGGGTTGCCCTGTCGCAGGTCTGCACGTAACAACCATGCGATCTGCATAGGGTCGGTATCAATTTTTTGGTTGGATCGCATTATGCACCTTTTGGCATCTGCAACTTTTGGGGGATAGTAGGCGCTATAAGACCGATGGAAGTGTCCTGATGAGTTCCTAGAAGTTGACAGTCTTGCGTTGTTGCTAGTTCAATTGGTTCAGTTTGCGGAAGAAAATGCATTTCCATCTCGATCTTATTTTCTATTGGCAAGCATTCATCGATTTACAGACGATTGCCGTTCTTGTATTGGGCAATTGGAAGTCTCCCGGCCCAGCAGAGCGCAGTTGAGTACACAGTTTTTTCTGCTGGCGCTGATCGTCGTTATATATGCCCTTTCGCAGAATTTGGGCGCAACTATGCCTCGCTGACGCATTGCGTGCTGGCCGATAGCAATATTTGAGTAACGCATGATCATCGGTGCATTCTCTGGTTCGCGGTCGCGCGGCATTACTTTTTCTATTTAGCATTCAAGCGCCGCTCCAGCGCTGTCTCCAATTGGATTTTTTCTTTCTGCGTCATCCAGGCAGCGGCAAAATCGGCAGTTGCCTGCAAATGCGCCCTGATATCGGCAACGCCGCTTTCTCCGACATCTTGCGTCAGCAGCTCGTCGGCATAGGTCAGCAGCCACTCCTTGGGCGCCGACCCAAGATGGCGCGCCAGCACCTGCATGCCCTCGAGCGCAACAGTCTGGCGCAGACGCATGGTGATGCAGCCGTCGTGCAGCCGCGACATCGCCTGCACCGCGTCGACAAAACCGATCCGGTCAGGAAAGGCGCAGAATGCGCGCAGCCAGTACTCGAAGTCGAACGCGGCCTTCAGCTTTTCATCTAGAGTCCCCAGCAGGATACGGGCGGAACGGTTGAAGAACATCGTGGGCTGGCAGATGAAGCAACCTTCGCTGAACTTGCTTATCGGCGTCGACGGCGGCAGGGTCGGGTAGGTGCCGATCGGCTTGGCGTGCTCGTCGACGTGCACTCCCTCTCCGTACACCATCAGCAGGCGTGGTTGATCGGCCATGACTCCCAGCGCGCGGCTGACGGCGCCCGGCGCGTACAAATCGTCTGAATTGAGCCAGCCGATAACGGTGCCGCGTACCGAGGCCATTGCATCGTTCAGCGCGTGCGCCGGACCGCGGTCGGGTCGCGAAAAATAGCGCAATCGTTGGTCTTGGCGTTGGCGCCTTTCCAGGATGTCGAGCGTATCGCGGCGCGAGCCGCCGTCGGCGACGAGCAACTCGATATTGGGATAATCCTGGGACAGTACGCTGGTAATCGCGTCGTCGATGAACTCCGGTTGGTTCATCGACGGCATCACCACGGAGACCAGGGGACGATCGATCACTACGAAATTCTCCATCGGTTAGAAGCAACGCTGGACCATGACCTGAGCATAAGCGCGCAGGCCACGCTGCTGCCGCTCACGCACTTCCGACATCGGCATTGCCCTGAGCAGCGACGGCAGCGTCGAAATCCGCTCGTCTGGTATGCGCACCACGATGCGGTCCCAGTCGATATCCGGAAGATTACCGCCCGCGGGCAGCATCGGCTGCGGGCCGCACAGCACGGGGACCGAGCCGACGGCCAGCGACTCCCACAGGCGCAGGGTATTGGCGCCAGCACCGGTAGGGCAGAGCGAAAAGACGGAATCGGACAACAGCGCATTGTACGACGCTGTCGCATCACCACCGTCCTGCGCGGGCTGCTGGCCGCCGATCTGCTCACCGTACACCACTCGTTCAAAATGCCAACGGTCGGTGACCCGCACAACGAAGCCAGCTTCGTTTTCAAGCGCGCGCAGGCGTAGCCGGGTGTCACTCAGGTAGTGCGCGGCATGGGCGCCGGTGAATGAAGCAAGCACCGCCTTTGAGGCCGGATCTCGATTTTCGACAATGCCGGCGCGGCGCTGCGCATTGCGCGTGTTGACTGCGAATAGCGCCCATGGGTGAAGTGCAAGGTCCGGCTCAGCCTGCGCGCCAGGCGGCGGGCAGTGCGAAAGCCATGCATCGGTTACGCCAAGCCGGCGCCAGGCCTGCGCCATCTCGCGCCAGTAGACGTGCTGGCACACGGTGTGCACGCGCAGGCCGACGCCGAGCTCGCCCAGCGCGCCGCGTAGGCCGGACAGGCGCACGCCCGTCGTCTGCAATTGCTGCGCCATGGCCGCGGCGCCACCTGCAGGCCATGCGGCCTTGTGCACAAAATCGATCCAGGTCGCCCATGGCAGGCCCAGGTAGATATGGAGTTCGCCGTCGAGCAGCACGGGTTCGGCCATGCCTGCGTGTTGCTCCCAGGCGGCGCCTTCGGTCAGGCAGGGGTATTGCCAGAACAGCGTATCGGCGCGGTCGTGCGGCTTGTCGCGCACTGGACCGCCGAGTAGCGGCATGCGCGCGTGCGCAAAGCCTCCCTGGAACAGCGCGACCTGGAGGTCGCGTCCCGCCAAGCCGGCAAAGCGGCTGCGCGCGACGCTTCGTGCCAGCGGCATGAGTCCATCGCGGAACTGGTAGCTGTCGCTGGACGGTCCAAACACCTGGAAACGGTTGAACCAGAAGCTGTGCAGGGGCCGGGAAGTCAGCACACCTTATCCTCCGCCAGTCCCGGAGGCGTCGGCCACGTCACAGCCCGCCTTCGCGCAGCAACAGGTCCTTGATCAGCTCAATCTGCGCCTCGGCGCGCACGATTTCCTCGACCAGTTGGCGTTCGCGTTGATCCTGCTCGCCGATGCGTTCGTTGAGGCTGGCGATCTTCGTATCCTTCGCCTGGCTGTCGGATTTAGAGGATTGGTGCTCCTTACCCAGTTTTTCCAGTTCGCTCATTGCTTTCTTGTGTTCATTGCCAAGTTTTTCCAGCTCGCCCGCCGACTTCTTGTGCTCACCGCGCACTTTTTCAAGTTCGCTGACCGCTTTCTTATGTTCGGCGCCCAATATGTCGAGGTCGCTGACGGCTGTGTCGCGCTCATCCCTCAGTTTCTCGAGTTCACTGATCGCATTCTTATGCTCGCCGCGCACTTTTTCGAGTTCACTGACCGCTTTTTTTTGCTCGGCGACCAGTGATTCATGCTCCCTGCGCGATTTGTCGCGCTCCTCAGTGAGTCGGGACAATTGAGCGGCGCGCTCGCCTGCCAATTCGGCCTGCTCGTCGCGCGCGTTCGTCAGCTGGTCCAGCTGCGCCTGTAACGTTTCCGCGCGCTTGGACAGCTCCTGCTTGGCAGGCTCGGCAGCGGCCAACCTGGAGGCTAGCTCGGTTTTCTCTTTCGACGCCGCGTCGAGTTTCGCCTGCCCCTCTCTGGCCAGCGCGGCTTTCGCATCGCGTTCCTTCGCGTTGGCCTGTGCCGCCGCTTCCTGCGCCGCCAACCGTTGAGCAAGGTCCTGGTTCTGTCGCGTTGCCTGCTCATTGGTGTCCCGAAGGCCGGCGATGACTGGTTGCAGTCTCTGCGCCCAATCCCGTACGAACAGTGCATCGCCCAGCGCAGGATGATTGCCTTCGGAAACCTGCACACAACGGAAGCCGAGCGGCGCGAGGAATGCCTGCAAGTCCTCGAGCGTGCTACCCGCTTCGTTGTCCGGCAGTGGCTGCAGTAAAGTCCTCAGCCACAGCACGCTGCAGCGCTCCAGCGTATCCGTTGCCCCCTGCAGTATGCGCAAGGCCGGCAGGCAGTCAACAATCAGCCACCAGCCCGCCCCTTGCGGCAACTCGCCGTCGTCGGCGAGCAACGTATCCAGGCGAGTCACTGGGCGCTCGACGCGCTCTTCCTCGTGCAGGTTTGGCCATAGGGCAGCTAGCTTGCTGGTTGGAACCAGCCCGCTTTCGGCAGGATTCGACGCGCGGTAGCAGGGTGCCTGGCCATCAGTTTCGGCAAGCGTGGCGACATGAATCCGCCATCCTGGATACGTGGCGGCCAGCGTCTCGGTCCAGGCAAGCTGGGTGGACTCGGCGTCCACCAGCCATGCCGCTGGTACGTGCCAGCCGCGCCATTGATGCATGGCGCCAATGCCGCGGCCAATGCCGACGTCGATCAGGGCCGCAGGCGGCATGATCTGGCGCAGGCTGGCGACGATGGTCTCGGTATCCAGGTTGGCGGTTTGGATCATTAAATGAATCCTTTCTGAATCATGTCCATCCCAGGTGCTTCGGCAGCCTGTTGCGACGCAGGCATGCTTGGCGCGGCGGCCGGGCTCGGCGCAGGCACAGGGGCCGGCGCGGCTACGACAGCACGGGTAGCCAGGATCGCCTGCACGTCACCGGCCAGTTGCTGCCAGTCGGCGATTGGCCGCGACAAGCTAGTCTTGCCGTCATCCAGGCGCGACAGCATCTGCGGCAGCCTGGCGACCAGCATCTGCAGGATTGCCTGGTCTGCCGCGCTCAGTTGCTCCCAAACACTCATGTCCATCGCCTCGGGCAGGGCGAAGCGCAGTTCAAGCTTGTCGCCAAAGTCGTCGAAGGATTCAGCAAACCAGCCCTCTAGCAGCGCGCCGCCGGTCTCGCTCGGGAACTCGAGCTTGGGATGGGTGCCAAACTTGCCAGGACGGACATTCGCGCATGACAAGCGGAAGTCGATGTTGCCCCAGCGCTTCTCGCCCAAGCTCAGGTTGCCGAGTTGCAGCCACAGGTGCTCATAGTCCGGATTGATCTGTTCGCGCGTTAGGGTCACCTGGTCGAAACGCAGTGCGGCTGGCGCGGCCTCAATGGCGTTCATCAGGCCTGTCAGGGCGTCGCTCAGGGCCGTGCGTTGTGCTTGATCGAGTTGGGCCAGGCTGCCGGCCGGGGCCTGCAAGGCCTCGTCGAGCACGCGGCACAGCGTTGGCAGCAGCCACCACTCGGCACTGGTCAAGGTTTCCGCCGCTTGCGGCATTCCGGGTTCTTTGCCGTCGCGCGCAAAGGCGAACTCGGCTGTGTCGCCGGCGGCCACGATATCGAAGCGCAACTCGGGATAGGCGCGGCCGCCAGCGTTCAGTTCGCTGAAGCGCCAGCTGGTTCGCTGCCCGGCCGGGTCGCTGCCCAGTAGTTCCAGCGCACGATAATCGCAGTAGTCGGGGGTGCGCTCGAGCATGCGCTGCCAACGTACTCCTGCTTCCTCGATCTGCTTGACCGCACGCTTGTGCTCCAGGAAGTAGTGTTCGAGTTCTTCCTGCACTTGGTGCAGCTGAACCAGCAGCAGTTCGTTCTCCTGCTGGGCTTCCTTGACCTTAGCGCTTGCTTCCTTGGCCGCATTGGCTGCCGTCTGCGCAGCTTGGGCCCGCTGTTCATCCTCGCGCCGCCGGTTGTTGTGGACGCGCTGTTCATCCTCCAGGCGCTTGATGCCCTGGCGCGCCGTATCGAGCTCCTTGCGCGTCGCCGCCAGGGTGGCAAGCGCTTCGGCTTTCTCGAGTTGCGCGGATTTGTCGGCCTCGGCGGCCTCAAGCGCAGCCGTCAGCGCCGCGATCGATTTTTCATGGAGCGCCACCTGTTCGCTCATCACCTCGACCTGCGCCGTGGCCGTGCTCAACGCCAGCTCTGCATGGGCCGCGACATTGCGCAGCCCGCGGTAGTCTTCCACCGCAGCGAACAGCTCGGGCGCAACGGCGCTATCGGTCGGGGCTGGCAGTAGCGCGTACAGCGACGCTTCCAGCTCCTGCTGCAGCGCCTGCACCTCGGGCTGGGTCCGGCGCAGCTGCTCGGCCAGGTAGCCGACCAGGGGCGTGGCCGTGGCAGGCGCAGGGAAGTCGACCGTGGCTGGAGCCAGGTCCAGGTTCCAGCGTGCCACGCAGGCATCGAGCAGCGCGGCCGGGGCGGCGGCGCACTCTGCTGCATCCACGAGGATGGTGCGGGTTGGGTTGCGGTGGTGGAAACGCAGGATTTCCTGCTGGTGCGCGGCCCAGGCGGCCATCAGCGCGGCCGTGTCGGCGCCATGCTCACGCCCGGCGGCCAGCGCCTCGGCCAGCGCACGCTGTGGCGAGGTATAGACCAGCACGAAATGCAGGTTCGGCTCGAACTGCTGCCAGAAGTCCAGCAGCCAGACGCTGCGCGGATCGGCCCAGGCCCACTGCGCCTGCTGCATGTTTTCCATAAACAGGTTGGTCGCAAACTGTTCCCAGAAACGGCCGGGTTGGTGCACCGGGCCTGGCGTTGCTCCGTTGCGACCCGCGGCTGCGATCACTTTATCGTGCCAGCCGGCCAGGGTGAACGAGGCATCCTGACGCAGGGGCTGGGCGGGCATCACGCCCGCCGCGAAGAAAATGTCGGCAACCTTGTTGACGTCCGAACCGGGAGCGCCGGTCACACAGATGATTTTCACTTGGTTCTCTTCAATGAATTTTGAAAACGGTATTGGGTGGCTTGGTGCTTATGCAACCTTGACACAAGACTTGCCGCGCCCGATGCCGTAATAGGTCCAGCCATTCTGTTCCATCTGCGCCGGGTCGTACAGGTTGCGACCGTCAAAGATGACCTTGTTGTTCAGCATGCTCAGCGCGTCGAAGTCCGGAACGCGGAAGGTCTTCCATTCAGTGCAAATTACCAGCGCATCGGCGCCGCGCAGGACCGCTTCCTTGGTACCGCACAAGGCCAGGTCATCGCGGTGACCGTAAATATGCTGCGTCTCTTCCATCGCCTCTGGATCGTAGGCCTGCACGCGTGCGCCGGCTTTCCACAGTGCTTCCATCAGCGTGCGGCTCGGGGCGGCGCGCATATCGTCGGTGTTTGGCTTGAACGCCAGTCCCCACAGGCCGATGGTACGGCCAGCCAGCTTGTCTTCGCCACCGAAGTGTTCGCAGATCAGCTGGAACAGGCGCTGCTTCTGGCGTCCATTGACTGCTTCCACGGCGCCCAGCAGGGCGGCGTCATAGCCCACCTCTGCGGCAGTACGGGCCAGTGCCTGCACATCTTTCGGGAAGCATGAACCGCCATAGCCGCAACCGGCATAGATGAAGTGATAGCCGATGCGCGGATCGGAACCGATACCGTGACGAACATTCTCCATGTCGGCGCCAAGGCGTTCGGCGATATTTGCCAGCTCGTTCATGAAGCTGATCTTGGTGGCGAGCATGGCATTGGCCGCGTACTTGGTCAGTTCGGCCGAGCGGATATCCATCACGATGATGCGATCGTGATTGCGGTTGAACGGCGCGTACAGCTCGCGCATGGCCTCCTCTGCGCCGGCGCTGTCCGTGCCAATCACGATGCGGTCCGGTCGCATGCAGTCGGCGACCGCCGCACCTTCTTTCAGGAACTCGGGATTCGATACCACATTGAAACCAAAGTCGACTCCGCGCTCGTCGAGGGCTGCCTGCACACATGCCCTGACCTTGTCGGCGGTGCCGACGGGCACAGTGGACTTGTCGACGATGATGCGACCTGCCGGCATATGACGCCCGATGCTGTCTGCCACGGCCAGCACGTATTGCAAGTCGGCCGAGCCATCCTCGTCGGGTGGGGTACCCACGGCGATGATCTGGACCGTGCCGAACGCGGCGCCTTCTTCGGCGGAGGTCGTGAACTGCAGGTGGCCGCTGTCGGCGTTCTCGCGCACGATGGTTTCCAGGCCCGGTTCATAGATCGGGATGATGCCCTGCTTCAAGCGTTCGACCTTGCCGGCGTCGATGTCGACGCACATCACCTGGTGGCCGACTTCGGCCAGGCAGGCGCCGGTCACGAGGCCGACATAGCCGGTTCCAAAGATGGTAACTTTCATTTATTTTCCGCTAGTTATATTTAGAATTTTGTACAACACTAGACCGATTGCAGCACTGCCTTCTGGCGGCGCAGGCAGTTCGCGAGCGCGATCTGCGGCAGCGGCGGTGGCGTTACTGTGCGCGCGACAGGGTTGGCCAGGCGCTCTTCCAGCCGGTCGGCAAACCCGGCACGGTCGAAGAACGGCGCCGTGGTGGCGCCAACCAGCCCAGCGAATTCGCGCACCGGCTCGGTATCCGACGCCACCACCGGCAAGCCGCTTGCAGCAGCTTCCAAAAACGACCACGAAAGCACGAACGGCGTGGTCCAGTAGGTGTGCACGCGGCTGATGCTGAGCAGGCTCAGGTAGGCCTGATACGGCACCTTGCCGACGAAATGGATGCGCGACATGTCAAGCTCGCCCCCCACCTCGGCCAGCAGGTGATCTTTCCAGCTGCCGCCGCCTGCCGGCTGGTGGCCGTAGCTCACCTCGTTGCCGCCCACCACGATCACCTGCGCGTTCGGCCGCCGGCGCAATACCTCGGGCAGGGTACGCATGAAGATATGGAAACCGCGCACCGGCTCCAGGTTGCGCGCGACATAGCTCAGCACCTCGTCGCCGGCGCTAAAGGTGCGCTGGCCGCGCGGCCCGGACAGGGTCAGCCCGGCCCCGGGGTTGTAGCGCACCCGCTCCAGGTCGATGCCGTCATGCACCACCGTGATCTTGTCCCGGGCCCAGGCCGGATAGGTGCTCTTCTGCCATTCGGTCGGCGCGATGGCGGCGTCGGCCGCTTCCATGCTCAGCAGGTTATTGGTGTTCCTCAGCCGCAGGCGGCAGCGCTGCTCGAAGGTCAGGGCCGGCAGCTCGGGGTCGAAACCGACGTCCTGTCCTTCCAGCGCATAATAATATTCGCAGTACACCACCAGCTTCGCTTGCGGGAACACGTCCTTGATGAACAAGGCTTCGCCCCAGCCTGGGTGGGCGACGATCAGGTCGGGCACGAAGCCTTCTCGCTTGAGCTGGAAGGCAGCCGCGGCGCAGGCTTCGGCGCGCAGGATCTTGGTTTCTTCTTCGCGCAGCAGCGGGTGGCTCTCCGGCGCCGGATTGCGCAGCAGGATGTAGGGGCGCACCGTCACGCCGGCCGGGGCCGGGTTGGTGCGCATCGTCAGGGCCACCACCTTGTTGCCCGCTTCCTGCGCCAGGTCCGCCGCCAGGTGCACGAACTGGCCCGGGAAGTTCTGGTGAATGAACAGGATGTTCATTGCAGTACGCTGGCCAGTTCGTCGTAGATCGCCGGATTGATGTCGGGCATGGCGGCGATCGCCCACAGGTCCCAGTATTTGCCTTCATGCACGCGCACCTCGGCGAAGCCGGCCTCAAGCAGGGCGTTGCCGAGCGTATCGGCCGTGAAGCCGGTGCGGTGCGCCATGTAGGCGTTGCCGGCCTGGATCGATGCCTGGTGGCCGAACACCACGTCCAGCGCGCTGATCGGGCCGGCCGGCGACTGGTACAGCGGCTCGTCGAGCTTGCCGTCGGCGATGTGGCGCGCGATGGAGCGCAGGTCGGGCAGGGTGATCAGCGCGAAACCGTCGGGCCTGAGCACGCGGCGAAACTCCGCCAGCGCAGCCGGCACTTCGAACGGGTTCAGGTGTTCCAGGTTGTGCGACGACCAGATCGCGTCGACGCGGGCGTCGTGGATCATCGACAGGTCGGTGATGCTGCCGACGATGTCGGGCTTGACCTGCGGGTCGATGTCGAAGCGCACTTCGCGCCAGCCGGGGCGGTGGAAGCAGGCCGGAAGCCGCTTGGGGTTGGGCAGGCCACAGCCCACGTGCAGCAGCTTGCGAACCGCGCCGGTGTCGGGCGCGAAGATGGTGGTGTCGGTCATTCCGGGTGTTCCTCGTTGGGGCGCGCCAGCACTGCCGTGCGCGGCGAGCGGTCGCGCGGGGGCAGTGCCAGGCCGCCGAAGGCCTGACTCAATATATCCAGGTTCAGGCTTGGGTGGTAAGCGGGATCGTGCAGCAGCGCCTTGCTCCAGCGGCGCCGCAACATGTCGGTCTCGCGGCCGGCGCGTGCCCGCTTCTGTGGCGTGTCTTCCTTGCCGCGGCTGGCCGATTCGGCGTGCAGCAGGCGGGCATACGGGGTCCAGGTGATCGCCAGGCCCGCCGCGCGCAGCTTCAGGCACAGGTCGACGTCGTTGAACGCGACCGGGAAGGCCTGCGCATCCATGCCGCCGACCGCCAGGTAGTCGCTGCGGCGCAGCAGCAGGCAGGCGGCGGTCACGCCGCTGACTTGCTGCGCCAGCTGGTTGCGACCGTGGTCGCCCGGGTCGGCATCGGCCAGGCGGTTGCCGAAGTGCCCGACCAGGCTGCCCTGGCCGAGCAGGATGCCCCCATGCTGCACCATGCCGTTGGGCCACAACAGCTTGGCGCCGACGGCGCCCACGCCCGGGCGCAGCAACTGGCCGACCAGTTCATCCAGCCAGCCCTCGTGCAGGGCTTCGATGTCGTTGTTGACCAGGCCGACGATCTCGCCACTGGCCGCTTCCACCGCCGCATTGTTGAGCGTGGCGAAGTTGAACGGACCCGGCATGGCCAGCACCTTCACGCCCTGGCGTTCCAGTTCGCCGAAATAGACGAGGGTCTCGTCCTGCACCGAGCCGTTGTCGATCACGATGATTTCCAGCCGCGGCCAGTCGGCCGTGTAGCGCTGGATCGAGTCGATGCAGCGCCGCAGCAGCCCGGCATAGTCGCGGGTCGGGATCATGAGCGTCACGCCGAGCTGGCGCTCGTCTGGCGACAAGGGGCGGCGCACGCGGCGCGGCGCGAACGGCAGGCCGGCGATCGGCGTGGCCGCTTCCAGTACGGCGGCCGGTTCCACCATAGCCAGGGCGGCCTGGACCGCCGCGTGGCGTTGGCCCAGCTCGGTCACGTCCAGCGGCGTTTCGCAGCGCAACAGCACACGTGGCACATGGACAATGGCTTCGGCGCCGCGCGGCCAGGCGCGGGCCAGCAACTGCCAGCCAAGTGCCGCCGGTCCGGCCGGCGGCAGCGCGGCGGCCAGCAGCGCGCGCACGGCGTCGGCGCGCGCCAGCAGCAGGTCCAGCGGGTAGTCGCTGGCCAGCGCGTAATCGGGGTTCCAGGCGGGCTTGAACCACGGCTTGCCCGCGCGTTCGCTGTCGGTGTAGACCAGCTCGGCGCCCGGCAGGGCAAAGCCTTCGAGCGCGCAGGCCAGCGCATGGGGCGCCAGGATATCGCCGGCGCGCAGGCAGGCGACGACGTCGCAGCTTGATTCCAGCGCGCGCGCCAGCAGTGCCGGGAACGATTCGCTGCGCTTGCCGTCGCGGCGCGCGCTGAACAGGGTCACCTGGCGGTGGGTCTGGGCCGCCACGCTGGCGCGGGTGGCTTCCAGCAGCGGCCCGGCGGCGCCGACCACGATCAGGGCCACGCTTGCTGCGCTGGCATCGTCCTGGGTGACAGGCGCGGCCGGGGCAGCTTCAAACTGTGCCGACCAAAGGCCGTACCCGTCCAGGCCCAGGCTGCGCGGCAGGATGCGCTCGTAGGTCGTCACCAGGCCGGCGGTCGCGGGTGGCAAGTCCGGCAGCAGCGCGTGCATGCCGGCGCCCAGGCAGCACACTTGCACCGGGCTGCCGCCCAGCGGCTGGCCCTGGGCATCGACCACCCGCACCTGGTGCGCGCGACCGTCGGCCAGCGCCAGCGGCAGATCCAGGGTAAAACCATGTGCGCCGACTTCGTGCGAGCGCAGCGCGGCATGCTCGAGCGTGGCGCTGGCGCTGGCCACCCGTTCGTGCCCCACGTAGGCGTGCACCACCACCGTACGTTTCGGATTGTGGGCGTCCAGCGCCCATCCATGCAGGCGCAGCCCACCATCGGCGTAGACCTTGCTGGTGGCGGCGCGCGGCGGTACTTCGGGCGCACTGCGGGCGACGCTGCCGGCGAGCAGGGTCTCGGTATTGGCCACGCGCGCGCTCAGGGTGCCCGCTTCGCCGAGCTCGAAGGCGCGCAGGTCGGCGATGAAGCCGTGGCAGGGGTCGAGGGCGCCGGACAGTCGGTCGGCCAGGTCGGTGCGCGCCACGTCGGCCACCACGCTGCCGAACGGTTCGCCGTCCAGGCACAGCTCGAGCACCACGCGCGCATCGGGGCGCGTGCTGTCGAAGGCCCAGCCGTACAGGTGGCCGTCGTGCAGGCCTTCAAGCGCGCCTTGCCAGCGGGCCAGGGTGGTATCGAGATTCATGCGCTTACTGAGTATTGTGGATCGGGAAAGAACGTGCGGCGCACCAGGCATCGAGCCATGCGCGCGCCTGAAAATCACGGTTCAGCCGGGTGACCGGCAGACCCTCGGGCGCGGCATCGGGATCGTCGGCCAGCAGTGCGCCGCAGCCGGCGAAGCCGACCAGCGCGGCGTCGGAAAACGGCGCCTCGTCATCTAGCACCGCCTGCGGCACACCGTCGACCACGCCGGTGCGCCACAGGGGCTCGCTCACGTCGCCGATCACCAGCAGGCGCAGCGGTTGGCCGGGCAGGCCGGCGGCAAGGCGCGCCAGTTCCAGGACCTGGCTGTTCGCCGCCGCGCCAGCGCGCAGTTGCCAGACACCGATGCGGGTGCGGGCCACGGGCAGGGCAGGAGGGATCGCGTGGTGTGTGGCGGCCGGGTCGAGCGCGCCTTGCGCCGCAGCCAGCCAGTCGCTGCCTGCCGTCTCGAGCGCGGCGCACAATGCGCTGCGCGCGTGGCCTAGCGGGTCGTCGGCCACAAAGGCCGCGTATTCCAGATGGTAAGTGGGGTAGCGCTCGGCCAGAACGTGCCGGTTCTGGCGCACGCGCAGGGTTTTTTCGAAGCGGAACGAAACCGTGCCGGTGTGCGCCACGAACACGCCGGTGGCGAGCAGGTGGCGCCAGCCGGCGGCGCGCGCGCGCAGGCACCAGTCGACTTCTTCGCCGTATCCGCGTACCAGGGCCACGCCGTCGAGCACGCCGATGCGGGCGATCACGCTGCGTCGCATCAGCATCGCGAAGCCGCAGCAGGTGGGCAGTTCGACATCGCTGCAGGCACCGCGCCCGCGCAGCTCGGCCGCGGCGGCGTCGATGGTGGCCAGTTGGGCGCTGGTGGGCGCCAGGGCGTTGCGGGCGATCTCCGGAAAGCTGCTGATCTCGCCGTTGTTCGACCATGGCGTGACCGAGGCGATATCGGGCGCACTGTAGAGCGCCGTGCGCAGGCGGTCGATCCAGTCGCCGTGCACTTCGGTGTCGGCGTTGAGCAGCAGCGCGTCATGGCCGGGGTGGGCGCGCAGGCCGCGGTTGACGGCCTCGATGAAGCCCAGGTTGGTGGGGTTGCGCAGCAGGGTGAGGCGGCCGGCCGCGGCTTGCGCGTCGAGCCAGGCCGACAGCTCGGGTTCGGGGCTGGCGTCGTCGACCACGACCAGTCGGGCCGGGGTGCGGTTGTGTGCCAGCGAGGCAAGCACGCTCTCGATGCAGGTCTGCACCAGTGCGCGCTGGCGATACACGGGCACCACGATCGACACCTGGCCGGGGTCGGCGGCGGCCGGCGCCGGCGCCTGCGGCGCGGCGGCAAATACCAGCGGCGAGCCGTGCAGCATGGCAGGTTTGTGGCCGGGGCGTTCGACGGTGAGCGACCAGGTAGCGTCAAGCGCGACCGGCGGCAGGCGCAGGCGGCGGCCGTCGGCCGGCACGTCGAGCATGTGGGCGCTGTCGACGCCGGCCAGGCGCACGCGCGCCATCGGCGGCTTGCCATCCTTGGCCTGCGGGAAGAACAGCATCATCTCGATCGCCGCGCCCTGCTTCCAGCAGGCGCCGACGTGGGTCACGCCGGCACGGGCGAGCAGGGCCACGAGCGATAGGTGGGTGCCGGCGCTGCAGCGCGCCGGCAAAAAAGTGGGTCCCAGTTCGGCGACGCTGTCGGCGGCGCCGCTGTCGAGCCAGGCGGCCAGCAGCTGGTCCTGGATCGCGGGATGTTCGGGGTCGCGGGTCCAGGCGCTGTACCAGGCCTTGGCCGCCAGTTCAGGGCGACTCGCGTGCAGGATTTTTGCGCGCAACATCGCGGGAAGACTGCGTGAGGGGAATCTGCGACAGACGTATTCGACGGCAACCAGTGCGTCGCCGAGACGCCCGGCTTCGAACGCATCGACTGCGCCGGAAAGCAGCGCGTCGCCCCGCGGACGGGGCGAACACACTGGATAGAAAAAGGGGGCGGATGCCCCCTTCGGGTGCTTCATATTACTGGATTACTTAGACAATGCCAGGAACGAAAACGACGCTGCCGATGATGGTGGTTTCACCTTCGCCGCCGTCCAGGTTGCCAGCCGCCAGGTTGGCGAAGGCTTCCAGCACGTCGCCACGGTCGATGCCGCTATCCAGCTGGGTCAGCCAGAAGTCGAGGCCGGTTTCGTCCGCTGCGCGGCCGAAGGTCTGCTGGTACACCGATTCGATGAAGGCTTCATCGCTGACTTCGGCGATGTCTTCGAACTCGGCCACCTGGGTGAACGCATCGGCGATCTGTTCCAGCGTGATGCCTTCATTGGCACGGTCGAACCAGAACTTCAGGCCGCTCGCGTCGGCTGCACGGCCGAAGGTGGTTTCGTACAGCGAAGCCACGGCTGCTTCCAGCGAGTCTTTCGCGAACACCAGCGCATCGCCGTCATCCAGCTGGACGAACTGGGTGTTCGAGATGTCGGTGGTGGCGCCGGTTGCGGTGTTGGTCACGACAGCGTGGCCATCGACGACGGTGACTTCGTAGTCGCTGTCATTGCCAGCCAGCTGGACGATGGTGTAGCCCGAACCGCCAACGACGGTGCTGTCGCCGGTGCCGGCGACGACGGTGTCGATGCCTGCGCCGCCGGTGACGGTGTCGCCTTCGCCGATGGTGACCTGGGTGTTCTTGCCGTCAGCGATGACGATGTTGTCGGCGCCAGCGCTGTGGATGACCACGCGCTCGGTGACGCCGTAGCCGCCTTCGACGGTGGTTGCGCCATCGTTGAAGGTGGCGTTCACGCCGCCCAGGCCTTCGAAGACCACGACCGGCACATTGATCGGTGCGTTGAAGGTGGTCTGCTGGGTAGCCGACGAGTTGATGAAGGCGATGCCGGTGCCGGCAGCGACGGTGACTTCGCCGCCGACAACGGTAGCCTGTTCGACCGACACGTTGTTGCTGCTATTCGCGGTCAGCGACAGGATGCGTTCGATGGTCGACTCGTTGAAGATGGTCGGCGAGCTGCTGGTCAGCGCGCCAGTGATCCCGGTATTCGTTGTTTCGTACATTAATCATTCTCCTGGTATTGATCAGTACACCTCAGGCCTTGCGGCCTTTCGATGATGCTATTGCTGCGGACTTCTTTGATGCCGATTTCACAGGGCTAGCAGTCGTTGCCCTGAAAACCTTGGTTGCCGCCGACTCGGCCCACGGGTTATTCGCGGTGCCGGTTGGGGCGGTTGTTGGAACCGCCTTCAGGCTCAGCGCCGTCAGGTGTTCCAGTCCACTTGGGCCGCCGAGCGTGGCGCCGGAGCTGACCGGCAGCTGGAAGCCGCCGGTAAACCAGGCCGTGCCATCGAGCGCGTAGTTCGCCGCCTCGGGGCCGATGAGCGTGAAGCTCAATTCGGTAATGCGACGTGCCTGCCCGCGCGTGCCGCAGAATTTTCCGGTCGTGACCGCAGGCATCGCGCCGACGCCTTCCACGCTGATGCGGTAGGCCAGATCGACGCCGGCCGGACGGTCCGGCCACATGAGCTGGAAGCCTTCCACGCGCAAGCCCTTCGACGGGTCGCCGACGGCATTGCCTTCGCCGGCCACGACGTCGCCGGTGCGTTCGATATGGGCGATGACGGAAATGCCTTTGTTTGCGATCTGGATGCTGCGCTTGGCGGCCGGGGCCGTTGCGACGGCCGGTGCAGGCGCCGCAAGGGGAAGAGCTGCCGGTGCAGGTACGGCCGCCAAAACAGGTGCAACTGCCGGTGCAGGTGCAGCCGCCAGTGCGGGGACGCGTGCGACGGCCGGTGCTGGTGCCGGGGCCGGGTTGGCGGCATCGAGCGCGATCTGGTCGATGCGCAGGGACGGAACCGTTGCCGCCGCGTCGGGCAGATAGGCCGAGACGGCCAGTTCGACCGGGGCCAGCGTCACGTGCATCACGATGCAGTCCGCGCCGTTGCGCAGGATCGTGCCGTGGGTATCCGGCGTGGACAGCGTCTCGAGCCGGCCATTATTGGCAGCCGTGCCGGGAGCACGCGTTACCGTCAGCGTCGGCAGACCACCCTTTGGGTGGCGCAGGACGTACATGCCGGGTTTCAGGACAACGGTGGTGGTCGTGATTTTCATTGTGTCAAGGTCGTTGCAATTACCAGAGAAATATCTGAACGATATAACTTACTCAGCACGTATATTGCAAATTGTAAATTCAACTTGCCAGAAGGTGCAGACTAGGGCGTGAACGTGCCACAAGCGTATTTACTTCTTAAAAGTTGTGGAGAAGAACTTTTTAACTATACTAAAAATCGCTAACAAGCTGAAGCGTTTTCGACTTGTTAACCCGCGCTGCAACATAAATAAGCCATAAAAGACACAAAAATATATTTTTAACATTAGTTTGATGCTTGAATATGTGGAAATGTGTGACATTTCGCCAGTGTTGCGATGCTCTGTACAGTAACCATGGTTTACATGCATAGTTGACAGTTGTATGCCGAATAGATGTGTTTGCTGTTACTTCATCGCTGTTCAGCATGTCGATGGTTCCGGGTGGTATCATTTTATGAAATATACGGCACGCCTCCGACAAGATGCGTCGCCAAAAGCTGAGACATGTTCTTTATTTGTATATGTCAAAAATTGATTGCGAACAGGAATTCGTAAATATCACGATGTCAATTTGGAGCGCCTATCTGGCACCGGCATCGTTAATAAGTGAACGTCTGATTCGCAACCGAATGCGGGATCCGGAAGATCATGAACGATGCGGTTGAAAGTACGCTGGAATGACATCGTGCGGGCATCGAGAAAGCAACTATGACAGGCTTTAACAAGCGTATTTTCGTCGCCGGCCACCGTGGCCTGGTGGGGTCCGCCATCGTGCGCGCCCTGCGCGCGAAGGGCTGCAACAATATCGTGACCCGCACCCACGCCGAACTCGACCTCAGTGAGCAAGCCCAGGTGCGTGCTTTCTTCGAGTCCGAGCGCATCGACGAGATCTACATGGCCGCAGCCAGGGTCGGCGGCATCCATGCCAACAGCGCCTATCCGGCTGAATTCATCTACGACAACCTGATGGTCCAGACCAATCTGGTGCACGAGGCATGGAAAAACGGGGTTGGCAAGCTCCTGTTCCTGGGCTCTTCATGCATCTATCCACGCCTTGCCCAGCAGCCGATCAGGGAAGAGTACCTGATGGCGGGCATGCTCGAGCCGACCAACGAGCCGTACGCGATGGCGAAGATCGCCGGCATCAAGCTGTGCGAAAGCTATAACCGGCAATATGGCACCGATTACCGCAGCGTGATGCCAACCAATTTATATGGTCCGGGCGACAACTATCATCCCGAAAACAGCCATGTGATCCCCGCCTTGCTGCGCCGCTTCCATCACGCCAGGGTGCATGGCGAACCCGAGGTCGTGATCTGGGGCAGCGGGGCGCCGATGCGCGAGTTCATGTACGTCGACGACATGGCGGCCGCGAGCGTGCATGTCATGGAGCTGCCGCGCGCGGCCTATGCGTCGCAGACCAGCGCGATGCAGTCGCATATCAATGTCGGCACCGGGGTGGATACGACCATCGGCGACCTGGCGCGCCTGATCGGCCACATCGTGGGTTTCCAGGGCCGCATCGTGTTCGATGCCGGCAAGCCGGACGGCACCCCGCGCAAGCTGCTGGATGTCTCCAGGCTCCGGGCCCTGGGCTGGTCGGCGCAGGTATCGCTGGAGCAGGGGCTGGCGCAGACCT
>Ga0265798_10002665_pt1 | contig 26033 bp, 41 predicted proteins | sample P3T30metagenome_FD_192430 | JGI IMG/M metagenome (GOLD analysis project Ga0265798, IMG submission 192430) | Plant litter microbial communities from East Loma Ridge, Irvine, California - P3 T30 | ecosystem: Environmental > Terrestrial > Plant litter > Unclassified | place: USA: California...
GGCGGCTTCGCGGTAAGTCTTGCGCGAAACCCATCAGGAGAGGTGGATGAGTGGTTGAAGTCGCACGCCTGGAAAGCGTGTATAGGTTAATAGCCTATCGGGGGTTCGAATCCCCCTCTCTCCGCCAGAACATAACCGACTGATTTCGTTGATAAAATCCTCCAGATTCGGAGGATTTTTTTTGCCCTCTGTACTATAGAATCGGGTTGTACTATTCAAATCGCTACCGCAGCGGTTTCACCACCTCCGGCCGGCGTCGATAAATACGGTCTGTGATCTTGCTGTCGGCGTGCGCCAGCAGGCTACGCGCGTGCTCCAGCGTCGCCGCGTCACTCGCACATTTCGCCCGAAGGTCGTGCTCGGTGAAGTGCTCCGCGACTTTGGTTTCTTCCATCACCCGCCCCATGAAGTTGCGCCACAGCGACTCCCATCCGCCGGCCCGGCCGTTGTCGTTGAAGTAGCACTCGCCCGCGCGTGTGCAAAACAGGTAGGGCGACAGCTGCGCCGGCCGCGCGGCCTTGGCCAACGCCACCGCTTCGCGCAGCTCGTCGGACCAAGCGATCAACATCCTCTTCCCGCTCGACCCGGCCGTCTTGCCTGGCTCGACGAAAATTCCATCATCCTGCAGGTCGGACATCGTGAGACGCAGCATGTCGCCGCGGCGCATGCCGGTCAGCAGCTTCAGGCGGACATAGGCTTGGGCAGCCAGCACGCTGCCGGACTTCCGGCGCGGCACCAGCGACAGGCACTCGACGATCTCCCAGTCTTCCACGTAGCGCGTGCGCGCCTTCTCTCCTTCCAGCCGGACCTCGCCCTTGAAAGGGTGGCGGTCCAAGTATCCCCACTCCACGGCTTTCGTCAGCGCGTGTGACAGCAACTCCATCTCGCGCCGCGCCGCCGTCTTGGCTTCCCGCCGGTCGATGTACTGGTAGACGTGCCGCGGCTTGATGTCGCCCAAGGCCATCGGCCCGAAGGTGGCGCGCACCGGCTTGATGGCCACCTTGTTGTGGTTCTGCGTCGTGATTTTCTTCGTTGGGATCACCTCGAGCGCGTACCGGTCCAGCAGCGCGGCCACGGTCTTGGCCTGGTCGACCACCTGCAGCCGCTCGGCCCACACCTTGTAGGCCTCGGGCAGACTGCCGCCGAGCCGGAAGGTTTGCTTGCCATCCCACGCTGCCTCCTGGCCTTTCGGCACCTGGTAGTAGTAGCCGCCATGGGTATGGCGCCAGCGCTTCGGCAACCCCTTGTTCTCCGGCTTACGCTCGCGCGGCATTCAATGCTCCCCAGTTCGGTTCGGACGGCGTCGCTTTCCGCTTTGGCGCGGCAGCGCCGCCGAACGTTTGCTCGACGTGCACGCGCAGAACAGCAAGACTACCATCCGGCCTGGCCCGGTGCGCGATTCCCATCGACCTCAGCACCCGCGCCTGGGCGGCGCGCTGTACCCGCGAGGTCATACTCGAGATCTCGTCGGCGCTCAAGAACATATCGCTCATCATTCTCTCCTGTCTGCGCCTACCGGCGAATTGTTAGGGGATGGGGCAGCTGGGAGAGGCATCCAGTGATGAACGATGAAGCGCAATTCCATCTCGGTGTTCTGGCCCATCCATTCGCCGCCAAACAGCCCGGCAACCTCGTGGCAGACTGAATCGCCGCGCTTTCCCCTCACCAGCACGTCGGTTTCGACTTCCGGAAGTCGATCCTCTACGCTGATCCACGCATCCCCGGCCTGCTCGGTGCTCACTGGTGCAGCCTGATTGGCTTGTTGTGCTGCCGTGATCACTTTCGCCGCGGCCAGGAACTCGAAAGCTTTGCGCGCCACGCCCAGCTCTTTCGTGATTTCAATCGGTCGTTTGCCTTGGCTGCGGTTCCAGTCCAGCAGATCCTGTGCTGCGATGGCTTCCGCATTCACTTGTGGCCATGGCTTCGCCGGTGCTGGTGCAGTGCCTTGGGCTGCGCTACTGGCGCGGCCTTGCCAGCCTGCCCACTGCTGGGCACGGTCTGCCGGGCTGTCGCAGTACGGCGCGCGCTTGCGCACCGCCCACGCCTCGAACTCCCGTCGCTCGGCCTCTACGTCCAGCTCGGGGGCGGCGACAGGGCTGTTTTTCTCAACCCAAACTTCCCACGCGCCGGTGGTCAAATCGTTCCAGTACCACCAGTCCTGTTTGCCTGGACCGCCAAACTCCCCATCAAAGTGCTCAAATCCATTCTCGCGTGCCCAGGCCTCAAAGGCAGGACGCAGATTCTCAACGTCAACGCTCATTTCATTCCTTTCATATTCTTCGGTGTGCACCACGGCTTATTGCTCGGCCCCCAGGAGTGGCCGCAGTCGGAGCACTCGGGTGGGCACTGGCGAGGTGGCGGAACGTGCGTGGCGGCGGCAATCAGGGCGGCCACCGCCAGCAGCCACAGGGCTATGCCGAGGCGGGTCACTGTCCCGGCCCGTTCTGGTGGATGCCGCGGCGCAGGCGGGCGCGCGCTTCAAGTTCATCATCTTCGGTCAGCACGCGATGCGCGGTCCAGATGGCCAGTACCGGTGCCAGCGGCACGAGCACCGGCCCGAGCAATGCCAACAGCAGCGGCATCGAATCCCAGAACAGATCGACCAGCGCGCGCCATGCCGGGCGGGCAGCTCGCGGCACCGTGCGCCACGCCAGAAGCATGTTCAACGTGAGCTCCTTCAGCCCATTCTGGCCGTTGAGGTAGATGTCGAGGCGGCGGTTCATGGCTTCACCTGTGCACTGGGCTGGTCTGCCGGTGCCGCTGCGCGCTCGGCGCTTTCAAGCACTGCCAGCCCGTATTCCGTAGTGTGGTAGTAAGCCCCGGAAATGCGCTGCACCACGCCAATTTCCGACAAGCGGCGCATCATTGGCTTCGGCACGTCGTAGCCTTCGCCATCGGCGGCGCACTCGTAGAAGCGGCGCAGGGCGGCCAACTCGTCAGCGGTCATCGCCACCTGACCGGCTTGCCCTGCACCCTCGGCAGTCTGTGCCGCTCCAATAGTGGAGGCGGCAGGGGTAGCGGCGGCAAGGGCAGCGCTCAGGTCGGCAGCGGTGTCTGCCCATTTCTTCATTCGCGGCGTGCTGCCAGCGTGGGACGCGCGGTCGTGCGCAATGCTGATGGCCTCGTACAGGCGATCCGCCAGGCAGCCAGGAAGTGCCTGCGCTGCTGCTGGCTTGGTGGCGAGAAGGTGGGCGATGATCCGTTCGGCGTCCACTTCGTCGTCGGCGGGTAGGCCCAGCGCTTCGTGGATGCGCACCATGTCCATCGCGGCGGCGTGCGCAACGGCTTCCATATGCTTTTCGCGGGCGGTCGGCTTGGTGGCGGCAGATACTGCGGCGCGGGCGCAGTCGCGGCCATACGCTTCCATGTCTTCGGGACGGTAGTGCAGCCCGTAGTGGAGTCGGGTAGGCGCTGGAAGTGATGGCAGCGGCGGCAGCTCATCGCCCGATGCGGTAGCAGGATGGGCGGTGTACACTGGCACCATGTCGGCATCGTACTGGCGGGCGTAGATGCGGCCGTATTGGCGCACCGGCTCGCCCTGATGAGTCGCCTTGTCGACCGCATCAAGCAGCCCGTTGATCTCGTTCGACTTCATCCATGCGAATGGCGCGGTCGGTGCAGGAGCTGCGGCGCACTCGACCTGTTCATTTCCAGCAGCGTTTTCGACACGTTCGCTGGATGTATTCACAGGTTGAACATGTGCGGTGGTGCGCTCGATGCGGGAGAGTTCGGCGCGGACGTAGCGCACATCGTTTTCGCCTTGCGGATGGTCGCACCACGAAACGTCGGCGTATTCGTCGAAGTGGCCCAGCGGATCGTCGCCGGCATTCAAGTAAATCTCACTCGGCCAGCCGTCGGCCGGGGCATCGCCCGAGGTAGCGGCAGGCTGCTCCGCGCCGGCGGCGCCGAACTCTGCCGGCCAGTCGGCAAGGGGCTCGGTCGGGCGCTGGCCGTGCTTGACGCGCGGCTGTGGTTTCTCGCTGCTGTTCGTGGTGTCCATGTTCTCTCGCCTGGTGGTTGATGGTTTATTTGTTCTGTTCGGGATCCGCGCTCTTCGGCGCCGGTGTTGCGCCGGTGGCGCCGTCCATGTCCAGGCAGTACCGCCGGCCGCGCGGCACAGCCGCGGCTGCAGCGATGTCCTTGCGGTCCTGCGCCGTGTTGCCGCCGAGCTGCCGCTCGAGCCGCGTCAGGCCGGCGCCGGACCAGGGGCCGCGCTTGCGCCGCGCCGTCACGATTGCCCCACGAAGGCCTGGGTGTAGAGGATCGCGAGCACCAGGCCGATGGCGGTCAGGCAGCGAATCGCGTACGAGGCTACGCGGGCGGAGATCTGGCGCTCGCTCATGGCAGCACCACCACAGTCACGCCCATGGCGCCGGCGTCGTAGGCTGCCGCTTCCAGCGCGGCGCGATCGCCGATGGCGGTGTAGGTCTCAGGGCGGTCGTTCTCATCGCGGACCGTGATTCGAAAGCGCATGGTGTTCTCCCTAGTTGGTGGTCAGTGGCTCTCGCGAGCCTCGGTGCAAACTTGAATCGCAGCCCGAACGATCGCGGCCCAGGTGGCGGCGTCCTTCGTCGGGTGGTCGGCATAGGCCTCGGTCACGTCGCGGCGGCGGCTGCCGTTGCCTGCGGAGACCGTTCCTTCTTCCAGGTCGTGGCGCACGCTCAAGCCCAACTCGGTCGACAGCTCGCCGGCGGCCTTCCAGTTGCGGCGCCAGCGCGGCGGCGCCTTCGGCTGCGTCGAGAACGCCAGGCGCTGCGAACCCGCGCTGAGCAGGTTGCCGCCGCGCCGCGCCGGCTGGCAGAGATCCGTCTCCAGCGTCGGCGAGACAGGCGCCGTGAACCGGCGGCCCCACTTCGGGTGCACGGCCGCCAGGGCGATCTCGTCGCGGATGGCGCCCTTCATGTATTCCTGGGTCCAGATCGTCATGGTCAGCTCCACAGCGCCATCACGGCGCCGGCAATGAAGCCCAGCGCGCAGGCGATCATCAGGCCGGCAACGGTGCGGTCGGCGCGGCTCCAGTCCTGCTGGTCAATCTTGGTTTCGTTCGTAGTGCTCATCGGGTCTTCCTTCATTTCCAACTGCTGGGTGAGTTCGCTTCGTTGTGTCCATTATTAGGCATAACCTTAATCAAAGCAAGGCTAAACCTAAAAAATATTTCAGGCTGAACCTAAGTTGGGTTATGATTGCCTTATCGGCCGGTTTCGGCTGGTTGCAGGTCTGGGGCAGGGAGGGGAAACCGCCGACGCCCAGGCTGAAGATGCCAAGGAAGCCGGAAGGGCAACGCGTGGGTGATAGTTCGTAGAGCGCGCCGGGGGAACAGGTGGAAGCACCTGGAAAGTCTGCGAAAAGCGAAAGTGTCCGAAGGCGAAAGCATGGGATGCAGGCGCTCTCCACGAAAGCGAGTCTTTTTGACTGGCCTTTAGGGAGGGTGCCGCTCTGGAACCGAGGCTCTGCTGGGATCAAGCAAAACCGATAACCCTAGAACACCTGGTTGATCAGCCAAGAACAAGAACCTCAACAGTACCTATAGAGGGTGCGCAGAAAAAAAGGCCCGAAAATGCCGGAAAATTTGACCCTCGCGGTCTACCTGGAACGCCGCGGCTCGGTGAAAGCGCTGACGCGAATCGAGGCCGAAGTATTCGGGGTGCCGTACCCGCTGGTGAAGGGCTGGGCGACAAGGCTCGGCGCCATGAAGATCACGCAGGAGATGCTGGACCATCTGCAGGAAAAAATCGGCTGCGTGAACTCAGCAACGGCCGCGCGTGCCCGCCGAGGGCTGGATGGCGCCGAGCGCCCGCAGCCGGCGCCTGCTGTGGCACTGACTCCACGCGAGGAATACTTGATCGACTGCGCATGCAAGCGCGTGGTCGATCAGCTGCAGCAGGCCGGGCGCATATAGCCAGCATTGGCGGTGGGCGATACTGGCTGAACGAAAAAGCCCCGACAGGCGGGCAGGGAGGATGAAATGGAACAGAACACGGGGCAGTCGCGCGCGGAACTAGCGAGTAAGGTACTCAGTTTTGCATCGAGAACAGTTGAGGGTGATCTTCCCCCAAACGTCGTGCCGCTGAAGGACGACTTTGACATCCTTGTCAAAGCAGGGTTGGCATACGTAGTGGGCTGGCTCCGTCAAAGCATGATCCCCTTCGCCGCCGGGCTGAGGAGCGTCAACTTGGTAGACGAAGGATCCGGGCGTGATCTCGACCAACGTGTAACGCCCTCTGTCCGCGATGAGTTTCTCCATTGCGCGCAGCTTCTCCAGTGCCTCGAAGTAGCGCTGCTGCAGCTCACCCATCTGGAGGCTGTGAGTGAGCAGAGCTTCCTGAGCCTTCAAAATCTGCTCGTTCATTTGCGAGACTTTAAGGGCAACCATATTGTTGTCCCGGACGCCGATCATCGCTGCGCCAATATCTTTAGCGGAGACAAGTGCGCCGACGGCGGAGGTGATTAATCCGAAATCCATTGCATTTAAATTTAATCGGCATCCAGGCGTGCCGCTGCGCCTTAGATCGAAGAGAACAGCTCAGGTCGGAACTCCTCGGCCTGCCCGTTAGTGCAGTGCTTATTCCAAGCGGCGTTGGCGGTGCTGATTTGCTTGTTCGCGAAGGTGGCGTGCTCAAGATTCATCCCGCCGAATCCATTACGCGCCCTATATGCCACGCAGACTATAGTGCCGTCGTCATTCGTAAAAATGTTCTGCCAGCGAACTGATTCCGGGTCGCGCATGGCTGCTTTAATTGATCTAAGCACTCTGACAGATGCCCGAAATCGAGCATCATGCCGAGCTTTTGCTGCAATCTCGAACTCATTCGGCTCTGGACGTGGCGGCGGCGGCGCCCGATCTGGCTTGGTCGCGCAGCTGTACACTAGTGCGCCTACAATAATCAATGAAACAATTTTGAAGGGGCCGGCCGAGGGCCTAGGGCGCGCGCCGCATCCTGGGCAAGCGCGAGCCTCGGAGCTAACTTCGCGACCACACTCTTGGCATTTCATTAAAGCCATATCGAATCCTCAAATACTCGGCCTAAAAGCCGATTTAGGAATGTGACCAAGTACCAGGTGGAGCGCCGTGATCTCCTCGATGTCGACGATGATGTTCGGGAAGTCTTTGTTCACCGATTCAAAGCATGCCTGCTCATCTCGCTTCCACAGCAGCCGTTTGATCATTCGGCGCCCGTCCTCGAGCAGCACGATCACCTCGTCGCTGGGGAAGACATCCGCGCAAGGGTCCACGCCCACGAACTCGCCTGGCAGATACCGAGGACTCATGCTCTCGCCGCGCACGCGCAGCGCGTAGGCCTCAACGCAGGACGTGTACCAGGCCATGTAGCCCTCCGGGTGCTCCGGAGGGAAATCGTCGATGTGAAGCAGCCCATCGGCGCCGGCCTGTACGCGGCCAGCCACTGGGATCAACCGCGGGGTAGCGACGATTGCCGGCGCGTCGTCGAGTTCGCTCCCAGCAGGGCCGCCGTCTTCGGAACGAGGAATCTCGCCCATCAATTCCGAAAGGGACATATTCAGCCGCTTGGCTAGAGCCGGTAGTTTCGATGCTTCAGGCATGAACTTGCCACGCTCCCAGTCGGATACGTTGACCGACTTGATGCCCCAAATATCCGCAATGTTCTGCTGAGTCAGCCCAAGCTCTTTGCGTCTCTGTTTAAGTATTTGCGGAAATTTCATAAGGCTAAGCCTATCAAAAATAATTCAGGTTAAGCCTTGACTTGATATTAGGTTTAACCTGATACTGTGCCCATGAACACTCAAATCAAAGAGGCGCTTGACCGCGCCGGCGGCGTTGCTGCAGTCGCCGCCCACTTTCAGATCAGCCCCGTCTCCGTCTACGAGTGGATCAAGCGCGGCCTGGTCCCAGCTGAAAAGTGCCCGGAGATTGAAAAGCTCTCGGGGGGCGCTGCCCGATGCGAGGAGATGAACTGTCGTGTCGACTGGGGATATTTGCGCACCCCCGCATCTCCCACGAGCCAGCCCGGCCCAGCCACTGCGGACTAGCCAGTTCAGCATCTTGAGCCGCTTGGTCCGCAGTCAGGTTGGTAGTCGGTTTCATGGTCGTGGGTAGCTCTTCAGTGTCGTTAGATTAACTTTCTATTTAGAAAAAGTCATGAATATCAATCCTCAGCCAAACGGCATCGCAAGCATCCTCCGCAACGAGATCGAAGCCTGGCGCCGCGCTGGCAACGTCAGCCGCGAGGCGGTGGGCGCCGCCGTGATCGATGCGCATGCTGAGCTGGGCGGCGAGGCCGCGACCGGCGTGGAGTTCGTCTTCACCGGCGACACCTACACCCAGGCGAAGAAGGCGGCGCAGAAGCTGTTCCGCTGGCTGGACTCCGGCGACACGCTGCCGGCAAACATGGTGCCGGCGATCCTGGCGGTGCTGCCGCTGGACGTGCGCCTGCACTGCCTGAACCAGATGTTCCGCCCGCTGGGCGCAGAGGCCCGCAGCCTGGAGGCGGTGGCGCCGGCGCGCTTCGACGGCATGGCGCACCTGCAGGCCATGGTGAAGGAGGGCGGCGAGGCCAAGTCGGCAGTGATCGCGGCGATCAGCGCGCCGACTGCGGAGGCGCTCAGCACTGCCATCAAGGAAGTGACCGAATCGATCGAGGCCGATACGGCTGCCAAGCGCGCGCTTGAGGCGGCGCTGGCCGGCGCCCAGGCCGCGCACCAGTCGACGTAAGCAGGCCCAGGCGGCGGGGCGCGCCGTCACCAATACAACGAGAACAGGGAGGGAAGATGAGCAATGCAACCGCAGCCCCAGTGGGCGAGACCGCCGAGGCGTTCAATCCGGCCGCGCTGCTGGACACGCTGATCACGACGCTGCGCCTGAAGAACGACGCGCGCCTGGCGGCCGCGCTGGAAGTGGCGCCGCCGGTGATCAGCAAGATCCGCCACGGCCGCCTGCCGGTGGGCGCTTCGATGCTGATCCGGATGCACGAGGTGAGCGAGATGTCGATCCGCGACCTGCGCGCCCTGATGGGCGACCGCCGCAAGCAGTTCCGCGCGGCCGGGTCGATGTAGGGAAGGTGTAGCAGAAATGACAAAGCCCGGCGGCAACCGGGCTTCTTGAAACTAGTACAACAACGGAGAAACGCATGTTAGCACAACCTATTTCGCCGGCGGCGCAAACCGGCGAAGATCAGTCTTCGCACGCCGTCTTCGCGCCGCGTGAGGCGCACCAGAAGCTGGCCTTTATTGGCCTTCTGGGCGCCGCCCGCACCGTGGCCACCTACCTCCAGAAGCTCCATGACGAGCCGACCCGCTGCGTTGACGCGGACCACTACCGCGCGGTCGCCGGCCTGTTCGAGCAGATCAAGCGCGCCGAGGCCTTGGGCCTGACCTGGGTGGGCGCTGACCAGCTGGCTGCCGCCGGCACGTCGGCGGTCGATCTGTGGTCGGTGCTGATCGAGCCGTTCACCGCGACTTCGCTCGAAGATCTGGTGCAGCAGAACGACTGGCTCCGCCCGGGCGACGTGGTCTACAAGGCCGGCACCATCTACCGCCACACCCTGACGGAAACCGATTTCGCCGTTGCCCGGAGCGCAGGATGACCCGCGCCCGCCACGTCACCCACCGCCAGACCGTCCAGCGCATCGAGCGCCTGCGCGCCGTGGTTACCGCGCTGCTGGCCGGCGACCTGCCCGGGCCTGATCTCGCCGAAGTCCTGGGCCTGAGCCCGGCCGGCTCCCGCAAGTACGTCCGCGAGCTGAGCGGCGCCGGCATCATCGCCCTGGCTGTTCCGCTCGACGGCGCTGTCTCGGTCGTGCGCCGCGTGTTCACCCTGGCCGTGACCCAAGAGCAGGCGCGCGCCTACCTGGCCGACCTGACGGTCACGGCGCCGATCCGCGCGGCCAAGCCGTCGAAGTCGGCGATGAGCGTCGCCATGCGCGACTCGACCCGCCACGTGCACCTGATGAAGCACGACGTGCAGTTCTCGATTCGCCTGAACCGCACCCCGCCGATGCGCGACCCGCTGGTGGCGGCTTTCTTCGGCGCCGGCCAGCACCAGGTGCGCGCATGAGCTACGCCACCCATTCCATGCCGCGCTGCGTGGCCTGTGGTCGGCTTGTGGGTGACGCCCACGCCGGCGGCTGCAAGTTCGCTCGGTACACGATCCGGAGGGCTGCGTAATGGCCGACCCGAAAAACTACCGCCCGAAGCCCGGCTCGATTCCCGACCTGATGGGCGCCTACCTCTACGCGCACGGCGCCACGCCGGACAGCATCCTTGCTGCCCAGGTAGGGGCAGGCGGCACCCCTGACCAGCAGGTCGAGGCGGTGCAGCGCGGCCTGCGCACCGGCTGGCTCACGACGACCCAGGATGACCGGGTCGACTGCAGCGACCTGGCGCGCGCGCACTACGACCGCCTGGCCGGGATCGTCCGGGTGAAGCCCATGGGCGAGATCGCCGCGCCGCGCGAGGCCGTCAACGCTTTCGACCGCCCGCCGCTGCGCAAAGCGTACATGCTGAACTCGCGCGGCATCCGAGAGGTGGATCCTCGCTTCCAGCGGCCGGCTGGGTTCGGCTTCAAGCACCTGAGCGGGGGCAAGGCCTGATGCGCCGCACGGCTCTCGAGCGCAAGACGCCGCTGAAGTCGGCCGGCTTCAAGCGCGCGGAGCGGAAGGAAGCGAACGCGGTGGTGAAGCTGCGGAAGGCCATGAGCTCGCGCGGGATGAAGGGGCGGGCGCCGACGGCGGAGGAGGCGCGCTTCATGGATGCGATCGCCGGGCTGGGGTGCGTGGCATGCCGGAAGGACGGCTGGCACAACCCGGACGTGAGCATCCACCACATCGACGGCAGGACGAAGCCGGGCGCGCACATCCTGGTGCTGCCGCTGTGCGCGGGCCACCACCAGGATGGAACCGGGCCGAATACCACGCTGATCGCGGTGCACCCGTACAAGGCGCGCTTCGAGGCCCGGTACGGCGCCCAGCGCGCGCTGCTGGCCGAGTGCATCGCGATGCTGCCAGCGGCAATTGAAATCACGAGGGAGGCGGCGCCTGCCGTCACCCACAACTAATAAATTAAACGGAGAACAACATGGGTGCATTTTGCGTTTTTGGCGTGAGCCGGCAGGTCTGCCGCAAGACGGCGGAAAAGAATGTTCCTACTCGCTGCCCGAAACTCGGGCGGGAGCTGACGGCGGCCGAGTGGGGCGCGCGAGTGTTCGAGGAGACTGCGCGCATCTTCGCGGCCTCGGAAAAGCAGGTGCGCATTTCGCCCGAGCTCGACGCGCCGCAATTCTGCCGCGATTGGATCGCCGCACAGCCGGGCGAGGTGAAGCTGACGAAGTTGATGTGCCGTGGCCCTAAGATGGACAAGCACGGCGCGCCGGTCATCCGCGATGGCGCGCCGGTCCTGACCTGGCTGCCATTCGACGAAAACACCGTGTGGCCCCGCCCGTTTGGCGAGCCGTCGGCCACACCTGCCCGCGAGTTGGTTGCCGCTTAGTGCGGCCCTTGCATTGAAAGGAAGCGACATGGGAAGCATGCTGACCCTGCCCCACACTGGCGCCGCCGAGCAGACGATGTCGAGCCGCGAGATCGCCGACATCTGCGAGGCGCGCCACAACGACGTCATCGCCACGATCGAGCGCCTGATCAACGAGGGGGTTTTACGACTTGGTCGTAATACTGCCCGTGCGCACGTGCCCGACGGCGGCGGCCGGCCGACGATGGTCTATGACCTGTGCCGCCGCGACTGCCTGGTGGTGGTCTCGGGCTACAACGCCGCGCTGCGCGCCCGGATCATCGATCGCTGGATGGAACTGGAAGCCGCGGCGCCGGCGCTGGCATTGCCGCAATCGTTCGCCGCCGCGCTGCGCCTGGCCGCCGACCAGCAGGACATCATCACCGCCCAGGCCGCGCAGCTGCAGGCCGCGGCGCCGGCGGTGGAGTTCGTGGAGCGCTACGCCGACTCGACCGGCACGAAGGGCTTCCGCCAGGTGGCGAAGCTGCTGGGCGCCAACGAGAACCAGTTCCGCGAGTTCCTGCTCGACGAGAAGATCCTGTATCGGCTCGGCCGCGAGCTGACGCCGCATGCCCAGCACATCACCGCCGGCCGCTTCTGCGTCAAGGCCGGCACCGCCCAGGTCAGCGGCCACGCCTACAACGCCGCGCGCTTTACCCCCAAGGGCGTGACCTGGGTGGCGGGCGAGTGGGCGAAGTGGCAGCTGAAGCAGAAACAGGCGGGGGAGGTGGCCTATGGTTGACCGTGCATCCCTGCGCCAGATGGCTGAGACCATGCCGGCGGTGCTGGTCGACGCGGCGACGCTGATCGAGCTGCTGGACGCTGCCGACCGCGCGACGAAAGCCAAGGCGCCGCGCGCGCCGCGTCAGGCCAACGACGATGACGAGAAGTGTGCGCGCTGGCTCTACGGCGCCATCCTCAACACCGCCCCCAAGTTCAAGGAACCGAACTTCAAGGCCTGGGCCAACGAGGTGCGCCTGATGCGCGAGCGCGACGACCGCACGCACCGTGAGATGTGCGAACTCCTGCAGTGGGCACACACCATCCCCTTCTGGCGCGGGAACATCCTCAGCCCGGCGAAGCTGCGCGAGCACTGGGACCGCCTGACGATCCAGCGTGACGCTGCGGCCGCGCCGAAGCCGGCCGCCACCGCGCCATGGTGGACGAGCGAGGCGGCAAAGCTGGCTAAGGCGAACGAGGTGGGGGTCGGGCCCGCGCGTATTGGTGAATCGACGGCAGCTTGGGAGACGCGCATTCGCGCGGCGATCGACAATGGCGGGAAGCCGCCGGCGCCCCAGGTGCGCATCCGGCCCACGGCCGACGCGGCAAACACGCAGGAGCAGCGCGGCATGATGCCGGCCGGGCTCAACCTCAAGGCCTTGATTCGCCCAGCGCCGCCCCCGAGGGCTGCATGACGCTACAAACCTCGGGCTGGTCAGGTAGCAACCGACGCGGAGACGACATCTGCGCCATGTGCGAGAACCTGACCACAAAGGGCCATCCGGAACACATGGCGCGCGGGGAGGGACGGTGCACTGGATACGACGGCAGCTTTACGCCCCTGGCAAATCCGTTTGTCACCTGGGACACCGCTGCGTGCGTCCTCTTCACGCGCGCCCTGGGGAGCGATGCCCGCGCGGCGCGGGAGCGCTGGATCGAGAAGCAGCAAGCCAAGAGCGAAAACAATGATGTCCAAACTGAAACGAAAGGATGAGATGATCGATTCGCATGAGAAGGAAGTGCTTCGTCCGCTGCCCGGCGTGAAGCCGACCAACCCGAAAGACATGGCCGGCGTGCGCAAGGCGCCGATGTCGACGGTGCCCGCAAACGTGCTGGTCGAGATCGGCGTGGCGATGCTGGAGGGCGCCAGTAAGTACGGTCGCCACAACTACCGCGCTGTGGGCGTGCGCGGCTCCGTCTACTACGACGGCGTGATGCGCCACCTCATGGCCTGGTGGGAAGGCGAGGACCTGGACCCGGATTCGGGCATGTCGCACGTGACGAAGGCCATCACCTCGCTGGTGGTGCTGCGCGACGCGATGATGCAGGGGAAGTTCACGGACGACCGGCCGCCGCGTGCACTGCCGTTCTTCCCGACCCTGAACGCGGGCGCCGCCGATATCATCGACCGGTACGCCGACCGCCAGCCGATCCACTACACGATCAGCTTCACCGGGCTGGCGGCATGACCCGGCAGAAGGCGATCCAGGCGCTGGGCCGCCTCAAGACCGGCGCCATGAACAAGACCGAGCAGGCCTACGCCGCCACGCTGGATGCGCGGCGCCACGCCGGCGAGGTGGCCTGGTTTAAGTTCGAAGGGGTCAAGCTGCGCCTGGCCGACAACACGTTCTACACACCGGATTTCGCGGTGATGCTCGCCGATGGCGCGCTGGAGATGCACGAGGTGAAGGGCTTCTGGCAGGACGACGCGCGGGCGAAGATCAAGATCGCGGCCGGCATGTACCCGATGCGCTTTCTGGCCATCCAGGTAAAGCCGAAAAAGGATGGCGGCGGCTGGTCGATCGAGGAATTCTAGGGCGCCTCAGTCGTGCCAAAGTGCGACATCTTGTCATTTGGAAAAGTTCGGAACAGCAATGCTTTTCGATGCCGAATGGTAAGCTCATCGGGCTTTCATCGGAGACATAACCATGGCCCTTTCAGCTGCTCTCGGCATCATCCCAACACCAGCCCTGCGCCGAGTGCGCCGCGAGGAAGTGGCGCGTCCAGCGTTCGCCAAGCCCGACCCATATGGCCTGCTGATGGCTTGCTGGTCCGACTTCATGCGCACCGATGACCGCGACCTGAGCGGTAGCGGCATGAAGCTGCAGAGTGATGCAGTGGCAGACCGCAACGTGCACGACGATCAACGCGCCGCCGACATGAAAATCGGCGAGGCGGTCAATGCGATGGTCGACAGCCTGATGGTGCAGCAGCGCTGGGCGATCTATAAAAGCCAGGGCATTTCGACCGCCTGGCGATTCTCGAATGCCAAGTATGAGGACGTGCTGTCCGATGCGCGCGACGACCTCGAAAAGAAACTGCGGAACAACATTGCAACTCGGCTGTATTTTTCGTAAACTGTCGGTACTGGCTGACTTCGCTCGCCCAGAAAAAAGCTCGAACCGTTAAACGTTCGGGCTTTTTGCGTTTACGGCCCACTTTGCAGATAGCTCTGGGGTGCGTGAAGCGGCTGAAGTCAGCGTGATCAATAGGCCGCATTCGTGGTCATCTATATAGAACACCTGAACTGGCACTGGCCAGAACAGACGGGCGCTCACCCAGGCGCGCCACGTCGCCGGACGCTGTAACCGGCAAGAATGTCTCTCCAGGTTCCCCGCCTGGTTCGCCGCCAACCGCTTCGATGCGCTGGCGGCTTTTTTATTTCCGAGGTCCGAGATGCTTATCCACCCCCTGCAATTCATGACCCCGAGTGCGTCTGAGCAGGTGAAGACCGCCGCGGGCATCAGTTCGCTATCGGCTGCGCTTGAGCGTTCACGCGCCGAAGTCGAGCGGGCATTGGCTGTTCCTGCCGCCCTGCTTGGACGGCCGAGCGAAGGCATCGGTGGCGCATGAGCATCGAGTCAGAAATCATCTGGCTGCGCATGCTGGTCCAGATCTGCCGCGAGCAGGAAGCCTTGCAGGCCGAGAGACTGGACTTCGACGCGTGGTACCAGCGGCGCCAGAGCGACGCACATGCCGCGTACATAAAGCGCACCGACCAACACTTGGCATGCGACTGGCGCATCACCCGACCCTCTTCCCCCGAGGAGATCAGCCGGCTCTACAACATTCCATTGAATGAGGCTGAATCGTGAAGCCGATCGCCGAGCAATACCGCGACCAGATCATCCGCAGCGTGGTGCCCGACCGGCCAGCCCTGTGCTACCCGGTGAACAAGCCCGAGGCCCTGGCCGACGTGTGCAAGCTGCTCGCCGATGGCTACGAGGCCAAGCGCCTTCTGCGCGCCAAGGGCTGGGGCCAGGTCGGCATGACCGTGCTGGAGATCGCGCAGCTGCTGCCGTGTGCGCCGCAGCGCCCGGCACGGAAGAAGAAAGGAAGACGCTGATGCCCAGGTTGATGGAATGGTGGGAATGGTTGGCCGCAGCAACGGTCATCGCTCTTCTGGTGAGCATGGGCTGGATGTTGTATGACCTGAGCAGCGCTGAGACCTTCAGCCTGCGCAAGGATGAGTGGGCCTGCACCCGCAACCACACGACCTACATGCCGCAGGTCGTTGGCAAGGCCACGGTCTTGATGCCGCGCACGGTCTGCGACCAGTACGAGCGCAAGGCAGGCTGATGGTCTGGGGCACGAAGAGCCGCCACGAGCGCGGCTACGACTATGCCTGGACCAAGGTTCGGGATGAAGTGATGGAGCGCGACTGCGGCCTGTGCCAAGTATGCCAGCGCGCTGGCCGCGTCACCGTTGCATCGCAGGTCGACCACATCATCAGCAAAGCGAACTGCGCGCGCATGAAGTGGACGCGGGCGCAAACCGACGACAAGTCGAATCTGCAGGCCATCTGCAAGCCCTGCCACCTGGTGAAGACCGAGGAAGAGCAGGGCAAGCGCAAGCGGCCGCGCACCAAGATCGGCGCCGACGGCTGGCCGGTCCTGGGCTGAGGGCAGGGGGGTATTAAAAGTTCCCGCCCCCTCCCCCTAGGGACCGTCCGGGTACATTCCTTTTCACACCCGCGTTTTGAAACTTTTTTTCCTGGAGTAACAAATGGCCGGCAGGCGACCCACCCCGACCGCGCTAAAGCTGGTCACGGGTAACGCCGGCAAGCGCGCCATCAACAAAAAAGAACCGAAGCCGCGCACCAAGGCGCCGACCTGCCCGTCGCACCTCGACGCGAAGTCGAAGCTGGTGTGGAAGAAGTTATGCACACTGCTGCGCGGCATGGGCGTGCTGACCGAGGCCGACGGCCTGGCGCTCGAGCGACTGGTCGACTGCTACGCCGACATCCTGGCGTGCAAGGAGTTAATCGAGCGCGACAAGCGCACGTACAAGACGGTCGACCAGAACGGCAACACTCTCATCAAGAACAACCCCGCGGTGAACCAGCTGCGCGCTGCCGACGCCATGTTCAAAAGCTACCTGGTCGAGTTTGGCCTGACGCCGGCAGCGCGCTCAAAAGTGGATGTGAACCTGCCCGATGGCGACAAAAAGAAAGACCCTCTCGCCGAGTACTTCTGACGACCCGGTCACTGCGTACGCCCAGGCCGTCGTCGACGGCACGCGCATCGCCGGGCCGCACGTGCGCGACCAGTGCTCGCGCCACCTGGCCGACATCGCCGAGGGTGGCAAGCGTGGCCTGGTCTGGGATCTGGCCGAGGCGAAGAAAGCGATCGGCTTCTACCGCGACATCCTGAAGCTGAATGGCGGCGACTTCGAAGGCCTGCCCTTCGAGCTCCTGCCCTGGCAGCAATTCGTGGTCGGCAGCATCTTCGGATGGAAGGGCGCCGACGGCTACCGTCGCTTCCGCGTGGTGTACGTGGAGACGGCCAAGGGCAGCGGCAAGTCGCCGCTGGCCGCCGGCGTCGGCATGAAGGGTCTGGTCGCCGACGGCGAGGCGCGCGCCGAGATCTACTCGGCCGCGACGAAGAAGGACCAGGCGATGATCCTGTTCCGCGATGCGACAGCGATGTTCGACCAGTCGCCGGAACTTACGAAGCGGCTGGTCAAGAGCGGCACCGGGGAGAAGGCCTGGAACCTGGCCTACCTGCAGACCGGTTCGTTCTTCCGGCCCATCAGCAGCGACGATGGCCAGTCGGGCCCGCGCCCGCACATCGCGCTCGTCGACGAATACCACGAGCACAAGACGGCGACCGTGCTGGAAATGCTGCGCGCCGGTACGAAGAGTCGGCGCCAGGCGCTGATCTTCATCATCACGAACGCCGGCGCGAGCCGCAAGTCGCCGTGCTGGAACTCGCACGAATACGGCGCGAAGGTGGCGTCGGGCGAGCTGATCGACGACGCGTTCTTCCCGTTCATCTGCTCGCTCGACGAAGGCGACGACCCGTTTGCCGACGAGAGCTGCTGGCCGAAGGCGAACCCGAGCCTGCAGGACGCGAACCTGCCCGGCTACAAATACCTGCGCGAGCAGGTGACCGAGGCGAAGGGCATGCCCTCGAAAGAGGCCATCGTCCGACGCCTGAACTTCTGCCAGTGGACCGACGCCGAGGCGCCGTGGATCAGCCACGAGATATGGACCAGCGCGAAGCTCGAATACGACGTCGAGCAGCTGCGTGGCCGCCGCGCGATCGCGGCGATGGACCTCGCGAGCACGACCGACTTGACTGGCCTGGTGTACCTGGTGGAGCCGGTGGAGCCGGCTGAACCCTGGAAGCTGGTGCCCTACGCCTGGCTGCCGGACGCTGACCTGCAGCGGCGCGCCGAGCAGGACCGCGTCCCGTACGTCCAGTGGAAGGCCGAAGGCTTCCTAGATACGACGCCCGGCCGCGCAATCAGCAAGCGGATCATCCTGCAGAAGCTGTCCGGCATGTGCGACTTCTTCGAGGTCATCACGTGCGCATACGACCGCTGGCGGATGGCCGACCTGATCCAGATGGCGGCCGACGACGGCATCACCCTGCCACCGATGAGGGAGTTTGGCCAGGGCTACAAGGACATGAGCCCGGCCATCGAGCAGTTCGAAACGATGCTGCTCAACGGCGAGCTGGCGCACAACGGCCACAAGGTGCTGACCATGTGCGCCGGTAATGCGGTGACTGACTCGGACGCCGCCGGCAACCGGAAGCTCGACAAGGCAAAGGCCACCGGCCGCATCGACTTGATCATCGCTGCGGTGATGGCGGCCGGCCTGGTCAACATGCTGGAGCCCGAGGCCGAGACCGCACCTGAAATTTACTTCCTGGACTTATAAATGACCGGAAAACTACTGAACCTGGAGGCCACGGCGCAGCCCTCGCGCGTGCTGGGCTCCTGGCTGGCCGGTCGCGATGGCGGCGCGGAGCGGGCGGGCATTGCCGCCCTGGGCGAGAACTCCCACAGCGATCTGTCGATGAGCGAGCTGGCGAACCTGCTGGGCGCCGCACACCGCTCGTCGTCCGGCGCTGCGGTGACGGCTGAGACAGGCATGCGCGTCTCGGCGGCCTACGGCTGCATGTCGCTCGTCGCTGGCGCCATCGCTACGCTGCCGATCGGCATCTACGAGCGCAAGGGCAACGAGCGCGATTCCGCCGACCACGAATACTGGTGGATGCTGAACGAGAAGGCCAGTGACGGCTGGACCTCGGCTGCCGCCTGGGAGGCCATCATCTTATCGAAGCTGTCGCACGGCGATGGCTTCGGCGAGCTGATCCGCCCGCACTTCGGGACGAACCGTGTCATCGGTTGGAAGCCGCTGCCGCGCCACACCGTGACGCCATTCAAGGATGGAAGGGTGGTGCGGTACCGGATCACGCCCGGCGACGCGCCGGCGTATGTCCTCGACCGCGCTGACATCATCCACCTGCCCAGCCTGGGTTTCGACGGTCTCACCAGTCCAAGCCCGCTCACCTATGCGGCGCTGGAAGCGATCGGTACCGCGCTGGCGGCGCAGCAGCATGTCGGCAAGTTCTTCTCGGGCGGCGCCAACTTCGACTATGCGCTGAAGACCGCGTCGAAGCTCGACAAGGAGCAGCTCGAGCAACTGAAGGCGTCGCTGCTCGCGCGCGTGCAGAACGGCGGGCGTGGCCCGCTGATTCTCGGCGGCGGCCTGGAGCCGACACAGCTGAGCGTTAATTCGAAGGACGCGGAGATTCTTGCCACCCGGTTGTTCACGGTCGAGGAAATCTGCCGGATCTTCGGCGTGCCGCCGTCGATGGTCGGACACGGCGGCGCCGTCTCCAACTGGGGTACGGGCGTCGCGCAGCAGGGTATGGGCTTCGTGCGCTACACGCTGCAGCGGCATCTGACGCCAATCGTTCAGGAGCTGAACAGCAAGTTCTGGCCAGTGCGCGACCGTTTCTTCGTCGAGCACATCACCGCGGCGTTGGAGCGCGGCGACCTCAAGGGCCGGTACGACGCGTACCGGGTTGCCCTGGGCCGCGCCGGTGAAATGCCGTTCTTGGACGTCGACGAAGTGCGGCGCCTGGAGAACATGCCGAAAAATCCGAATTTGCAAATGAATGGAGGCAAGAGTGCCGAAAAGTCTGACCCAGCTCCTGGCGAGCAACAAGAAGCGGCCTGACCGGCTGCCGCAGTCGCGGATCGTCGCCAGTGCTGACGAAACCGAGATCTATATCTACGACGCGATCGTGGCGGACGAGGACACCGCTTACTGGTGGGGCGGCGTTTCTGCTGAGGCGCTGGTGCCGGCCATCCGCAACATCAAGGGCGGCACGATCCACCTGCGCATTAACAGCCCGGGTGGCGACGTGTTCGCAGCGCAGACCATCTGCCAGGCGATCCGCGACACCGGCGCTAAGGTGATCGCGCACATCGACGGCTATGCAGCCAGCGCGGCCACCGTGATCTCGATTGCGGCAGACGAGGTCGAGATCGCGGCCGGCGGCTTCTTCATGATCCACAACGCCTGGACCTGGGCGATGGGCAATGCCAACGACCTGACAGCCACCGCCGTCCTGCTCGGCAAAATCGACAGCAGCCTGGCAGGCCAATACGCAGCGAAAAGCGGCATGACCGTCGACGATGTGCGCGCCGCGATGGACGCCGAGACCTGGTACACCGCCGAGGAAGCGGTGGCCGTCGGCCTGGTCGACCGCATTGCCGCGGGCAAGAAGGCTGAGGCCTCCTGGAACATGAGCGCCTATGCCAAGGCGCCGAAGATCGAAAACAAGGAACCCGACCAGGTCGACCCGGTCGCTACCGCCGAACACCGCGCCCGCCAGCAGCAACGCATCTCGATGCTGGCCCGCATTGCAAGTTAGCTGACGCTCTCGCGCCACTAAGCCAGCCGCCTTCGAGCGGCTTTTTTTTCGCCCCAACCAGGCCGCGAGAGCGGACCACCCACCGAAAGGTAATACATGAGCAAGCTCGCACAACTGCGCGCCCAGCGCGACGCCGTGGCCAAGAAGGCCCACGACCTGAACAACAAGTACCCAGCCGACCAGCGCATGCCGGCCGCCGAGGCAAAGGAGCTGGACGGCTACCTGGCAGACGTCGAGAAGATCGACGAAGAAATCGCTCGCGAGCAGCGTGTGATGCAGCTGGCCGCCGAAACGCCGGAAGGCCAGCACGCCGCGGCGCTGTCCGCTGCCACTCGCCCGGGCGGTGCACAGACTGACGAAGGCTCGGCCCTGCGGGCGATGCTGACCGGCGGCCTGGGCGCCCTGTCGGCCGAACAGCGTAACGCGATGTACGCCCGCGTGAATCCGGACATTCGCGCGGCCATGTCGACCACGACCGCCACCGAGGGCGGCTACACCGTGGCCACCGAGTTCAATACGAACTTGATCCAGGCAATGAAAGCCGCTTACGCCGTGCGTAGCGTCGCAACCGGCATCCGGACTTCGACCGGCGCGCAGATGCTGTTCCCGACGGCCGACTCGACCAACGAGGAAGGTGAGATCGTTGGCCAGAACACCGCCGTGACCACTGCCGATACCACCTTCGGCCAGGCATCGATGGACGTGTACAAGTACTCGTCGAAGGCGATGTCCCTGCCGTTCGAGCTGCTGCAGGACTCGATGTTCAATGTCGAAGGCTACATCGCCGGTCTCCTGCAACTGCGTAAGGGCCGCATCCACAACCGCCATCACACCGTTGGCACCGGTTCCAGCATGCCGCGCGGTATCGTATCCGCTGCGGCGCCTGGCAAGGTCGGCGCGACCGGGCAAACCGTGACCGTCACCTACGACGATCTGGTCGACCTGGAGCACTCGGTGGATCCGTACTACCGTCCGGCCGGCAAGTGGATGATGCACGACGACACCTTGCGCGCGTTGCGCAAACTGAAAGACGGCCAGGGCCGTCCGATCTTCGTGCCAGGCTACGAGCAGGGCAATCCTGGAGGCGCGCCTGATCGCCTGCTGGGTCGCGAGATCATCATCAACCAGCACATGCCGGTGATGGCCGCGAACGCGAAGTCGATCCTCTTCGGCGACTTCTCGAAGTACCTGATCCGCGACGTCATGGACACCACCCTGTTCCGTATGACCGACAGCGCCTTCACTCTGAAGGGCCAAGTCGGCTTCGTGGCGTTCTCGCGCATGGGCGCCAACATGGTCGATGTCGGCGGCGCGATCAAGTACTACCAGAACAGCGCGTCGTAATCGGAGCTGGCGGCAGGCCCTGCGCCGGCCGCCAGCATCGCAACTCACATGCCCGCTGAAGCGGGAACCCTGGAGAACAGAATGGTCAAGAAAGCTTCTGCACCTGCAGCGGCGCCGGCCGAGCAGGTGCTCGGCGCGCCGGCGCAGCCGCAAGCCGAACAGCAGCCCGCCGAACAACAACCGGCTGAGCGGGCAGCGCCGGAAGAGCCAGCGCCCGTGCTGGCCGTTGCCGCTGCCGTTGAATCCGAATCTGCAGCGGCGCCGGCCGATCAGGTACTCGTCAAAGCCCGCGTCCTGGTGGCATGCGCGCACGGCCAGCCAGACGACGTGGTCGAGCTGAGCGCCGACTTGGCGAAAACCCTGGTCGACGTGGTCGACACCGATCCGGCGGCCGTGAAGTACGCCGAGTCGCTGAAGTAAGCAGGTGGGCATCGGGCCCGCCACCGCCGCACTGCTCGCCGATCTGCGCGAGTGGGCGGCCGATCCGGGCGCCTGGTGCTACCCGGTCAAAACCACACGCGGCCGCGCCGTCCTCTTTCCTGAAGACGTCGACGGCCGCACCGATGAACAGCTGGTCGCAGTGATCTGCGAGCGGCTGAACGAAAACCGAACACGAGGCCAGCATGTCCGCGCAGAGTGACAATTTTGAAAACAAGTATATCGACTGGCTGTTCCGCGCGCAGGCGCTGGGCCTGGCCGGCGCGACCGCTGGCGCCGGCACCGGCCCGGCCACGGTGTACATCAGCCTGAAGCTGGCGGCCGACACGGACGCCGCCCAGGGCGCAGAGGTTTCCGGCGGCGGCTACGCGCGCGTGGCGGTCACCTCGTCGCTGGCCAACTGGGCCGGCACGCAAGGCGCCGGCACCACGGCGGTGTCGAGCGGAACCAGCGGCACGACCTCGAACAACAACGCCATCACGTTCCCAACGCCGAGCGCTGCATGGGGCCAGGCGGTTGGCTTCGGCGTGCACGATTCACTGACCGGCGGGGTCGAGCTGTTCTATGCGCCGCTGGCAGCGCCCAAGACCATCAACAACGGTGACCCCGCCCCGTACTTCGCGCCGGGCGCACTGACCATCCAATTAGACAACTGACCTTGACGCCTGCGCCTTTGCGCTGGCGACTAGAAATCTTCACTCGGCGCGCAGAAGGCGAACCCTGAAAATGGCATTTGACCTAACCCTTACCAGCGCAACGTTTAATGCGAGCGGAAAATTCGGGCAAAGCCTGAATGGCGGTCGCGGCATCGCGTCGTCCGTCTTAAGCGGTACGCAACTCACCATTGAGGGCTGGGTCAAAGGAAGCGCGAACGGCACCACCGCAGTAGCATTCGGCCAGGGCGATGTGCTATGGGTGGGCATGGATGCGAGCGGCCAAGCAGTCGGCCATTACGGGAAGAGCCCCGACGTTACTGTCGCCTCAACCGCGATGATCGGCGATAACGCCTGGCACTATCTGTCGTTCAACGTCGACTCTGCGGCCGGCTCGAAATTGTTCGTCGACGGCGTTCTCGTCGGCAGCAGCACGACCGTAAGCGCGTTTAATTTCACGACGGCGCAAAACCGTTTCGGCGTGCGCATCTTCCCGTACGGTACGCAAACCGGCTTTGCGTGGCCAGGTGAGGTCGACGAAGTCAGCGTCTATTCCGGTTTGAAGCGCGCAGAAAATTTCAGCGTACCGACCGCAGTTACGCCGGACTCGGACGCAAGTCTAATCGCCCTGTGGCGGCTGAATGGCGACGGCACGAATTCGGCGGGCGCAGGCTCGACGCCGCCGGCCGATACGGTCGCGCCGTATCCTGTGAGCGCGCAGGTTGCCTCCGGATCGCTGGGCGTGGTGCAGGTCACTATGTCCGAGGCCCTAGCGGACAGCTTGCCGCCTGCAACCACTTGGTCGCTATCCGGCGGGCGCACCGCCACCGGCGTTGCGATCAATGGCAGCGTGGTCTCGGTCACGGTCAATGCCGCTTATGCGTTCGGCGATGTCGTGACGATCGGCTATACGCAGCCTAGCGAGAACCCGCGCATGCAGGATGCCGCCGGCAACCTCACGGCCACGTTCTCGGGCCTGGCCGTGACGAACAATGCCGCGGCGCCGAACTCGTACGACCCGACGAAAATTCTGTTTTCGCCGGCCAATTGGGACGTCCAGCCGGGCTACGCGAAAACCATTAACTCCGGCGCGTACCTGCGCACCAGCTTTGGCGGATCGGCATGCACGCTCAATTTTGATATGACGAACGTTGCGGCCGTGCCGCCGAAATTGTCGTATCGCGTTGACGAGTTTGGGCCGTGGGTAACGGTCGACTTGGCTGCAAGCGTGGCGATCGCCGTGCCTGCCGACACTGCCGGTTACCCGTCGCACGCACTGGAGCTGCGCGTGCGCTCGACCTCCGAAGCGAGCGCACGTTGGGCCGGCGGCGGCGTTAAGTTGACTGGCGTTATTCTCGGCGCGAACAAGTCTCTCGCGCTTGCACCAGCAGCTGGTGATGAGTGCTGGTGCTACGGCGACAGCATCACCGAGGGCATTAACACTCTCAAGTCGTCCGGCGACACGACTGGACGGTCGGACTCGGGCCAGAGCTACGCCTATATTGCGGCGAAACTCCTCGGGTTTGAATGTGGAATTATCGGATTCGGCCGCCAGGGTTTGACCGTGACAGGCAATCCTGACGTGCCAGTATTCGGCAGCGCATACAACCTGCTGTATCAAGGCGTCGCGCGCTCGTTTGCGAAGCCGCCGCGGTTCGTCCTTATCAACCAGGGCACGAACGACGGGTCGGCAAACATCCTGTCAGCCGCTACCGCAGTGCTGAATAATCTGCTCGCCGCGTTGCCGACCAGTACGAAAATTATCGTGATGCGCCCCTTCAACGGCTCGGGCGCCACGCATTGGGTCAACGCCATTGCGGCCTGCTCGGCGCCGGCGCGGGTCGCGTACATCAACACAGCGGGCTGGTACAACACGGCCAACTCCCCGGACACCTTGCACCCGAACGGTTTCGAGAATGCGAGCAACCTCGGGCCGCGCACTGCGGCAGCAATCCGCGCCATTCTGGACGGCGCACCGGCGCTCACGCAGCGTACCGTGACGGTCGCGCTCGCATCGGGTAGGAATGGCAGCGGCGATCCGATTCTTGCAGCCAATCTGGCCGGCTTGAAAGTGTCGTTCCACGACGAACCCACGCCAGACCAGACGTCTACCGCGCGATATCAGTCGGCTAGCGAGACAACCGACGCAGATGGCGTGCTCACGTTCGTCTTCGGATCGACGCTGCCGGCAGGGGGTAGCGGTCACCTTGTCGTGGTCGGGGCCGGCGGCCTGCATTACAACGGCACTGTGGCGGTTACCTGATGGCGTACTTTGCTCCCGCATCCGTCGGCGGCGTCGCTTACCTGGCGCCGGCCGAACTACCAAGCATTCCCGCTGCGTTAATAGGGGTCGTCACTTGCGGAAGCGCAAGCTTTGGCACGCTGTCGAGCAAGATTGCGCTAGTCGGCGCGCCCGTGGTCAGCACGACCGCCACCGGCGAGCTGTCCACAGCGATCCCGCTATCCGGCACAGCAACGGCGCAGGCGTCAATTTCCGGCACGCTAGCGTCCTCAATCAGCTTGTCGGGTGCTGCGCTGGTCCAAGCCTCGATATCGGGTTCGCTCGCGAGCATGAATGTGGCGCTCGCCGGGGAGGCTGTGGCGCGCGCAAATGTTGGCGGCGACCTAGCCACGGCGATCTCGCTGGCCGGCGCTGCGGTGACGCATGCTTTGGCAGCAGGGGAACTTGATGGTGGCGCTTCGCTACTTTCGGGCGCCGCTAGCGCGCACGCATCGACTGCCGGTGCGCTGACCACCTCCATCGCCCTGGCCGGCGCTGTTGTGCATCAATCGTCCGCGTCGGGTTCGATGACGGGCGTTGGTGCGGCGCTGTCTGGTACTGCGTCGATCCACGTGCTGGCAACTGCCTCGCTCGCAACCAGCATTGACCTGTCAGGCCTGGTTGTGTCGCGCGCTACCGGCGATGGTTCGCTTATGACCTGGGTGCGCTTGGTGGGGGCGGCATCGGTGCGCACGTCAGCAGCGGGTTTTCTCGGCGAAGGCGTGAGGTACGCCCGGGCGCCGGCCGGCGCCGGCTACACGCCGCGCCGCAGTGAATACCAGGTGCGCCCGCAGCAGGGCGGCCACCAGGCGCGGCCTGGCCAGACCGGCGGCGCGCGCCCAACAGCAACACAGAAAGCATACCGATGAGCAAAGAACAAGTATCGGCGCCGGTGGCGCTCGCCCTGACGATGGCCGAGGCCAAGCAGGCGCTGCGCATCGAGGA
>Ga0265798_10002667_pt1 | contig 26001 bp, 17 predicted proteins | sample P3T30metagenome_FD_192430 | JGI IMG/M metagenome (GOLD analysis project Ga0265798, IMG submission 192430) | Plant litter microbial communities from East Loma Ridge, Irvine, California - P3 T30 | ecosystem: Environmental > Terrestrial > Plant litter > Unclassified | place: USA: California...
TATTGCCTTACTCGAGTACCATAAAGGTAACGGCATGAATGCCGTTGTATTGCAAGTTCGGCCGGCAGCTGATGCCTTTTATGCGAAATCACGTGAACCCTGGAGTAAGTGGCTAATGGGGAAACAAGGTCTTGCACCTGCTGCCGGCTATGACCCACTTGAATTTGCCATTAAGGAGTCGCATTTCCGGGGGATGGAGCTTCATGCCTGGTTCAATCCTTACCGTGCAACAATGAGCGCGAATGAAGTCCTGAGTCCGGATCACATGACCCGTAAAAAGCCAGAATGGTTTTTTACCTATGCAGGCAAAAAGCAGTTTGATCCAGGAAAGCCTGAAGTGCGCGAACATATCGTACAGGTGATCCTTGATGTGGTAAAAGGATATGATGTTGATGGCATTCACTTTGACGATTACTTCTACCCATATCCAGTAGCTGGACAGCGGATCAATGACGAGCAGACTTTTGACCAATATAGAAATGGTTATACAAACATTAACGACTGGCGCAGGAACAACGTCGATTTGCTGATCAAGGAATTATCAGACAGTATTCACCACTATAAAAAACATGTGAAGTTCGGAATAAGCCCCTTCGGTATCTGGAAAAACAACTTCGAAGATGCGGAAGGCTCCGAGACAAAAGGGATGTCAAATTACAGTGCGCTATTTGCAGATTCACGCAAGTGGGTCAAAGAGGGTTGGGTGGATTACATCAATCCACAGATCTATTTTTCTTTCACCCGCAAAGCGGCACCATTTGGTACTTTAGTGGACTGGTGGAGTAACAATACTTATGGAAGGCACCTGTATATCGGCCAGGCGGCATATCTGGTGAATCAGAAAGCCGAAGCAGCATGGCGTTTACCAGAGCAGATCCCAGATCAGATCAGGTACATCCGCGACAATAACCGTGTGCAGGGTAGTGTGTTCTTTAGTTCCAAATCTTTCTCCACCATTGCACGAGCTGCAGGAGACTCGCTTCGATTGAGCCTTTATAAATATCCGGCACTGCCTCCACAGATGCCCTGGCTGGATGATGTAGTGCCTAATGCGCCGAGAAATTTTTCCGCAACAGCTAACCCGACAGGTGTGCAGCTAAAATGGGAGGCTCCTACGGCAGCCGGGGACGGCGAAACCGCATCTGGCTACGTGATATATAGATTTGAGGAAGGCGAACCGATATCCATATTAGACCCGAAGAATATTCTCAAGATCAGTTTTGAAGATTATACCATGTTCCTGGATACGGAAGTAGAAAAGAATAAACGTTACAACTACCTGGTTACTGCATTAGACCGCCTGAAGAATGAAAGTGATCCTAGCGGTCCGGTCGGCGTTGAAGCCCCTGCATCAAACTTTGATAAAGATGTTCTTTCTGTACATGATATACAGAATGACAAACCAAAAACAGATTTGGGCAATGGCCCAGGCAAGAGAAGCATTAATGGGACTGAAGTTCGTGCTGAAGAAGTTGGTGTAGAGAAAGGACTCTAAACCAGACTCGGTTCCATCTGCATTGCGCACCTTGATCATGTTCATTGTTCTTGGCAATAACCCGGAAAGGAAGAATACCGTGATGGCATTTTTTCCATATACGACGAACGGCAGGGTATAGCGTTGGTATTTACTTACATCTATGATCCAATAGCACGAAGAGAGGATCATCGTGGCTAAACCACCGGTGTAGAGTACAAAGGAACTGGTCCATAGTGATTTGTTCAGTGGAAACTGAAGGCTCCAGATCATGCCGCCTATGAACAACATCAGCCCTGTACTGAAAAGCCAGGAAACTTTATAGCCATCTTCAAGTTCTTTTCGGCGTAAAAAAGCGCCAACAAGCACACCAATTAATCCAGAGGCAATTGCGGGTAAGGTGCTTAGGATGCCCTCGGGGTCCCAGGTTTTAGCAGATTTCCACAGGTGTGCTTCAGTGAGGACATTCCGGTCAATCCATGCGCCCATATTTGTTTCCTTCTCCAGGTTAGCGAAACCAGTTCCTGGCACCGGAATAAAGGTCATGATGATCCAGTACAAAATGAGAATACCGCTCGCGATCCGCATGATATTCTTTTCACTGTTCTTAAGAAAGATAATGCTGGAGATCAGAAAGACGACAGCAATCCGCTGCAGTACGCCGGGTACGCGCACATTCGCAAAGGCATTTACCGGTTCGGTGAATATCTTTGGATATAGAGATAGAAACAAGCCCAAACCAAACAATATTGCTGCTCTCTTTGCAGCTTTCAGAATTGTTTTGGTATGGGCTTGCGGATCTGCCTTCTTAGAAGACATGGCGTATGTTATGGATACCCCTACGATAAATAGGAAAAATGGAAAAATCAGATCGGTCGGCGTACATCCATGCCAGGAGGCATGTTCAAGCGGTGCATAAATATGCCCCCAGTCGCCTGGGTTATTCACGAGGATCATTGCAGCTACAGTGGCTCCCCTAAAAACATCCAGTGAAAGTAGGCGTTGATTAGATTTTTCCATTCAATGATGTTAGAACTTCCAGCGCACAAACGCTTCCATTGCTTCATATTCAGCAAGACCAAGATCATCGTATCGGCGTGCAGTTTCCCGGTTCCTGTCTTCTGCTCGCTTCCAGAACTCTCTTTCATCATCGCCAGGAAAAACAGCGCGATCTTTTTGTGACTGGTGTTTGAAGATGGCGTACTTCTTACGTTCAACCTCTTGCGGGCTAAGTGGTACTGCCATTTCGATCTCGTGCGTCTCAAATTCGTGCCATGCACCTCTGTACATCCACAACCAGCAATCCTGAGCCCAGGCTTCTGTTTTTCGGAGTTCAGTTAAGGCGTCAATAATAATATTGAAGCATACAATGTGCGTACCGTGTGGATCTTCAAAGTCTCCGGCTGCAAATACCTGCTGCGGTTTAACTTGTTGTAGCAGATCAATGGTGCGGCGTACATCTTCGGTTGTCACCGGGTTTTTCTGGCTTTTACCGCTTTCATAAAATGGAAGGGCCATAAAGTGGATATGGTCATCTTCTAGTCCGCAGTATCTCGCGCCGGCAATCGCTTCACCTTTACGGATTAAGCCTTTTACAGCCTGAATCTCTTTAGTATCCACTTGATTCGGCCTTTTTGCCTCCAGGAAGCTGCGCATATCTTCATACAGCTTTTCAGAAGGCGCAGCGTCAAGCCCCATTTTTTTTGCAAAGTCAATGCTGAACTCTACAAATCTTAAGGCGTCATCATCCCAAACAGCGGTATTTCCAGAGGTTTGGTAAGCTACGTGCACGTCATGCTGCTGATCTACCAGGCGGATGAAGGTACCACCCATAGAAATTACATCATCATCAGGATGTGGAGAGAAGATCAATACGCGTTTTTTGGCAGGCTCGGCACGTTCCGGACGTTGTGAATCGTCTGCATTTGGTTTTCCACCAGGCCAGCCAGTAATGGTATGTTGCAGTTTGTTGAAGATATGAATGTTGATGTTGTATACCGGTCCTTTCTCCAGTGCCAGTTGGGCCATACCGTGGTTGTTGTAGTCATCTTCTGTTAACTTCAACACCGGCTTATTTAAGGTGTTTGCTAACCAGATTACTGCTTTGCGGGTTAACATTTCATCCCATATGCAGTCCTTGACCAACCATGGTGTATCGTAACGGGTTAACAGGCTAGCTGCTTCTACATCAACAATAAATTCTACGTTATCTGAAAGTTGAAGGTAAGTGGCTGGTACATCACCTGACATTTCACCTTCAACGGCTTTTTTAATAATTGGTGCTTTTTTTCCATTCCAGGCCATAAGGATGATTTCCCTTGCATGGAAGATCGTACCGATTCCCATTGTGATGGCCTTGGTCGGTACGAAAGATTTCCCGCCGAAATCACGCGCAGCATCTTTTCTGGTCAGGTCATCAAGCGTTACCAATCGTGTTCCTGAGTTTGGTGCCGAACCGGGCTCATTAAAACCGATGTGACCTGTTCTACCAATACCTAGAACCTGGATATCTAGTCCACCTGCATCCGTGATCTTTTTCTCGTATTCCAGGCAGAATGCAGGAATGTCTTCCAGTCTAAGTGTGCCGTCAGGAATGTTAATGTTATTTCTATCAATGTCAACGTGATCAAAAAGCTGTTTATTCATGAAAGAAACATAGCTCTGATCAGCATCAGGCTGCATTGGGTAATACTCATCAAGGTTAAAGGTGATGACATTTTTAAAGCTCAGTCCTTCTTCTTTGTGCATACGCACCAACTCAGCATACACGCCAACTGGTGTTGCCCCCGTTGCGAGCCCCAATACCGCTGTTGCATTTTCATTTTGCTTTCTGCGGATCAGGTTTGCAATTCTTTGCGCCACTTCAATCGATGCCTGCTTCTGGTTTTCAAATACAGTTACTGGCAGTTTTTCAAAGCGCGTTTCTTCTAATAGATTTAATCTAGCCATTGTTAGGTTTTTTAAAAAAATTGGTTCGGAGCAGTAAATATAGCTACTCTGATCGCTTTAATTGAATTTTAATGACAATCGTTAAGTTGTGAGAAAAGATTAAGATATATTCAGGCCTTTAGAGCGATAGGCATCCAGATTTTCGTTGCTTGGTAAGAGTTCGGTGATGAGGTGATGGATGCTTTCCAGCCCGGCAACCTTTAACCTCATCGTAATGTTTAGCTTTTCTGAAATACATAATATGGCTACTTTTCTGGCACATTGGAACATCGCTTTTTTGAGCTGATTGATCTCCCAGTCCGTGTCGGTAAGCCCGTTTTCAGGGTGAATTGCGCTGGTTCCGATTAAGCATAGGTCGGCATTAATGTCCGCGAGCTGGCTAATCACATGGCCTCCAAATGTTACTTTTGAGTTTTTAGAAAATATACCGCCGATCAGTATAACCTCAATGCCGTCGTACTTGGCAAGTTCTATGGCTACAAAGGGACTGATTGTGAAAAACGTTGCTTTCAGGTCTACGGGAAGCTGTTTGACGAGTTCAATTATGGTCGTACCTCCACCGGTGAGTACAACCATTCCATCTTTGATCAGGCTGGTTGTCTTTTTGGCAATCGCCATCTTTGCCTCGCGAGCATAAATGGCATTGTCATCATATGCCGATTGGTAAGAACGGGATAGCGCACCACCATGTACTTTCAATAGCTTTTGATGGTCGCAAAGCTCCTGCAGGTCACGCCTGATGGTGTCTTCTGATACCTGAAGTAATTCAACGAGATCCGTGGTTAGCACCCTGTTATGAAGATTGATTTGGCGCATGATCAACTCATGCCGCTCCCGTTTTAACATATGCTTCTTTGCTTTATGCCAATTTAGAAATAAATATTTAAAACACAATCTGCGGTTTTATGCGGTAATCTGCGTGCTTTTCAGAATCAAATGTCACGTAATCGTTAACAGGCTATTTTTTAATTGAAAAATTTCGTGATATTTACCTGACAAGCTACTTTATGCGTGTTATTGCGTGTTTCAGTCGTAGACGTTCTAGGTTAACTCATTATTTACAAACAAACTAATTCATGAAAAAAAAGCTACTCATGTTTTTATGGGGCATTATTTTGTTCGCAACACAGGCTGTTGCGCAGCAGATTAATGTTACGGGTAAGGTGACCTCATCTGATGGTCAGCCTATACCTGGTGTTTCGGTTAAGGTTAAAGGTGCCCAAGCTGGTACCCAGACCAATACATCCGGTATATACACCATCAGTGCTCCCAATGGCGCTGTTCTTTCATTCTCCTACATCGGTATGACCCCGCAGGAGAAAACCGTTACCAGTAACACCATCAATGTGGTGCTTGCAGATGATGCACAAGGTCTGAATGAGGTTGTCATTACCGCATTAGGCCAGCAAGTTCCAAAGCGTTCACTCGGAACAGCTCAGCAAGCCGTTAAAGGTGCTGAAATTGCAAATACCCAGCGTGAAAACTTCATCAATGCCCTTCAGGGCCGTGTGGCTGGGGTAGAGGTAAACAACTCTTCAGGTGTGCCTGGTGCATCTTCTTCCATCACCATCAGAGGGGTAAGTTCTATCAGTGGAAGCAACCAGCCGCTTTTCGTAGTAGATGGTTTGCCGATCGACAACAAAACTTTAAGCACTACAGCATTCACTTCAGAAAAAAGTTCCTCTACGGCCTTCAATAACCGAGGTGTGGATTTTACAAATCGTGCCGCTGACATCAATCCCGAAGACATTGAAACCTTAACCGTGTTAAAAGGTCCCGAAGCGGCAGCGCTATATGGTATTGATGCGGCAAATGGTGCCATTGTCATTACCACAAAAAGAGGTAAAGCAGGAACAGGTTCTGTTAACTACAGCAACAACTTCCGCGTAGAAAGCGTACGTTCTAAGCCAGAAATTCAAAACAAGTATGGTATAGGAAGTGCTGGTTTGACTGGTGTAGTTACATCTCAAGCGGGTGCTTACCCTTCATTCGGACCAGAATTCCCTGCAGGTACACAGCTGTTTGATAACGTGTCTGAATTTTTTCAGCAGGGATTTACCCAGAAACATAACCTGTCTTTCGATGGTGGTTCCGATAAGGTAAACTACAGGATCTCCACTTCTTATGTCGATCAGCAAGGTGTGGTGCCGGGTACCAATTATGAACGCTTCAATATTACAGGTGCTTCACAGGGTACGGTAAACGAGTGGTTGAAGACAGATCTTTCCATGCAGTATAGTTATTCAAATAACGATCAGGCCTTCAAAGGTAATGGCGGTCCGCTTCTGGGATTACTGGTATGGCCTCAAACTGACGATGCAAGGAACTATCTCATGCCTGCAGGCACGAGAAGGAAACTAAGCCTTCCTGGTTTCCCAATGGGTACTCAAAGCGAAATAGACAATCCATATTTCAACGTAAATAAAAACAAAATCAACTCAAAAGTAAATCGTATTGTGACCAACTTCGGTCTAACCATTACGCCATTCTCCTGGGTTAATGTGAAATCGAACGTGGGTATTGATGCCTATACCAGTCAGAATATGATCTTACGTCATCCGGAAAGCGCCTCAGGTTTCTCCAGAGGAGGATTGCTGGATGTTGCAAATGATGTTACCCGTAACTTAAGTATGCAAAACCTGATCAACTTCACCAAGCAGAACTTAGGTAAAAACTGGACCTTCGATGCAACTTTGGGTAATGCCATTCAAGATGCGCGTTCTAATATCGATGCTGGTTCAGGCGAAAATTTCCTTGATCCAAATTTCACCTCCCTAAATAATACAGCGACCAGATTAAACAGTACCACAATTTCTCAGCGTAGATTGGTGAGTTTCTTTGGGAGAGCGACTTTTGGTTATAAGGATTTCTTATATCTGACTGCTACCGGACGTAATGACTTAACCTCTACCATTCCCGTTGAATCTTATTCTTTCTTCTACCCATCACTTTCCGGAAGTTTCGTCTTCACTGATGTGCCTGCTCTTACCGGTTTGAAAAAGATCTTTACTTCTGGTAAGTTGAGAGCAGCATACGCACAGGTAGGTAAGGATGCAAAACCATATGCTTATAAGCCAGTGTTGGAAAACAAGCTTACCGTAGGTGGTGGTTACGGTTATGGTTTCACTGGTCCTAACCCCGGACTTAAACCAGAGTTCGCTAAATCATATGAGTTTGGTACAGAGCTGGCCTTTTTAAACAACCGTTTAGGGGTAGATGTAGCGGTATACCGCAAAGAAACCAAGGATCAAATTGTCAATGATATCCGTGGAAGTTATGCAACAGGTTACATCTTATTAAATCTTAATGGTGGTGTCACGCGCAATGAAGGTGTGGAGGTAAGTGTTAGAGCAACACCGATTGATCGCCCTGGTTTTAGCTGGGACATTTTAGCCAACTTTGAACATGCCAAAGGAACCGTTATTGCGCTACCAAATGAGTTACCGGAATCCTATGTATCTGATACCTGGTTGTACGGAAATGTGCGGAATGGAAACACACCTGGAGAGTCGACAAGATCATTAACAGGTTTGTTCTATTTACGTAATAACAATGGAGACATCTTAATTAGCCCATCGTCTGGTTTGCCAGTGAGATCAACCACCTTTATTAGTGGCGGATATGATAGACAACCAGATTTTAGTTTAGGTATTACAAACAGCTTTACCTTTAAAGATTTCTCATTGTCCTTCTTGATCGATACCCGTAAAGGTGGAGATGTTTTAAATGCAACAGAACACTACCTGACAACCCAAGGATTAAGTAACAGAACACTTGACCGTACCACACCCAGAATCGTCAAAGGTGTATTGCAGGATGGAAGAGAAAATACCCCAAATCCAACACAGAATACCATTGTGGTGAACCCTTATCTTCAGAATGGATTCTACACCAATACAAGTGAAGAACAGTTCATTGAAAAGGACATCAACTGGATCAGACTTAAAGATGTAACCTTGTCTTACCGTTTGCCAGCTAAAGTCTTACAAAGACAAAAGTTCTTTAAAACTGCCAGCGTATTTGTTACCGGAACAGATCTGTTCCTGATTACAAATTATTCAGGGCTTGATCCGGTTGTAAACGGAAATACTGCGGCAGTAGGCGGTTCAGGCTCTGCCGGCGTGGACTATGGTAACTTCCCGATGCCAATCGGAATGAACTTCGGAATTAAAATTGGCATGTAATCTTAATTTAAATATCAATGAAGAAATTATATATCACCATTCTAACTGCCGCCGTAATGCTTACAGGCAGTGGATGTAAAAAATATTTGGATGTCAATAACAATCCAAACGCCCCGGAAACGGTAACGCCGAACCTATACCTCTCTCCAATGCTGCATTGGATGGCTACCGGGCCCCAGTATGATGCGCGTTTCATCAACCGGTATACCCAGAACCTTACATTTACAACCGTAAACAGCACCTGGGATAGAATGGGTTATGACCCTTCATCAGATAACGCAGCGGAGCTGTTCAGGGATGTTTATTGGACCTTCGGACAGAATCTTGTAGACATGATGACAAAGGCAGAGGCTGAGGAGCGCTGGGATTTGCTTGGTGTTGGCTATATCCTAAAAGCGTGGGGATGGCAAGCACTTACCGATATTCACGGTGAAATCATCGTGAAAGAAGCGATCGATCCAACCAAAAATGTATTTAACTACGACACCCAAGAATATACCTATGAAGAGGTAAGACGTTTGCTCCAGCTGGCAATCACAAATCTGGAAAGAACAGACGGTGCTGTAGATGCTGCCTTTTTGGGCAAGACAGATCTTATCTATAAAGGGGATCGTACAAAGTGGTTAAAGTTTGCTTACGGTTTGTTGGCAATGAATTTAAACCACTACAGCAACAAAGCTTCTTACAACCCTGACGAAGTGATTGCTGCTGTAGATAAGGCCTTCGAAAATAATAATGATGATGCTTTACTGGGCTATACCGGTGTGTCTAACGACGACAGAAACTTTTTAGGCCCCACAAGAGAAAACTTCACTTCTTACAGGCAAACTACGTTCATTGTAAACCTCATGAACGGTACCGAGTTTACTGGCGTAGTAGATCCACGTATGACCAGGATGCTATCACCAGCACCGGACAATGTGTATCGCGGATTAGAACCAACTTTTGGAACAGGAGGTTTGACCACAAACCAGATTCCTAACAACATCTGGGGTTATCCGGCACTAATCACCATTGGAACGCCAACTAGATACTTGTTTGATGATAAAAGTAAAGTTCCAGTAATGACTTATTCGCAACTACAGTTTATTAAGGCGGAGGCCGCTTATAAAAAAGGAGATAGAGAGACCGCTTTAGCAGCATATAGAAACGGCGTGTCCTCACATATCGACTTTGTTAACGCAAGGAATCGTGATGCCAATCAAACACCTACTCAAATCAACACCGCTGAAAAAGAGGCATTCTTAAATAATCCTGTAATCGTACCTACGGCAGCCGACTTAACCTTGTCGCACATCATGGAGCAAAAATACATCGCCCAATGGGGATGGGGCGCACTGGAGCAATGGATGGACTTAAGAAGGTATCACTATACTGATACTGATCCTGCAACAGGTAAGCAGGTGTTCGGCGGATTTGTAATTCCGGTAAATCTTTACCCGGATAACGCAAATAAGCCAGTTTACCGTATCAGACCGCGTTACAACTCTGAGTATGTATGGAACCGCGAAAGCCTTGAAAAAATTGGAGGTTTGGCATTGGACTATCATACCAAGGAAATGTGGATCACTCAACCTTAATCTCGAATCATGAAAAAAAGAAATATCATCACAGCAATATTACTCCTGACAACCATCTTCGTTTCCTGTGAAAAGGATGGCATTCATGAGATAGAAACAACCCCAGCAGATGCCGGCGCACAAATCAAGTTTTTCAACTTCGGTGTAAGTGCCCCTACAATGAACTTTTACGCCAATGATCAGAAGGTTTCTGCAACACTTAGCGGAACCGGAGCAGAAGCAACCGCTGGTGTTAATTACGGAAGTGTGTTCCCCGCTACAAACTATGCATTCTTATCTGGTGGAGACTATACTTTCAAAGGAATCATCCCCTCTACTGCTACGGCAGATCCAAATGTGGTTGTTGCAACGATCCCGAGCAAGCTGGAAAATGGCAAGTTTTATTCGCTATACACCAGTGGATCTTACAACGCAACGGCAAAGACAGTAGAGGGCTTTGTTGTGGAAGACATTATTCCTGCAGCAAGTGCTACCAATGCGCATGTACGTTTTGTAAACACCATAGCAAATGCGACATCAGGATTCGACCTTGTGGCTAAGAATACAACAACAGCTGCTGAGATCGTGATCGCAACCAATGTTGGATACAAGACTGCTTCAAGCTTTACAGAAGTTCCGAACGGCGTGTATGAAGTATTCGCAAGATACCCTGGGAACGCTGCAAATGTAATCAGCAGAACAGGGACCTCTCAGGTGTCGTTTATTGCCGGAAGAGCATATACCATAAGCTCAAGAGGCGATATGACCGTTACAGGCGCAACAGCGACCAACAGGCCATTTCTGGATAATACATCAAACAGACCATAAGGCTCACAAAAAACTAAAGCCCACACCATTTCGGCGTGGGCTTTTTTTATTTATATATTTTTATACTTTTGATAAAAAAGATATTGTTATGGCAAGCTTTACACTTACTCCTGATACCGCTGAAAAGGTTAAATTGAAGTTCCTGAGGAAATACAGAGACTTAGCGCAGGAAGATTTGCCTTTTAAACCCGGTCAGGAAGAGCAGTTGGTAGAAAAATTAATGGCGCTCGTTAAACGGGATCGCCGTTATGTGGAGTTTACCATTCAGAAAGCCCTTGCTGATCCTGACGGAAACAGGCTCTAACTTAGGTTCCGTGCAGCTTAACAACTAATCCATCCATTGCCGGATTAAGCCTCAGCTGGCATGCTAATCTCGAATTTGGCAATAAGTCAGGCAGGGTATCCAGCATGGCATACTCATCATCCGACATCTCGTTCAACTTCTCTTCGCCTTCAAGCACATCCACACAACAGGTAGCACACAGCGCCATCCCACCGCAGGTGGCAAGAATATCGTATTCAGAAGCTTTTAAGAACTCCATTAAACTTAGGCCCATATCAACGGGTGCCTCAAGTGCTGTTATCGATCCGTCCGGATTCTGAACGCTTACTGTAATGTTATTTTCTTCCATATTAGAATTCTGAAACACCGTTAACTGTAGTGTATTTCATGGTATATTTAATGCCTGGATTCATGTATTGGTATGCACTGTGGCTCATTAAAGCCGCCTCGTGGAAACCACATAAAATCAATTTAAGCTTGTTTTTGTAGGTATTGATATCACCGATAGCATAGATGCCTGGGACGTTCGTAGAATAATCATCAGTATTCACCTCTATAGCACTTTTGCTGATGTTCAATCCCCACTGCTCAATAGGGCCTAACTTAGGGCTCAATCCAAATAAAGGGATCAAATGATCCGCTTCAAGGTTGGTAACTTCCATCGAGCGGTTGTGAATAACCTCTACGTTCTCCAGTTTACCAGTACCACTCACTGAATTAAGGTTACTGTTAAGGATAAGGTTGATTTTACCGCTGTCTGCAAGTGCCATCACTTTGTTAACAGAATCTGGTGCACCTCTAAAGCTTTCACTTCTGTGAACCAAGGTAAGCTGATCTACCACGTCTGCCAGGAAAATGGTCCAGTCCAGTGCCGAGTCACCGCCACCTGCAATCACCATCTTCTGGTCGCGGTATTTCTCCGGATCAAGGATCATGTAGTTCACGCCTTTACCGTTCTCAAACTGCTCCAGTCCAGAAACGGCAGGTTTACGAGGCTCAAAACAGCCAAGACCGCCTGCGATAACAACAACCTTAGCTTCGATCACAGTACCCATGTTTGTGGTTAAAACGAAATCACGCTCGCCACGTTTCTCCAGGCCTTCAATACGTTCGCCTAAGGTAAAGCCAGGGTGGAAAGGCTTAGCTTGTTCCATCAGGTTATCAATCAGTTCTTGTGCAAGTACTGTCGGATATCCAGGAATGTCATATATAGGTTTTTTAGGATATATCTCTGAAAGTTGTCCGCCTACCTGAGGTAAATAATCTATCAGGTGACAACGCATTTTTAGTAAACCTGCTTCAAATATTGCGAATAGACCAACCGGTCCGGCGCCAACGATGGCTATATCTGTAGAAATCATGTATTTAAATTTGCTGCGAATTTACAAAATTTGTTTGTAATGATTCTTGATTGTCAACAAATGCTTCAAAACTGACTATATTTGTCGCAATTGATGACAAAGAAAATATATTTCGCTTCCGATTTCCACCTCGGATCCCCTAATCACCAACAAAGCAGGATGCGTGAAGATCGCATTATACGCTGGTTGAACTTCATAGAACCAACATGTTCTGAATTATTCCTAATGGGTGATGTTTTCGACTTCTGGTTTGAATATAAACTGGTGATTCCCAAAGGTTATGCCCGTTTACAGGGTAAGCTTGGCATGATGAGTGATTCAGGCATCAAGATCTACTTTTTTAAAGGCAACCACGATATGTGGGTACAGGACTATTTCACAACTGAACTCGGTATGCAGATCATCAGCGATGAATTTGAAATGGAGCGAAATGGAAAAAAGTTTTACCTGCATCATGGTGATGGCCTGGGCCCTGGTGATCATAAATATAAATTCCTCCGAAAGGTGTTTCGTAATCCTGCATGCCAGTGGTTATTTTCACTGGTACCTCCAAGAATCGGGATCGGAATTGCAAATGCCTGGTCAGACAGTAGCCGAACCAAAAAGGCCCACGCTTACACTGTTCCCGAAGATGAGTGGCTCTTTACACATGCATCAGAGCAGCTTCAAAAGAAACACTACGACTACTTCATCTTTGGGCACCGCCATCTTCCGCTTGATCTTAAAGTTGGAAGCAACAGCCGTTATGTGAATACCGGAGAGTGGATCAACTACAGTTCATACGCTGTTTTCGACGGCAACGAGCTAGCTCTGAAATATTTTGAAAAGGAATATTAAGCGAAAAACCTTATTTTTGCATTCCAAACTTAATACCTGACCTGGAATATCCTATTGAAGGTCAGGTAATTTAATTTCTAAAAACATATGTTAGAAAAATTAGAAGCGATAAAGCTGCGCTGGGAAGATGTAGAAGAGCAGTTAAGCAATCCTGATACCATGCAGGATATGAAGCGTTTTGCACAACTTAATAAAGAATATAAAGACCTTACCAAGATTGTAGACGAGTATAAAGTTTACAAAAATGTAATGAGCAATATAGAAGCCAACAAAGAAATCTTGAGCAATGAAAAAGATGCAGAAATGCGTGACATGGCGAAAGAAGAATTGGATATGCTTTTAAAGCAACAAGAGGAGCTTGAAGAACGCGTACGTTTAATGCTGATTCCTAAAGATCCTGAAGATGCGAAGAATGCCGTATTTGAGATTCGCGGTGGTACCGGTGGTGATGAGGCAGCGCTATTTGCTGGCGACTTGTACCGTATGTACACCCGTTTCTTTGAACAGAAACGTTGGAAAGTAGAGGTTGTAGATGTAACTGAAGGTACTGCAGGTGGTTACAAAGAGGTTATCCTTAAAGTATCCGGCGAAGATGTATATGGCCAGTTGAAATACGAATCTGGTGTACACCGTGTACAGCGTGTTCCAGAAACCGAAACACAGGGTAGGGTACACACCTCTGCTGCTTCTGTAGCGGTATTACCAGAGGCAGAGGAAATCGACTTCTATCTTAACCCTGCAGATATTGACTTACAGACATCCCGTTCAGGGGGCGCCGGTGGACAAAACGTGAACAAGGTTGAGACTAAAGTTCAGCTTACCCACAGGCCATCCGGAATCGTTGTTGTTTGTCAGCAGGAGCGTTCACAGCTAGGTAACCGTGAGATCGCAATGGAGATGCTCAGAAGTAAACTATACGACATTGAATTGCAGAAAAAGAATGGTGACATTGCTGCAAGGAGAAAGACGATGGTCTCAACTGGTGACCGTTCAGCGAAAATCAGAACTTACAATTACCCACAGGGAAGGGTTACCGATCACCGCATTGGATTGACGCTTTATAACCTTAACGCGGTAATGGATGGTGGTGTACAAGAGTTAATTGATGCGCTTCAGTTTGCAGAGAACGCAGAAAAGATGAAAGAAGGCGCAACCATTTAATTTTTTATCGCTGGAACATAAGCACTTATCCAGCGCTTTAAGATTTTAAAAAATAAATGTTGCAAACTAAGATATTCAATCTATATTTGCATTCCCGAAAGGGACAAACGGACCGGTAGTTCAGCTGGTTAGAATGCCGCCCTGTCACGGCGGAGGTCGCGGGTTCGAGTCCCGTCCGGTCCGCAAAAGCCACTCCAACGAGTGGCTTTTTTGTTTTATCGCTTTTTTTGTTTATCTCTTTGAATAAAGCGTTATTTATTTATATTTGCACTCCCAATGGGAAACGGACCGGTAGTTCAGCTGGTTAGAATGCCGCCCTGTCACGGCGGAGGTCGCGGGTTCGAGTCCCGTCCGGTCCGCAAAAAAGCCACTCCAATGAGTGGCTTTTTTCATTACGGCAATTTCCATAGCCGGCAGTCAATCTTTGAGTTTCATGAACAAATTGTTGATGGATTCAGCATAGGTAGGGTGCGCAAAAACGCAATATTCAAGAACATCATAGGTCATATTGCCCATCATCGCCATTTGGAATACGGCCATGACCTCTCCACCTTCTTCACCCAGGATGGCTGCACCAAGTATTTGCCCGGTATTTGCATCAACAACCGCTTTCATAAGTCCAAGAGTTCTTCCTGTTTCCATTGCACGGGCTACTTGTTTCATCGGCAGTTTTGCAACTTTAATCTGGTGGCCTTGCTCCAGCGCTTGCGCCTCCGATAAACCAATCCGGCCAAGCTGTGGATCGGTGAACATGCAATACGGTAACGGGCGGTCTTTGGTGCTGAGATTTGCACCTTCGAAAAGGTTCCGATACACTATTGTATAATCATTATAGACAATATGGGTAAATGCGGGACCACCATTTACCTCACCTAAAGCATAAATACCTTTAACGTTAGTTTCCAGCCTTTCATTAACCTCAATAAAGCCCGCTGCATCCAGACGGATGCCTGATACCTCAGGCGCCAGAATTTCCGTTGATGGTTTTCGCCCTGTTGCAACCAGAATGTGGGAGCATATAATTTCGTGTTGTCTTTCTTTTTCTTGTACGATAGCTTTTATATGTCCGTTTTCCCATTCGAATTTGATGGCATGAGCATTGGTGAGTACATTAAGTCCTTCTTCCAGCAATATTGTAGTCAACTCCTCAGCGATATCCTCATCCTCATGTGCCATAATTCTAGGACCCCGCTCCAGCACCGTTATTTTACTTCCAAAGCGATGAAACATTTGCGCAAACTCCAACGCAACGTAATTTCCGCCAATTACCAGTAAATGGTCCGGCACTTCTTCTACGTCTAATAATGTGGTCGAAGTAAAATATCCTACATCTTGCAACCCCTCAATGTCTGGAACAACAGGAGTGGTGCCAGTGTCGATAAAAATCAAATCGGCATGTAATATCAACTCACCACCATCGTTTAATTTAACCTTAATGGTTTTCGCTCCGCTAAACCTGGCCTCCCCGAAAAAGAGGTCAAGGTTTTCGGTGTCTTCCATGCTGCCCTGGCTGCTTTCGCGCCAACTTCGTACAATCGCGTCTTTCCGATGTTGGATTTCTTTCATGTTTACCTGGTAGCGCTCGATATGTACACCTAAGTGATCGGAATGTGCAGCCTGGTAGGCAGCCTTTGCTGATGCAATCATCGCTTTTGTAGGTGTACAGCCGTCATTCACACATGTGCCACCAACGGAACGTTTTTCAATCAAGGCCGTTTTCTTGCCAGCATTGGCGAGTTGTTTACATAATGGTGATCCAGCCTGTCCTGATCCGATCACAATGGCGTCATAGTGCTTCATATTTAAATTTAAGAAAATCTTGAACACAGGCCATTATAATTGTTTCCTGTTGCTATACACATAAACAGCCATTCCTGGCTGCCACTCCATCATCTTTAAACTAGATTTAAGCCTATTTTAGAAGTTCAAGAACCTTTTTCGGAATATCGGTATTCTGAAGAAAGCCGGTAAACTGATTAGCACCCGGGCCGTAACTTAGCAAAGGCACCGGTAAGCCTGTATGGTCACCAGTGGTGTAAGTGGCCATAATTGACCCTGCTTTATAATTACCATCAAGCACAATTAATCCGCCAGTTTCATGATCGGAGGTGATGATCACCAGGGTCTCGCCATCTTTATCCGCAAATTCCAAAGCCTTACCAATTACCCGGTCAAAGCTCAAATACTCATCAATACTAATGTTTAGTTTATTGCTGTGTCCGCCATGATCGATCTTTGCACCTTCCACCATCAGAAAAAATCCCTTTTTATTATCTGCAGATAAAAATTTAACACTTTTATCAAATGCTTCTTCGATAAGTCTGAAGTTTTCAGCGGGACGATCATTGTCGAAGCATAGTACCCGCTTGTTCTTACCGCCCGCTGGCAAAGCAGTCAAACCATTATGAATTTCAAGTCCGCTTGCCTTTACCTTGTTCAGAATTGCATCACCGTTTGCATTGAAAACCTCGTTCTTACCGCCGATGATCAATGATAAGGGACTTCGACTTAGATCCTGTGCAATGCTGTCACTCTGGTCACGCTCGGACTGGTGTGCATAGAATGAAGCAGGAGTGGCTCCTGTTACACGATCATTGCTGACAATACCTGAACGGATCCCCGATTTCGTCAGTCTCTCCGGAAGGTTCGGGACTGCTTTCCCCTCAGCATCCATGCCGATGTAACGGTTATTTGTTTTTTCTCCGGTAGCCATTGCTGTTGCCCCTGCAGCAGAATCTGTGGTATAATCATTCGCTGCAGCTGTATTTGAAAAGCCTACATGTTTAATCATTGTCGCATTCAATAACCCACCGTTGGCAGTTGCGGCTGCCCAGAAAGACGAAAAGCCAGATCCATCACTAATCAGCAGAATAACGTTTTTCGGTTTGCCTTTTCCATTATCCGTTTTAAATGTTGGCTGATAAACTTCATGTCTGCTCTTCGCCGTGTAGGTATTGTCTGCATATTTATTAAGGAACTTTGCCATCTCCGCTGGAGCATCTGTATTCAGGTATTCTACGCCCATCTTAATAAAAGCCTGCCAGCAGGTCTTTGTATCCGGATTTCCCCAGAAGCGGATTGGCTTTCCAACCTGATGTACAGAATCCACGAAGTTCTTGGCTCGCAAATCGTCTGGTGCAGTCATGCGTCCCAGACCGTTCCATTTGCTAAAGTCCTGGAAGTTCGCGCTAAAAAAAGCAACACGGCTCAACTGATCTGTGGTATAAGGTGTACTCCGTTTCCCGTCAAAAAAGAAGATCTCATCAAAATCTTTGAAATTTGCTGCAGCGGGTGCGTCACCAGTAATGACCAACTTTACCGCATCTGCATTATTACGAAGATCAAAAAGGTGACGAATGGGTTTTAACTTGGATTCAAGCAATTTCAAAGCGGGTGTGCCGCTGGTTTTCAGGTCTATCATAAACTGCAGCCTGTTGCCATTCTTATAAGCTCTGTTATTTCCATTTAGCTTCATCTCCCGAAGTAAGGGTTCGATGTATAAGCTTTCAATCGTACGCTTAGGATCAATTTCTTCTTCCGTGTGCGCCACATAAAGCGCAGTGCCCCGCTGGAAGACATCAATCTCCATAGATGCAAAGCCATTTGAGTGTGCAGTATAGAAAGGCTGAGATTGTAGGTAGTCATTATGGGAGTGCGCATTGCGACCAACTTCATATTGTTGAGCAAACAAGGGCATTGAAACTCCTGAGATAAGTAGGTTGAGCATTAAGATGCTCAACCTGTGTTTATTTTTGTTCATGAAATGATTTAAAGTAAAATGTTTCTTTATGGCTGAAACCACACCTTCGTATTGTGCGTTGGCATTTTGCCGTCCATATTTTGTTGTATCCATTCGATCAGCTTTGGGTTATTCTGTTCATTATCCGAATATACATATCGAACAGGAATAGCTGATAAAACTGAAGGTCCAGGGCGTAATTGTGGAAATCCAAGCCTTTTCCAGCCTGCCCAGGCTTCAAAGCCGTTTAGATAAGCATCAATCCATAGTTGCTCAGCAATCTGCTGAAGAGGGTTTGTTGCTGATAATGCTGCTGAAGGCTGGCTGAAGTAGGCATTCAGTTGTTCTGCGGAAATAAATGGCATTTCAGCCTGAGCCGACGTGCCTACAGCAGCCCATTTTTCCATCGAAGCTTTAACTGCCGATTCGAAAGCTGCATTGGCAGTACCATTTACCCCCATGCTGCGCTGTATTGCCTCCGCTTTAAGCAACATCAGTTCTGTATAGCTCATTAGAAAAGCACGATTTTCCTTGCGAATCCTTTTGCCAATAACAGAATAGTCATCTTTATTCAAGCCAGTACTTGCATAATCAGCAAGTTGTTCGGCATTACTTAAGCCTGTGCGCTGTCCACGATACACCAGGGGCTTTGCAGGATCTTTAAGGTTTGCATTATAGGAATTTTTTGTAGGTGCAGCAAATATGCTGAGACGAGGATCGTTTTTACTGCTAAGCAGGTTCACCATCACATCACTTACCCTGGCATTTCCGTTGAAGTCAACGCCGCTACCATCTGCAGGCGGATTCTGAATAAACCAGTAATAAAGATCTGTACTGTTATTGTAAGTTAGTGTTGCCTGATCATTGTTGTTTTCAAAAACAGGGTGATCCGTTGGATCGTTGAATATTTTAGATACAGCCTCGTTTACATTGACTTTGGCGGATTGTCTCATCAAGATCCGTAATGCAAGTGAATTTGCAAACTTGCGCCAGCGCAAAGCATTGCCATTAAATAGAATGTCTCTGTTAATGGTGCTTCCTGCTGGGAGCGACTTCAACTGCTGGTTTGCAGCTTCCAGGTCTTTTAACATCAATCCGTAAACTTCTTGTTGGGATTGGAAGCGGGCAAACTCCATACCGCTGATGTTACCCATGCCTGCTTCATCATAGGGTATGTCGCCATATGCATCGGTCACTAGAGACAGGATATAGACTTTAAGGATCGTTCCAACAGCAACATATTGTGGAAGATTGGTCTGCGTTCCAATTTCTTTTAATTGATTTACATCCTTTATCAATCGCATTGCACCGTTCCACTCCTCACGATACGAAGCCCCAGTAAGATTGTACCGACCATCCTCTTCGCTGGTGCCGCCTAGCCATGCCAGTTGTTGTACATATTGCCCGGCGCGGCTTCCGCTTGCAGTCATAACATTTGCCGCACCTTGAATCAATGGGGGTAAAAGCATCTCTGCGGGTACCGTTGCCGGATTGTTTGGATTGATATTAATTTCTTCGAATTTGCTGCATGAACTAAGTAGCGCTACGATCAGGCAGACCATTATAGATGATTTCTTCATGATTTAATTTGTAAGTAGATTAGAAATTAAGGTTTAGCGAGAATCCAAAACTCCGGGTAGATGGGAGTGACATGGCCTCAACACCCTGAAATTGGCCGTCATAGGCTGAAACTTCGGGATCAATGTTTGGCACATCAGACCACAACAAGAGGTTCCGTCCCACAAAGGATATTGATCCGGTTTTTACCGCTACTTTTTTCAGAAGCGAAGCGGGTAGTGCATAGCTCAATTTTACCTCTCTAAGCTTCAGGTAAGATGCATCGAATGTCGCAATCGCATCATTGTTGTAGTAGGCGCGCCAATAATTACGAACCGTTACAGCGGTTGCATTCGGGTTGTTGGTATCCAGATCAACACCTCCACCGATCATTGTTCCAGCACCATTTGCATCCCGGTTAACGAGTGATTCTTTTAAGCTTCCCGCATTGATGCCTTCAATGTAAGTTCTGGAGTGTACAACACCACCTTCCTGCATGCTGAACAATACGTTTAAGGACACTTTCTTATACCTGAAGTTATTGGTGATACCAGCTGTGAAGTCTGGATTAACATTGCCCAGATAGCCCCAATCTCCATTTTCTTCTTGTGGTAAGCCATTCCTGTGCGTTAATCCTTGCGGGTTATAGATTAAGTAATCACCGTATAATGATCCAAATGAACCATCACCTTTGGTGTTTTCAGTTCTTAACTCGAGGGATGCCCAACGTTCCAGCTGGCGAATTCTTGAAATGCCTATGTTTTCAGCAAGTGATATGACGTTATTGCGGTTCATGGCAAAGTTTACTGAAGCATCCCAGCTGAAGTTGTTTGACTTAACGGGTGTAACACTCAACATTACTTCCAATCCTTGATTGTTCATTTTACCAACATTCATAAGCTTGGTATCGTAGCCGGCGGAAGGATTTAGTGTCACCGGAATGATCAGATCGGTTGTTGTACTTTTATAATAGGTTACATCCAATCCAATACGGTTGTTAAGAAAACGGGAGTCAAAGCCGAATTCGTAAGATTCTACTTTCTCCGGCCGGATATCTGCATTTGGATAGTTATTATTATGAACGGCAACAGTTGCGCCGTTCCATCCTTGTGAAACCTGGAAATTTGATGCCGTTTGATATGGCTCTAAGTCGCGTCGAACAGATGAAACACTACCGCGCAATTTCAAGAAGCTCAAAGCAGGACTGCTGAGATTCAACAATTCAGACGCCACAACGCTTAGCGAGGCAGAAGGATAGAAGTACGAGTTGTTCTGTTTCGGTAAGGCACTTGACCAGTCATTCCTACCTGTCAGGTCCAAAAATACGACGTCTTTAAAGCCGAGTTGTGTAGTTGCATAGATGGAGTTAATCCGCTTTTCCTGGTATGTATTTCCTGCAACAATCGGGATGGCATTGTTTGATAGATTGTAAACATTAGGGATAGCAAGTCTTCCGGCAATTGCACCAAGGCGTTTAGATACCTGTGTCAGGAGATTCCCTCCAGCATTAGCATTAAAAGAGAAGCTTTCCTTGAACTTCGTATTGTACGAGAGTAACACATCATGATTGGTTTCCAAAAAGTAGACATCATCCTCCTGATAATTGCCATTTACGAACTGTGCACTTGAAGTGGCATGTCGCATCGTGCGTTTGTCGTTATAGAAATCACGGCCGGTTCTAACCATAAGGCTCAGGTTAGGCAAAAATGCATAGCTCAGCTTTACATTACCGAAAACACGGTCACGGTTGTTGCCATTTAAATTCTCGTTGGCAACGAAGTAGGGGTTGTTGAGCCTTGCACCGTTCGCATTGTAGATGGGGGTATTTTGCAGTTGGTTTGATGAACCCGGTGCCCAGTAATTTCTAAGGCTCGCCATGTTCACGTTTCTTGGCATGTAGAGAAAGATCTTCATAATCGCATCTTCATTCTTCGCGCCATAGCTGGTCCTGTTGTCACTAGCTGTATTCACATAGTTCAGGTTTGCATCCACCTTTAGCTTTGGTGTAATTGCATAGCCAGAGTTGAATCCTATCGTGTTGCGGTTTAGATCGGTGTTCTCTACAATTCCTTTTTGGTTTAGGTTCGTATAGGATAAACGGAAATGCAGTTTATCGTTGCTGCTTGCAATGGAGAGGTTGTTGGTATAGGTTTGTCCAGTCACGAAGAAGTCCTTCAACTGATTTGGAGATGCTACAAATGGTGTCGGTATGCGTGCACCGGTTATCGGATCAATAGGGGAGTCAAATTGCGGAATCAACTGCCCGTTCATTGCAGGTCCCCAGTTCTCCAGCACGTTGTCGTTAATACCACCACCTGCGCCATCAACGTAAGCATATTGGCCATCTCGTCCCTGTCCATATACATATTGGTAATCTGGAAGTTTCAAAGGTGATTCGAAGCTTGTGTGTGAGTTAAAAGACACACCCACACCTTTAGTGTTCTTGCCAGTTTTAGTTGTAATGAGCACAACACCGTTTGCGGCGCGGGAACCGTATAAGGCTGCAGCATTAGGTCCCTTCAGGACGGTAATGGATTCAATGTCGTTAGGGTCAATTTCTGCTGCGGCATTTCCATAATCCACTTCGCCCTCTCCGCTGGTCATATTTGGATTGTTGTAGTCCTGTCTGCCGCTGAATGCCCGGGTAGATTGCTCGTTGTTATTACTTACCGGAACGCCGTCTACTACAAAAAGTGGGGAGTTATTATAGTTGTACCCACTTGCAAAGTTCTGCCCACGGATTTGGATGTTTGCAGATGCACCTATACCACCAGAGCTGTTGGTGATTTGAACACCAGCTACACGGCCGCTTAAGGTATTCAAGAGATTGGGTTCATGAGATTCGCTCAATAGATCTCCCTCTACTTTCTGCGCAGAGAAACCAATTGACTTCGCTTCGCGGGTAATGCCCAATGCGGTTACCACAACCTCATTGAGTTTATTGTCGTTTTCAGAAAGTGCGACATTGATGACTTTCCGGGATGCTACACTAATTTCCTGCGGGGAATACCCCATGAATGTGAAAACAAGCAGGGCATTTTCAGCCGTAACGCTGATTTGATAACGACCATTGGCATCTGAAACGGTCCCCTGATTTGAACCTTTCAGGCGGATACTTACGCCGGGTAAAGCTTGGTTTGTCCCAGCATCTGTAATCTGGCCAGATATGATATGCTGTTGCTGCGAAATTTCTGAAAGGATTAAAGATTTAGTAGGGTTGGCATTCGCCTGTTGGTTTGTACAAAGACAAAGCATAAGGCTAAGGCATAGAGAAAGGGGTTTGAGAATTTTTGGGCGTAAAGATTTTTCCATGTTTTCGATTTAACTTTTGTGTTGCATGCCGTTGCCAGCGTACAATGCGCCAAAGGTAAAATCGTGTTATTAAGCCCAAGTTAACATTACAATAGCTTGCCGTAAGCTTACTGGGCGCTATCTTCTGCTAAATACCGCTATGATGGTATTTGTGTTCATATATATAGACGTTATGCTTTATCTTAGAGTAAACACTAGATTAACAAAGCTCAATATGAAGTACAAACTACCACTCTTATCCATGCTCGCCTTAGGGATTGGATTTTCCAACGGTAGGGCTCAAGCCCCTGCATCAGACCTTTCACCCGCTGCAAACCTCCGAAAGCAATTGCAGGAAGGTGCCGCTGAGATTTCTAATTACAACACGGCCTGTTACCTTGCATTAGCTGGAGATCGCGATTTCGCCTTCGCTTATTTAAAAAAAGCAGTAACGGATGATGACTTCTCCAATCTTAAAACGATCCAGAATGATAGTGATCTGAACACACTACATGAGGATTCACGATGGGGCGTTATCATAGCGCAGGTAGAGGCAAATACCAGGAACGGTAAAAAACTTGAAGGCACATACTTCAATCAGGATAGTTTTTGGAACAGCAAAGCACTGAAGACGGCTTATAAAGCAGAAATGTCAGATGACGAGAAAGTAGCCGGATTGTCTAAGTTCTGGTCGGAAGCCAAGTACAACTTTGTGAATTTCGATCTGGTTCCAAACCTGAATTTCGATTCTTTATACCTTGCTTATCTTCCGAAAGTGAAGGCCAGTAAGTCGACAATCGACTATTATAAAGTTATGGCCCACTTTTGCGCCCAGCTGCGGGATGGGCATACCAATGTTAATCCGCCGGAAGAACTCTACGAGCAAGTGTATTCGCGCCCACTATTACGTACTCGGCTGATTGAAGATAAAGTGTTGGTGGTAGATATCTTTGATCCTACATTGAAACAGCGGGGCATAAAGGTTGGACAGGAGGTGCTATCGGTAAATGGCTTGCCTGTAAAGGAATATGCCGCAAAATATGTTACACCTTACCAGAGTTCCTCCACCCCGCAGGACGAAAAGGTCCGTGCTTTCGAGTATGCGTTATTTGCTGGTGATCTAAATGAAGAGATCAAAATCGAGTTGAAAGATGTATCCGGACGTACATCGATGCATGCAATTAAGCGTTTCAAACCGCAAGACCGGTCAGCTTATATTAAGTCGAGTCCTTTTGAATTTAGAATGTTAAAAGGAAATATAGCTTACGTGGCGCTGAACGCCTTCGATACGGATTCTGCTGCAAAGGCTTTTGCCAGGTACTATCCGGAGATCTCCAAAGCTGAGGCCATCATTTTTGATGTTCGTAACAACGGTGGGGGAAATTCATCGGTAGGATGGAACGTCTTGTCGTACCTGGTTAAGGAGTCCGCGCCAATCCATAAATGGTACACCCGCGAGTATAAGCCGAGCTATAGAGCCTGGCAGAATACACAGGATGTTTTTGGTGGGGGGAGTACCCTGCGTCCGAATGGTAAATTTCACTATAATAAACCGGTGGTGGTATTAACAGGTGCTAAAACCTTTTCTGCTGCGGAAGATTTTGCGGCAGCATTCAAGTCCTTAAAACGTGGTCAGGTGATTGGAATGGCAACTGGCGGAAGTTCTGGTCAGCCCTTAATGATTTCGCTTCCCGGGAACCTTTCTGCGCGCATTTGTACAAAACGTGATCAGTTGGCAGATGGTGCTGACTTCGTTGGTAAGGGCGTACTTCCGGATGTGGAAGTTGGGCAGACTGTAGCCGATTTTAGAAAAGGCATAGATACCGAGCTGCAATTCGCAATCAAGACGTTGAAGAAGTAGCCTGGATAAATACCTCAGCTGTCCATTTAGCCGATGGAGTTCCACTTGTATTGCTATCCTGCTTTCTGCCTGCTCCTGGAAAACGTTATCGCAGCATTTCGTTCTTTGCTTGAAGCTATAGACATAGTAAAATCGATAAGCTAAGAAACCGCCATTTAAGCAGGAACATGGCAGCAAGACCAAAGCAGAAACAGACCTTGGACGCCTATTGTTCGGCTCTTGACCGCCTATTGTTCGCCTATGCTTCGGATCCAGGCGAAGAAAAGCCGCTCAGGAGCCGATTGGAAGCCGCTAAAGCAGCAATTCTGAAGCTTCTAAGTGGGAGGAGAGCCGTGGAAATAAAATATGCCTGTCATTGCTTTACAAATAAAGGGGATTCATTTAAATAAAGCTCTAGTACGACCTTTAGGGCCTGCCCTGGATTTTTAAATATTCAGGTTAGAGCCAGGATTATGTAGTAAAGCATTGTTCAGCAACTTCTTGGCCTATATTCTGACAAATGACCTATGCTTACGATTGTGAAACAGAACTGTAGATCTTAGGTGACCTTATGTTTCTAAGGCGAGCTTCAGCAATCAAATTGGATCCAGATTCAGAAAATCTTTGTCCTAGTTAATCAGCATCTTAGCGTGGGTAAACAAGATATTTCTACATATTGTTTTGCAGCTAGCAAAATTTCTTCTACATTTGCACTCCGCTTCGGAGGAAGAGGATAAGTGAAAAGGATAAAGAAGAAAGATTTGAAAGGCTGAAAAGGAGTAAGATAATGTCTCTTTTTGTGTTTACCGGAAACGGCAAACGAGTTCCCTAAACCGGAACAAACAAAAAGAAAAAAAGAAAAATAAATTCTTGACAATATCAAAATCATTACTACCTTTGCAGTCCCAACAAACAGGGAGCCACTTAACGGATGTTAA
>Ga0265798_10002668_pt1 | contig 25995 bp, 24 predicted proteins | sample P3T30metagenome_FD_192430 | JGI IMG/M metagenome (GOLD analysis project Ga0265798, IMG submission 192430) | Plant litter microbial communities from East Loma Ridge, Irvine, California - P3 T30 | ecosystem: Environmental > Terrestrial > Plant litter > Unclassified | place: USA: California...
CTATCTTCATCGGCTTGATCGTTGGTCTGCTGGCGCGTTTTCTGAAGCCAGGCGATGACAGCATGGGTTGGATCATGACCATTCTGCTGGGTATCGCCGGCTCCCTGGCTGCGACCTACGGTGGTCAGGCGCTGGGTATCTACCGGGCTGGCGAAGGTGCCGGTTTCCTCGGCGCGCTGGTCGGCGCGATCATCCTGCTGGTGATCTACGGCATGGTCAGCAAGAAGCGTTGATTCAACGCGCCTGATACCTGCGTCAATCCTGCAGGTACCTGACTGGTTGCACCGCAGCCCCCATCGAGCTTGCCTCGATGGGGGCTGCGTCACGTCTGGGCTGTGGTTAGAATGGCCGACTTTCCACTCTGGGCCCTGCCATGCGCCGACTTCTACTGCTCTGCTTCATGTTCGCCGCAGCCACTGCGCATGCTGAACTGCCGGAAACCGACTGGCTGCAGCTGATGCCCAAGGCCGACCAGCAGGCTTTGGAGCAGATGCCCGAAATCGACCACGACTCACCCGAGGCGCAGGGCACGTTCACCGAAAAGGGCGGCATGAAGCAAGCCAAGGGTCTGCCGGCGGTGATGTATTCCACCAAGACCGTGGCGGCCATGAACGGCAAGGACATTCGCATCGGTGGCTACCCCGTTCCGCTGGAAAGCGATGCCAAGGGCAACAGTACGCTGTTCTTCCTGGTGCCATACCCAGGCGCGTGCATTCACGTTCCGCCGCCGCCGCCGAACCAGTTGATCCTGGTGCGCTACCCCAAGGGGCTGAAGCTGGCCGATATCTACACGCCGTTGTGGGTCACGGGCAAGGTCAAGGTGGAGAAGATCAGCAACGACCTGGCCGATGCGGCTTATGCGCTGGATGCACAGAAAGTGCGGGTGGTGGAGGAGTCGGATTTGTGAGTTTGCAGGCCTGGCCTCTTCGCGGGTAGAAGGCTCGCCGCCCGCCCCGCTCCCACAGTGGGGCATACAGCGTCCATGTGGGAGCGGGGCGGGCGGCGAGCCCTCTGCCCGCGAAGAGGCCGGACCTGCCTGCAAATATCAAAGCTCTGAAGCCGTAAACCTCACACCCATGGCACACGCCGCACCGGGTGCCAGCGTCACCACGTCATCCCAGACGTTCGCCGTCTCGATGCACAGCATGCCCTGCCAACCGTCGTCGGCCATGTCCGGCAAGGCCGTGGCGCGCTCGACCCACGGGTTCCACACCACTGCGCTGCGCGAGCCGGTGGAGGCGAGGGTCACCCGACGTTGCCAGCCTGGGTCGACGAAACTCAGCTGCGCTGGAGTATTCAGGTAGATCCGGTCGGTTTCGCCGGCAAACCCGAGCACGCCAGCCTGCTGGCGGGGCTGCCAGCCGTCCAGGGTTTCGATGTACGTCAGGCCGCCCAGGCACTCGACGGTGGCCTGACGCACGTCGCTCACCGCAAAGTAGCTGTGCAGCGCCTGGCTCAGGCTTACGGTATGGTCGTCCAGGTTGCGACTGTGCAGGGTGATCTCCAGCGCCTCGCCAAGTACCACGCACAGCCTGACCTCGACCTTGTGCGGCCACCCTGGCAATTCGCCGCGAGCTGCCTGCGGCACGCTCAATTCGACCTTGATGCCCGATTCGAGCTGGTCGATACCCAGCAACTCCCAGTCCAGCGTCCGCACCAGGCCGTGGGCAGGTGCCTCGTCGCTGGCGGTGCGCATGGCCTGTACCGCCTCGGGATTGCGCCCAAGGTTGCCGAACCATGGCCAACACACCGGCACGCCGGTGCGAACGGCCTTGCCCGGCTTGTAGAGGGCGGCCGGGTTGGGCCAGATCAGCGGCTGCTGACCGTGACGCTGATAGCTGATTACTTGGGCGCCTTGTTGCGCGATCAGCAGCTCAGCCTGATCGGTGCTGATGCGCCAGCAATTGAGTTCATCGAGCTTGACCGATTCGACCTGCGGCTCAGACATGAAGAGTTCTCGCTATGGGTTCAAAAAGTCGGCTGATGCGCCGGTGGTACATCAGCGCCGCGGTGGTACCGCGCGCGTGCGGCCGCTGCCGTCGATGGCGACGAACACGAAGACGGCCTCGGTGACCTTGCGCCATTCGCTCGACAGTGGATCGTCGCTCCATACCTCGACCATCATCTGGATCGAGCTGCGGCCGATCTCCAGGGTCTGGGTATAGAAGGACAATTGCGCGCCAACGGCAACCGGGACCAGGAACGCCATGCGATCGATGGCTACCGTCGCCACCCGTCCACCGGCGACCTTGCTGGCCATGGCCGTTCCGGCCAGATCCATCTGGGCGACCAGCCAGCCGCCGAAAATATCGCCAAAGCCGTTGGTTTCGCGCGGCAGCGCGGTGATCTGCAAGGCCAGGTCGCCTTGGGGGATGGGATCTTCTTGTTCGAGTTCAATCATGCCGGGGGGCCTCTGACCCGTGACGCTTTATTGGAGTGGCGCATTGATCGGCGCCAATGACAAAAGCCTACACGGCTTTTCTTTCAACTGGCGCACACAGGGTACCTCTGCGAAATCGGCTACAACGCTAGCTGCGTTTTCGCACAAGACCCTTTAATTAAGGCCAGTATATAGGCGCAGAACCGCCATAACGACCGTTCGCTGTCCAATTACTGCGATTGCCAATACAGGCCATGTGCTTTTTCTAGCAATTTGCTATCGTGCCTGCACTGTCAAACCCAAAACAGCAACAAAGCTGTGGATTTGTATATAAGAGAACATCACATGACCGCCGCGCCTTCGAGTATCGCTCCGCCTTCGCGTCCGCTGACCCGCAGTGATTACAAGACACTTTCGTTGTCCGCCCTGGGCGGTGCACTTGAGTTCTACGACTTCATCATCTTCGTGTTCTTTGCGGCGGTGGTGGGCAAGTTGTTCTTTCCTGCCGACATGCCCGAGTGGCTGCGGCTGATGCAAACCTTCGGCATCTTCGCCGCTGGCTATCTGGCGCGGCCGCTGGGCGGCATCATCATGGCGCACTTCGGTGACCTGTTGGGGCGCAAGAAGATGTTCACGTTGAGCATCTTCATGATGGCCGTGCCCACCCTGATCATGGGCCTACTGCCCACTTACGCACAGATCGGCATCTTTGCGCCCATCCTGTTGCTGTTGATGCGGGTGATCCAAGGCGCGGCCATCGGCGGCGAAGTACCCGGGGCCTGGGTGTTCGTCTCAGAGCACGTGCCGGGGCGCAACGTCGGCTATGCCTGCGGCACGCTGACCTGCGGCTTGACCACCGGGATCCTGCTGGGCTCGCTGATGGCCACTGCCATCAACAGCATCTACACCCCGGCCGAGGTTTCGGACTACGCCTGGCGTATCCCTTTCCTGATCGGCGGTGTGTTCGGCCTGGCGTCGGTGTACCTGCGTCGCTGGCTGCATGAAACCCCGGTCTTCGCCGAACTGCAGCAGCGCAAGGCGCTGGCCGCCGAAGTGCCGTTGCGCACGGTGCTGCGCGACCATCGTGGGGCCGTGGCCATCTCCATGCTGCTGACCTGGTTGCTCTCGGCAGGGATCATCGTGGTCATCCTGATGACCCCGACCATTCTGCAGACCCTCTACGGCTTTACCCCCAAGCAGTCGCTGCAGGCCAACAGCCTGGCCATCGTGTTCCTGAGCCTGGGCTGCATCGGTTCGGGCGCGCTGGCTGATCGTTTCGGTGCCGGCAAGGTGTTCGTGGTCGGCAGCCTGGCGCTGCTGGCCACCTCCTGGACCCTGTTCCACAGCCTGCACGCGCATCCCGACTGGCTGTTTCCGCTGTATGCGGTGACTGGCCTGTGCGTGGGCGTGATCGGCGCGGTGCCCTACGTGATGGTCAAGGCGTTCCCGGCAGTGGTGCGTTTCTCCGGCCTGTCGTTCTCCTACAACGTGGCCTATGCCATCTTTGGCGGCCTGACGCCGATGGCAGTGACCCTGCTGATGAAGTCCAATCCCATGGGGCCGGCCTATTATGTGGCGGCGATCTGTGTGATCGGCTTCCTGTGCGGGTTGTACCTGATGGCCAAGAAGCGCTGAATCCGTTGGCCTTGTTCGCTGGCAGAGCCTGCGAACGAGGCCCGCACGGAGGATGATGGCCATTCATCCTACTGTCACAATCCTTTCATAGAGTGTCCCCACGGCCCGCCAATACCGAGCGCCGAGTCAACACCCTTTTCTGGATTTGCTAGGAGCAAGGCATGAAACTCACGCGTTTGATGGCCGCCATGACCTTCGTCGCCGCAGGCGTTGCCACTGCCAATGCGGTAGCCGCCGTCGACCCTTCCATCCCTGCGTACGTCAAGACCACCGGCGTGTCGGGCAACTTGTCCAGTGTGGGCTCCGATACCCTGGCCAACCTGATGACCTTGTGGGCCGAGAACTACAAGAAGGAATACCCGAACGTCAACATCCAGATCCAGGCAGCAGGTTCGGCCACGGCGCCCACGGCGCTGATCGAAGGCACCGCCAACCTGGGGCCCATGAGCCGCAAGATGAAGGACACCGAGATGGCGGCCTTCGAGCAGAAATACGGCTACAAGCCCACGGCCATTCCGGTGGCCGTCGACGCCCTGGCCGTGTTCGTGCACAAGGACAACCCGATCCAGCACCTGACCATGGAACAGGTCGACGCGGTGTTCTCGTCCACTCGCCTGTGTGGCGCCAAGGCCGATGTGAAGACCTGGGGCGACCTGGGCGTGACCGGCGACCTGGCCAACAAACCGGTGCAGCTGTTCGGGCGCAACTCGGTGTCCGGTACCTATGGCTATTTCAAGGAAGAGGCCCTGTGCAAGGGTGACTACAAGGCCAACGTCAACGAGCAGCCAGGCTCGGCCTCGGTGGTACAGTCGATCAGCAGCTCGCTCAATGGCATTGGCTACTCGGGTATCGGTTACAAGACCGCCAGTGTGAAGACCGTCCCGCTGGCCAAGAAAGGCACCAGCGAGTTCATCGAAGACACCGAGGAAAACGCCCTGAACGGCAAGTATCCGTTGTCGCGCTTCCTCTATGTGTACGTCAACAAGGCGCCGAACAAGCCGCTGGCGCCGCTGGAGGCCGAGTTCGTCAAGCTGATGCTGTCCAAGCAGGGTCAGGAAGTCGTGGTCAAGGATGGCTACATTCCCCTGCCGGCCAAAGTCGCCGCCAAGGCCCTGGCCGACCTGGGTCTGAAGGAAGGCGCAGACGTCGCCAAGCAATAAACATCGCCACCCCGTAGGAGCGGCCAGTGGCCGCGAAATGAGCGGCGCGGTACACCTGATGCACCGCAGTGACAGGTTCGCGCCCACTGACCGCTCCTACGGGATTAACCTACATCCATTCGCCGACGGCCTTGAGCCGGCCGGCGTTTTTGTCGCGTCACCTCATTGTCATGTTTCTGTCATACAGGATCGCTAGGGTGTGCGCATGAACGATCTGGCCAATTCCCCGATGACCCCGACTTCTCCACCCAAGCGCATCGATTTCAACACGCCCGAGATGCAGCGCAAGCGGCGTATTCGCGCGCTCAAGGATCGCTTCACGCGCTGGTATGTGTTGGTCGGTGGCCTGGCCGTGCTGGCCGCGATCACCTTGATCTTCTTCTTTCTCGCCTACGTGGTGGTACCGCTGTTCAAAGGCGCAGACCTGACGGTCGAGCCGCCGCTGCATCCCGCTTGGCTGCAGGATGCCGGCAAGCCTCTGGTGTATGCGCTCGAAGAGCAGAACGAGGCGGGCATGCGCGTCTCGGAGCAGGGCACGGCACTGTTCTTCAATGCTCATACCGGGGAAGAGCTGTCGCGCACGGCGTTGCCGATTCCCGCCGGCGTGACCGTGACCGCCAGCGCCAAGGACCAGCCAGGTGCGCCACTGGTGGTACTGGGCCTGTCCAACGGCCAGGCTCTGGTGTTTCGCCACACCTACCGGGTGACTTACCCGGATGGCAACAAGACCGTCACCCCGGCGATCGAATACCCCTACGGCAACGCCCCCATCGAACTTGATCCTCAAGGCCGCGCGCTGGAGCGGGTGAGCATCAATGCCAGCGACTCCAGCCTGATCCTGGCCGGTTCCACCGGTGACCAGCTCCACGTGCTGCAGCTCACCCGCGAAGAAAACATGATGACCGGCGAGGTCGCCAACGAGCAGAAGCGCATCGAGCTGCCGCAGATGAACCAGGCGGTGAAGGCGATCTTCATCGACCCGCGCCAGCAGTGGCTTTATGTGATCAACGGCCGTGCCCAGGTCGATGTTTTCAGCCTGCGCGACCGCAGCATGAACGGCCGCTACAAGCTCAGCGAAAACGCCGACACCCAGATCACCGCCAGCGCCCAGTTGGTCGGCGGCATCTCGCTGATCATCGGCGACTCCAGGGGCGGCCTGGCGCAATGGTTCATGGCCCGCGACGAAGACGGCGAACCGCGCCTCAAGCAGATTCGTACCTTCCAGATGGGACACACGCCGATCATCCAGATCAGCTCCGAACAGCGGCGCAAGGGCTTCACCGCCCTGGATGCATCCGGCCAGCTGGGGGTTTTCCACAGCACTGCGCACCGCACCCTGCTGATCGAGCCCGTGGTCGATGGTGCGGGTATCTACGCCATGGCGCCGCGGGCCAACAAGCTCATGGTCGAAGCCAACGGCGCGTTGCAGCCCTTGACCCTGCACAACCCGCATCCGGAAGTTTCGTGGAGCTCGATGTGGAGCAAGGTCTGGTACGAAAACTACGACAAACCAGCCTATGTCTGGCAGTCGACCGCAGCCAACACCGATTTCGAACCCAAGATGAGCCTGGCGCCGCTGACGTTCGGCACCTTGAAGGCCGCGTTCTACGCAATGCTGCTGGCCGCACCGCTGGCCATTGCCGCGGCGATCTACACCGCCTACTTCATGGCCCCCGGCATGCGCCGCAAGGTCAAGCCGGTCATCGAGCTGATGGAAGCCATGCCTACGGTGATCCTCGGCTTCTTCGCCGGCCTGTTCCTGGCACCTTATGTCGAAGGTCACCTGCCCGGTATCTTCAGCCTGCTCCTGCTTACCCCGCTGGGCATCCTGAGCGCAGGTTTCGTGGTCAGTCGCCTGCCGGAGTCGATCCGCCTGCGCATTCCGGACGGTTGGGAAAGCGCGATCCTGATCCCGGTGATCCTGCTGGTAGGCTGGTTTGCGCTGTACATGAGCCCGTTCCTGGAAACCTGGTGGTTCGGCGGCGACATGCGCCTGTGGATCAGCAACGACCTGGGCATCACCTACGATCAGCGCAACGCGTTGGTGGTGGGCCTGGCCATGGGCTTCGCGGTCATTCCGAACATCTATTCGATTGCCGAGGACGCCGTGTTCAGCGTGCCGCGCGGCCTGACCCTGGGTTCGCTGGCGCTGGGCGCCACACCCTGGCAGACCCTGACCCGGGTGGTGATTCTGACCGCCAGCCCAGGCATCTTCTCGGCGCTGATGATCGGCATGGGCCGGGCCGTGGGCGAAACCATGATCGTGCTGATGGCCACCGGCAACACACCGGTCATGGAAATGAACCTGTTCGAAGGCCTGCGCACCCTGGCGGCCAACGTCGCGGTGGAAATGCCCGAGTCGGAAGTGGGCGGCAGTCACTACCGCGTGCTGTTCCTCTCGGCCCTGGTGCTGCTGTTGTTCACCTTCGTCATGAACACCGCGGCCGAGCTGATTCGTCAGCGCCTGCGCAAAAAGTATTCATCGCTTTGAGAAAAGGTAGCCAGCTGTGAAGCAGAACTCCCTGAAAGGCTGGTTCAAGAGCGGCTCGCCCGGCGTATGGCTGAGCGGCGGGGCCGTGTCCATCGCGGTGATCATGACCCTGGGGCTGCTGGCGGTGATCGCCGTGCGTGGCCTGGCACATTTCTGGCCGGCCGACCTGATACACGCCAGCTACAACGTGCCGGGAATGGCCAACCACCTGGTCATCGGCGAAATCGTGCAGAAGGAAGAGGTGCCGCGCGAACGTCTGAAAAGTGCCGGCCTGCCGGTGCCGGACAGCGGCCCCGAATTCATGACCCGCGAGCTGGTCAAGGTCGGCAACCGCGACATCAACGGTGCCGATTTCACCTGGATCGTCGGCGACTGGTTGGCCGAGCAGAGCACCCCGCCCGAGCTCATGGCGCTGGAGCGGCGCGAGTGGGGAAATTTCTATGGCTACCTGGTCAATATCAAGGAACAAGGCAAGGTCGTGGCCGAGGGCGAAACTGCCTGGCCGGAACTGCAAAGCCGCATCACCCGGGTCAGCGACCTGGCGGAGGCACTGAGGCGGCTGGAGAAGTCCGATATCGGCAAGGTCAACGCCGGCCTGGAAAGGCTGCGCCTGCAGGCCCGCCGACTGGAGCTCGAAGGCCAACTCACGCCTGTGGCGCAGGCCGACATGGACGCCGAGCGCGCCGAGCTCGACGCGAGTTACAAAGACATCGAAACCCGCCTGGGCGCGCTGCATGCCCAGGTCAATCGCGACAGCGTCACGGTGCGTGACGCCAACGGCAAGGAAATCGAGGTTCAGCTGGGCCAGATCGTCCACGCCTATCAGCCCAATGCCATGAATACGCTGACCAAGCTGGGTTTCTATTTCAGCAAGATGTGGGAATTCCTCAGCGATGACCCGCGCGAAGCCAACACCGAGGGTGGGATCTTTCCGGCCATCTTCGGCACGGTGATGATGACCCTGATCATGGCCGTCATCGTCACGCCGTTCGGCGTACTGGCGGCGGTCTACCTGCGTGAGTACGCCAAGCAGAATACCTTCACGCGTCTGATCCGCATTGCGGTGAACAACCTGGCGGGTGTACCGGCCATCGTCTATGGCGTGTTCGGCCTGGGGTTCTTCGTCTATGTGCTCGGTGGCTCGCTCGATCGGCTGTTCTTTCCCGAGGCCCTGCCGGCGCCGACCTTCGGCACGCCGGGGCTGTTGTGGGCGTCGCTGACCCTGGCCCTGCTGGCGGTGCCGGTGGTGATCGTGGCCACCGAGGAGGGCCTGGCGCGGATTCCGCGGACCGTGCGCGAGGGCTCGCTCGCCCTCGGCGCGACCAAGGCGGAAACCCTGTGGAAGATCGTCCTGCCCATGGCCAGCCCGGCAATGATGACCGGCATGATCCTGGCCGTGGCCCGCGCTGCTGGCGAGGTGGCGCCGCTGATGCTGGTGGGTGTGGTCAAGCTGGCGCCGTCGCTGCCGCTGGACGGCAACTACCCGTACCTGCACCTGGACCAGAAGATCATGCACCTGGGCTTTCATATCTATGACGTCGGTTTCCAGAGCCCCAACGTGGAGGCCGCGCGACCGCTGGTGTATGCCACCGCATTGCTGCTGGTGCTGGTGATCGCTACGCTGAACCTGTCGGCGGTGTGGATTCGCAACCACTTGCGCGAGAAGTACAAGGCGCTGGACAGTTGAGGGGTGTGTCAGTGATGGCCCCTTCGCGGGCAGAGCCCGCTCCCGCAAGGGCGGCGAGCGCTCCGTCCGCGAACGGGTCATCACAGCCGCCGGAATATTCCAACGTTGAACCGAATTTGACAGCCTCTGGAGTCTGCCATGCAGCATGAAAACCCATCCCATGGCATCAACCTGTCGGCCCTGGGGCGCGACAAGCAGAGCCTGAACCTGGCGAAAGAGACCGTGGCCATCGAAGTGCCCGGCCTGAGCCTGTTCTACGGCGACAAGCAAGCGCTGTTCGACATCGGCATGAACATTCCCAAGCAGCGCGTGACCGCCTTCATCGGCCCGTCGGGCTGCGGCAAGTCGACCCTGCTGCGCACCTTCAACCGCATGAACGACCTGGTCGATGGCTGCCGCGTACAGGGTGCCATCAACCTCTATGGCCACGACATCTATAGCAAGGGCGAGGACGTCGCCGAGCTGCGTCGCCGTGTCGGCATGGTGTTCCAGAAGCCCAACCCGTTCCCCAAGACCATCTACGAGAACGTGGTCTACGGCCTGCGCATCCAGGGCATCAACAAGAAGCGCATCCTCGATGAAGCGGTCGAGTGGGCGCTCAGGGGCGCAGCCTTGTGGGACGAGGTCAAGGATCGCCTGCACGAGTCGGCGCTGGGCCTGTCCGGCGGCCAGCAGCAGCGTCTGGTGATCGCCCGCACCATCGCCGTCGAGCCCGAGGTACTGTTGCTCGACGAACCGTGCTCGGCGCTCGACCCGATTTCCACGCTCAAGGTCGAAGAGTTGATCTACGAGCTCAAGTCCAAGTACACCATCGTCATCGTGACCCACAACATGCAGCAGGCCGCGCGGGTGTCGGACTACACGGCGTTCATGTACATGGGCAAGCTGGTGGAGTTCGGCGATACCGACACGCTGTTCACCAATCCCGCCAAGAAGCAGACCGAAGACTACATTACCGGTCGCTACGGCTAGGGCTTCGCAGCGGTTGCTGGCATCATCCCGAGTGGACGCACCAAGGATTCGACCCATGATCAGTAAAGAAGGCCTCACCCATCACATCTCGCAGCAGTTCAACGCCGAACTCGAGGAGGTGCGCAGCCACCTGCTGGCCATGGGCGGGCTGGTCGAGAAGCAGGTCAACGACGCGGTCACCGCGCTGATCGAGGCCGACTCCGGCCTAGCCCAGCAGGTGCGCGAGGTCGACGAGCAGATCAACCAGATGGAGCGCAACATCGACGAGGAATGCCTGCGCATCCTCGCACGTCGACAGCCCGCGGCCTCCGACCTGCGGCTGATCATCAGCATTTCCAAGTCGGTGATCGACCTGGAGCGCATCGGCGACGAATCGACCAAGATCGCCCGTCGCGCCATCCAGCTGTGCGAGGAGGGCGAGTCGCCGCGTGGCTACGTCGAGGTGCGGCACATCGGCGACCAGGTACGCATCATGGTGCGCGACGCGCTCGACGCCTTCGCCCGCTTCGACGCCGACCTGGCCCTGTCGGTGGCGCAGTACGACAAGACCATCGACCGCGAGTACAAGACGGCGCTGCGCGAGCTGGTGACCTACATGATGGAAGACCCGCGCTCCATCTCCCGAGTGCTCAACGTTATCTGGGTGCTGCGCTCGCTGGAGCGCATCGGCGACCATGCGCGCAACATCTCCGAACTGGTGATTTACCTGGTGCGCGGTACCGATGTACGGCACATGGGCCTCAAGCGCATGAAGCAGGAAGTCGAAGGCACCCTCGACAGCGCTAATGTTCTGGACCAACCTGACGATAAGTAAGGTGGCCCGACACGAACGCCCGGCCTTTGCCGGGCGTTTTTCATTGTGGGTCGAAGCGAGGCAGCCGTGTGGCCAGCCACGCCACGTGGCACGTGGCCCTTGGCGAGCGGTAATGCCTGCGCGGTTTTCAGGAGCGGTCGATGAGCAAGATCAGTGTACTGGTAGTGGATGACGCGCCGTTCATCCGCGATCTGGTGAAGAAATGCCTGCGCAATGCCTTTCCCGGCATCGTCGTCGAAGATGCAGTCAACGGACGCAAGGCGCAGTCCTTGATGATGCACAACAGTTACGACATGGTGCTGTGCGACTGGGAAATGCCGGAAATGTCAGGCCTTGAACTGCTGACCTGGACCCGCGAGCAGGAAAACAGCAAGACCTTGCCCTTCATCATGGTGACCAGTCGAGGCGACAAGGAAAACGTCGTGCAGGCGATCCAGGCCGGCGTTTCCGATTACATCGGCAAGCCGTTCACCAACGAACAGCTGATGACCAAGGTCAAGAAGGCCCTGGCCAAGGTCGGCAAGCTGCAGGCATTGGCCGCCGGGGCGCCGACTCGCCAGCAGGCCGCTTCGGCCTTTGCCAACGATTCACTCAGTGCGTTGACCTCGGGCCGTGCCGAGCCTGCACGGGCTGCAGCACCGGCGTCTCGTCCTGCCAGCCCACTGTTGGCAGGTGCAGCGCCGCCGCCCCCGCGAGCTTCAGCGCCCATGGGCCGCGGGCAGGGCCAACTGCGCTTGCCGGGTGGCAGCCAGCAGTGCGTGATCAAGGCCCTGAGCCTCAAGGAAGCGTTGCTGGTGGTACGCCGCGCAGCCGTGTTGCCCCAGGTGCTGGAGTTGGCTGTGCTGGACCTTGAGCAGGGCGAGAATGCCGAGGTGGCTCGCCTCAACGGCTACCTGCACGCCGTCGCCGCCTTCGAGCCCAAGCCCGACAGCGACTGGCTGCAGCTGACGTTCCGTTTTCTCGACCAGGATGCGCAGAAGCTCGACTACGTTTCGCGCTTGATCGCCCGTGGATCGGTGCAGAAACATTTCGTGCCAGGCGCCTGACAGATGGCACATTGCCGCTGCGCCGATACCTGCTAATCTTGGCGCTCGTTCCCCTTCAGACATCGCCCCCATGGTCTATCGCCTCCTGCTGATCTGCGGCCTGCTCGCGGCCGCCCCCATGGCTCAGGCGGCGACCGTCTACAAGTTCACCAATGCCGATGGCGTCACCTCCTATACCGACCGGCCCGTGCCCGGCGCGCGGGTCTTCGTGCTGCGCGAGCGCATCGTCGAGCGCATCGACCGGCAGGTTCGTCTGGAGGTGAAGAAAGGCAAGGGCAGCGCCAATTTCATGGTGCGCAACGATCTCTACGCGCCCGTCGAGGTCGAGCTCAAGCTGAGCAAGTTGCGCAACGTGCAAGGCCTGCCGCCCAGCAGCATCCGCCGGGTGGTGCCCGCGCGCAGCAGCGTCAGCCTGGTGGTGCTCACGGCCCAGCAGGCCGGCAAGCCGTTGGGCTATGCGCAGACGCTGGTGTCCTCGATCGGTGACCCGCAGGGCGAGGCGCATGGTTATCGCTATCCGTTCCCATGGCGCGGCGGACCTTTCCGCCTGACCCAGGGCCCGAATGGCAAATACAGCCATTTCGGCGCCAAGGGGCGCTATGCCATGGACATCGCCATGCCCGAAGGCACGCCGATCATAGCGGCGCGCGGCGGCACGGTGATCAAGGTGGAAAACGAGCAGGACAATCGTGGCGACAACCCGTCGGGCAACTTCGTGCGCATCCTCCACGAGGACGGCACCATGGGCGTCTATCTGCACCTGATGCGCGGTTCGGTCAGCGTCAGGGAGGGTCAGCAGGTCAGTGTCGGCTCGGCGCTGGCGCGCTCGGGCAACACCGGCAACAGCACCGGCCCGCACCTGCATTTCGTGGTGCAGCGCAACGTCGGCCTGGCGCTGGAGTCGATCCCCTACCAGTTCGACCGGCCACTGGGCGTACTCCCCAACTTCGCCGTCGGCGGCCAGTAGCCTCGTCGCAGGAACCACCCCCTGCGTGAGCAGACCTTTGTGCTACTGACCCATGTGGGAGCGGGTTCTACCCGCGAAGAGGCCAGCAAGGTCACTGCACAGTGCCCGGCCTGCTCGCAGCTAGTACCGACCTGCCACACATCACTCGATCTTGAGCACCTTGGCCAGGATGATCTTGGGCCCCTTCATCTTCTTGATGATGATGCGCAGCCCTTCGACTTCCAGCAGCTCTTCTTCCTCGGGCACTCGCTTGAGGGTCTCGTAGATCAAGCCTGCCAGGGTTTCCGCCTCGATGTGATCCAGGTCCACGCCCAACAGCCGCTCGACCTTGAACAGCGGCGTGTCGCCACGCACCAGCAACTTGCCGGGCTGATAGGCGAGGATGCCGCGCTCGGCCTTGCGATGTTCGTCCTGAATATCGCCGACCAACACTTCCAACACGTCTTCCATGGTCAGATAACCGATGATCTTGCCGTCGGCTTCCTCCACCAGGGCGAAGTGTGCGCCGCCCTTGCGGAACTGCTCCAGCAGGCGCGACAGCGGCATGTGCCGCGACACGCGCTCCAACGGGCGGGTCAGCTCGGCCAGGTTGAACGACTCCGGCAGGTGGTCGAGTGCGGCCAGCTCCAGCAGCAGGTCCTTGATGTGCAACAGGCCGACGAATTCTTCGCGCTCGGTGTCGTACACCGGATAGCGGCTGAATTTATGCCGGCGAAACATCGCCAGGATTTCCTTGAGCGGCGCGTTGAATTCCAGGCTCACCAGGTCTTCGCGGGAGTTGGCCCAGTCGACCACTTCCAGCTCGCCCATCTCCACTGCCGACGCCAGCACGCGCATGCCTTGGTCACTGGGGTCCTGGCCTCGGCTCGAATGCAGGATCAGCTTGAGCTCGTCGCGGCTGTAGTGATGTTCGTGGTGCGGGCCGGGCTCGCCCTGGCCGGCGATGCGCAGAATTCCGTTGGCGCTGGCGTTGAGCAGGTAGATGGCCGGGTACATCGCCCAGTAGAACAGATACAGCGGCACGGCCGTCCACATCGACAGCAGCTCGGGCTTGCGGATCGCCCATGACTTGGGCGCCAGCTCGCCGACCACGATGTGCAGGTAGGAGATGACGAAGAAGGCACTGAAGAACGACACGCCCTTGATCACTTCCGGCGACTGCACGCCGACTGCGCCCAGCAGGGGTTCGAGTATGTGCGCGAACGCCGGTTCACCGACCCAGCCCAGGCCCAGCGAGGCCAGGGTGATGCCCAACTGGCAGGCGGACAGGTAGGCGTCCAGCTGGCTGTGCACGGTACGCAGGATGCTGCCGCGCCATCCATGCTTCTTGGCGATGGCTTCCACGCGGGTCGAGCGCAGTTTGACCATGGCGAACTCGGCGGCAACGAAGAAGCCGTTGAGCAATACCAGGAACAGAGCGAAAAGAATCATGCCGAAGTCGGCGAACAATGACGAAAGGGAGATGCCTGTGGAAGGGTCCATGGTGGCGTTTTACGGTGTCCGTGTGCTGGAAGGGAAGTGAGGCGATACCCGGCGCGGGTAATGTGTTTGGCAATGTAACGGCTGGGCGGGCACTTGCCTAGTGGGGTGCGCCGATAAGGCTGCCATATGCAGCGTTCTCCCAACAGACTGCAGCGCCTGCTTCGCGGCCAATGGCCGCGCCTGCGACAGGATCGCGCCCTGTGCGGTTACCGAATCACTACCTGCACCGCCGAGAAGTGGCAGGTGAAGAGGCTGCCACGGCCCGGCACGCTGCTGATCTCCAGCGTGGCCCGATGGCGCAGCAGCACGTGCTTGACGATGGCCAGGCCCAGTCCGGTACCGCCGGTGTTGGAAGCCCGGCTCGAGTCCACTCGGTAGAAGCGTTCGGTGAGGCGCGGCAGATGCTTGGCGTCGATGCCGATTCCCGAATCCTGGACCCGCAGATGGGCGCCCTGGGCATCGGCCCAGCAGCGCACGCGGATGGTCCCCTGTTCCGGCGTGTATTTCACCGCGTTGAACACCAGATTGGAGAACGCACTGCGCAACTCGGCTTCGCTGCCCTTGAGCAGTACATCGTTTTCGATGTCCAGGCTGATCGTCTGGTTACGCGGTCCGGACAAGGCCCGCGCGTCGCTGACGATGCTCTGCAGCAGAGGCGTGACCGCCACCGGCAGGTTGTCCGAGGGGTAGTCGGTGGCTTCCAGTTTGGCCAGCAACAGCAGATCGTTGAGCAGGGTCTGCATGCGCACGCCTTGCTGCTCCATCTGCTGCAGGGCCCGGGTCCAGCGTGGATTGACGTTTTCGACGTTGTCCAGGAGGGTTTCCAGGTAGCCGGTGATCACCGTCAGCGGCGTGCGCAGCTCGTGGGACACGTTGGCCACGAAATCCTTGCGCATCTGCTCCAGCTGATGAATGCGGGTCACATCGCGCACCAGCATCAGGTGTTCGTTGTTGCCGTAGCGGGTGATCAGAAACTGCACGCGCAGGCGGTCGTTGACCGGCGAGGGGATTTCCAGAGGCTCGGCGTACTGCTCGTGCGCAAAGTATTCCTTGAAGCGTGGATGGCGTATCAGGTTGGTCACCGGTTGGCCGCTGTCCTGCGGGGTCTTGAGCCCCAGCAGGGTTTCGGCGGCGCGGTTCCACCATTCCAGGTTGCCGTCGGCGTCGAGCATGATCACCGCATCGCGCAGCGCCGCAGTGGACTCCTGCACGCGGTCGATCACGGCCTGCAGCCGCCCGCGCGCGCGCTGATCGCGGCGCTGCATGTGATAGATGCTGTCGAACACTTCACCCCACAGGCCATAACCGTCGGGCGGCGGCTGGTCGGGCTGGTGCTCGCGCAGCCAGCGGTGCAGGCGCAACAGTTGCTTGAGGGTCCAGGCCAGGTACACCGCCAGCCCCGCTGCCAGGCACCAGCCGTAGTGGCCAGTGAGCATCCCGACCAACAGGCACCCCGCCACCAGCAGCAGCATGTGACGCACCAGGGTGGCATACCAGTCTTGTTTCACGTATCGCGCATCCTTTGCTGTGAAAGCCTGCCGGTTCAGCTCTTGGTGGAGAAGCGGTAACCGGTGCCGCGCACGGTTTGTACCAGATTTTCGTAGGCGTCACCCAGGGCTTTGCGCAGGCGCCGGATATGCACGTCCACGGTGCGCTCTTCGACATAGACGTTGCCACCCCAGACCTGGTCGAGCAACTGCCCGCGGGTGTAGGCACGCTCCTGATGGGTCATGAAGAACTGCAGCAGGCGGTATTCGGTGGGGCCCATTTCGGCAGGCTTGCCGTCGATGGTGACGCGATGGCTGATCGGGTCGAGCAGCAGGCCGCCGACTTCGATCGGCGATTCGCCATCGCTGGGGCCGGCGCGGCGCAGCACGGCCTTGAGCCGGGCCACCAGTTCGCGCGGCGAGAACGGCTTGGTGATGTAGTCGTCGGCACCGACTTCCAGGCCCTGGATCTTGTTGTCTTCCTCGCCCTTGGCGGTGAGCATGATGATCGGGATATCGCCGGTCAGCTCGTCGCGCTTGAGGCGCCGGGCCAATTCGATGCCCGAGGTGCCGGGCAGCATCCAGTCGAGCAGGATGAGATCGGGTTTGCGGTCGACGATGATCGCGTGGGCCTGCTGCGCGTTCTCCGCCTCAAGGCTGTCGTAGCCTGCCATTTCCAGGGCCACGGCGATCATTTCGCGGATCGGTGCCTCATCGTCGACGATGAGAATGCTCCTGCCAGCCATTGTGCGAACCTCTTGTCATTACCCTGTCATGCGCCGCATTAGATAACGCAATTATTGCAGTCGTGTGACAGGTGTTCGAGCGTATCAAATTAGTCAGACTGTACTAAGCTGTAAATCCCTGTTCATTGAAGACGAGAAGCACTCATGAAGACTCGCACGACTTCGGCCTGGACGGCCCTGTGTGGCGCCTTGGCGCTGACGCTGTCCGGCATGGCGATGGCCGCCGATCATCCGCGCCTGGAACCGGGCAAGGCATTCGTCGATGGTCGCGGCATGACGCTCTATACCTACGCCGAGGACGAAGACGGCAAATCGACGTGCAACGCCGACTGCGCCAAGAACTGGCCGCCGCTGATGGCCGACAAGGGCGCCAGCGACGATGGCGACTGGACCGTGCTCAGCCGCGACGACGGCAGCCTGCAATGGGCCTACATGGGCAGCCCGCTGTACACCTACAAGGGCGACAAGAAGCCTGGCGAAACCAGTGGCGATGGCAAGAAGGAGAATGCCTGGCAGGTGGCGCGCCCTGTAGAAGACTGATCCGCTTCGCGCGCTACGCTGCAGCTGCCAGGGACGGCATCGACGCAACGCGCCTAAACGCAGAGCCCGTCAACGCAAGGCCCCTCAACGCAACGCATAGTCGAGCACGATACCGACGAAAATCGCCAGGCCCACCCAGTGGTTGTGCAGAAACGCCCTGAAGCAGGCCATCCGCTCGCGCTCGCGGCTGTGCCACCACTGCCAGCCGAAGCACACGGCGGCTACCGCCAGGCCTGCATGAAACCAGCCGCCGAGGCCGAACCGCGCGCCGGCCAGCAGCAGGCAGGCCAGCGCCAGCCCCTGTAGAATGACGATGATCAACCGATCGGCAGCGCCGAACAGGATGGCGGTCGACTTCACCCCGATGCGCAGGTCGTCGTCGCGGTCGGTCATGGCGTAATAGGTATCGTAGGCCACCGTCCACAGCAGGTTGGCGATCCACAGCAGCCAGGCGGCGGCTGGCAGCTCGCCGGTTTCGGCGGTGAACGCCATCGGCATGCCCCACGAGAACGCCATGCCCAGCACCACCTGTGGGTAGTAGGTGTAGCGCTTCATGAACGGGTAGCTCGCCGCCAATACCAGACCGCCGACCGACAGGCCGATGGTCTGGGCGTTGGTGCACAGCACCAGAATGAAACTGATGCTGACCAGTACGGCAAAGAACACCAGTGCTTCCTTGCTGCTGATCTTGCCGCTGACCAGTGGCCGCGCTTCGGTACGCTTGACGTGTCCGTCGACCTTGCGGTCGGCGAAATCGTTGATCACGCAGCCGGCCGCACGCATCAACACCACGCCGGCAACGAAAATCGCCAGGTTGGCCAGCGAAGGCCGACCTTCGCCGGCGATCCACAAGGCCCACAGCGTCGGCCAGAGCAGCAGGTAGACGCCGATGGGCTTGTCCATGCGCGTGAGCTGGACGAAATCCCAGGCGCGCGGGTTCAGCCGGTTCAGCGACTTGAGCAGGCTCTGGTACATCAACGGCTCTCCACTTGGGTACGAACGGCTTGCCACAGCGGCGGCAGGAAGACTTCGGCAACCAGCACCGCCAACGGGCCGCGGTCGAAACGCGAGCGCCGCGCCCACAGGCCCTCGCCAGCCTGCTGCGCGGGCAGCCACCGGGCCGGGTAGCGGCAGGTCTGGATGGGGCCGCGGACGAACGCCGGGTCGCAGAACAACAGCTCGCCCAGCGAACGGTTGCCCAGCGCCTGCAGATCCAGGTCGCTGGCCTGCAGGCCGCTGCGCGCCGCCACGCTGCGGGCGAACACCCACGGCTGGCCGTGACCGAGCAGGCAGACCTCGCGCACCCAGCCCTGGCTGGCCGGCGGCACCCCCAGCGCCAGGCATTCTTCATCGCGCAGCGGCTGCCAGTCCTGCAGCAGCACGGTGACGCCGAAATGATCATCGCTGAGCTGGATCAAGCGGCGGGTCAGGGAGCCTGGGTCGAACAGCCAGTCGTGTACCAGCGGTTCGGCATTGGCCAGGCATTGCCAATCGGGGGAGGGGTATCCTGAGTGGGGCACGGTAGTGGATCGGGTCGGCCGGAAAGACGCCGAGCTTATCATGTTTGCCGACGCCGATTGGCTGCCCGCGCCTGATGAAGCTTGCATCGCACGGCGTTGATCAGTACAAACCGCGAGAGCCGGGCGACAACGTCACACCATCGAGCGCCCGCCAGACCGCCTGAATACCAAGGGGAAATGATGAAGAAGTGGCAATGTATCGTCTGTGGCCTGATCTACAACGAAGCCGATGGCTGGCCCGAGGACGGGATCATCCCCGGAACCCGCTGGGAAGACGTGCCCGAAGACTGGCTTTGCCCCGATTGTGGCGTGGGCAAGATGGATTTCGAAATGATCGAGATCGGCTGATTGCTACCCACAGGCAGGCCCGGCGTGCGGATCGGCGCCGTTCTGTCGGAATAACCGGCATCTGGCCGCAACAAACCCGTGGCAGACACTGGCGCGCCCTCGTGCAGCGTGCCATTCTCACTCCGTCTGCCGCAGCGTAGAGCCTGCGGCGAGTTGGGCGTCGCCGTCCTCCAGGCAGCCGCCAATAAAAACAAAAACCGTCAATGAGAGGCTTCACCATGCGTAAACCAGAGCTCGTAGATGCCATTGCTGAAAAAGCGGACCTGACCAAGGAACAGGCCAACCGCGTCTTGAATGCCGTACTCGAAGAAATCACCGGCGCACTGCATCGCAAGGACAGTGTCACCCTGGTGGGCTTCGGCACCTTCATCCAGCGTCACCGCGGCGCCCGCACCGGCAAGAATCCGCAGACCGGCGAGCCGGTGAAGATCAAGGCCAGCAACACCGTTGCCTTCAAGCCTGGGAAATCTCTCAAGGACAGCGTGAACACCACCAAGTGAGGTGTCTGCTGCCGCGCCGCTGAGCGCAGCCCGCCATGGCACCCGGTTCGCCGGGTGCCTGCGACGTACGCACCGCCACCACTGCCGGCATACCTGCCAAACATCGTGCCCAGGCGTAGCCGGGCTGCCTTGGCCAAGGCATTGCCGGTACACTCGCCGGCACTTTCCCGTGCCGAGACTTCGCCATGAAATTCCGCCTTCTGCTCTGGGCCATGGGCCTGATGATGGCCCGCGCCAGCCGCAACAATCCGGCATTCGCTCAGCAACTCAAGGACAAGGACTTGGTGTTCCAGCTGCAGACACAGGACGGCAAGATCGCCCGGCACTTCACCGTGCGTGATCAACGCGTGACCAGCCGCAGCGGCAGCATGGCGCAGCCGGCCTTCGCGATTGCGTTCAGGGATGCCGGATACGGCTACGACACCTTGCAGGCCAGCAATAAACAGCTGGCCTTCATGCAAGGCATCCAGGACAAGCACATTCAGATCAAGGGCAATCCGGCACTGGTCGTGTGGTTCCAGGGCGCGATGAAGTACCTCAGGCCGAAAAAGCGCTGAGGCACCCGCGCACCGGTCAGTCGAACTGGTGGGCCAGCTCGCGCAACAGCGCTTCGGCTTCCAGCACCTTGCTCACGACATCTTCGGCCTTGTCTCGGCTCAGCTCCAGGCGTTCGAGCAGGGCGTCCGGAATGTGTTGCTCGCCACTGCCGATACCGCGGCTGCGCAGCAAGCGGATGGCCAGGCAGACCAGGTTGGCGTAGGCGGCGTGCTCGCCGGTGTAGCCAGGGTCATGCTGAAAGCGCAGCGCCGTGCTCAGCTCTTCCGGCATTTCCCAATAGCGCATCAGCCAGGCACCCATCTGCTCGCGGGTGACACCCAGCAGGTGCTGCTCGACGAAGTCGTGTTGCAGATGCGGGTTGACCTCCAGGTGGCGACAGATCAAGGAAAAATGCGGCGGAAAGACGTGGGCGAGCAGCAGGTAGCCAAAGTTGTGCAGCAAACCGGCCAGATAAGTGAGGCCTGCCTCCGGACGACTGGCCCGAGGCATGGCACGCGTCAGGCCTTCGATCACCGCCGCGACATAGATGGACTGGTGCCAGTAGGGCGTGGCGTGCTGAGGATGATCCTTGGGCAGGCTCATGGTCTTGCCCAGGGCGAGGCCCAGCGCCAGGTTGATGACCAGGTCGAAACCCAGCACGCGGACGATGGCATCTTCAACCGAACGGATCTTGCCCGGTGACGCGTAGTAGGGTGAAGCGGCCCAACTGACCACTTGCGCGGCCAGCGCCGGGTCGGTTTCGACCACGCCGGTGATGTCGTCGATGGTCGCGTTGGGGTCGACACGCAGCTTGATGATTTTCTGCGCAGTGGCCGCCAGCGGTGGAATCTCGATGGTCGACTCCAGGCGCTGCTGGATTCGCCGTGCAGTGAAATTCTGCACGGCGCGGTCGATTTCCTGGCTGTCGTCGTCGGGGCGATCGAGGTTGGGGCGGACATTGGCCAGTGGTTCGCCAAAGACGCCCGAGCTGGCCTTGGTGAGCATCTTGCGGAAATCGTCGCCGCTGATCTCCAGCCATGTACCCGGCTCCCCGGAACTGATCAGCAGCGTGGGTTCGAGCATCAGGCGCTCATCGTACAGGCACGGCGAACTGGTGAGGATCGGCAGGGCCGGGAGCACGGTCAGCTGGTGCTTGCCCAGCATCTTCATCAGGCGCTCTTCGGGCACCGCGGTGAGCTTGCGCCCAGTCAATTCGGCCAGGCGGCTGAGGTCCAGCAGCTTGCTCTGCGGAAACAGCACCATGAGCGCGCCGATCGCATCGGCCAGCAGCACGGCCTGGATCGTACGACTGGCATCGGCAGCGGTCACGTGCTGTGCGTCCACCTGGCTCCAGGCGATGCCGAAATCGTCGAGCATCTTCTGGATCACCGAGGCGGCGTGCGGAGTGACGGCTTCCAGCGCATATTCATTCATGGTCTGCATCCATTGTCCTACATTCGTCTCAGTATACTCAGCTTGTCTGGGAAACCGAGACCTCTATCGCGCAAGTTTCCGGCGCGCGTCAGACTTGACCGTATTGCTGCCCGTGGCGCAGCCAGCGTTCCAGCAGCGGCGTGACGTGCCCAGGCCAGCGTTCGATCAGCAGTTGAGCAGCGTCGCGCACGGCCGGCAGCAGGTCGGCGTCGCGCATCAGATCGGCGACCTTGAACTGCAGCAGTCCGGTCTGCCGGGTGCCGAGCATCTCGCCAGGGCCCCGCAGCTGCAGGTCCTTTTCCGCGATCACGAAGCCGTCATTGGTCTCGCGCATGATGCCCAGCCGTTCCCGACCGATCTGCGACAGTGGGGGGTGGTAGAGCAGCACGCAGTGGCTGGCGGCACTGCCGCGACCGACCCGACCGCGCAACTGGTGAAGCTGGGCAAGCCCGAGACGTTCCGGGTTCTCGATGATCATCAGGCTGGAGTTGGGTACATCGACCCCGACTTCGATCACCGTGGTAGCGATCAGCAGCTGCAGTTCGCCGGCCTTGAACAGCGCCATCACCGCGGCCTTCTCGACCGGCTTCATGCGCCCGTGGATCAGTCCGACGCGCAGCTCGCCAAGGGCCAGGGTCAGCTCTTCGAAGGTACTCTGCGCGGCCTGACAGGTCAGCTCTTCGGATTCCTCGATCAGGGTGCAGACCCAATAGGCCTGGCGGCCCTCGGCACAGGCGGCGCGCACCCGCTCCACCACTTCCGGGCGACGACTGTCGGCCACCAGCACGGTGTTGACGGGCGTGCGCCCGGGTGGCAGCTCGTCGAGCACCGAGGTGTCGAGGTCGGCGTAGGCGCTCATGGCCAGGGTCCGCGGGATGGGCGTGGCGGTCATGATCAACTGGTGCGGGCACAGGGTGCCGCCCACGCCTTTCTGCCGCAGCGCCAGACGCTGCTGCACGCCGAAACGATGCTGCTCATCGATGATCACCAGGGCCAGGCGGGCGAACTGCACCTCGGCTTGAAACAGCGCGTGGGTACCCACCACCATGGGCGCGCCGCCGACGATACGCTCCAGTGCACTGACCCGCGCCTTGCCCTTGAGCTTGCCGGCCAGCCACGCGACTTCGATGCCCAGCGGTTCGAGCCAGCGCTGGAAGGTGATGAAATGCTGTTCGGCGAGAATCTCGGTCGGCGCCATCAGGGCAACCTGATAGCCCGCTTCCAGCGCCTGCAGCGCAGCCAGCGCAGCCACCACCGTCTTGCCGGCGCCGACGTCGCCCTGCACCAGGCGCAGCATCGGCTCCGGCTGACTCAGGTCGTAGGCTATTTCCGCACCGACCCGACGCTGCGCCCCGGTCGGTGCAAAACCCAGGTTGTGCAGGTAGCGCCCCGGCAGGTCTTTGGCCAGGGGCAGGGCGGGTGCGCGCTGGGCACGCAGGCTTTCGCGCAGGCGTTGCTGCGAAAGCTGATGGGTCAGCAGCTCTTCGAAGGCCAGGCGGTGCTGAGCCCAGTGATGACCGACCGCAAGCTCCTCGAGATCGGCGTCCGGTGGTGGACGATGCAGGTAGCGGATCGCTTCGTCCAGCGGCGCCAGTCGATGCTCGCGCGCCAACTCCAGGGGCAACCAGTCGGGTAGGCTGCGCGGACCCAGCAGGTCGAGGGCCTGCTGGGACAACTGACGCAGACGCTGCTGGGTCAGGCCTTCGGTGGTCGGGTAGATCGGCGTCAGGTTCTGTTCGACCGGAATGTCTTCTTCACCGGTCAGGACGCGGTATTCGGGGTGGTAGATCTCCAGCCCCGAAGCGCCGGGCCGCGCTTCGCCGTAGCAACGCAGGTGCGTGCCGCGCTTGAGCGCTTCCTTCTGGGCATTGCTGAAGTGATAGAAGCGCAGGCTCAACGAACCGCTGCCATCGCCCAGGCGTACCAGCAGGCTGCGTCGCTTGCCCATGGACACGTCGGCGCCACTGACCACCCCCTCGATGACCGCATCCTGGCCGGGATGCAGGGCGCCGATCGGCACCACGCGGGTACGGTCCTGATAGCGCAGGGGCAAGTGGAACAACACGTCCTGCAGGTTTTCAAGACCGACCTTGGCGAGTTTTTCCGCCATGGCCTCGCCCACGCCCTTGAGCGCGGTGACCGCTACCTGAGCCAGCTCGGTCATGGCGCGTCGCGGCCCACCGGTTTGGCCACCGAACACAGACGGATCGAGTCGGCGAGGATCTCGATCGCCTTGGGCCGCGGGAAGCTGGCGCGCCAGGCGATGGCCACGGTGCGGAACGGCGTCGGCGGGGTCAGTGGGCGGACTTCGATGATGCCGGGGGCGTAGTGATGGCTGTCGACTGCCGACAGCGGCAGGATCGAAACACCCAGGCCCGACGCGACCATGTGCCGAATGGTTTCCAGCGAACTGGACTCGACGGTGGTGTGCTTGGCACCCTCCGAACCCTTGGTCAGGGTGGGGCAGGCTTCCAGCACCTGGTCGCGGAAGCAGTGGCCTTCACCCAGCAGCAGCAGGCTCTTGTCGTTGAGCAGGCCCGAGTCGATGGTTTCCTTGCGCGTCCACGGGTGGTCGGCAGGCATCAGCACGTAAAACGGCTCGTCATAGAGCGGCAGGGTCAGTACATCGGCTTCATTGAACGGCAGCGCGATGATCACCGCGTCCAGCTCACCGTTGCGCAGCTTGTCGCGCAGGATGTGAGTGAAGTTTTCCTCGATGTACAACGGCATCTGCGGCGCAACGCGGTGCAGCTGCGGAATCAGGTGCGGGAACAGATACGGGCCGACGGTGTAGATGGCGCCGACCTTGAGCGGGGCCGTCAGCTGGTTCTTGCCGGCCTGGGCCAGTTCGCGAATGCCTTGGGCCTGCTCGAGCACCTTCTGTGCCTGGGCGACGATGCCTTCACCCACCGGGGTCAGGCGCACGGCGCTCTTGCTGCGTTCGAAGATCAGCACGCCGAGCTCGTCCTCGAGCTTCTTGACGCCTACCGACAGGGTAGGCTGGCTGACGTGGCAGCGTTCGGCAGCGTGGCCGAAGTGTTGTTCCTGGGCCAGGGTAACGATGTAGCGCAATTCTGTGAGGGTCATAACGTGCGTCCATGAAGTTGCGAGCCCAGCATAGCGGCTGCAACCGATAGACGCACGTTATCAACCGTGCTGAAACGCATCAATATCCGCGATTCAGCGCTTGTCCAGCGAGTAGACGAAAGGTGCGACCACTTCCAGGCTGCCGTTGACCAGAATCTCGGCCGGCGGCTTGGGCAAGGGTTGCGCTCGACGGATCATCTCCATGGTCGCGCGATCCAGTGCGGCACTGCCTGAACCGCCGGCCAGTGAGTAAGACAACACCTTGCCGTCGGCGTCCACCACGAAGCGCAAGCGGTTGACCCCGGTCATGCCGCGACGACGCGCGTCTTCGGGGTATTTCTTGTACTTGGCCAGATGACGCAGCAGGTCGCTCTGCCAGCTGGGCAGCGCGTTGCTGTTGGATGGCACACTTGGCGCGGGCGCTGCCGGCTTGGCCGGTTGCGGTGGAGCAGGGCGGCTGTCGACGGTCTGTTCGGCCGGCGGTTGCTCCTTGGGCGGTTCGGGTTTCTTCTCGACCTTGGGCGGCTGCGGTTTGGGCTTGGGCTTGGGCGGCGTCGGCTTGGGCACGGAGATAGTCGGCTTGGGCGCTTCGGCCAGCTTCGGCAACGGATCCTCGACCACCGGTTCGGGCGGCGGAGGGGGTGTGACGACCTGGGGTGGCGGCGGTGGTGCAGGCTCGGGCAGCGGCGCCATCTCCACCATCATGGCCTGCGGTGGCAGCTCGATGGGCTGCGGCGCGGGCCAGTTCAAGGCAATCACCACGGCCACTGCATGCACGCCGAGGACTACCGCCAGGCTGGCACCATAACGCGTCGTTTTCTGGCGCGTCGTGATCATTGCTTGGCTGCCGTCTCGAGTCCGACCAGGCCTACCTTCAGGTAGCCCGCGCCGCGCAGGGTATTCATCACTTCCATCAGGTCGCCGTAATCCACGCCCTTGTCGGCCCGGAAGAAGATGGTCGTGTCCTTGTTGCCGTGAGTCTTGGCGTCGAGGATCTGGCCCAGTTGCGCACGCTCGATCCGGTCATCGCCCACGTACAGGTTCTGATCGGCCTTGACGCTCAGGAATACCGGTTTTTCGGGCCGCGGCGCCGGCTTGGCGGTGGACGCAGGCAGGTCGACCTTGATGTCCACGGTCGCCAGGGGTGCGGCTACCATGAAGA
>Ga0265798_10002669_pt1 | contig 25992 bp, 21 predicted proteins | sample P3T30metagenome_FD_192430 | JGI IMG/M metagenome (GOLD analysis project Ga0265798, IMG submission 192430) | Plant litter microbial communities from East Loma Ridge, Irvine, California - P3 T30 | ecosystem: Environmental > Terrestrial > Plant litter > Unclassified | place: USA: California...
CGATTTCTACAATAACAGACGAACTTAAAATTCTACGAGTCATGAAGATATATTGGCGGTTTGGGATGGTCATTGATTACCGAATTTCTATCAATCTACGTTCTCGAGATGAAAGAGCAAGTCCGGATGCCACTCAACCTCTCGAACATCTCGCACGATATCACGGGATTTTTTTTTCCATGTACAACAGCGTCACTTTTCGCACAATCTTATGGCCCCAACTGCCGCTTATGCAGGATTAGCAACCAGGCCACGCCGCTTCTATTCGGTGTCCAAGGTATACGATTTATCAAGAGTAGATTCACACTAGATCCATGTGGCAGTGAGATAGCAAGTCATAAAAGAAGTCGGTCCTAGTGCAGTGTCATTTTCGTCTAACCAAAGCAAGTCTTCATGTGTACCAATACTCCTGTCATAAGCGAAATGAAAACAAACCATATATGAAAGCTCAGCCCCCGCGCTACCAATGATTCATCATAGCCATAAATCCCTCCAATGTGTATTCCCAATCTAACATTCCAAGCCCAACAATCAATCAGCACATGCCCGTCAGTACCGCCATACCAGCCACGTGATCAACACCCGCAACTGTATTCTCTTCCTCTTCCAACAGCTTTTCAATCTTGCTCTTACTCTTAATCCGCCAAAAGGCCTGGGCACCATCCACAAACCTTTTACTGATATCATCAACCTCGTCAGCTGGGCATGCCGCAAAACAAAGTCGGAAGCAGTTGAAGCTATCCTTTACCCTGATTTCCTCGCTGGCCGCAAACATGCTGCCAGGCGCCACGAGGATAACATAGGGTTTCGTTGTCCAAAAGACCCAGAGAGCCTGAGAAAGACGGGCCTTGGGTACTTGTCTGGCGAGTGGATGGGATGAAAAGTCGAAGCGCACCCATACGAACATGCCGCCCAATGGGCGGACGAAAGAGTACATTGGCTTCTTCTCGACCACGGCCCAGTCGTCTCCGTCATCGAAGATTTCTACAAGGCTCTTGCGGCGACCGGCCTTGACAACTTCCCTGCCGGCGTCGAGCACGTCGCACATCTGCTGCATGCGGCGTTCGTAGTTGCCTCGCAGACCCTCGAGCCAGCGCACCCAACCGTCGACTTTCCAGCCACTACCGTCTGCTGCGCCTCCCTTTCCAGGGTCATTGGATGATTGCGGGCCCATGAGTAATTCTGCAATCATCGATTGTACAAATCCGGAGGGTTGCTGGGTTGAGGTTTCGGTGATGCGCAGAATACGCTCGACTAGTGCGGGTTGCGCGGTGATCCAGCCAAGACGGCAGCCTGGAGCGACGGTCTTGGAGAAGGTATCAAGACGAACAACGCGGCCTTGATAATCTATACTAAGGTATGAGGGGATGAGACTGTCCAGAAATTCGAAGCCCGAAGACTTTGTAGGCTTTGGGGGAAGGCTGCTAGGCGAGGAAGATGGGTATTGCAAGTACCAGTATGGGTCATCTTCGACGATGATGATGTCGTATTTGACGCAGAGCGCGTATATCTCCGTTCGTCTCTGGACTGACAGAGTGCCTGATGTGGGATTCTGGCCAATGGTGACAGTGTACATAAGATGCGGTCGACGGCCCTTTGAAAAGTCCCAGTTTTCCAGGACATCTTGCAGCCCTCCGGGGCCCTGGACATTCATGCCTTCATCATCAACGGTCACCGCCGCAATGTTGAAGCCGCGTGGACTGCAAGTCTGGATAGCATTCATGTAGCAGTACTCCTCGCAGAGGATAGCAGGCCTTTCGTTGACTGGGTCGTGATCGGCCGACCACTCATTGCTTAGGGCAATGATCGTCTTGGAGAAGCCATCGGTAGAGCCACAGGTCAATATGACTTCTGGCCCATTTTTGTATGGTACAAACGGATGTAGATTCTCCCTCGTGAACTGACGAATAAACTGATACAAGGCCGGGTAGCCCATGGCTTGTCCATATTGTAGCGCTGACTTTAGATCGATCATGCGAAGGGGGTCCTGCACGTTCGAGTCCTTTGGAACGACGAGGCGCGACGAGGGTGGTGCCTTTTCCTTACGCGGAGTGATGGAGGTCTTGGCTAGTTGCGAAGATGGGGGGTCTTCGGCGGGCGGGTCGACGGGCTTGTTTGGTGTTGGTTGCCATCGGTTCGGATGTGCAACCTTGGCTTCAAGTGTGTCGTACGGAAAGTAGTGATCGTTGGGCAGACCTGTGAGGTGTAAGCAATCAGAAGCGACACCGTGGCGCGAAAGTGCATGTACCTCCAGCGAGTTGGGCAATTCCAGGTATCTGGAAGTATTTGTAGAACTTCTTGATAGAGGATGCTTCGCGCGCTCGTGTACTGCGTGAGAGGTGGTGGGTGACATCGACTGGATCGGGGAACGAGCTAGGGTCGGAGCTATACGGCGCCATGGCGGGACTACAGCTGTGTGCCGATAGGTACAGCAGCAGTTGTGTTCGGCTGTCAGATAAATGTCAAATGTCGCAAACGTCGCAAATGTAAGAGCCGTTAGAAAAAAGCCGTTAAACTGACAATTGCATTCAGATGTGACAACGAACAACGAACAACGGTCAGCAAAAGAATGGAGCCGAGACCTCGCCCGCCCGTAAACTAGTCCGTGGACCCGATAAGGAATTGATTAGAAATGTCGACTTAACAGTGACCTCATCATCCAACGGGAGGCTTGCGTGCACAAGCTAGGCCCCGTTGAAGGCAAGGCGCCATGGACACGTGATGCCAGCTGGCTAGTCCGTCCGACACGACACGGCCTGAGACGACAACAGTGTTGAATTCCCAATATCCAAGCGTGCATTGCCTTTGGCCCCATGTGGCTCGTCTCTGCTGCTCAACTCGTGGGCGACACTAGCGTCTTGGCACCGCGAGGCCGGCAACGTGGGTACCCCACAGGGTCCGCGTCGCCGTCATGCAGGTCCCGAAGCTTACCAGAGCGCGTGAGCGGCTCCCTTGACACTTGACACACTCGCCGCCCTTTGCCGTCTTTGATTCTACCTCCTCTCTCTCGCTCCCTCTGTACATGTATATCCTGACACATTAGACTGCCCTTCAATGTTCGTCCTTTTACGCCCGTCCCTATCGATAAACAAACGTTAAGCCCCGGCGCATACCCTTTATTACCCGTCAAAGTGACGTCGCCAGCGAGATCCCGCCACGAGTTGGCATCCCTCCCTGACATGGAACCGCGGGATAGCATCGATGATGAGGGCGCGCCTCCTCAGGTTTACCGCGACGATGAATCCGCCGACTTGATCGCGCCTTCCGAGGCTTCCAATGAAGAGTACTATAGCCCACAGGAGCCCTATTACGCCAGCAAATATATACCGCCGCGGTTACAACGTGTATGGAACAAGGTCGTCGTATGGGTCAAGGGACCACAGCCACCACGGCCATGGAAGATCCATCCCTTCTTCCCGAGGATTCAGACAGCGCCGATCCAACTGTTGAACAATTACTTTCCTAAGAAGAAGCAAAAGATTGCCCTCCTGGTCTTCTTCTACTTTTGCTGGCTTCTGACATTTGGCTTGGTACTGCATCGTAGCGCGTTTGCAGCCGACATACCTGGATATGGCAGTCCAGTGCGGATAAGATGCACTGATCGCTTCTGGAGCGATGGCAATGGGTGCGGGCTAAATGGCGATCTCTGCCGCCCGTTTGAGAATAGTTCCATGCCATTCCGTTGCCCGGCGAATTGTAAGCGTGTGCAGTTGCTGAATCCTCATGCTGTAGGAGATCAGAATGTAAACTACCGACCGCTCGTCATCGGAGGCCCGACGGATGAAGAGCAAACGCTCGAGAATACGTACTACCGCGCCGATTCATTCATCTGTGGTGCAGCCATCCATGCTGGTTTCATCAACGACGCCTCGGGTGGGTGCGGTGTTGTTGCCCAGATTGGTGAGAGAAGCGGCTACCCCAGCGTCAGCAGAAACCACATCAAAAGCATCGGCTTCGACTCGTATTTTCCGCGGTCATTTACATTCCTTCATGGCACGGCGGCCAAGTGTCGTGACTTGCGTTGGCCGTTGTTGGGCGTTTCTTTGACCTTTACCATACTCCTCTCCCTGTTTACTACATCGCCAGCCGTCTTCTTCGCTTCAATCTTCACGGGAGTCTTTTTCCACGTCGCGCTCGCGTCCGACCCCCCGAATCTTACCGATTACTATGCTATCATTAGTATAGCTCTAGGGCGTTTTCTACCCGCCTCCTTTTGCATGTATGCTGTATACCGATTCGCCGTGCGTCGCCAGCTTCAAGGCCTCCATGCACAAATCGAGAAGACGATCCTCTGGCTGGGAGGATGTTGGATAGGCGCTTTGAACAACTACACCTTTGATAAGATTCCCATCGAGCGCCTCACTCCCCACGACATCAAGAATCAACCTGGTGCGATACCCGCGCTCATCATCATTGTGCTCGTCTTGTTCTTCATCGCCGTTGGGCAAGGGTGGGCGCTGCGGGTAGAAGGGCGTTTGCCGCAATTCCTAGCCATCTACGGTACTCTGGTTGCCGCAATACTCGCACTCGTCGCAGTTCCCAAGATGAATGTTCGAATCCATCACTACATCCTTGGTCTTTTACTCGTTGCAGGCACATCGATGCAAACACGCCCCTCGCTCCTCTTCCAAGGCATTTTAATCGGCTTGTTCATCAACGGAATTGCACGTTGGGGTTTTGATAGCATACTTCAAACGCCCAACGAGCTTCGTGGTGACGCGCCCATCGGTACCCTTCTCCCTATCATCACGGCGCCAATCATCCACAACAATTTGAATCTTCACCTTGCGCCAAATATCACGTTTGATTGGCACTTTCCGTTCCCCAAGCCTTACGACGGAATGAGCATCTTAGTCAACGATGTAGAGAGATATCACGAGTACGCAGACAGAATGGAAGAGAGTTGGACTTGGAAAAGACACGTCGAGGGCGTCAACGAATACTTTCGCTTTGGATACTTGAGAGGCGGCGGAAGGGGTGATTATACCAAGGCGGGAGTATGGCGAGCAGATGGTGGATGGACAGACATGGAGCCCGGGCCATCATAGTCTCAAAAAGACACGTAGCACATGGCCTCGACCGGACACGTATACAGACTGGGAGCATTTGAAATACACATATCGCATCATAGGGTCACAAGTGGGGTGTTTTTACTTGGTCTTCGGGCGCCGGACGTCTTATTCGTCCGTCTTGTCCATGCTTGCGTCTGTGGGCTGCGTTAATCCGGTATGTTGAAATTGGCCGATGACTAATCTGCTACTGGGTTATCGTGTTTCCTCCTGGCTGTTGTGCTTGTATAGTTTGTGGGATCGGATCAGCGCGTTTGGTCCCGAATGTCGACAAGCACACCACCGGCGGAGTAAGACGGAATACTAATCATTGTCGTGCCCAGCGTTGACGGGCGTAGAATGTGGCATATCCAACAGGCAGAAGCCCCAGCACACAGGCGTAGGTCTTCACATGTGCATGTATCTAGATTGTCGAATTAGCGGCTGCAATGATAGAGTGTTGATACAGAGGAATCAATGATGTTATCACGTCGGTCGTCTTGGAGTTGGGGTTGCAGAGCTGCGTGCGAACGAAGATAGACGTTGACACTGCAGAGAAACAAAAGTGTTGCTGTTCTGCCGAGGTAGGGAGGACCAGGCGAAGCATGGTGGGGCACACTGCAGCACCCTTACGCGACTTAAACCCGGATGGCATTTGTAATAGGGAGTACTAGTTGGCAGAATTGCGTCACATACAGTGAGGATAGCGACTTGGTAACATATAAAAAGAGGAGTGAGGGGCGTTGAAAGACACCATCAACAACTCAATCGCAACTTCCTCTATTCCAGCAATAACAACAACATCGATTGTACCTACCTACCCCGCAATCTAAACAACTTCATCGCAGCCCACCTCAACCACACTACATCTTCAACAAACCACCACAATGGTCAAGACCGTCTTTGGAGGATACCCGCTCTCGGACAGCGCAACCTTCAACACACCAGAAGAACGTGCAAAGATCCTTGACGTCCTAATCGCCAATGGCGTCAAGAACATTGACACAGCACGTCTCTATCCCGGCTCCGAAGTAGCCATCGGCCAGCTCGAGAAGCGTAAAGAGTTTACCATCGACACCAAGCTCCCCGGTGGCTTTGCTCCCGGCCGAAGCGGAAAAGAAGAGGTAATTGCGGACACGCAAGACTCACTCGAACAGGTCAAGATCGACCAATTCGACATCTTCTACCTCCACGCACCCGACACAAGCGTCCCATTCGAAGAGACACTCGCCGGTATAAACGAAGCCTACAAGAAGGGCATCTTCCGCCGCTTCGGCATCAGCAACTTCTCAGCCGAACAGGTGCAGCAAGTCTACGATATCTGCAAGAGCAAGGGATACCCGCTTCCTACCGTCTACCAGGGCAACTACAACCCCGTAGCTCGCCACTTGGAGACCAACCTCTTCCCCACGCTCCGCAAGCTCGGCATCAACTTCTACGCTTACTCGCCCCTCGCCGGTGGCTTCCTCACAAAAACGGCTGCTGACCTCGATGCGGGGGTTGGCCGCTTCGACAAGAATGCCCTCGGTGGCCTGTACAGCAGCCTTTATGACAAAGAACCTCTGCGCCAGGCACTCCTCAAGTGGAACGAGCTTGCCGAGAAGGAGGGTGTCAGCAAGGCTGAGTTGGCATACCGATGGGTTGCGTTCCACAGCGCGTTGACCGAGGAAGAGGATGGCGTCATCTTCGGCGCTAGCAAGGTGTCGCAGGCTGAGGAGACCGCAAAGTGGTTGAAGAAGGGCAAGCTTAGTGATGATGCAGTCAAGGGTATTGATCAAATCTGGGAGAGTGTCAAGGAGGTTGCGCCCATTGACAACTACCACAGCACTAGAAAATAAGTAAGAGTTGGTAGTAACGTTATGTAAGCTACACGGTCATGATGTCTCAAGTTCGAGCTTCATCAACGATAGTTGAGCTAGCATATGCGGAGAGATAATGAAAAGCATATATCAATCGTCTGTGCGTGTGACGGGAAAAGGTATATATTATGATTATAGACATGTGTATCTTACCTCTCCATACAAGAGGGCTTGCTAGTAGCACTGAAGTTGCCCCATCTCACCAAAAAGCCGTATTACATTGACCATCACTCACGAGCAGGAACGGCTGAAGATGTCCACACAAAAGACTCAAACTGACCAAGAACTCGCTCCTCTCTCGATCCATATCACCACTCCACCTCAGCGCTTCTTAACAACCACTAACCCCGGCACCGCCGCCTTCCCCTTCTTCTTCACCACCTCAACCTTTGCCTTCTTCCTCGCCCCAACTTGATTCGGCTTCCCTACCGTCCCCCGCTTGACCCCACCCGCAGCCGGCTTGTCCTTGGACTTGCCCTTGCGACTAACACCCACCATCTCCTCCTCAGTCCTCTCCTTCCTAGCGCCCTTGTTGTTGCTACTGCTCTTCTGCCTGAGCAGCCCATGCTCCTTGATGTAATAAATGACATCAAGCGCATGATCGCAAAACTCCTGCGCGCCGCGAATCAGCTGCAGGGCCTCCTTCTTGGACTCGAGACCCGCGCGCCAGCGATCGACGACGGCAAAGAAGATCTCCTCGACGCTCGCGTCGCGGGCGTCGCGCACACGCTCGTACTCTGCCTCTGCGTCGTCGTCGTGCCGGTCGTGGAAGTGGCCGCGGCCGAGGCCCAGCTCGTCGCCGATTTCGTACTGCACGAAGCATTCAATCACCATAACGGCGATGGTGTGGAAGTTGAGGACTGCGGCGGCCGGCTCTGGGTCCGGTGTTGCGAGGGCTTGTTGGCCCGGCAGGAACAGGTGGAGCAGTAGGTGGGTTTCTTGCGCCGAGTGGTCGGGCGAGAGGAGGAGTTCTTCGCGGACGAGGCCTGGGAGCGAGATTTTGGTGCTGGGCAGGTCGTTGATGGTGGGTTGGGGTTGGAGTTCGTAGCGTGGGAGGGACCAGTCTATGCGGTTGGGGTCGTCTTCGTCTTCGTCTCCTTCTTCTACGCCTTTACCGTGGTCGGACGACGAACCGTTGAGTGCGCGAAGAGGCTGGGGTAGAGGACGGGATTTGCGTACTGGGTTCTTGTACTTGGGACCGTTGTTGGGCTCAGGAGTCTCCCTGTTGGCAATCATCTCGACGTCGGAATCATCGTTGTGGGGACCACGTATGTTTGCAATGGGTGACGACTGCACGTGGATGACTGAGTCTTGGCTCATGACTGATGGGTGACGCTTCACTCGTGTTCGTAAAGGCTCATCGTCATCAGAAGCTTCGTCGCCATCGTCGTCACTGAGATGCTGGGTCCGTCTCCGCAAAGGTTCATCGTCGTCGTCATAATCAGACTCTTCTTCCTCGACATCATCTTCAGCTGGAAATCGCTGTCGAGGCTTTGAAGGTCCTGGTTCATGCAGGCATGGATTTCTCTTACTCGCGTCCCGAGGTATCGCCATACTGTATCCGTGGGTAGTATAACCTGGCTGCGACATTCTTGATGACACCTGGCCGTATGGTGTACCAGGAGCTGATATCGGATACGTAGCCTGTGCACCGATGTTTCCATACGCAAGAGGCTGATAGGGCGTCGAAGGCGCGCGCTGATAGCTCAGAGGACCCGGGGCGAACGCAGGTGTGACACTTGAGTATTTCTGTGCATGTCCGGAGCGACCTGATGCTTGCAGCTTTTGTCGACCATGGCTCTCGAACCTCTTCTTGGTTTCTTCCAGCTCCCGCCTCTTCTCTGCGACTTGGCGTTGAAGCTTCTCCTGATGTTCGAGCAAGGAGGCGGATTCGCTCTGGCTGCTTTGATTGAGAGGCTGGTTCCAGACTCGAGGAATTACTGGTAAGTTATACGGCGAGAAGCCGCTAGCGACAGGAGCCTGGTTGATGGTGTGTTGGTTGGTAGGCCGAGGTGAAGTTGACTGCTTGATAAACAGCATCGACCCCGTGTACGGTTGGTGAGCTTGGCCAAAGATATCTCCAACCCCGGGTTCAGCCTTCGATGGGTTGACATTGAATGCCTGATCTTTGTCGATAGCAATGTCTTCTTGCTTTAGTGTATTGGCATCTCCGCCATGTATTGGGAGCTTTCCAGATGTAGATGTAGTATTTGGTAACAGATGGCCAATCTCATCACCTTCTTCACCGGACTGGTCACCGCCCTGCTCTCTAGTTGGCAGCTGATACTCGTCTTTACGGTCAGTGACAAAAGATGTATGCATCGCAGGACCTGAGAGCTCAAGGAAAGTTCCAATATTTCCTAGGACTGCATAGTCCTCACGCATGGTGTTGTCTTTCAGTGTGTCAGTCAGGCAAGAGTCGTTGATAGGCCCAATCAGGGGCTGCTGATCCAGAGCTGTATCGCTATTCTGATATTCTTGCTTAATCTGCGTACCGTTTGAGCCTGAGCTTTGAAGCGAGGTTTTAGTAGTATCTTTCGGCTCTGGCTCAATGCATGTGTTGCCTTCTGGACGCTTGGAGGGTTCCAGTGACGTAAACTCCTGGGTCGGGTTGATAAGAGGGCCGACATCAATGTTTGCATTTTCTGGAAGGAGAGCTGGCGCATTGTTGGCCTTGAACTTGAGCTTGATAACAAGCTGCTTCTGCTTACCCATACTATGCTCTTTGTCCAAGCTGCTGTTGTCGCCGCTTCCAGGCTTTTGGTTCACGATGCTAGCCGAGTTGTCTTGGACCGCTGACTCCTCACTGGCGTTGTTCTTTTGAATGTCGGTAGAAGATTCATCCGGCGAATTTTCGACGGGATTTCGCGAGTCGTGTCCAGACGGATTGTCAGTGCTTGCGGCGCCCATTGTGAACTCGTCAAATGCGCCCGGGCTTCGGGGTATCAGTCAGTAGGCGGGGATTTGAAACACGAGGAGTTATCTTACCCGCTACCACTTCGAAGACAACTTGGGGGTTTGATCAAAATACTTGTTGTGTGTTGTCGGCACTGGTCGCTGGCTCTGGGGATGCGTCTGATATTGTGGCGCGTATCGAACAAGTAGTGCGTATCGCAACAGTCACTCTGTAAGTTGAGTTTCTTTGTCAGATAGCAACTTGTCTTGAAAAACAATTGCTGCAAAAGTGGTGTTGCAAGTGCGACAAAAGATTGTCGCAAGCAGTACCTCACGCGCTGTATATAGTATAGCGCCCGGATCAGCGAAGCTGCATTTTTGCCCAACTTTACCTGACAACGAGACAAGGCCTTCCCTCACCTATCAGCTGCATAGCTATACGTTTGCTCGTACAGAGACCAGACCAGCCTACGCCTATAGGCGCACTCGTACGGCGACGGCTGTCAAGGTCTCCCGCAGAAGCCGGGCGAGTCACAAGGCCAGATGAGTGTCATTCGGAAGGCTATGATTCATTTGTAAGAGTCAAGAGCCGTTCCTGATTCGCTGGGTATCAGAGTGACGCCGTCGCAAAGTCGAATGATCCCGTGAAACCATGATAAGAGAAAGTGGCGATATAAGCTGGCGGTGAATACGAGACTATGGTAACACAACGCAGTCGAGAACTGTGAAAGAAATACAGTGGGGGAGTATCTATTTTCCGAGACAGAAGTGATGGAGGGGACGGACTGTACATAGTTAGCACCGTCACTTCTTTCAGGAGAGAAAGACTCACCAGCATATCAAGTTTGATGTTAAGAAAGGGCCTGTACAAGGGACGCATCTCTCGGTATGTATTCGCCATATACCACTTCATGTAACAAGACTCATTCCCCATGACTCAAGCTGAAGAGTAAATGAATTTATCATTGTATCCTTGCAACATCCCCCTTCAGTTTCTCTACAAAGGCACCAAAGAGCGGGGCTAGAGAGCAGTCCCTGTATTTTTCCACAAGACTACCCTTCTTCCTCTCTTCGGCATCCATCACATCCTCTTCCTCGGTTCCCATGTCCTTGCCGCCCAAAACGGTGCCCTTTGGATATACAGGCCTTGTACCACTCTCCACCAAATCCACAAACGCCGGATCGATAGGCACACTGCCCAAGAAAGGGACTTCAAATTCCCGTGCCATGACTTCCCCACCTCCTTTACTAAACACATTTGTGCACTCGGCGCAATTGGGGCATACGAAGCCAGCCATGTTTTCTATGACGCCGAGCACTCTTATACCAGTTTTCTTGCAAAAATTCAATTCCTTCTTGACATCACTGACGCTGATAGCTTGTGGGGTTGTGACAACAACGGCGCCGGCCAAGAAAGGAAGGGTGGGGTTGAGAGCGGGCGAAGGCGTTGTGTTCTTCAACAGGGTCTCGAGTAGGGAAATATGTTCGTCAGAGGTACCGGGCGGGGTGTCGATTAGGAGGAAGTCGAGCGGTGGCCAGAGGACGTCTGTGAGGAACTGGCGGACCATGGCCGTCTTCTTGGGGCCACGCCAGATTACAGCATCGGAGCGTGAGGCGAGGATGAAGCCTAGAGACATGCATGACAATGCGCCAATTTCTTGATCTCCTGCTCCGGCCCCTGCATCTGACTTGTCCTGCGGAGCCAAAGTCTGCACTCCATGTACATCGACAGGTATCCATCCACCAGGTGCCTGCCTCACTTTCGCATCCTCGATGCCGAAGAACCTGGGTATGCTCGGCCCTGTCAGGTCAATGTCCAACACACCAACTGAGTGCCCTTGTAGCGATAACGTGAGCGCTAATTGTGTGGTTATGCTAGATTTACCAACCCCGCCCTTCCCGGAGAGAACGAGGAGGATGTTGCGGATATTGTCTAGCGGCATCGCGAAGACGAGGGGTTTGGCACGAGCGCGGGGCTTCGATAATAATCGGCAGTTGACGGCGCGCAAGACGGACAGCGTGTTCGATTTGGCTTAATCAATCGCCTCAACCCGGAGCGTTTTTCGAGTGAAAATTGGAGAGGTAGTTGCGGTGGTATCGTGAATGGCGCATCATGTGAAGTGGTGAGCCCTGTGGAGCGCTTTGAAATCCGACAAGCAGGAAGGTGGCGGTTTTGCGGCGACATCGGAGGTCCGACTTTGGCCCGAACATGTCTATATCTACTAGTAAAGCGCCTAGTTCCATTCCTCAACTCCATTCAAACGTGATGCTGAGAAATGCCAACAGAGACTCTCGCCCTGAAGTACTCTTGCAAGCTGCTCAATAGTTTTAGCATTGGCCCAGTCTCACCACGGGAAACGGACGAAGGATTCTTACTGGAACTGGACAGTTCAAGTCCTGTTTGCAGAACCGAGGCACGCCACATTGCCTATTGAACATGTGCCGCCATACCCAGACACGCGCATAATGGCAATTGCACCTGTCTAGAGCTAAATAGGCATCTCGTGAAATGGGACATGGGCTTTTTTTGGGTTGTCAGGCCCCGGGGGTAATTACCCCGGAGGCCAAGCTAGCTAGCGCCATAACCCCGCAAACTCCCCTGAAGGAAATGTCGTCACGACGTCTTTTAATACAACCTCCCCACACCTATTGCCCCGGACTCGACTAGGAAGGAGGCCTTCTCCGGACTGGCCTAGCTACCCAGGGTAATAGTCTGCCTTGGGCCCTGCAATTTGCCAGTAGCTGCTCGTAAACTGCCTGTCCGGCCATGGCGTATTCGTGGATATTTTCCACCTCGTGATCAGACAGGAGCCGGATCAATTCAAGTATGGGTCCCGAATTGTACCTGCAGTTTATGCGCATCAGTCGAGTATAGCTTCCGGCTCGTGAATGCAGTATATGATCAGAGTATGTGATCCTTTCGGGTGATTTCAGATGACAATTGTGCACAGCTCCTTACCACCTCTCTCACTATGCGTTCGTACTACCTTTCTCCACTAGCTTGGAGTCTGTGGTCAGCTGCCACCGTCCAAGCAGACTCGGCCGAGACACAGATTCAAGCGGCACTTGGCAGCCTTGCCATCACTAATGTCGACGATGTTAGCGGCAATCTCTATCTGCCAGGCACATCTGATGGCTTGAACATTACTTGGTCAAGCAACAAGCCATCAATCATATCGGCTGATGGCATCGTACAAAGGCAAGACTCTGCAACTACAGTCGATCTGACTGCGGTTATCGAATACGACGGGACAACTTCAAACCGCACGTTCAGCGCCAACGTACGACAAGCGTTCCAACTGGATGCCTTTGAAGGTTATGCCTTTACATACTTCACTGGCAACAGCTTGGCCGGCGAGAAGATTTACATTGCGGCAAGCAACGGCAACAATGCCTTGGACTGGGAAGAGTTGAACGGCGGACAGCCAATTCTGACCTCTACCATGGGAACCAAGGGACTACGCGATCCGTTCGTCATGCGGTCAGCCGAAGGTGACAAGTTCTTCTTGCTCGCCACCGACTTGTCTATTGGGTCGGGCACATCTTGGGGCGACGCAGTGAAAAGAGGCAGCCTCTACCTTGAGATTTGGGAATCGAGCGATCTCAAGACATGGTCTGCACAACGACATGTAAAGGTCTCCCCGCCTACTGCTGGAAACACATGGGCACCAGAGGCATACTACGATACAGATCTTGGGTCGTATGTTGTCTTTTGGGCATCCTCGCTCTATGCGGATAGCGACACAGAACGTACCGGAGCGACATACCACCGAATGCTCTACGTGACAACGCGCGACTTTGTCACCTTTAGCGACCCTCAGATCTGGCAGGATGCTGGCATGTCCCGTATCGACACCACGGTCATTCAAGAGGACGGTGTGTTCTACCGATTCACAAAAGATGAAGGTGCCACCGGAACAGGCTGCTCCGACATTATCGAGGAGCGCTCGTCCCAGCTTCTTGCTCCAGTTTCATCCTGGTCCCAAGTTACCGCGTGTATTGGTCGCAACGCTGGCACAAGCGCTGTTGAGGGCCCGACAGTCTTCAAGGCCAACGCCGGCGATGTCAATGGCGAAAAATTCTATCTCTTTGTCGACGAATATGGTGGACGTGGTTATATTCCGTTGGAGACGGCAGACATCGCAAACCCAACCTGGAAGGTCTCTAGTTCGTACAAACTTCCAACGAGTCCTCGCCACGGCACCGTGCTTCCCATCACTGCCAAGGAACTCGCTGGTTTGAACACGGAAAAAGTCAGCTCCACGACGCGTCGCCGAGAAGCCCTTGAGAGGAGAGTTAGCCCCGTACTTCCCGGTTACTACGCCGATCCTAACATTGCTGTTTTTGGCAATAAATACTACATTTACGCCACCACCGACGGTTACGCAGGCTGGGGTGGCAATGTCTTCTATGTCTGGAGTTCGCCCGATCTTGTTGTCTGGACACGATCAGACGAGCCATTCCTGACCCTCAACGGCACGAGCGGTAACGTACCGTGGGCAACTGGCAACGCTTGGGCTCCAACTATCATTGAGAGGGACGGCAAATACTACTTCTACTTTAGTGGAAACAACCCAACGTACGACCGCAAGACGATCGGCGTTGCGGTTGCAGACTCGCCCGACGGCCCCTTTACTGCACAGCCAACAGCCATGATTCTGAACGACGGCGCAGTCAAAACCGGCCAAGCTATCGACCCAGCGGTATTCGAAGACCCGACTACAGGAAAGTTGTACATCTTCTATGGAAACGGAGGCTCCGATATCGTTGGTTCTCTCTATGCGGAGCTCAACGACGACATGGTTTCCGTCAAGGAAAACACCACTATTGCAATTCCCGGGCTCACCGACTTTCGTGAAGGTATCTTCGTCAACTACCGCAATGGTCTCTTCCACCTCACATACTCCATCGACGATACGGGTTCAGAAAACTACCGTGTCGGATACGCGACATCTGACAGCGTCCACGGACCTTGGACATATCGGGGTATTATATTACAAAAGGACGTCTCGCAGGGTATCCTTGCCACGGGACATAGCTCCATCATCAACGTGCCTGGCACTGATGATTGGTACATTGCCTACCACCGCTTCCATATTCCGGATGGAGATGGAACGCATAGAGAGACTACGATTGATAGGTTGTATTTCGACAATGACGGTTTCATCATTCCAGTCATTCCTACGCTATCAAGCGTGCCCCCGCAAACGATTCCTGTGGTTTAGTTTGAAGTAAAGGACATGTAGTCGCTGTGTAATTCTGTAGCAGTATCACCGCTGTTTTTGTACATATGTCTCTTTTCAATCAACGGGCGGGATGTAGCTAGCCAGCCAAGTAATGAGCGCATGACGGACACTGTGCGTAAGCTTAGATTGAAATCATGCCGATCTATCGCGTACGTACAAGGACTTTCTGGGTAAATTGAGCTTGGCAAATGTCAAGCTTGCTTTGTTGTATCCGCATTACTAGTGTGAGAAGTTGATGATGGATACCATGCACCTGCAAGTGTAGATGGATTTTGGGGATTGATGGATGGATGCTTATACATTGTTTGATCATGCATCAAACTCGACATTCAAGTTTGAGAAGGAACAATGAATGAATGATGAGGACTACATAGAGATGTACACGATCCTGGTAGATTGCTCTTTCCCGTCTCTCATTCTCTCACACGCGACAATATCAATCGCGCCAGTCTGCATACAAACGCCAAACCATTGCCAACAACCAACATCGCAACACAATCAGCTATTATCGTTGTCCTTGTTTTGGAATCCGCAACAGACAAGTATCCATCATCTCATCCAACTAGAAAGAGAAAGTGTGCTCCCGTAAGTCCCCACACTACTCACCTACATTTAGCCACGCACACCCAGCTTCAGCATCACCACCCAACCGCCTCAACAAGAAAAAAAAAACATGTTCCCAACCTCCCCCCGCCACGTACATCGTCACCACCACTACCAAAACTACACCTGGGACTACAACTACATGCACGAAACCCCACTCTCCCCTCATCTCACCTCTCTAGAACACATCCCCCTCTCCCTCTCCAAGCCCCCGCTCCAAACACCCACCGACCTCCCCTCCCGCGTCAGCGCCCTCAAACGCCGCGCCGACATCGTCTCCGCCTCTCTCGCGCACCTCACGGCCGTGGTCAAGCCACTGGAAACGACCAAGCCCGAAGATCTGAGCGAGAACCAGCTCCAGGATATGTGGGAGGAGGGCGTTGGATTAGGTATGGCGATGGAGGAGTTTAGAGAGCAAATGGAGGAAGTGAGTAGGATTTTAGAGGACTTTTTAGGCATGAGGAGGATCAGGGGGAGGAGGGGGAGCGCGAGGGGATTGAAGGGTATAGTGGGTGGTGGGAGAAGGGGGAGAGGCAGTAGTGGAGTTGGGATAAGCATTTAAGACAGCTCATGGGTTAGGGAAGAGTTAAGAAAAGAGTTGTATTTTTTTTTCTAGTATTTTCTAGATATAATAGAGGTATAGTTACGCTATAAACTCTATATCATTTATCCTTCTCTATCCTCTATTCTCCACTGCCGATATAAAAGCCCCCCCTCCGCCCGTAAAAAGAAAAGCAATACATAAACACCACATTACCTTTGGCATTCAGCTATCTTTTCTTTTTCTTCTTCTCGCTCGCCACGGCCTCCCTCCTTTGCCTGCAAGTTTCCAATATCTCAGCATCTGTTCTCTTCGCCTCTCGTCTCCTAGCTTCAGTCTCTTCTAGTGCTACTTCTGCTACCATCTTGGCTGCTCGCTCAGACGCTATTTGGGTAGCCAGCTCAATTGCAATGTCGTTTATTTTCCTTCCCTTTGTTCCCGCTGATTTGTTATCCTCCTCCCCCTCCTCTTTGTCTTTCCGCTTCCACACGAACGCGTTTTGTAGTAGTGTGTTCCTGACCTCTGTACATTCTTCGTTTGTTTCATCAGCTGCTGGATCGGCTCCTTTTGGTGTATCGTCGGCCATGGGTTGTGATTGTAGTTCTGATGACTTTGCGGTGGCAGATAGTTGCGCCGAGTTCTGTTATGGAGAGTTGTATAGTCAGTTTTATCTCCATTACGTATAGTCATTCGATGGAGCCACATGGCATTGGTCACCGAACCGTTGCAGAGCAATCAAGGGAACAATCTCACCACATGACACCCGACGTGATTTTTCTACTATAATCGTTGCTTTGCTAGACCGTGTCTCATCATCACCATCATTAGCCATATCCAACATCCTTATACCTCGTTACAACCCTACTCTTACAGCCATCCCAATCCTCTCTTCCCCTCCCCTCTACCCCATCCGCGGCCTCTCCCAAGCCTGACCGCCATCCATGTCAATCCCGCCCTTGGACGCCATCTGGCCCATCTGGCCCATTTTCTCCATACTCCACCCCTCCTCGGCCGGCAATGGACTCCTCATTTCCTTCTCCCTGCCCAGGCCCTCCACCCCCAGCGGCCCATCCCCCCAAACCAAATACTGAGCCGCAAGCCCCAAATCGCAGCACGCCTGAAACACACCACACGCCTTGAAAGCCCAGGGCACCTCGCCGTTGCTACTCGCAAAGAAAAACCACATCTTGAACGTATCGCCAATAACCCAATTGACAATAACACTCGGCCTAAACCCCTTGCAACCCCTCCGCTGCCAATTCGCCAGCAGCTGCGGCAACGGTAGCGTCGCCTCGATCGTCAGCGCCACCAGGCCCAGAAGATCGGTATACGGGATGAAAGCGGGCGTCGACGACATGACGACGTGCAGGACGAGCAAGCCGCCGGTGAAATAGGTTATAAATGCCCAGTACGGCCTTGGGGCGCGCCACTGCCAGAAGTCGTACGGCCGGTTCGACGCATCTTTGTGCTGGAAGGGGAGGTGCGAGGGCGGCGGCCGGTTCGAGAGCGCGACGTGCAGGAGCAGGAGGTGGACGACAATCATGAGCAGGGCTTGGACGAGCAGCGAGGTGCTGAAGTGGGCGCCGAACCAGTAGTACACTTTGAGGATGCTGGCGACGAGCATGATGAGCGGGATATCGAGCGAGAAGCCGGCTGAGCTGCGGGCGCGGTGCATGCTGTAGATTTGGTCGCCATAGCTGGTTATCGGGCTGGTTGCGATGCTGTGGGACGGGCGTTAGTTGGCGGGGAGTACAAGTAGAGAGGAAGGGCATACAAGATGGGCGCAATATTCTTCACAATCGCGCTGATGAAGAACATGGCGTGCGTGCCGTGGTGCCCGTTCCTTCGTATGCAACGAAGAACGACGACAACAATGCCGGGTGGTTGCTCGGAAACAAGCGGACGCAATTGGGCCGTTGTACAACTGTGCTTGCCTCCTCGCCTGACTTGAAGCCGAACGTACTTTTTTTTTGTGTGCAAAAAAAAAAGCTACGCCCCTATGTGAACGGAACTAGCCCGCGCCCTTGTCAAGATGAAAGGCTGTTCTATTCCGTCTGTTCTGTTCAAAAGTCAACGGCAACCCAGGACAACGGACAAAAAAGGAGAAAGAAGCAACAAACAACCGACCCCCCGACCATCTAACCCGCGTGCCCCACACGGCTTGACAAGATAAGCTTCTTATCGCAACTGTACATGCCTCGGCATGCGTCATCACCGCCCGTCGCATTGTAGTAGTAGTAAACACCCAAAAAAATTCTAGATACTCATCTCATCTCCCCCTAGTCCATGTCACCCACAACCAAAAAAAAAACCACCACGCCCAATTACAATAATGACCTCCCACACTGCCTTCTTCTACGGCACCCTAATGGCCCCTCCGGTCCTGCACCGCGTAATCTGGGGTACGCAGACCCCACCCACACCCGCACACGCCTCGCTCCTACACATCCAACCCGCCATCCTGCACGCGCACCGCCGCCACAAAGTAAAGTCGGCAGACTACCCTGCCATCCTACCCGTGTCCACATCATCATCATCATCGTCCAGCGTGCGCGGGACACTCGTTACCGGTCTTACCGACGGCGATGTGTGGCGATTGGATCTGTTCGAGGGGCATGAGTATGCGCGACGGAAAGTGAGGGTGAGGGTGTTGGTAGGCAAGGATGAGGGCAAGGGTGTGGTGGACAAGGGCAAGGAGCAGGGAATGGGCGATTTGACAATAAAGGAAGAGGATAATGTCGAGGGCGAAGAGGTAGAGGCAGAGACGTACATTTGGGTTGCAGGCGCACATAGATTAGAAGCTGACGAGTGGGATTTCAACGAGTTTGTGAGAGACAAGATGAAGAGGTGGGTTGGGGGTGATGCGGCGCAGACCGACGACGGGTTTCAAGGTAAGCGTCTTTCTCTATTCAGTGGCACGCATAACTTCTTGTTGAGAGTTGGGGTATTATCACTACTAATAATCATGGTGCAGACGTTGATGACGCTGTGGCAGCTTTGGAGGATCCTACGGGTGGACGGGGAGCCAATGGGAGTATATCACGTCAACTAAACCAACAAGGGAGTAACGAAGCAGAGATTCTGGAAAGTGCGGTATAGAGTAAGCCTGCGTGCACATTATATCTAATCGTACCCAGCTCGCGCGACACATCACTAGCCTTCGCCTGTCTGCACCTTGCCTTGTATGGACAATTTGGTTTCCGGAAGCTGGCGGCGCTCAAAGTCCACCATCTGGACCTCCTGCGAGTCCTCAATCTCAATAGGCATGTCTGGTGCACTGCCTTCTCCATCGCGTAAACTAGGTCGCTTGTTCTGTTCGTCCTGGTCTAGTAGTTGCCCTGGCGACTTAATATGTCTCTTTTCAACTGTCAATTCCTTATCATAGTCGTCTTGCTCATCTCTTCCGCGTTTGGTAGGGCCGATCAAGACCGACGTATACTCCATGCGGTGCATTGGTCCCGCGTGATGGGGCAATTTGCTCTTTCCGTTGAGAGATAGTGGACTTTTCCCAGCGACACGAGCCTCGGGGCTATACCGCCTGGGTGTTTTGGCCGGCGACCGTGTTACTGGCGAAGAGTCAGATGACTTACCCATAGCTCCAGGAGATTGGTCTCTGGGGAACATTGCTCGCTGCACATCGAGCTTAAAGGGAGACCCAAGTCTAGGCCGTAGAGATTGAATGACCGGCTGGACTGGTGATTTTGACTGCTTCTGTTGGCCATTCTCATCATCCAACTTCTCAGACCCCGAGTTTACAGATGCGACTTGACCCGTAAGCGGAGCCTTGGACTCCGGACCCGCAAGCCCTTCATCTGTAGGTATTGCTGGCGCCTTGGACTCCGTTGCCACATTCTTCGCTTTTCTTTGCGCTCTCCGAGTCCTCTCTTGCTGACTGTGACATTCAAATATGATCTCACGCATCTTGTCTCTCATCATGGAAGGCTTCAGCTCTGGCCAATCTTCCTCAGCTGACATCGACCCAGTCAATAGCTTGTCCTTGAAATCGTCAGGATTCTGAAACAACTTCTCGACGTAACCTAGTAGGTAGACGCCGCAGTCAGTCCAGTTGCTTTGCATTGGAATCTGCGTGGCCTTGGGATAATATCCGTTTTCTTTGATGACTGCTTCCATTGAACGCCGATTTTTTCCTTCTGCAGCTATCCAGTCTTTTAGCGCGCGAACCGCTCCGCTGCGTGCAGTACCGCCTAGGGAGTCCAGTACAACAATCAGTGGCTGGTTCGGGTCTTTCTTGGGTACAGGCTTGCGTTTGCTTTTATTCTTTGCAGATGATGCATCCTGTCGAGGCGCTATCTCGCAAACTGTGTCCTTTGCTTCCACCTTCGTCATGTCGGCCATGGGCTCTTGAAATATTGAATATGTTGCCCCAACCTCAGGTCCGTACTGTATGTCTGTTCCAGTCTGATCGCGGTTTACCAGGGATAATGCTTCTTCCTCAAAAAGATTTGGGTCATTGTCTTCCTGCTGGTCAGGTGCTCCTTGGACGCTTGAAGATAAGTTCAGGGCGGGTCGCGAACCGTCGCTGTTCTCTTCGATCGTAACTATCTTGCCTAAGTCTTCGCCAAGCTCTTGCACCTGAGAATCATCGTCGTCGAATGATTGAGCTATTGGCTTACGTTTCATTTTCGAGAGATTACAGATTATCGCTAGGTACCAATGAGTTTGGGAATCATTGATCGGCACAACAATATAGTCGTAGGTGAATATATCGACTTTTGATGTCCACCGTTCCACAGCTTTGTAGTCTATCGACTTGCGGCCAGAGTTCTCGGTCAGTCTGGTGAAGAAGTACGTATTGAAGAAGTAGACCTTGTCAGCCGGTACGTTGAGTTTCTTGAATAAATAGATCATGTAAAAGTCGATCAAACTATCATTCAAATATTCCTCTTCGTCCAGTCGAATCAGGTCATCGAAGTGCACTACCGCACGCTGACGGCCCTCGCCGTACTCGAGAGACTTGATCCATGGTGGACCTAGCCCCTTTTCGATCGAGTATTTAAACACTTTCGAAGGTTCGGGAGATTCCTCTATGTAAGTCGGTGCAGATCTCTTTGCACGTGATGGGCGAGGTAGCACTGAAGTCACTGCGGTTGTGTTGGACGTTAGATTGGAATTTGACTTTTGTGGAGAAGGTCTCCTTTGGTCTCGTAGTGGTGTTTTCGATACGGTAGTGGTTTGCCCATGAGCATACTCTGAGATTTGTACGGGATCGTGAACGAGTAGAGACGTTCCGACCTTGTCGTTTTTCGGCTGAAGGGGCATACTGAACAGCTTCTCCATGACTGTGCTACATGAATGTCAGCCTGGTTTCATAGGTGATTAGTGATGTCTTACGCTGGTATCGAGACGCATTTCCCGTTTGTTGTTAGGGATGATGCATGCTGGTCACGGAATAGCAGGAAGTCTGATGTGTCGACAAACTCTAGGTCGAAGACTTGTGAATTGCCGTCTTGTTGTCGAGGCCCTTCAAGTCGAATTCGACTCGTATCATCCGCGCGTACTTTGTTGATATGCTGACGTTCTATGAGGATCTTCGTATCGTAGTAGCCTTCCGTGAAGTCGTATATCTGGACGCGCCAACCCCTTGTATCGCTAAGCAACACTGGAGCTTGATCATCATCTACTTGAGAACGTTGAACCTCATAATCATATGACCTCGCGAATGCCAATGGCCAGGTTGGACCGCGACGTCGTTTCGCGCCACTTTTTGCAGCTTGTTTCGCTTTCGAAAGCGGATTTGGTTGTCTCCGGTTGGGCGACGGTGCAAGCTCGTCTGCACTGCTGCTCCCAGACATCCTCTCCTTTCGTTTTGGAGCTGGCCTATGTTGTCTGCGAAGTTCGACAGGCGTACCGTTCACAGCTCTACTGTGTATAATTGTTTCCTCTGTACATTCATTGATGCGAGCCTCTGGGAAGTGGTGCGATGTGACCGGATCAGATGTGCGTCTATGTCGCGTATGCTGGAAAAAGTCGGGCTTCTCGTCCCCTTGCTGAAAACCTTGCAGTAGGATTTTCCGAGCGGCATCTGGCGACCGATTGTGAGTACTGCGCTGGTCGCCACCTCCGTTTGGATGTGCAGATGCTGTGGAGTCAATCGCCAAGGCGCCACCGCCAAACGGAGAGTTGCGTAACCCCCCCTGGGATCTGCTAGAGGTTGGTCTTCTTGGCTTCTTCTGAGACGATTTTAGAAGAGCATCTGCTTTCCGAAACTCGCTCGTGGCTTGGGATGACTTGAACTCTTCTACTGTACTCCCACTTCCGATGCTCATTCGTGATTGCGGTGATCTAGCCGATAGTGGTATCTCGTAGGACGTGCTAGTAGGCGCAAAGTTCGCAGGCCGAGGTACCTCCAGCAGTTCATCATCATCATCATCACCAGCAAGGTCTATGACATGTTCCACTTTTCTTCGTTTCCCAGCAACAGCTCCGCCAGACCATCGATCCTGATCTTCTTGCGGATGTACACGACGAGATGGGGTCTTGGGCGCATTGTTTTGTTGACGCTCAAGGTAGGCTACTTGTCCAGCGCCTTTAGCTTGTCCTATCAACGGCGCACGTAGCCGACCATATTTCCCGTATGTAGTAGGCTTTCGAATTGGCGCATGAGATCCGCCCGTGATGGTGTCAATCGGCTTGAACCCTTTATTCGATCCCGGCTAGAAAACATCAGTGTGAGGTTCCAGAAGCGTAGTTGTAGACATACCTTGGCTTGCATGTTCATACAATGCGATGGGTTGGGGAGACTAACCGCATCCAGTGGCACACTTCTCAACTATTAGCCTTTCTCTTGCCCGTTCCGTACGTGTCTTGGTGTGTTACGTGTAATCTCCCACTAATCGCTTCTCGTCTTCGCTTATGCGTGGCTTGGATAGTCGCTGGCGAGATGTTTCCGGGCGTGGGATAGGGTGAGGAGATCGGTTTGGAGGTCTTGTGGGCGAAGACAGGTCTATTACAGTTCGAGTCGGCTTCGCGGCTTCGGGCGACGAGTCTCGCGGGAAGGGACATGGAGGCAAGTCGTGGCTCGGTGATTGGGCATTGGCGTCGTCTGCCTGCAGCGACATGGTGTTAGTGGGCAATATAAGTGAAGGTACACAAGTAGAAAGAATATCAGGGAGAGGGTCCGGGCGGAGGGGAGGGGAGGGGCATACACCCACGTGTGTGGTAGCAAAGGAGCCTCCCGTCGCAGCTCGTATGACGCCGTTGAATAAGTCGAACATTAGTGCAGCCACAGTAGCATAGCGGCAATGCAGCGGTGACGACGAGTGGTGTCCTTGAGCAAAATCTAAGACATGCAAACACTCATGGCAAACGCACAAAGCGCACGCGCGCACCGTGGGGCATGTGAAGGTGAAAGTTGGTTGCGCAAGATGCGTCGCGACCCCGTCCGTGCGTCTTTGACGTACCCGCTTCCCGTAGGTACAATGAGAGTTTGGCCAAAGCCACGTGAATGCAGTTCTACTACTTGTTACATGTATTTGAAGGAAGACTCGTTCAGCAAATAAACTATTGTACACAGCACATGCAGCCTCGACAATCAGCCCAAACACCATTACTTGTTGTGCTTTTCTACATGGTCGGAAACGAATGAACCACGACAATCACTTGAAACAACAGACGTAGCATTGGATTTGGAGTTTGGATTTCTGTAATTTATATCACATCACAAGTCTCCATACACGATACGGATGGGTACGCGAACTTGGATCTGTCAGTAAGTCGCTCTTGCATTTACCAGATGCCTCACCTTCGAGCGCACCCGTCACATGCTGCACACGTCCATCCTTCCAGCACCGTCTATGAATGCTGGCTAGAGAACCTCGCGCTCCTACGATCCTTCAGGCAACACGTCAAGAAAAGGTGGCTGGTGACCTCACCCACCCACAATCCGTCCAGCGAGGCCCGGGAACTGATGGCTCAAGACTGTTGCTTTCACCTTCGTTGCATAAGCGTTACAAGTCACGCCAAAACGGCGCCGAGGCTCATGGCCCGACTAAGTCTTCAGATAGGCGAAGATGTATTCGCAGATTCAGAGCTGACGGATCCTATGAGCCGGCTGTTATCTCCGCCGAAGTCACCCTTCGCTTTTCGTGTTGGCTCCGGGCTTGATCGATGGCTGATCTTTGCGCAATACTGTCGTCGTGACTCCGCCATACTATATTCGTGCCCTCGGGTAGCTTGAGGACCCGCCTAATTGTGTCTCGTATCTTGACGTTCTTCACGCCATCACTCTTGGTCCAAATACTGAAGACGTCTTCGCCGCTCCGCACGCTCAAGACGAAGCCGCAGAATTCCTCTCCAGCATCCAGGAACTGATCTCCAACAAGCGCAAGCAGGAGGTCTTCCCAATAGCGATCCGCCACACCCTTCTTCAGGCGCATAATCCACTTGCCACCTCGTTTATTCTCATCGTCCTCCCATACCGGCCGTATGCCTTGCTTGAACACGTGGTAGTCGGATACGGAGGGCAAGCTGGAGGGTCGCTTGAGGTGGGAGAAGACTTTCCAGAACTCCTGGGCAGTCGTGAATTTGCAGAGCGGCACAATGGACTTTTCATAGTCGACATTCTTAGCCGTGGGCGGACGGTACCACACAGCCCAAGTGTACTTGAGTGGCCACGGCGCGTTAAAGTCGGGTGGCGCAGACGGGCCCGGTGTGTTCTCTACTAATGAGACTGTGGATATGGATTCTTTGCGTATGCTGTTGACCACTTTGCTCACGGGTTTGTCCTTCTTGTCCGAGGGCGTCGCGGGTGAGGGAGACGACATGGCTGCCGCTTTGAAGTCAAAGGCAGTCCCCGGTGTCTTGGGCGTCTTGCCCGCAGAGCCGAACGAGGCGAATGCGCCCGAACCGAGCCCAAAGGCGGAAGAGCCACCCGTGGTGGGCGAGGCTAGTCCGCCCGGTGTCAATGGCGACATGGCGTTGAAGGGGTTGCGGCCGCCGTGGGACGAGTCGCCACCGAAGCGCTTGGTCGCCGAGATGGTGCGCTGGTGAGGCTCCGACTTTTCGTTGTTGGCTTCTGAGTGTGACATGGAGAGGGAGAGCTTGCTGGTGCTGTCGGGCGCTGTTAGTCGTGCAAGCGAGGATTGCGGGGATATGCGAGCCTACTTGGAGCGCCGGGTCCAGAGATTCTCCCTATTGTCCATTGGTAGGGCGGTCAAGTGGGTAGATGGCACAGGAGAAGAATGGCACAGTATCCAAGGGCGGGTGGGGCTGGAGAACAAGCAAGTAAACGGGAAGAGCTGGCGGGCCAATGGCCAATATGCGTCGATAATATGCGGGGTGTAATGCAACCGTCGTCGTTGTCTGAATTTAGCGAAGGGGGCGTGTATGGCGTGTGCGGTGGGTATGATGCTGGGAAGGATGCGACTGGGCTGATCGTATGTGATCGTCGGGCGTGGTGGGATGTATCGTGTGCAATGGCGGATAGTCGTGCGTACTGAGAAAACGTTTGAGAGGTTGGCACTTGCAGCTCAGGCGCGCGCCTTCCGCGGCAGGGATGCGCGCTTAGTCAGCTACCGAGCTGCATATCCTTTTCGCCGCGCCGCCGCCCTCGCTGTTTTCTTCACCAACGGCCTTTGACTCGTAACACTTTGCCAGCTCGACACACCCTACTCAGCTGGCAATTCCGATACCTGGCCCAGAACGAGCCAACCTCTTCTAAAACCATCATCACGAGGGCCGCTTTTGCGGCTTCCATGATGCGGTGATGACCTGAAAGCAGGGACATTATTTTGTCACGCGCGCGACGCGTTGACGTTGCACGCCGTCTCAGTTTTTTTCTT
>Ga0265798_10002670_pt1 | contig 25992 bp, 22 predicted proteins | sample P3T30metagenome_FD_192430 | JGI IMG/M metagenome (GOLD analysis project Ga0265798, IMG submission 192430) | Plant litter microbial communities from East Loma Ridge, Irvine, California - P3 T30 | ecosystem: Environmental > Terrestrial > Plant litter > Unclassified | place: USA: California...
CGCACCTGCTCGACCGGCAGGCAGATCGAATCCGCCGCGATCTGCGTCATCACGGTGTAGGTGCCGGTGCCGAGGTCCTGGGTGGCGGAGCAAAACAGCGCGCTGCCGTCCGCGTTCAGGGTGGCCGAGCATTCGCCCGCCGAGCGGTTGGTCGGGTAGGTGGCGGTGGCCATGCCCCAGCCGACCAGCTTGTTCCCCTGCTTCATGGAGCGCGGCTGCGGGTTGCGGTCCTTCCAGCCGAAGCGTTCGGCGCCGATCTCGTAGCACTGGCGCAGCGATTTGCTCGACCACGGCAGGTCCTTGCCCGGGTCCTTCTCGGTGTAGTTCTTCAGGCGCAGCGCCAGCGGATCCATGTTCAGTTGATACGCCAGCTCGTCGATCGCCGATTCGAGCGCGAAGGAGCCGGTCGCTTCGCCGGGTGCGCGCATGAAGGTCGGCGTACCGAGGTTCATCTTGGCCAGCCGGTGCGTGGTCTGCTGGTTCGGGCTCTCGTACATCATGCGCGAGACGATGCCGCAGGGTTCGATCCAGTCCTCGATCATCGAGGTGTAGGCGATGGTGTCGTGGCTGGACGCCAGGATGCTGCCGTCATCAAGCGCGCCGAAGCGGTAGCGCTGCTCGGTGTTGGGCCGCTGGCCAACCGGGCCGAACATCTGGTTGCGGTCCAGCGACAGCTTGACCGGACGGCCCAGCATCTTCGCCGCCATCGCCGTCAGGGGGCCGTGCGACCAGATCGAGCCCTTCGAGCCGAAGCCGCCGCCGGTGTAGGGGCAGATCGCCGTCACGTTCTCGGGCGGGATGCCGAAGATGCTGGCGACGATGCGCTGCACGCCCTTCATGTACTGGGTCGATTCGTGGATGGTCAGCTTGTCGCCATCCCATTCTGCGATGGTGGCGTGGGTCTCGAGCGGATTGTGGTGCTCGATCGGCGTGGTGTAGGTTTCGTCGATGCGCACATTGGAAGCCAGCAGGCCGTCGGCCAGGTCGCCGCGCCTGGTGTCCGTGTTCTCGGTCAGCACCTTTTCGGGCGGATGCAGATCCTGCTTGGCCTGTTCGAAGTCGAGCACCGCGTCCTTGCGCTCGTACTCGATGCGCAGGCGGGCCGCGGCTTCGCGCGCGTGCTCGTAGGTGTCCGCGACGACCACCGCGATCGGCTGGTTGTTGTAATAGACGTCGTCTTCCTGCAGCAGCGTGAGCCGGCGGCCGATCGGCGGCTGCAGCTTGCCGTCCTTGGTTTCCTTCGGCAGGCGCATGGCGTTCTGCGGGGTCATCACCAGCAGCAGGCCGGGCACCTCCTTCGCCGCGCTGTCGTCGATGCGCAGCACGCGGCCGCTGGGGATGGTGCTGGTGACCAGTACCGCCTGCGCCAGGTTCTCGACCTGGTGCTCGGCCGTGTAGTGCGCTGCGCCGCTGACCTTGGCCCAGGCGTCGGTACGATTGATGGGTGCGCCGATGCCGTTCATACCTGGCCTCCTGTCTTGCGAATCACCGTCTGCAGCGCCCGTACGACCGCACGCCGCGCCAGGTCGACCTTGAAAGCATTGCCCGGATAAGGCTGGGCGCCGTTCACCGCCGCCGCGCCCGCGCGCGCCAGCAGTTCCGGGCTGAAGGCCTGGCCGCGTAGCAGTGCTTCCGCTTCGGCCGCGCGCCACGGCTTGTGGGCCACGCCGCCCAGGGCGATGCGCGCGTCGCGCACGGTGTCGCCATCCAGGTCCAATGCCACCGCCACCGACACCAGCGCGAACGCATAGCTGGCACGGTCGCGCACCTTCAGATAGTGCGACTGCCGCGCGAAGGGCATCGGCGGGAGCTCGACCGCGGTGATCAGCTCACCGGGCTGGATCACGGTATCGATTTCCGGATGGTCTTCCGGCAGCCGGTGGAAGTCGATCAGCGGCACCTGGCGCTCGCCATTCGGACCCTGCAGGTGCACGACCGCGTCGAGCGCGGCCAGCGCCACCGCCATGTCCGACGGGTGCGTCGCGATGCAGTGCGGGCTGGCGCCGAGGATGGCGTGGATACGCTGGTGGCCCTCGAGGGCATCGCAGCCCGAACCCGGCTCGCGCTTGTTACAGTGGGTGAAGGCGGGATCGGTGAAGTAATAGCAGCGGGTGCGCTGCAGCAGGTTGCCGCCGACAGTGGCCATGTTGCGCAGCTGGGTGGTAGCGCCGTTGAGCAAGGCTTCGGACAGCACGCGGTAGCGCTGGCGCACCAGCGGGTCGGTACCGACCGCGGTGTTGGTCGCCATCGCGCCGATGCGCAGGCCGCCGTTCGGCAGTTCCTCGATGCCGGCGAGAGAAAGGCGGCTGACATCGACCAGGTGCACCGGCTTCTCGATGCCGCTCTTGTACAGGTCCAGCAGATTGGTGCCGCCGCCGATGAATTTCGCGCCGGGCTCGCTGGCCAGGGCGATCGCATGGTTCACGTCGCGCGCGCGTTCATAGAAGATCGATTGCATGCAGGGTTCCTTGTTCTTGTCGTTCAGGCCTGGCGCAGCACGACGCTGTGGATCGCCTTGACGATGTTCGGATAGGCGCCGCAGCGGCACAGGTTGCCGCTCATGCGCTCGCGGATTTCATCCTCGCTCAGGGAGGCCGGCTCCAGCTGCTCGCCCTCGGTGACCGAGCTGGCCTGGCGCTGCTTGATCTCGTCGAGCAGCGCGACCGCCGAACACACCTGGCCAGGCGTGCAGTAACCGCACTGGAAGCCGTCGCAGTCCATGAAGGCCTGCTGCATCGGGTGCGGCTGGTCCTGTTGTCCCAGGCCCTCCACCGTGGTGATCTCGCGGCCGTCGTGCATCACGGCCAGGGTCAGGCAGGAATTGATGCGCTGGCCGTCCACCAGCACGGTGCAGGCGCCGCACTGGCCGCGGTCGCAGCCCTTCTTGGTGCCGGTCAAGTGCAGCACTTCGCGCAGGGCATCGAGCAGGGTGACACGCGGCTCGATATCGAGTTGGTGCTCGGCGCCGTTGATCCGCAGCGTGAGCGGCTGAGGCGGCGCATAGGGTGAAGAGGTGGCATGGGCGCCCTGCTCCATCACCCCTTGTTCGTCTTGTGGCATGGTTTCGCTCGCTTTCCATCGTTGCTCATTTTCGTCAATGAATGATGGCTGAAATCGCAAAACCACGGAGCGCGCAAGGAGTTTATTCCGCCAAGAAATCAATCACTTAGGAAATTTTTGGCACGGGAGACGACAGGCGCCGTTGCGGCCCTGCTTTGAAGAGTTTTATACTCTGGAAATGACCATGCGCTCTCCTTTGCTTCTGCTTCCGCTGCTGCTGGCCGGCTGCGTCAACGAAACCGCCAGCTATGCGATCAACGGCAGCGATCACGCCCTGACCGTGATCGTCACGCAGGATTATTTCTGGAGCAAACAGGCTGGGCTGCGCCTGATCGCCTCCCGGCTGCCGGATTGCCAGCGCCAGTTCGATCTCGGCACGACCCCGATCGCCGACCTGAACGTCGAGCTGTTCTCGACCGGCGAAGACAGTTTCCTGCTGCGCTCCGGCGACGAGATGTGGCAGGTCGACACCCAGACCTGCACCAGGCTGCCCGAACCTTCCGACAACGTGCAGGCCCAGCCGATCGGCGTGTTCCACTTCGACGGCGCGAAGAGGCTGGTGTTCGAACGCGCGGAAGGCGCGGTCGCCGCGCAATAAATCAGGGCCGCAGCCAGCCGCGCGCAATCGGACGTGCGAGCACGCGGCGATACAGCGTCCCCAGCGAGATCGTCAGTACCGCGCACAGGCTGTCCAGCAACTGCGCACGGAACAGCAGGGTCACGGCCAGCGCCACGGCCAGCGCGCCGATCATGTCCATCGGCCAATGCACACCCAGGAAGACGCGCGACCACGCGACGACGAAGGCCAGCGGCAGCAGCGAACGGCCGAAGCGTTTCGCCGCCGGCACCGTCGAAGCCGCCAAGACCAGCGCCACGCTGAACATGATGGTGCCATGGTCGCTCGGGAAGGAGCTGTCCGGCGCGTGGTGCATGAAGTTGCGGCCGACGCCGGCGACGAAGGGACGCGCGTGGTACCAGAGCAGGCCGATCACGGCATTGATGCCCAGGGCCACGCCGGTCGCCGCCAGCGCCTTCACGGCCGCTTCGCGCTCCGCGCCGGCGCCGCGCATCCACAGGCCGAGCAGGCCGAGCGGTACCAGCAGGATCAGCCATTCGGCGCAGAACAGGGCCAGCTCCAGGCGCCAGCCGTGCAGGCCGGCGTCGGCATTGAGCATGGCAAACCACAGCAGATTGATGTTCTCGAGCATGATAAATTGACAAGCTTTATGACAAAGCTCGACTTTATCAGCTCAGCAGCGGGAACTTAAACACGCCCGCACAAACACAGGCGTTTTAACCCATTTCGCTGTCGAGATGCGCCATTTGCGCCGCATTGTAGCGTTCGCCCGCAGCCGCATTCGGCGGGACGATGGCTTCCAGGCGCGCCAGGTCTTCGGGTTTCAGCTGGACCTCGAGGGCGCCGAGCGCTTCCTGCAGGCGGTCGCGGCGGCGTGCGCCGACCAGCGGCACGATGTCCGCCCCCTGCGCCGCCACCCAGGCGATCGCCAGCTGGGCCACAGTGGCGCCTTTTTCCTGCGCCAGCGCGCGCAGGCGCTCGACCAGGGCCAGGTTGGCTTCCAGGTTATCGCCCTGGAAGCGCGGGCTGGCGATGCCGCGGAAATCCTTCTCTCCCTGCCGGTCCTTCGACCAGTGCCCGCTGATCAGGCCGCGCGACAGCACGCCATAAGCCGTGATGCCGATGCCGAGCTCGCGCGCCACCGGCAGAATCGCCCGTTCGATGCCGCGCGAAATCATCGAGTACTCGATCTGCAGATCGCTGATGGGGTGCACGCTGCTGGCGCGGCGCAGGGTGTAGGCGCCGACTTCGGACAGGCCGATATGGCGTACATAGCCAGCCTTGACCAGGTCGGCGATGGCGCCTACCGTGTCTTCGATCGGCACGGCCGGGTCCAGGCGCGCCGGGCGGTAGATGTCGATGTAGTCGGTGCCCAGGCGCTTGAGGCTGTAGGCGACGAAATTGCGCACCGCCTGCGGCCGGCAGTCGTAACCGCTCCATGCACCGTCCGGGCCGCGCAGGGCGCCGAACTTGACGCTGATCTGCACGCTCTCACGCGGGCGGCTGCCCAGCGCTTCCCGGATCAGCATCTCGTTGTGGCCCATGCCGTAGAAGTCCCCGCTGTCGAGCAGGGTGATGCCGGCATCGAGTGCGGCATGGATGGTGGCGATGGATTCGGAACGGTCGGCCGGTCCGTACAGGTCCGACATGCCCATACAGCCGAGGCCGATGCGCGAGGTGCGCGGGCCGGCGTGGCCCAGTTGTGTTCTTTCCATGGTGTCTTTCAGCGTTGTCCGGTCAGCTGGCGCAGCCGCGTGATCTCGGTAGTACGGCCGAGGCGGTCGAGGGCGCTCTCGAGCAGGGTGCGGTCGCCATCGCGCAGCATAGTCCATTGCGTGAAATACTCGTGCACGGTACGCCAGGGTGGGAACTCGGGGGGCATGCTGCGCCAGGCGCTGCCGGTATGCAGGAAATACAGGACCGCGCAAAAAACATCGTACAGGTCGTGCTTGCGCGGCCGGGTCTTGCGGCGCGCTGCTTCCAGCATCTCTCGGACAGAATCGAACTGCTCGCGGGTTACATCGCTCGGAAAGGTTGGCCTGTTCATGTTGTTCGCCTCAAAGTGAATTGGAGACGCGTGATCCGGAACGGTTCCCGACCAGGACATGATGGCTTCGAGGTTCCGACCAGGGTGGTCGGGTAGCGAACTCCGTAAATACAGTGTAGCAGTGATTCCGAACACTGCCCGGTTTTTACACGCTCGACAGAAAAAGAAAGGGCGGCACATGGCCGCCCGACAAAACTTGAAGCGTTGCGCTCTCAGTCGCGCGCCAGCGAGAGGAACTCGGTGCGCAGTCCCAGGTTCGGCTGCAGTTCGCCTAGCATGGCGGAGGTGATGGTTTCTTCGCCCGGCGTGCGGATGCCGCGGCTTTCCATGCACATGTGGCGGCACTTGATGACCACGCCGACCGCTTTCGGTTCCAGCACTTCCATCAGCGTATTGGCGATCTGCACCGTGAGGCGTTCCTGCACCTGCAGGCGCTTGGCGAACACGTCGACCAGGCGGGTCAGCTTCGACAGGCCGACGATTTTGCCATTTGGCAAATATCCAACGGTGGCCTTTCCGAAGAACGGTGCCAGGTGATGCTCGCAATGGCTGTAGACCGGGATGCCGCGCACCACGATCAGCTCATTGTATTCCTCGGCACCATCCTCGAAGGCCTTGAGGATCTCGACCGGATCCTGCTCATAGCCGGAAGTCCAGTGCTTCCAGGCCTTGGCGACACGCGCCGGGGTCTCGTGCAGGCCGGGACGGTTGGGATCTTCGCCGATGCTGGCCAGCAGGCGGCGCCAGTCGTTTTCGGTGAAGACTTCTTTGTCAGACATGGTTAACCCTAAAATTAAAGACTGCCGTGAGTATATAGAAAATGCCGAAGATCTACAGGTTGCGGGCTATTTCTTTGAGCAAAATGGAGGCAGCCGTGGTATCGATGCGCTAGCGTGGTCGACGAGCTTTTCACTGCGAGGAGAACCACCATGCTTGGCAGCACTGTCCTGGAAGTCGCCATCGGCCTGACCTTTTGCTACGGCACGGTGGCCCTGATCGTCACGACCCTGCAGGAGGCGCTGGCTTCCCTGTTCCGCCTGCGCGCCAACACCCTGCTGGCCGGCGTCAAGAGCATGCTCAACGACCCGCGCTTCGACGGCCTGGCGCGCGCCGTGTATGCCCATCCGCTGGTCAATCCGCACACGGACGGCAATGCCGGGGACGAGCGCGCGCTGCGCTCCAGACCATCCTACATCGAACCGGCGCATTTTGCGATTGCGCTGGTGGACAGCCTGTGGAAGGTGCCGGGCGACTTCATCCAGCTGCGCAGCGCGATCGAGGCAATTCCCGATCCGCAGGTGCGGGCGGCGATGCTGAGCATGCTCAGCCGCGCACAGAACCTGCAGCAGTTCCAGGACATGCTGGCCGGCTGGTTCGACAATGCGATGGCGCGCATGTCCGGCACCTATAAACGCAACCAGTTGCTGATCTCGCTGCTGCTGTCGCTGCTGCTGGCGATCATGTTCAATATCGACAGCATCCACCTGTTCCGCACCCTGTGGCAGCAGCCGGCCCTGGCCGCCCACCTGAAGGACGTGCCGGGCGCGCTCGACCCGGCCGTGATCGATGCCATGATGGCCCTGCCCATCGGCTGGAGCAAGTTCCCGCCGGTACTGAACGCCGACTTCGCGCTGCAGGTCGCGGGCTGGATGATCACCGCCACCACCGCGCTGTTCGGCGCGCCCTTCTGGTTCGACCTGATGCAGCGCGTGGTGCGCATGCGCGCCACCGGCGCCAAGCCGGAAGAGGTGCCGCTGGCGGTGCGGATCGAGGGCAAGGTGGCGGCGACGCCGGTGCCGCTGCCCTGATCAGCGTCCCGGAGGCCGGTGCGCGTCGACCAGCACGCTCGACACCGAGACGTGCGGCACGCGCTCCGGCCATTCGTCATCCGGGCCGAACCAGCGCGCCTCCAGGATCTCGCTGGGATCGGTGCGGATCTCGCCGTCCAGGTAATCCGCCGTGAAGGCGATCATCAGCGAATGCGGGAAGGGCCAGGACTGGCTGCCGAAATACTGCAGGTTGTGCACGCGCAGGCCGACTTCCTCGAACACTTCGCGGTGCACCGCTTCCTCGATCGATTCGCCGGCCTCCAGGAAACCGGCCAGCGGCACGAAGCGCTTCACCGCGCCCAGCGTATGCATCGCCAGCAGCACCGAATCCCCCTTGCGGATCAGGACCATCATCGCCGGCGAGATGCGCGGATAGGCCATGTGGCCGCAGTTCGTGCACTTGAAACAGCGCTCGCCAGGCATGCGCGCGGTTCCGCTGCCGCAGGCGCCGCAGAAGCGGTGCGTACGCGCCCATTCGGCCACCTGGGCCGCGCGGCCGGCCACGCCCATCAGCGCTTCGTCGAACTCCCCGAACAGCGAGCGCAGGCCGCGCCAGGCATAGCCCGCGGGCAGCCGCGCCTCGTCCTCGATCCAGCCGGCCTGGCAATAGCGGCCATCCAGTAACCCGACCGGCTGCAGCGCCTGCGGGTCGAGTTCCAGGCCGCTCACCGCAGCATGGTCGGGCAGCGACAGGTCGGCTTCGCGCACCAGCAGGCGATTGCCGTGGAAGATGAAGGACAGCGCGTCGACGGCTTGCTGCGGGTCCTGCGGGGGCATCATCAGGGGCGTGAACGAGGCGGGCGTCTGGAGCATGGCGGTATCCGGTAACGAGTTCTGCTGATGATACCGCGACACGCACAGCTTCGATGTGCGCACCCTGATATCCCTCGCCCGCCGGCGCAGAACTAATCGCAACTCAGCATGCTCCAAGCCTTCGCTGGACCGTTCATCCCACCGGAAGGAGGACACCATGATGACCGATGCTCCCGTCGTGCTTGGCATAAACCGGACGCAGGACGCCAGCGTCTGCCTGATGCAGGGGTCGCGGCTCGTGTGGGCAATCCAGAAGGAGCGCCTGAGCCGCCGCAAACACCACTGGGGCAAACCCGGGGACCTGCGCGACTTCTATCTCCCGAATCTACCCTGGCCCCAGCGCCCGATCGACGTGGTGGTCGAATGCTTCTCGTCCGACGAGGAAGTCGCGCGCCTGCCGCTGTACGAGGAAGAACTGGTGGCAAGCCTGCGTCTCGCTCCCGGCTGCCGGCGCGCCCGCATCTCGCATCACCTGGCGCATGTCTACAGCGTATTCCCCCCTTCCCCCTTCCGCGAGGCCGCGGTGATGATCGTCGACGGCCAGGGCAGCCCCGTGTCCGACCTGACGGAATACTGGGCCGGCGCCGCCTACGTGCCGGGGGACTGGCGCGAAGTCGCGTCCTTCTACCGCGCCGACCGCGAACGCGTGCTCTGCCTCGGCAAGCAGCTGTGGGACCGCGACGATGCGCGCCTGGTCGGCCTGGGCATGTTCTACTTCCTGCTGACCCAAGCCATGTTCCCGGGCGAAGGCAACGAGGGCAAGGTAATGGGACTGGCGCCGCATGGGGACCCGCGCGCCCTGGGCCTGCCTCCCTTGAGCGTCGAGGCCGGCCAGGTCAGCATACCGGCGCCATGGCGCGAACTGCTGCATGAACGCGAGCGCTTCCGCTACGGCCAGCCCGGCGTCGTGTTCGAAGACTGCGCCAACCTGGCGGCAGCCGGCCAGCGTGCTTTCGAGGATGCGCTGCTGGAAGTGGTGCGCTGGCTGCACGCCCAGACCCGGCTCGACAGCCTGTGCTTTGCCGGCGGCACCGCGCTGAACTGCTCCGCCAACGAGCGCCTGCTGCGCGAAACGCCGTTCCGCCAGGTGTTCATCCCGCCGGCGCCGAGCGATGCCGGCACCGCCCTCGGCTGCGCGCTGTACGGCCTGACCGAGCTGGCCGGCGAGAGCTGCGCCTACCGCTGGACCCACGACTACCTGGGGTCGGTGCCGGGACGGGACCGGATCGAAGCGGCCCTGCTCGACCGCGACGACCTGCACATCGAACTGCTGCCCGACATGAACACGCTGTGCGGCCGCATGCTCGGCCTGCTGCGCTCGAACCGCGTGCTCGGCCTCTACCAGGGCGGCAGCGAATTCGGCCCGCGTGCGCTGGGACACCGCAGCATCATTGCCGATCCGCGCCAGGGCATCATGCGCGACTGGATCAATGCCCGCGTCAAGCAGAGAGAGTGGTTCCGCCCGCTGGCCCCGGTGGTGCTCGAGGAGCGCGCCGCCGACTGGTTTGACCTGCCAGGCCCTTCGCCCTTCATGCAGTTCGCGGCGCCGGTGCAGCCGCACATGGCGGCGCGGGTGCCTGCCATTACCCACGTCGACGGCACCGCGCGCCTGCAGACGGTCGGCAGCGACGACGACCCGCTGCTGCGCCGCCTGCTGCAGGGCTTCGAAGCGGCCGCCGGGGTGCCGGTACTGCTGAACACCTCGTTCAACGGCAAGGACGAACCGATCGTCGAAACGCCCCAGGAAGCCCTGGCCTCGTTCCGGCGCATGCCCTTGCACGCACTGGCCATGCCGCCTTTCCTCATCACCAAGCGCACCGAGCCGGAGCTGCCCGCATGATCCGTGGCTACCCGCGGGACGCCAGCGTGCTGCCCGGCGCCACGCTTACCCTGCACGTGGCAACCGACAGCCCGCGCTTTCGCATTGTCTTTTATCGCTGGGGTGACGGCCCGGTGCCGGTCTGGCGCACCGGCTGGCTGCCCGGCCGCCATGCCGAGGATGGCGCCGCGGACCGCGACTGGGACTGGCCGGCCTACGGTATCGAGATCCCGCCGGACTGGCCCTCGGCCGTCTACATCGCCGAATTCGAGGAAGAAGGCCACAAGCGCGTGTTCGACCTGGCGCGCGACCATGGGGCGGCGCTGTTCGTGGTGCGGGCGCCGCGGGCGAGGCGTCATGCACCGCGAGCCGGCCTGCTCTACAAGCTGCCGCTGGCCACCTACCATGCCTACAACGCCAGCGGCCGCGGCTGCTTCTATCACCAGCCGCCGCGCTCCGCCAACCCGCCCGGCGCGCGGGTCTCGCTGCGCCGGCCCGGCGGCGGCATCGGCGGACCGGTGTGGGGTGCGGCGGACCATTACGATGCCAGCTCGCCGCGCCAGTCCTTCGCGCACTGGGACGCGCGCTTCATCCGTTGGCTGCTGCGCAACGGCTATGCGCCGGATTTCTGCACCGATCTCGACATCCACGCCGATCCCGGCATCCTGCAGGGCTACCGCCTGCTGCTGTCGGCCGGGCACGACGAATACTGGAGCGAGCCCACGCGCGACGCGGTCGAAGACTTCGTCGCCGGCGGCGGCAACGTCGCCTTCTTCGCCGCCAACCTGTGCTGGTGGCGCATCCACCTGGTCGACGGCGGGGCGGCCATGGTCTGCCACCAGGGCGGGCCGCGCGGCGCCGTCGACCACTGGTGGCCGCCCAGCGGCGCGGCGCGGCCCGAAGACATGCTGTGCGGGGTCAGCTACCGCCATGGCGGCGGCTGGTGGGACGGGCCGCGCGACACTGCCGGCTTCATCGTCCAGCAACCCGAGCACTGGATCTTCGCCGGTACCGGCTTGCGGCGCGGCGACGCCTTCGGACAACACAGCTGGCCGCCGCTGGTCGGCTACGAATGCGACGGGGCACCGCTCGACGCCTTCGACGCCAGCTATGGCGCCGTGCTGTCGGCCTGGGCCGACGAGGGCGGCACGCCGTCGAGCTACCAGCTGCTGGCGGCTGCGCCGCTCGGCCCGCACTGGCAGGAACTGCCGCCGCGCGAGCGGCACGGGCCGGGCGAAGGCGTGCATGCGGCCACGCTCGGCATCTACCGGCGCAACGGCAGCGTGTTCTCGGCCGGTACCACCGACTGGACCCAGGTGCTCGGCTGCGGCCGCGACCGCCGGGTCGAGCGGATCACCCGTAACGTACTCGACCGGCTGAGCCAGGAGCGCCAGGCGCTCTAAGGAGAAAACATGCAACGCCGTCCACTCTTACGACGCCTCGACCCGTCGTCGATCGTCATTTTCCGCGCCCTCCAGCTCGGCGACATGCTGTGCGCCGTACCGGCCCTGCGGGCATTGCGTGCCGCCGCGCCGCGCGCCCACATCGCCCTGGTCGGCCTGCCCTGGGCGCAGCAGTTCGCCGACCGTTTCAGCGGCTACATCGACGAATTCATCCCCTTCCCCGGCCATCCGCTGCTGCCCGAGCAGCCGGTGCAGCACGAAAGCCTGGCGCGCTTCTACACGAGCCTGTGCGCGCGCGAGTTCGGGCTGGCGCTGCAGATGCACGGCAGCGGCGACGTCACCAACGACATCGTCAGCGGCTTCGGCGCGAAAGCGCTGGCGGGTTACTGCCGCGGCGACGCCCTGGTCCGCGAGCGTACCGTCCTGCTGCCCTATCCGGAAACGGGTGCCGAACCCGAGCGCCTGTTGCGCCTCGTGGAAGAACTGGGCGCCCAGCCGGCCGGGCTGCACCTCGAATTTCCGCTCTCGCCCGAGGACGAAGAGGAGCTCGACGCCAGCGGCCTGGCGAAAGACCTGCACGATGCGGCCTATTTCTGCATCCACCCGGGCGCGCGCAAGCGCGACAAATGCTGGCCACCACGCCAATTTGCCGAGGTCGGCGATCGGCTGGCGGCGGAATTCGGCCTGACGCCGGTGCTGACCGGTTCGGCCAGCGAAGCGGACCTGACGGCCGAGGTGGCGGCCCACATGCACCACAAACCGGTCAACGCCGCCGCCCCGATCTCGATCGGCGCCATGGCGGTGTTGATGCGCAAGGCCAGGCTACTACTCTGCAACGACACCGGCGTATCCCACATCGCTGCCGGCCTGCAGCTCAAGAGCGTGGTGGTGTTCAGCAAGGCCGACATTGCCCGCTGGGCACCGCTCGACCGCCACAGCCACCGCTGCATCTGGGACCCGGATGCCCAGCGTGCCGCAGTGGTGCTGCAGCATGCGCGCGCCCTGCTGTCCGGCACGGCCCCGAGCCGGCAGCGGAGCGTCGGCATGTGGCCCTATTGGTGAAGCAGCGACAGCACCAGCTGCTCCACCTGCTCCAGACTGACATCGGCCACGAAACTATCGTCATGCGCACAGCGCCTGCCGATGTTGTCCTGGCCGCACACCGGGCAGCGCGTCCGCAGCGACAGCGCCGTGCGCAGGCCGGACTGGCGCAGCGGCATGCCTTCGATCAGGTTGGTCAGCCAGAAGATGCCGACGCTGGGCACACCCAGCGCCAGCGCCAGGTGCAAGGGACCGGTGTCGTTCGACACGACCAGGCTCGATCGCTCCAGCAGCCCGCACAAACCACCCAGGCCCAGCGTGCCCGCCATCGCGACGGCCGGCCGGCGCATCTGCCCGACCACGGCATCGACCAGCGCGGCCTCGCCGGCCGAACCGTTGACGGCCACCCGCATCCCCATCGCCACCAGCCGGTCGCCCAGTCGCGCGAAGCGCTCTGCCGGCCAGCAGCGGCGCGGGTCGGTGGAACCGGGCTGCAGCACGGCCAGGCGCTCGTCCGGCAGGGGTGGCAGGGCACACGCGGCTTCGAGACGGTCGGCGCCTGTTACCGCCAGCTCCGGCCAGGGCAAGGGTCCGGGCCAGGCGCCCACCAGACCGGCGATTTCCAGCAGCGCCAGCCTGCGGTTGTTCGGTTCGCAATACGGCACCCAGCGCTCCAGCAGCGGCGCACCATCGGCGCGTGCGCCGGCGCTCAGGCGCGCGCCAAGGCGCAGCAGGAAAGGATTCGAATAATGCCCCGCACCGAACATCTGCAGCGCGATGTCGAAACGCTCCTCGCGCATGGATGCGACGAAGTGTTCGATCGCGTCCTGGTCGCAGGCGGCATCGACCGGGGCGCCGACGCCCGGCACCGGCGGCAGCACGGCGACCCGGTCCACCGGTCCGGGCCGCTTGTGGAGAAAAGCCGCGTGCCAGGCCTTGCCCAGCAGGACAATCTCGGCGGCCGGATAGCAATGTTTCAGCGCATGCAGGGCCGGCAACGCGAACACGAAGTCGCCGACGGCGTTCGGCCGCAGCACGGCGATGCGGCCGACCTCACTCGATGGGGAGTACATAGGGCGCATCGATGGCCCGTGCCGTGACCGTGGTCGGCAGCTCCATGTGATAGGCGCCCGAGGGCAGGATGGCGCAGCCGCCGTAGCGGGCCATCACGCGCTGCTGGGCCAGCACGTCCTCCCCGCAATGCTGGGCCGGCAAGGCGGTCCAGAAATCGTAGCCGCCGGCGGCGCGCAGGCAGGCGGTGTCGAACAGTACGCAGCCGCCGACCCAGGCCACCTTGTAGGTGCGGGTGGCATCCGGCGCCGCCCGGAGCCGCGACTGCACGTGGAACAGGTTGGCAGCGCTGTGCAGATGGTGGCGCGCCCAGGCCTTGCCGCCGGGCCGCACGGTTTCCGGCGTCACCGGGCCGTCCCAGAACTCGATGCGTTCCTGCGCCGGCCTTTCCTGCCCCAGGTAACTGAGGCCATGCAGGGCGCTGCCGACGAAACCGCAGCCTTCGGCTTCGATCACGGCGACCAGGCGTGCCACCAGGCTGGGCTCGAGGATGACGTCGTCGTCGAGGAACAGGCAATAGTGGGCCTGTACGCGCTCGAGCAGGAAGGCGCGCTGCTGGGCCATGCCGCGCGGCGGCAGGTTGCGCCAGGTGTCGACCTGCCGCCCGGTCGCGCGCAGGTAGCGCAGCACCGCCTGCACTTCCCCATGCGAGAAGGCGCCGGCGCCGTCGGACTGGTCGGAGATGACGATGCGCAGCGCCGGCCAGGTCTGTGCACCCAGCGCCGCCAGCGTCACCGCCAGCGCCGCCGGCCTGTTGCGGGTCGGCACCAGGACATCGATGCATTCATGCGTGACTCCGCTCACGGCGCCGCCTCCCCTTTGGCTATCCCCGGGGACTGCTGCTGCCCGTACAGGTAGGGATTCAGGCTGGGATCGTTGTACATCTTGAACTGGCGGTAGATCTTGAAGAAGGCGCGCCCTTCCCGTGCATCGTGCAGCAAGGTGTCGAGGCAGGACATCAGGTCCTGGCGCTGCGCCACCAGGCGCTCCAGCTTGCAGGCGCAGGCGTGCATGTGGTCGGCACCGGCCTCGTGGCGCTGGGCCTGGGCGCGCATGTGGTGGATCTTGAGCGCCAGGATCGACAGGCGGTCGACCATCGCGCCTGCGGTTTCGCTGGACAGGCGCGCGCCGGGCTGGCGGCTGACACGGGCGAGTTCGCCCAGCAGGCGCTCGTCGAGGGCCTCAACGGCATCGTTGCGCTTCTGGTTGTAACGGTCGATCAGGCGTTTGCTGGCGGCGATCTCGCTGGGCGGCACGTCGAGCCGGCGTGCGCGGTCTTCCTCGCGCCACAGCAGGCCGTTGTAGCGATGGTTGGCGGCAATCCAGGTCCAGGTGCCGGATTGCGGCTCGTCAAAGACCGGCCAGTCCGGATTGTGCAGGGCCTGGTCGTGGAAGGCCGCGACCGCTGCCGCGTCGATTGTGCTGTGCATGAACACTCCCCCGCCATGTGGTGACAGCGTTTGGAGTGCTCGGCCGTGCCGGAGTTCGATGGCTTGCAGCCGGCCTTGGCGCGGCGCAAAAAAAGGGCGGCGCCTCACGGCAACCGCCCCCGACAAAGGAAAAACGTAGAACTGGATTACTTCAGCATGCGTGCGCGGCTGGCCACCCAGGCGATCAGCGCGGCCAGGCCGCCGACGTAGGCGATGGCGATCTGCATGCCGTAGCCCTGGGCAATGGCGCCGATCACCGGCGGGCCCATCAGGCTGCCGCTGTAGGCCATGCTGGCCACGCCGGCCAGTGCTGCGGGGCCCTGGCCGCCGGCAGCGCTGAACACGAAGGGGAACACCAGCGACAGGCCGAGGCCGGCGACGGCGAAGCCGAACAGCGCGACATAGGCATTCGGCGACAGCACGGCGAAGAACAGGCCGGCGGCGCCCAGCATCGAACCGCTGGTGACCAGGGGACGCGCGCCGTAGCGTGCCTTCAGCTTGTCGCCGACCAGGCGCGACAGCAGCATCATGACCGAGAAGCAGGACAGGGCCAGCGGCGCCAGGCCGTCCGATGCGCCGAAGTGCTCTTTCAGGAACACGCCGCTCCAGTCGGCGATGCTGCCTTCGGCCATCGAACCCAGGAAGCCCAGGGTGCCCAGCACCAGCAGCTGGCCGCGCGGCAGCGTGAATTTCTTCTTCTCGACCACCGCGCCTTCGCCGGCCACGTCGGCGTCCAGCATGGTGTAGGCGTAGTACAGGACGAAGGCCAGCGGCGCGGCCAGCATCAGGAAGTGGGTGACCGGCACGATGTGCAGGCTGGCCATCAGGCTGCCCAGGGTCGCGCCCGCCAGGCCGCCGGCGCAGCCGAGGCCGTGCAGCTTCGACAGTTCCGACTTGCCGGTCGCCTTTTCACGGGCAGTCGCGGCCGAGTTGATGGCGACGTCGAAGGTGCTGGCGGTGATGCCCAGGCTCAGCACGGCCATCATCAGCAGCGGCACGGTCGGGGCGGCGCCGATCGCGATCAGCACGCACAGCAGGGCCAGGCCCGAGAACAGCAGGGTCTTGCGCGCGCCCAGCGAGGCCATCATGCGCGAGGAGATCGGGTAGGACAGGACGGCGCCCAGGCCGCCCATCAGCAGCACCATCGACAGCTGCGAGTGCGACACGTGCACGCGCTCGGCCATCGCCGGGATGCGGCCGGCCCACGAACCCATGATCACGCCGAACACGGTGAACAGGATGGGCAATGCGTATTGCTGAACCTGCGCGAGCGACAGGGTGCGCGCAATGGCTCGGGCAGTGCTGGTGGTGCGGGAAGGAGTTGGCATTTGAGAGTGTTGTGTTCTTGGGTTCAAAGCAAAACGCCAACCATAAGTAGTTGGCGTCGGGAAACTGATGGAATCGAATTCTACGCGCTTCGCATCGACTTTGCTTTGCCCTCCGGAAAAAAAATTCTTTCAGTTTGTAAGCATCCATCGAAGCGTTGCGCGATATAGACACAATGATTCGATTGATAAGGGAATTTTTCCCCGAAAAGGAAAAATAAGGCCGATTTAGCGGCGAATAACGTGAAAAAGACGCGTGATACCAGCCATATGCAAACCCCATAACTCCGCGAAATGCTGAAGAAACAGGCAGATTTGTGACTGGAAATCAAAGATCCGGCAGCGCATCGAAGGACACCGGATGAAATTGAACGGTGGTATGCGCCGAGCCTGCCGGGCTGCATGCCGGCACACTGGCTTTGTAACTGAATGCAACGTGGAAAGAGGCACCGGCGTCACGAATGGGCGCCGGCAGAGATGGAAAGATCAGCAGCGGGCTGCAGCCTCGCGCAGCAGGCTGTCGACGCTGTCGAAGTCGGCCGGTTTGGTGAGATGGGCATCGAAGCCGGCATCGGTCGAGCGCTGCCGGTCCTGCTCCGCGCCCCAGCCGGTCAGGGCGACCAGCATCGCGTCCTCGACCACGGCGATCCTGCGCATCGCCAGCGCGACCTCGAAGCCGCTCTGATCGGGCAGGCCGATGTCGAGGAAGACCACGTGCGGCAGGAAGCTGCCGGCCTGCGCCAGCGCGCCGGCGCCGTCATGGGCCAGCGCCACCTCATGGCCGCACATGCCGAGCAGGGCGCCCAGCGTCTCGGCCGCATCGACGTTATCGTCGACGACCAGCACCCGCAGCGCATCCGATGCCCGCGGCCCGGCAGCGCCCGGTCCGGCTTCCTGCACCGCTTCCGGCTGGGCGGCCGTCTGCGGCTGCTGGCGCGGCAGGCGCACGGTGAAGCAGCTGCCCTGCCCCGGGCCGGCACTTTCCGCTGCCACCGCGCCGCCGTGCAGCTCGACCAGGCGCTTGACCAGGTTCAGGCCGACGCCGAGTCCGCCCTGTCCCATGGCCTGGCCCTCGTGCACCTGTGTATACATGTCGAAAATGCTGGGCAGCTTGCGGGCATCGATGCCGATGCCGTTGTCGCTCACGGCGATCACGGCATCGTTCCCGTCGAGCCGGACCTCGACGGCGATGCGTCCGCCCCGCGGCGTGTACTTGGCCGCGTTGTTCAGCAGGTTGCTCAGCACCTGGGCGATCCGGTGGCGGTCGATGAACATCGCGATCCCGTCATCCGGCAGGTGCAGCGCCAGCTGGTGTGCGCCGGCGCGGACCAGCGGCATGCTCATCTCGACCGCGTCGTGGACGACCGTTGCCAGCACCACCTGCGAGCGCTTGAGCTCGACCTTGCCTTCGGACAGGCGCGCCATGTCGAGCAGGTCGTCGACCAGGTGCACCATGTGGTCGACCTGGCGCTGCATCATGCCCTGCACCTTGTTCGCGTTCTCGGCGGTGGGTTGCACGCGCATCAGCTCCAGGCCGGTGCGGATCGGGGCCAGCGGGTTGCGCAGCTCGTGCGCGAGCGTGAACAGGAACTCGCTCTGCATGCGGTTCTTTTCCGTCAGCTCCTGCTGCAGCGTGGTGCGGTCGTGCACGTCGACCACGGTGCCGACGTAGCCGTTCGGCCGGCCATCCTGGTCGGCCCGCGGCGTGCCGGTGCCGATGACCCAGCGGTAGGCGCCGTCCCGGCGGCGTGCGCGATAGTCGAGCACGAAGGGCTGGCGCTCGCGGGCAGCGGCCTCGAAGATGTCCCGGGTGCGCGGCAGGTCGTCGGGATGGACGTTCTCCATCCAGCCCTGGCCGAGGTCCTGCTCCGGCATGCGGCCCGTGTAGTCGTACCACTGCTGGCTCAGGTAGGTGCAGTTGCCGCTGTCGTCGATGGTCCACAGCATGACGGGCGCGCGGTCGACCAGGGAACGGAAATACGATTCGCGCATGTCCATTTCCTGCTGGCGGCGCTGGCGCTCGCGCGCCTGTGCGACCTGGCGCTGCACCCGCGCCAGCAGCTCGTTGGCGGCGAAGGGCTTGACCAGGTAGTCGTCGGCGCCGGCTTGCAGGCCTTCGATCTTGGCTTCCTCGCCGGCGCGCGCCGACAGCAGGATCACCGCCAGGTGGCGCAGCGATTCGGTGGCGCGGATGCGGGCGATCAGGCCGAAGCCGTCCAGCTTCGGCATCATCACGTCGCTCAGCAGCAGGTCGGGCGGATCGCGCAGCAGCTGTTCGAAGGCCGCTTCGCCGTCGCTGCACACGCTCACCTCGGCATGCGGCTCGAGCAGGGATTTCAGATAGGCGCGCATGTCGTTGTTGTCGTCGGCGATCAGGATGCGCGGCGGCGGCTCCGCCGTCTGCAGGCGGGCGTCGGCCGCCGCCTGGCCTGACGCGGCCGCGGGTGCGGTCTCGTCATCCGGCAGCCAGCGCAGCGCTTCTTCGACGAAAGCGGCGCCCATGCGCCGGCCGTCGCCGTCCTCCGGCGCCGCTTCGGGCGCGGCGATCCTGTCCTCGGGCAGGTGGGCCTGGCCGAAGGGAATGTCGACGTCGAAGCGGGTGCCTTCGCCTTCCACGCTGTGCACTGCGATGCTGCCGCCATGCAGGCGCACCAGTTCCTGGATCAGCGCCAGGCCGATGCCGGTGCCCTCGTAGGTGCGGCCGGGCGTGCCCTCGATGCGGTGGAAGCGTTCGAACACGCGCGGCAGCTCCTGCGCCGGGATGCCGCTGCCGGTGTCGATCACCGACAACCGCGCCATATCGCCGTACTGCGCCCCATGCCGCGCCAGGCGCAGCGTGACGCCGCCGTGCAGCGTGAATTTGAAAGCGTTCGACAGCAGGTTGAAGACGATCTTCTCCCACATGTCGCGGTCGACGTAGACCGGTTCGCCCAGGTCCTGCAGCTCGACCGTGTAGGCCAGGCCGCCCTTTTCCATGGCCGACTCGAACACGCTGGCCAGGTCGGCGGTCAGGCGCGCCAGGTCGAGCGGCACGTAGCTGGCCTGCACCCGGCCGGCCTCGATGCGCGAAAAGTCCAGCAGCGAATTCACCAGTTTCAAAAGGCGCAGCGCGTTGCGGTGGGTCAGGTCGATGCGTTTGCGCTGCACCGGCCCCAGGGTCTCGGCCTGGTCGGCCAGGGCATCGTCGAGCGGTCCCAGGATCAGGGTCAGCGGCGTGCGGAACTCGTGCGAGACGTTCGAGAAGAAGGCGGTCTTGGCACGGTCGATCTGGGCCAGTTCCTCGGCGCGGCGCTGTTCCTTTTCGTAGGCGACCACGTTGCCGACCGCGGTGTTCACGGCCGCGGCCAGGCGCTCGTAGAAATTCAGGTAGGCCGCGTCGAGGGCGCGCGCGGCGCTCACGCCCGCCACCACGAAGCCGAACAGTTCCTGCTGGCCCGGCACGGTGATCGGCAGCACCAGCGCCGAATCCGGCGCGGCCTCGTACGGGCCGCAGGGGGTATGGCCGAAGCGCGCCCGCAGGCCGTCGACGCGTTGCGCCTCGCGCGCCTGCGCTGTGCGCGCGAAGGGCCAGAGGCTGTCGTCGAGTGCCGCCACGCCTGGGGCCAGGTGCGCATGCGCGTCCAGGCCGGCGCCGCCGCGCAGCAGCAGGCGGTTGCCGTCGGCGTCGAACTGGTACACGGCCACGAAAGGCAGGTCGAGCGCGAACTGCTGGTACTGCGCGGCGATGTCGTGCGCGATGTCGCCGACCGTGCGGGCGTCGCCGATGGCCGCGCTGAGGTCGCGCAGGATCTGCGTGCGGCGCGCATTCAGCACCGTTTCGGTCGCTTCCGTGATCGGGTGGAAGATGCCGCCGACCTCGCCGGACTCGTCGCGGATCGGCGAGAACGAGAAGGTCATGAAGGCTTCTTCCAGATAGCCATGGCGGTCCAGGAACATGCGCTGGTCGCGGATATAGGCGCCTTCGCCCTTGTGGGCGCGGTCGAAGGCATCGCCGACCACCGGCAGTGCGCTGGCCCAGATTTCCTTGAAGGCGCCGCCCATCGAGCGCGGATGCAGGTCGCCGCAGATCGGGCGGTAGGCATCGTTGTAGATCTGGATATCGTCCGGTCCCCAGGCCACCAGGATCGGGAAGGTCGAGGACAGGCACAGGCTGACCGAGGTACGCAGGCTTTGCGGCCACTGCGCGATCGGCCCGAGGGGCGTGGCTGACCAGTCCATGCTGCGGATCAGGGCGCCCATCTCGCCACCGCCCGCCAGCCAGCTCAGGTCGTCGTTTTTGACGGAATCATCGCTGTCCATGGCGGATTCGGAAAATGGGGGCATGAAAAACCGAGTTTAAATGATGAATGTAATGATATTGTACTTGAGCAAAGTCTACGGCTGTGTTGTATGCGTGCTGCGTTTTATCGTGCGAACCGGATCGAATGCCTCCAGCTAAGATGCCAAGGATCAGCCGGGCACAAAGGATGGGCATGCAAAAGTTCTTATTTGCGACAGGGATCGAAAGCAGCTACCCGGTCATCGCCGGGCCGGACGGCAAGCCCCTGCGCATCGACGAAATGGAGAAAACCGGCCATTACGAACGCTGGAAGGACGATCTCGCCCTCGTGCGCACGCTGGACATCGACGCCCTGCGCTACGGTCCGCCCTGGTACCGCACCCACCTCGGCCCCGGACGCTACGACTGGGCATTCACCGACCAGGTCTTTGCCGAGATCCGGCGGCTCGGCATCCTCCCCATCGTCGACCTCTGCCATTTCGGCTTGCCGGACTGGCTCGGCAATTTCCAGAATCCCGAGTTTCCCCACTACTTTGCCGAATACGCGCGGGCCTTCGCGGAGCGCTTTCCCTGGGTCACGCTGTACACGCCGGTCAATGAAATGTACGTCACCGCCAAGCTCTCGGCCATCAAAGGGATGTGGAACGAGCGCCTGGCCTCGGACCAGGCCTTCGTCACCGCCGTCAAGCACCTGGCGAAGGCGAACATCCTGGCCACCCAGGCCATCCTGCAAATCCAGCCGCAAGCCCATTTCATCCAGAGCGAATCCTCGGAGTACTACCATCCATCCGAGCCGGCCGCCATGGAGTGGGCCCGGCACCTGAACGAACTGCGCTTCCTGGCCCTCGACTTCACGTATGGCTACGACGTCTGCGGCCGGACCTACGAGTTCCTGATGGACAATGGGATGACGCGCGAGGAGTACCACTTCTTCCTCGACAGCGGTATTCGCACCCACTGCATCATGGGCAACGATTACTACGCGGTGAACGAGCACACCGCCTATCCGGACGGCCGGGTCGACGTCTGCGAAATGTTCGGCTATTACGTGATCACCAAGCAGTACTACGAGCGCTACCGCCTGCCGGTGATGCACACGGAGACCAACAACCGCGACGAAGGCAGCCAGGAAAAGAACGCCCGCATCTGGCTGGAAAAGCAATGGTCGAACCTGATGCGCCTGAAAGCCGACGGCGTGCCCATCCTCGGTTTCACCTGGTACAGCCTGATCGACCAGGTCGACTGGGACAGCTCGCTGACCAAGGATGCAGGCAAGGTCAACCGCCTTGGCCTGTGCGACCTGGAGCGGCGCATCCAGCCGGTCGGCGAAGCCTACCGCGACCTGATCCGCACCTGGCGCGGCCAGGTCGACGGCGGCTTCCTCTGCCTGTAGCCGATTTTTACGATCCGAGGAAATCCAGCATCAACTTGTTAAGCTGCTGAGCGTGCGTAGCAGCAAAACCATGCGGCGCCCCCTGCACCACCTCAAGGCGGCTGCCTTCGATCATGGCATGCGAGCGCTTGCCGGAGACGTCCAGCGGCACGATCTGGTCGGCATCGCCGTGCGCGACCAGGGTCGGGATATCGAACTTTGCCAGGTCGGCGCGGAAGTCCGTGGTGCCGAACGCGACGATGCACTGCTCGGTCGCGAGCGGCGAGGCGGCCCAGGCCTGCCATTTACTGAAACCGAGCAGATCCTGCCCCTGCCCCGGCTGCAGGTTGTAGAAGTTCGGGAAGAAACTTTCGAGGAAGGCGATGCGGTCTTTCCTCACCCCTTCCAGCATGCCGTCGAACACGGACCTGTCGACGCCTTCGGGATTGTCGTCCGTCTTCAGCAGGAAGGGCGGCACCGCACCCAGCAGCATGGCTTTCGACACCCGCTTCATGCCGTTGCGGCCGCTGCCGTAAGTCCCGATATAGCGGGCCACTTCGCCGCCGCCCATCGAGAAGCCGGCGATGGCGGCGTCGTGCAGGTCGAGCTGGATCATCAGGTCGTTGAGGTCGGCGGCAAACGTGTCGTAGTCGTAGCCCGCGGTCGGACGTCCGGACTGGCCGAAACCGCGGCGGTCGTAGGCAATGACGCGGTAACCGGCCTCGGCCAGCGCGGTGATCTGCGACTCCCACATGCGGTGGCTGAGCGGCCAGCCGTGGATCAGTACCACGGGTTTTCCTTGTCCCTGTTCGTAGTAGTACAGCTCGGTCGGATTGGCGCCGGACGTCTGGATGGTGGGCATGGCATTCCTTTCAGGTTCTGGACGGAAGCGGCAGTGTAAGTCTTTGCTCTTCGATGAATCGCACGCTTGCCGTGCTGGCTCAGCCGTATGATGGCACCGGCACCGGCACCCTGAACGGCCAGCCGGCCGAGATCTGGTTCAATCTCGTCGACCGCGGCGAACCCGGTGCAGGCGTCGATATTGCCGCCTTCACGATCCAGACGGCGGCCGGCAATCTCCTGCAGTGCAGTAACACCCTTGAGGGCGGCAACAACCAGGCGCACCGGGCGACCGGCAACAAGCCCTGAACACGGCCTGCGCAAAGAAAAAGCCCGCAGGCTGCTGCAGCCTGCGGGCTTGATGTTGTCGACTTCCGGAAGACTTAGAACGGGATGTCGTCGTCCATATCCGAGAAGTTCGGCGCCGGTTTCGGCTGCGGACGTGCTGCCGGTGCCGGCGGCGCCTGGCGCGGTGCCGGGCGGCTCGGCGGGGCGTCGTAGCTGCCGCCGCCGTCGTAGCTGTCGCCACCACCACCGTAGCTGTCGCCGCCGCCCATGCCCTGGCGGCCGCCCAGCATCTGCATGTTCTCGGCGATGATGTCGGTGGCGTAGCGCTCGATGCCGTCCTTGTCGGTGTACTTACGGGTCTGCAGGCGGCCTTCGACGTAGACCGACGAACCCTTCTTGAGGTACTGGCCGACGATTTCTGCCAGGCGGCCGAAGAAGGAGATGCGGTGCCATTCGGTCAGCTCTTTCTGCTCACCGGTGTTGCGGTCCTTCGATTTGTACGAGGTCGCCACGGCGATGTTGGCGATGGCGTCGCCGCTCGGCATGTAGCGAATTTCCGGATCGCGGCCGAGGTTGCCGACGATGATGACCTTATTGACTGATGCCATGGTAAAGCTCCTTCAGATGTTGTGAGCCCTGACTCTGCACAAAGACTAAGCGTCAGGGAACGATGTACAGCGCCCATTATTATGCCTGTTCGCCCAGCTTTACAGGCAAGAATTTTGAGCGCTGGAGAGATGCCGGACGCACTGTCCCGGCACCTCTGCTCAGACAGCAAAGATGGGGTCGAAGTGCCCCATTTGGAAGAGACGCCCGTCAAAATCCCAACGTAACAAAGCGCTAGTACACAGGGATTACTGAAGGTTCACCGCCGTGATCTCGCCCCGGAACGGCGTGATGTACAGCACGCCGTTGGGCGAGATCGACAACCAGCCGCCCACAGGGCTGGACCACACGATTTTGCGGGTAGCGATATCGATCGCATAGGTGCCCGCGCTGGTCTGCGGGTAGGTGCTGACGAACAGCAGGTTCCTGGTGGCCAGCATCGGATTCGACACCGAGGTCGGCCCCGGCGTCGGCATGCGCCACAGGACCTGTCCGGTGGCGGTGTCGAGCGCCTGGATGGCATTCGCCGCGACACCGTACAGCGCCGGTCCCGGCGGCGCCGCCATCTCCATCAGCTCCGGACCCTGCCACTTGAAGCTGCCCTGCCCGATGTCGGTTGCCACGACGCCGCCCGGGGCAAGGGCATACGCGACGCCATCCGACACGATGCCGTCCATCGGCGCATCGGTAAACTGGCGGTGGTGATCCACGACCCTGTTCCCGGTTGCCGCATCGAAGCCGACCAGGCCGCCGCCCGACAGGGACAGATAAACGCGGCCGCCGGCGACCGCCGGCGCGAAGGTATAGGCCGCTGCGCCGGTCCAGTCGCTTTCCCATACCAGTTTGTGGGTGGTGGCGTCGAACTTCGCGATCAGCTTGCCGGCGGCCCGGTCGTTCACGTAGATGCCGCCATCGGCAATGACCGGCGCCTTCCTCATGTCGAGCGACGAGTGGCCGGGCATGCTCCGGCTCGGGATCGTCTGCCTGTCGAGCAACGCGCCCGTGCGCTGGTCGAAGAACAGGAGCGCGTCGCCGTCGGCGCCGGCCTGTGTGCTCAGCACCACCTTGCCGTCATGGGTCGCGGGCGGATCGACCAGCTCGAGCTTGCCGAGTACCGTCACCCAGTTTTCCTTGCCGGTCGCTTCGTTCAGCGCATGCAAACTCCACTCTCCCGCGGCGTCCTGCATGACGGCGAAGGCCTGTCCATTGTCGAGCGCAAGCTGGGCCTGCGTCACCGATGCGCCGGCAGGCAAGGTCCAGCTGAAGCGCTGCGCGAACTTGGCCGGATCGAAGACCGCAGGCACGTAATTCGTATGGCCGGCATTGCCGCCCGTTGTCGACCAGGCTGGCACGCCCGGGATCGCGGACAGCGCCGTCAGGCCGGCCGCCGGCGTCGCTTGCGGTAACACGGCGCCGGCGGCCGGGCCGTTGCCGGCTGCACTGTCACCGCTACCGCCACTACCGCCGCAGCTTGCCAGCGCCGCGGCGAGCGCCCCCAGGGACAGCGTACGCAGAATGGATTTCATGAATGAATTCGAGGAATGATTTGTTGAAGGCCGAAAAGTATTTCACTGTCCGGCTTACCTCTCAATTGCACCCACAAAGAAACCAGAAGTAATTACGTAATTGATACTTTTGATAAAACGCCACCTTAGGCAGGAATTTATTTTGAGATTTTGATCGCTTTGTCATTGAAGAGAGCTTGAAGCAGCCCACATACAAACAGGACGGCACCATTCCAGAGTGATAACGCAGCCACGCTTAATTCACCGCGCGTATACCACTGTGAATAAAAACAGTTAAACTAGTGAGTTCTCCACGTTCGGCCCGCTCACCGTCGACTTTTGTGCGCCGGCCCTCAACCATTCGAAAGCCAGCAAAAACTTAATGGAAGAAATCCGAATCCGCGGCGCCCGCACGCACAACCTCAAGAACATCAATCTCGACCTGCCGCGCAACAAGCTGATCGTGATCACCGGCCTGTCGGGCTCCGGGAAGTCCTCGCTCGCCTTCGATACCCTGTATGCCGAAGGCCAGCGCCGCTACGTCGAGTCGCTGTCGGCCTTTGCGCGCCAGTTCCTGCAGCTGATGGAGAAGCCGGACGTCGACCTGATCGAAGGCCTGTCGCCGGCCATCTCGATCGAGCAGAAAGCGACTTCGCACAACCCGCGTTCGACCGTCGGCACCGTCAC
>Ga0265798_10002671_pt1 | contig 25987 bp, 27 predicted proteins | sample P3T30metagenome_FD_192430 | JGI IMG/M metagenome (GOLD analysis project Ga0265798, IMG submission 192430) | Plant litter microbial communities from East Loma Ridge, Irvine, California - P3 T30 | ecosystem: Environmental > Terrestrial > Plant litter > Unclassified | place: USA: California...
ACGGAGCAGGAAGTGGCGAAAGGCTTTGCCGACTACCGCTTCGACAATATCGCCAGCGCGATCTACAAGTTCGTCTGGGACGAGTACTGCGACTGGTACCTGGAACTGGCGAAGGTGCAGGTCCAGCAGGGCACGGAAGGCCAGCAGCGCGCGACGCGTCACACGCTGCTGCGCGTGCTGGAAGTGGTGCTGCGCCTGGCGCATCCGATCATCCCGTTCGTCACCGAGCAGCTGTGGCAGACGGTCGCGCCGCTGGCCGGCAAGGATGCCGAGGGCAAGTCGATCATGACGCAGCCTTACCCGCTGCCGAACGAAGCGGCCATCGACGAAGGGGCGGAAGCCTGGATCGCCGAGCTGAAAGCCATGACGGATGCGACGCGCAACCTGCGCGGCGAGATGAAGCTGTCGCCGTCGGTGCGCGTGCCGCTGATCGTCGAAGCCACCGGTGCTGACAAGGACAAGATCGCCGCGTTCGCGCCGTACGTCCAGCTGCTGGGCAAGCTGTCGGAAGTGCAGATCGTCGACGCGCTGCCGGAGTCCCCGGCCGCCGTGTCGGTTGTCGGCACCACGAAGCTGATGCTCAAAGTGGAGATCGACGTCAAGGCCGAACGCGAGCGCCTGTCGAAGGAGATCGCGCGCCTGGAAGGCGAGATCGCCAAGGCGTCGGGCAAGCTGTCGTCGGAAAGCTTCGTCGCCCGGGCGCCGGCCGCCGTCGTCGCGCAAGAGAAGGAGCGCGTTGCAACGTTCACCGCCACGCTGGACAAGCTGCGCGAGCAGTTTGCCAAGCTGCCGGCGGCGTAAGCTTTTACGCTTCGCAGAAATGCCGGACCGGGCCTGCCCGCTCCGGCATTTTTATTTAGAGCGTGCCCACGACTATTCCAGCACGACCGTGCGCTACACTAAAGCTTCAACACCTATAAAGGAGACTTCATGCGTCCATTCCTCTACGCCGCCTTCGTCGGCGCCGCCCTGACCGCCACCCTGCCCGCCCTGGCCGACAACACCACACCCGTCGGCCTGTGGAAGAACATCGACGACAAGACCGGCAAGCCGAAAGCGGAAATCCGCATCAGCGAAGCCAACGGCGTGCTGCAGGGCCGCATCGAAAAATTGTTCCGCCCTGCCGACCAGGAGCAGAACCCCATCTGCGACAAATGCGAAGGCGCCGACAAGGGCAAGCCGCTGATCGGCCTGAACATCATCAATGGCATGAAGAAGGACGGCGACGAATACAACGGCGGCACCATCCTCGACCCGGAAAACGGCAAGGTCTACAAGAGCAAGATGAAGCTGGCCGACGACGGCAAGAAGCTCGACGTGCGCGGCTATATCGGTGTGCCGATGCTGGGGCGGTCGCAGACTTGGGTGCGGCAGGAGTAGTTTCTTTTTTTCAATGGTTGTGATTAAATGTCATTTCTTTCCGACAAATAATAATCCCGACCGCTTCATGAAAAAGATACTTTTGACCCTTGCCGCCGGGCTGGCGTTTTCCAACGCCGCCCAGGCGACCTTGTACACCGTGGAATACACGGGAAAAATTAACACAATCAGCGACGGCGGCTTCCCGGAGCAGTTCTTTTCGTCCGGGACAGTACAGGGAAATGTGATTCTTCCTGGTGACACCGTGGCGGGCTGGTTCACGTTCGATTCCGCGCAAGAGGCGCCCGTTGCCGATTTTGGCGACTCAGCAATCGTTTATTACGGCTTTAACGACGCCACTACGAGTACTGTACGATTCAACAAGAGCGGCTATACGGAGACTTCCAACAGCGGATCGTCTTTCATCATTCTGGACGACAGTCGAGTAGCGGGTGGCTTCGACGGTATCAACATGGTGGGCTACACGTACAGCGATGAGCCTCATTACCATTCGGGCCTGTCGGTCCATTTCGAGGATTCCAGCGGAATGGCTTTCAACGGGACAAGCATTCCGCTTCACGCGTTCGCATTGCCTGGCTGGACGTTCGGATACGGGTACTCAAGCTTCGGCGCCGACGGTATGTCGACAGTGAATTTCAACGGTGAGATCACCTCCATGTCACTGATCGCGGCAGTCCCGGAACCATCTACCTACGCCATGTTCGCAGCAGGTCTCGGCCTGCTGGCCTGGCGCCGCAAACGCGGCTGATCCAGCCCCTGCTGCGCAACCGGCCGCCGGCCACCGCTATTACAGCGCGGTGCCGGCGGCTTTTTACATCAGCGCACGTCCGCCACCGCCAGTGCCGTCATGTTGACGATGCGCCGCACCGTCGCGCTTGGGCTGAGGATGTGGACGGACTTCGCGGCACCCAGCAGGATCGGGCCGACCGTCACGCCCTTGCCCGCCGCGACCTTGAGGATATTGAAGGTGATGTTGGCCGCGTCCAGCGACGGCATCACCAGCAGGTTGGCGCTGCCGGCGAAGCCGCCATCCGGCTGGTACAGCCGGCGGATGTCTTCCGACAGTGCCGCGTCGCCATGCAGCTCGCCCACCACCGCCAGTTCCGGATCGCTTGCGGCCAGCAGGTCACGCGCTTCACGCATCTTGCGGGCCGATGGCCGCTCGGACGAACCGAAGATCGAATGCGACAGCAGCGCCACCTTCGGCTCCAGGCCGAACTGGCGCAGTTCCGCGGCCGCCAGGCGGGCAATCGCGGCGAGTTCTTCGCCGGTCGGGCTGTCGTTGACGTAGGTGTCCGTGATGAACAGCGTCAGCTTGTCCAGCACCAGCGCGTTCATCGCCGCCAGTACCGGCGCGCCAGGGGCCGTGCCGATCTCGTTCTTCACGTGGACCAGGTGGCTGTCGTAGCTGCCGTGCATGCCGCAGATCAGCGCATCGACCTCGCCGCGCGCCAGCATGCGGCTGCCCTGCAGCGTCGTGTCGCCATCCGCTTCCACGATCGTGTAGTCCACGTCGCGGCGCAGGCGCAGGCCGGCGGCGCGGATCGACTCCTCGACCGCGGCGGCGGCGCCGATCAGCACCGGCTGCGCCAGGCCTTCGTCGACAACCGTCTGCACGGCGCGCAGCACGCGCTGGTCTGTGCCTTCCGCATACGCCACGCGGCGCGGGTTGGCCTTGGCCGCCGCGAACACGGGTTTCATGAAGAAGCCCGTGTGATAGACCATCTCGGCCAGCTTGTCGCGGTAGGCGGCCATGTCGGTGATCGGGCGCGTGGCGACGCCGGAGGCTTCGGCCGCGGCGGCCACCGCCGGCGCGATGGCGGCGATCAGGCGCGGGTCGAACGGTTTCGGGATGATGTATTCGGGACCGAAGCGCAGGTCCTGGCCCGCATAGGCGGCCGCCACGGCATCGGTGGCTTCAGCTTCGGCCAGGCGCGCAATCGCCGTCACGCAGGCCAGCTTCATTTCATCGGTGATGCGGGTGGCGCCGCAATCGAGCGCGCCGCGGAAGATGTACGGGAAGCACAGCACGTTGTTGACCTGGTTCGGGTAATCGGAACGGCCCGTGGCGATGATGCAGTCCGGCCGCGCCGCACGCGCGACCTCCGGACGGATTTCCGGTTCAGGATTGGCCAGCGCCAGGATGACGGGACGTGCAGCCATGCTGACCACCATCTCCGCGCTCAGTACGCCAGCCGTGGAGCAGCCCAGGAACACGTCCGCATCGCGCACGATGTCGGCCAGCGTACGCGCATCGGTATCCTGCGCATAGCGCGCCTTGTTCGGTTCCATTTTCTCGTCGCGGCCCCGGTAGATCACGCCCTTCGAGTCGACGACATAGATGTTCTCGCGCTTGACGCCGAGGCTGACCATCATGTCCAGGCAGGCGATGGCCGCGGCGCCGGCGCCGGATGCGGCCAGCTTGACCGCGCCGATGTCCTTGCCCACAACCTTTAACGCGTTGAGCAGCGCCGCGCTGGAAATGATCGCGGTGCCGTGCTGGTCGTCATGGAAGACGGGGATGTTCATCCGTTCGCGCAGCTTCTTCTCGATGTAGAAGCACTCGGGTGCCTTGATGTCCTCCAGGTTGATGCCGCCCACCGTGGGCTCGAGCATGGCGATGGCGTCCACCAGCTTGTCCGGATCCAGTTCGTCCAGCTCCAGGTCGAACACGTCGACGCCGGCGAACTTCTTGAACAGGCAGCCCTTGCCTTCCATGACGGGCTTCGATGCCAGCGGGCCGATATTGCCCAGGCCAAGGACGGCGGTGCCGTTGCTGATGACGGCGACCAGGTTGCCGCGCGACGTGTATTCCGCGGCCATCGCGGGATCGGCGGCGATCTCCTCGCACGCGTAGGCCACGCCGGGCGAATAGGCCAGCGACAGGTCGCGCTGGTTCGACAGCGGCTTTGTCGCCACCACTTCGATCTTGCCGCGCACGGGGCTGCGGTGGTATTCCAGCGCGTCGGCGCGCAGTTGGGTATCGGCCGCGCTGTCGCGGGTGTCATCGAGACTGCTTTCAGTGCTCATGGGGTCTCCTCAAGTTTTGGTAAATTGCACCGGCTTTTGCGCCGGTTCGGGGTTGGTGTGTGGTTGCCACATCATACCGTTTCGCTCCGGGACCTGCTGCCCACTGACCCCGTCCGCCGGGACTGCACTCCCGACTTCGGGTATTCTTGCGCGCATGCTGATCAAAACCCTATTCGCCGCCGCCCTCATCGCCGTCGCCACGCTCGCACAGGCAACCGTTCCCACCTACGGCTACATCGTCAAGAAAACGTATCCGCACGACCCGCAGGCCTTCACGGAAGGCCTGTTCTACCAGGACGGTGTGCTGTTCGAGAGCACGGGCCTGAACGGTCGCTCGTCGATTCGCAAGGTCGAACTGGAGACAGGCAAGGTGCTGATGCACCGCGACCTGCCTTCCACCGTTTTCGGCGAAGGCATCGCACCCTTCGGCAAGCGCCTCTTCAGCCTCACGTGGACCAACCAGGTCGGCTTCGTGTTCGACCTGGAGACCCTGCAGCCGCAGGGCCGCTTCAGTTACGAGGGCGAAGGCTGGGCGCTGACGACCGACGGCGAGCGCCTGTACATGAGCGACGGGACACAGTACATCCGCGTGCTCGACCCGGCCACCTTGCAGGTGACGCGGCGCATCAAGGTCACCGCCGACGGCGTGCCCGTCACGCAGATCAACGAGCTGGAATGGGTCGAAGGCCAGATCTACGCCAACATCTGGCAGACGGATCGCATCGCCCGCATCGATCCGTTCAGCGGCCAGGTGCGCGGCTGGATCGACCTGAAGGGCCTGGACAAGCTGTCCGGCGTGGAGCCCGGCTCGGACAATGTCCTGAACGGCATCGCCTACGACAGCGCCAGGAAGCGCCTGTTCGTGACGGGGAAGATGTGGCCGAAGCTCTTTGAGATCGAGCTGAAAAAGCTGCCTTAGCGCCCAACCTTGCGCAGGTGCCCGTCGAGGGCATTGGCAAAGCGCTGGCGGTCGGCCTGGCTGAAGGCGGCCGGACCGCCCGTGTCAACGCCGCTGCTGCGGAGATCGTCCATGAACGCGCGCATCGTCAGCTGCTGCTTGATCGTGTCCGGCGTATAGAAATCGCCGCGGGGATTGAGGGCGTAGCCGCCCTTCTCCAGCACGTCCGACGCCAGCGGGATGTCGCCCGTGATCACGAGGTCTCCCGGCTGTACCAACCGGACGATTTCGTTATCCGCCACGTCGAAACCGTGCGGCACCTGCACCGCCCGCACGTACTTCGACGGCGGCACGCGCAGCAGCTGGTTCGCCACCAGCGTCACGTTCATCTGCACGCGCTCGGCCACGCGGTACAGGATCTCCTTGATGACGCCGGGGCAGGCGTCCGCATCGACCCAGATCTGCATTACCACAGATCCCCGGTCAGGTTCGTGCGCGGCGGCGTCAGACCGAAGTGCTGGTAGGCGGCCGGCGTGGCGACGCGGCCGCGCGGCGTGCGTTGCAGGTAGCCCTGCTGGATCAGGTACGGTTCCAGCACGTCCTCGATCGTGTCGGCCGCTTCGCCGATGGCTGCCGCCAGGTTGCCGATGCCGACCGGGCCGCCGTTGAACTTGTACAGCACCGCTTCCAGCAGCTTGCGGTCCATCACGTCGAAGCCGACCGTGTCCACGTCCAGCATCACCAGCGCCGCGTCGGCCGTCTCTTTCGTGATGTCGCCATTGCTTTTCACTTCCGCATAGTCGCGCACGCGGCGCAGCAGGCGGTTGGCGATACGCGGCGTGCCGCGGGCGCGGCGGGCGATTTCCAGCGCGCCGCTGTCGTCGATATGGGCTTTGAGCAGCGCCGCACTGCGCGTGACGATCTTCGCCAGCTCCTCCGTCGTATAGAACTCGAGACGGGCGACGATGCCGAAGCGGTCGCGCAAGGGATTGGTCAGCATGCCGGCGCGTGTGGTCGCGCCCACCAGCGTGAACGGCTGCAGGTCCAGTTTTACGGAACGCGCGGCCGGGCCTTCGCCGATCATGATGTCGATCTGGTAGTCCTCCAGCGCCGGATACAGGATCTCCTCGACCACGGGCGACAGGCGGTGGATCTCGTCGATGAACAGCACGTCGTTCGCTTCCAGGTTCGTCAGCAGCGCGGCCAGGTCGCCCGGACGCTCCAGCACGGGGCCGGACGTCTGGCGCAGATTCACGCCCATTTCACGCGCGATGATGTTGGCCAGCGTCGTCTTGCCCAGGCCCGGTGGGCCGAACAGCAGGGTGTGATCGAGCGCTTCGCTGCGTCCGCGTGCGGCCGAGATGAAGATCTCCAGCTGGCCGCGGATTTTCTCCTGGCCGATGTATTCGTCCAGGACTTTCGGGCGCAACGCCCGTTCGATCGCTTCCTCGTTGGGCGACGACGGGGCCGCGTCGATGATGCGCTGCGGGGTGAAATCGTCGGTCTGGATGCTCATGGTTTAACCCTTGGACAGCGCCTTCAGCGCCGCCTTGATCCCGTCGGAGACGCTGGCGCCGGCCGGCACGGCCTTCAGCGCCAGCAGCGCCTCCTTGTCAGAATACCCCAAAGCGATCAGCGCGTTGAGGACGTCCGTTTGCGCATCCGGCACGGACGGCGCCCCGCCGACGGCACCCAGGTCCGCGCCCAGCTTGCCCTTCAGTTCCAGCAGCAGGCGTTCGGCCGTCTTCTTGCCGATGCCGGGCACCTTGACCAGGCGCCCCGCTTCCTGCCGCGTGACGGCCTGCGACAGGTCGGCGATCGACATGCCCGACAGGATCGACAGCGCCGTGCGCGCACCGACGCCGGTGATCTTGATCAGCTGGCGGAACACGGCTCGTTCCTCGGCATTACCGAAGCCGAACAGCAGGTGCGCGTCCTCGCGGATCGCCTGGTGCGTGAACAGCGTGACGCGTTCGCCCGTGTGCGGCAGGTTGTAGAAGGTGCTCATCGGCACATCGACTTCGTAGCCGACGCCCTGCACGTCGACCAGCAGTTGCGGCGGATTTTTTTCGAGCAGGATGCCGGAGAGACGTCCGATCATGGGTGTTCCGTAATAGATTAAATGAGGTGTAGTTTAGCCGACCAGGCGGCCGCGCTTCATGCGCAGGCCAGCCGTGCCGCGCGCGGCCAGGTCGATCGTGGCGATGGCCGCCAGCGTGTCGTGCGTGTTGGCGTGGCAGATGGCGACGCCCAGCGCGTCGGCCGCATCGGAACCGGGCAGCCCGGGCAGCGCCAGCAGCCGCGCCACCATCTCCTGCACTTGCGCCTTGATCGCCTTGCCGGTGCCGGTAACGGCCTGCTTGATCTGCGTGGGCGAATATTCCGCCACGCTCAGCGACGCGCTGACGAGACCGCAAATGGCGGCGCCGCGCGCCTGCCCCAGCAGCAAGGTCGATTGCGGATTGACGTTGACGAAGACCTTTTCGATGGCCGCGCAATCGGGGGTGTAGATGGCCGTCAGCTCGGAGACGCCGTCAAGAATGACCTTCAAACGGGTCGGCAGATCGCCCTCGCCGCTCTTGATGGTGCCGGAGGCAATGTAACGCAGCTTCGTACCCTGCTTGTGAATAACGCCAAAGCCGGTGGTACGCAGGCCGGGGTCGATGCCGAGAATAATCATTGGCTGATTGTATGCAGTAAAGAAAGCGCCCGCAAGGGCGCGGGCGCAGGGGTGCGACGGGTTACTGCTGAGCTTGTGACAACATCGGGGTCAGGCACAAATGTTGTCACGGGCTCTGCTGTTTTTTTCCGGCTGAGTTCGTGACAGTTTTTGTGCCTGACCCCTTTGTTGTCACAGGCTGGGCTGTTGGCTGGCGATTAATGGCGGAAGTGGCGCGTGCCCGTGTACAACATGACGACGCCGCGTTCGTCGGCTGCGTCGATGACTTCCTGGTCGCGCATCGAGCCGCCTGGCTGGATGACGCAGGTGGCGCCGGCGTCCACGACGACGTCGAGGCCGTCACGGAACGGGAAGAACGCGTCCGATGCGACGACCGAACCGGCCAGCGTCAGGCCTGCGTTCTGCGCCTTGATCGACGCGATGCGCGCGGAGTCGATGCGGCTCATCTGGCCCGCGCCCACGCCCAAGGTCATGTTGTTACCGCAGAAGACGATGGCGTTCGATTTGACGAACTTGGCCACCTTCCACGCGAACATCAGGTCGGCCAGCTGCTGTGGCGTCGGCTGTTTTTTGGTGACGACACGGGTGTCGGCCAACAGCACGTTTTTCGAGTCCGCCGACTGCACCAGCAGGCCGCCGCCCACGCGCTTGAAGTCCATCGGGTTGACGCCGCCGCCCAGCGGGATTTCCAGCAGCCGGACATTCTGTTTGGCCGACATGATCTGCTTCGCTTCGTCCGTGAACGATGGCGCGATCAGCACTTCGACGAACAGCTTGACCAGCTCGGTCGCCGCGGCGCCGTCCACCGGCACATTGAAAGCGATGATGCCGCCGAACGCGGAGGTCGGGTCCGTCTGCAGCGCGCGCGAGTAGGCTTCCACGGCGGAACCGCCCAGGGCCACGCCGCACGGATTGGCGTGCTTGACGATGACGCAGGCAGCCGGCTGGTCCATGCCCCCCATGCTCTTCACGCATTCCCACGCGGCATCCGCGTCGGCGATATTGTTGTACGACAGTTCCTTGCCCTGCAGCTGGCGGTAGTTTGCCAGCGCGCCCTCGACGGCATTGCTGTCGCGATAGAACGCGGCCGTCTGGTGCGGGTTTTCGCCGTAGCGCATGTCCTGCACTTTTTCAAAGTGCACGTTCAGCGTCTGTGGGTAGGCGCCGCGCGTGGCGTGCTGGCGGTCCGGGCCCAGGCTGGACAGATAGTTCGTGATGGCGCCGTCATACGCTGCCGTGTGTGCGTACACCTTCTTGGCCAGGTTGAAGCGGGTTTCGTAGCTGACGTAGCCGGGCGAGTTGTCCGTCGTCTTCATTTCGGCCAGCACCACACCGTAGTCGGACGGATCGCAGATGACGATCACGTCCTTGTGGTTCTTTGCCGCCGAACGCAGCATGGCCGGGCCGCCGATATCGATGTTCTCGATGGCGTCGTCCAGCGAGCACTCTTCCTTCGCCACCGTGGCCTGGAACGGGTACAGGTTGACGACGACGAGGTCGATCGTCGGAATGCCATGTTCATCCAGCTTGGCCATATGCTCCGGGAAATCGCGACGGGCCAGGATGCCGCCGTGCACTTTCGGATGCAGCGTCTTGACGCGGCCGTCCAGCATTTCCGGGAAGCCCGTGTGGTCCGCCACTTCGGTGACGGCCACGCCGTTCTCGAGCAGCAGCTTGGCGGTACCGCCGGTGGACAGGATGTTGACGCCCATCGCCGACAGGGCACGGGCGAAGTCCAGCACGCCGGTCTTGTCGGAAACGGAAATGAGAGCTTGTTTGATCATGGCTACGGTCAAGGTTGTGAAGAATTCTGGTTGAGGGAAGCGCGCGATGTGCGCTTCCTGGACAGACTCGCCGGCACAGCGGCCGGTCACAGCCACTTGCCGGGGCCGGATCGAGGCTTACAGCAGGCCGTGTTCCTGCAGCTTCTTGCGCAGGGTGTTGCGATTGATACCGAGCATTTGCGCCGCATGCGACTGGTTGCCGTCCGCGCGCGTCATCACCACTTCAAGGATCGGCTTCTCGACGGTCATGACGACCATGTCGTAGATATTCGAAGCCTGCTGCTCGCCCAGGTCGTTGAAATACTCTTCGAGGCTTTTCTGGACGACTTCCTGGATACTTTCTTTGCTCATATTCTTGTGTTCTGCTAAATGTTTGCCGGTCTGGCGCCGCTCAGGCAGCCAGCATTTCTTCGGCGAGGCGGTATTGTAACCGCTCGCCATACTTCCATTGCGATTCGAAAAAGCTGTCCACCGCCCGCAATTGTTCGGTCGTGGACTCGAGGCGATTCATCTCCTGGCGGAACGCCTCGCCCCCTTCCAGGTCGCGCACATACCAGCCGATATGCTTGCGCGCCGTGCGCACGCCCAGGTATTCACCGTAAAACGCGTAATGCGCGCGCAGGTGCTCGTCCATCAGCTTGCGCACCTCGGCCACGAGCGGCGCGGCCAGGTGTTCACCCGTGCGCAGGAAATGGTCGATCTCGCGGAAGATCCACGGCCGGCCCTGGGCGGCGCGGCCGATCATCACCGCATCGGCGCCTGTTTTATCCAGCACGAAGCGGGCCTTTTCCGGCGTCGTGATGTCGCCATTGGCCACGACGGGAATCCTGACCGACGCCTTGACGGCCGCGATCGTGTCGTACTCCGCATCACCCGTGTAGCCGTCCGCGCGGGTGCGGCCGTGCAGGGTCAGCATCTGGATGCCGGCCTGCTCGGCAATGCGGGCGATGCGCAGCGCATTCTTGTTCTCGCGGTTCCAGCCGGTACGGAATTTCAGCGTGACGGGTACGTCCACGGCGGCGACAACGGCATGCAGAATACGTTCGACAACATCCTCGAACTGCAGCAGCGCGGAGCCGCACCAGTTATTGCAGACCTTCTTGACGGGACAGCCCATATTGATGTCGATGATCTGGGCGCCCTTGTCGACATTGAACTTCGCGCAGTCGGCCAGTTCCTGCGGATCGGAACCGGCAATCTGCACCGCTTTCGGTTCCATTTCGCCCGTGTGATCGGTGCGGCGCGAACTCTTCTCGCTGGCCCACACGCGCGGATTGGCCGCCGCCATTTCCGACACCGCGTAGCCGGCGCCCAGTTCCTTGCACAGCTGGCGGAACGGCCGATCCGTCACGCCCGCCATCGGGGCGACAAAGACGTTATTGCGCAGGATATGAGGACCGATTTGCACTTGGGGAATCCGTGGGTGACACCGCGAAAGGAGCGGAGGAACCTGCAATTCTAACCCATGCACTGCTCAAATAATAAGCACTATTTTGTATATAAAGTGCAAGTGTGCAGCTTTACGGTTATGAAACAAGGAGTTACGCGCGGAAATTTTTTAGTTAGCAGCTGACGCGCAAAAACCGGTGACAGACACCATTTGCCGGAAAATGGTGTCTGTCACCGGTTTTGCTGGTGACGACGGCAGCTGCTCAGACGATATCGTCCAGCGCAACGGCCAGATGCTCGACATCGCCCCACTGCGTCAACGCCAGCTTGCCGCTATTGAATTCGAATCGATTAATGCTGGCATTTTTCACCTGGAAGTCGCGCGGGCTCTCCAGCGTCATGCCGGTGGCGGCCCGGTAAGCGCACTCGAGCACGCCACCGTGGGCGACGATGGCGATCGTCTGGCCGTGATATCGCGTCGCCCACGCACCGATGGCGGCAACGCTGCGCTCGTAAAACGCACGGAAACTTTCGGCGAAGCGCTCTCCGTGCGGCATGACGGCGTCGATATGCCGCCCTTGCCAGGCGGCGAAATCGTCGGGATAGCGCGCTTCGATGTCGCTGTACAGCAAGCCTTCGAAGACGCCATAGCCCCGCTCGCGCAGCTGGGCGTCCGTATGCAGCGGCACGTCGTGCAGGCGCGCGACGGCGCCCGCTGTCTGCATTGCCCGCTGCAGGTCGCTGGAGACGATCGCATCGAGCGGCGTATCGCGCAGTGCCCGGGCCAGCGCGGCAGCCTGGCGCTGGCCGGCGTCGTTCAGGCCGATGTCCAGGTGGCCCTGCAGCCGGCGCACGGCATTCCAGGCGGTTTCGCCATGACGGATCAACAACAGCTGTGTCGTCATGCGCGCTGCAAGGTATAGGTGCCGATCAGTTGCGCCTCGTCGACGATGTGGCCGTGCATGGCCGCCAGCACGTCCTGGGCCGTAAAACGCCCGGACACGGACAGGCGTTCGATGTCCAGCGCGTACAGGCGATATATATAGTGGTGCACGCGCAGGTCGTTCCAAGGCGGGCATGGGCCGTCGTAACCGAAGTAGTCGCCTGCCATTTCCGGGTCTTGCGCGAACCAGCCCGTGTAGTCGTTCAGGCCCTGCCGCATCGGGCTCCCGGCGATGGCCGGGCCCGGTTTGCCGTGCGGCGTGACGCCATTCGCGTACGCGCCTTCCGCCAGCGTCGTGATGTCGGGCGGGATGTCGATCAGCGCCCAGTGATAAAAGTCGCCGCGCGGCAGGTCGACCGGCAGCGTGCGGCCTTCCTTGTTGACGTCGGTACCGACCGTCGGGGCATCGCCGTCGATGACGAGCAGGACCAGCGAGGCCGTGCCGGGAGGGATGTCGTCCCACGCCAGATGGGGATTGCGGTTGCCCGCGAAGCGGACGTGGCTGGCCGCGTCGGGCACGGCAAACGCGTTATCGCCCGGAATGGCGGCGCCGTCCCGGAACGAGTGGCTCCAGATTTTCATTCTCGAACTCTCCCGCCCTCGCTGTGCGCGCGACACCGGCAAGGCCGCCCGGCCACGGAGGGACTGATTTGATTGACTCGCTTCATGATACCTGCTTTGGCCCCACTTGCAGCCAGAACGTCACGGGACCGTTGTTGGTCAGCGAGACCTGCATGTCGGCACCGAACTGTCCCGTCGCGACGACGGGATGGCGGCTGCGAGCCTGCGCGACAAAATAGTTGAACAGCCGCTTGCCCTCGTCCGGCGGCGCGGCCGGCGTGAACGATGGACGCGTGCCCGACTTCGTGTCGGCCGCCAGCGTGAACTGGGGCACGAGCAGAAGGCCGCCCGCCACGTCGGTGACGCTGCGGTTCATCTTGCCGGCCTCGTCGGAAAAGACACGGTACGACAGCAGCTTCGTCAGCAGCGCATCCGCTTCCCGTTCGCTGTCGCCCCGCTCAGCGCAGACGAGCACCATCAGGCCGCCATCGATGGCGCCGACCACGGCGCCATCGACGACCACCTGCGCGGTCGTCACCCGTTGCAGCAGGCCGATCATGCCAGCGTGACGCGTGCGAACTTGCGCTTGCCCACCTGCAGCACGACCGTGCCGGCTTCCACTTTCAGCGCCTTGTCGCTGATGACGGCGCCGTCGATGCGCACGCCGCCCTGGTCGATCATGCGCATCGCTTCGGACGTCGATGCGCACAGCCCCGTTTGCTTCAGCAGTTGCGCCAGGCCCAGCGGTGCCCCCGTGACGGCCACTTCCGGGATGTCGTCCGGAATGCCGCCTTTCGAGCGGTTGACGAAGTCGGCCAGCGCGTCCTCGGCCGCCTGCTGCGAGTGGAAGCGGGCGACGATTTCCTGGGCGATGGCGACTTTGGCGTCGCGCGGGTTGGCGCCGCCGGCGATGGCATTTTTCAACGCCGTCACTTCGTCGATCGAACGCCACGACAGCAGTTCGTAGTAGCGCCACATCATCGTGTCGGAAATGCTCATCACCTTGGCAAACATCGTGTTCGCCGGTTCCGTGATGCCGATGTAGTTGTTCTTCGACTTCGACATCTTCTCGACGCCGTCCAGGCCTTCCAGCAGCGGCATCGTCAGGATGCACTGCGGCTCCTGGTCCCAGTCCTTCTGCAGTTCACGGCCCACCAGCAGGTTGAACTTCTGGTCGGTGCCCCCAAGTTCCAGGTCCGCCTTCAGCGCCACGGAATCGTAGCCCTGCATCAGCGGATACAGGAACTCGTGGACCGAGATTGGTGTCCCATTCTTGAAGCGCTTGGAAAAATCGTCCCGTTCCATCATGCGTGCCACCGTGTAGCGGGAAGCGAGCTGGATCATGCCGCGCGCGCCCAGCTGGTCGCACCACTCGGAGTTGTAGCGGATTTCCGTCCTGGCCGGGTCCAGTACCAGCGAAGCCTGCTTGAAGTACGTCTGCGCGTTCTGTTCGATCTGTTCGCGCGTCAGCGGCGGCCGCGTGGCGTTGCGGCCGGAAGGATCGCCGATCATCGACGTGAAGTCGCCGATCAGGAAGATCACCTGGTGGCCCAGGTTCTGCAGCTGGCGCATCTTGTTCAGCACGACGGTGTGGCCCAGATGCAGGTCCGGCGCCGTCGGATCCAGGCCCAGCTTGATGCGCAGCGGCACGCCGCTCTGTTCGGAGCGTGCCAGTTTCTGGGCGAACTCGCTTTCGATCAGCAGTTCGTCGACGCCGCGCTTCGTGATGGCAAGCGCCTCCTGCACCTTGTCGCTCAAGGGAAGAACGGCTGCGGGGGCTTTTTTCGGCGACGGGGAATTTGTATCCATGTGTAGGAGAATTTTCTTAAAATGTTGGTGTGGCGCAGGACTTTGCTATAATTCCCGATCCCATCAATCTTGCCCGATGAAAACGAAACAAATCAACAACTTAGAACAAAAGAGCAAAAATCCATCAAGTTCAAGCGGCAAATTTTAACTGATTGCATGAACCCTACAAACAAGTTCACAAGCTCGCGCTTGTATCAGCTGCTAGGTACGACCCGCAAGACGCGCATTGTCCGCGCCTCCGCTTTCGCATTGGCCGTGTGCACGTTCGGCGCGACCGCCGTGGCGCCACTCGTCCCGGATGCGGATGACCTGCCGGTCAAGACCATCTCGCAGACTGTCGCCCTGCCGAACCTCTCCACCCAGATCGCAGCCATCGATCAGGCCGACGATACCCAGAAATACGTGCACGAAGAGCGCATCCGCGCCGGCGATACGCTGGCCACGCTGCTGCAGCGCCTGGGTGTCGAGGACAATGCCGCCGAAAACTTCATCAAGAAGGACAAGGTCGCGAAAGCCGTGATGCAGCTCAAGAGCGGCAAACGCGTCCAGGCCCAGACCGACGATGAAGGCAATCTGCTGTGGCTGCGCGCCAGCGTGGTCGACAGCAGCGACGTGCCCGTCAAGAACATCTCCGTGCTGCGCAAGGGCGACGGTTTCGTTGCCGAGGAATCGCCTGTCAAGCTGGAGCGCCGCGTGGAAATGCATGCGCGCGACATCACGACGACGCTGTTCGCGGCGACCGACTCCGATGCGGACGGCACGCGTCTGCCTGACTCGGTCGTGCGCCAGATCGTGGAAATGTTCTCGACGAATATCGACTTCCGTTCTGACCTGAAGCGTGGCGACAAGTTCAACGTTGTCTACGAAACGTTCTGGCAGGATGGCGAATTCGTCAAGGCGGGTCGTATCCTGGCCGGCGAATTCACCAACCGCGGCACGACGTATCAGTCGGTATGGTTTGAAGATCCTGCTTCGAAGCAGGGTGGCGGCTATTACAGCTTCGACGGCAAATCGCTGAAGCGTGGCTTCCTGAAGTCGCCGCTGGAGTTCACCCGCGTATCGTCGGGCTTCTCGATGCGCGTTCACCCGATCTCGGGCGACTGGAAACAGCACAAGGGCATCGACTTCGCGGCGCCAACGGGCACGCCGATCCGCGCCGCCGGCGATGGCGTCGTCGATTTCGCGGGCACGCAGAACGGCTACGGCAACGTGGTCGTCCTGAAGCACTGGAACAACTACAGCACGGCCTATGCTCACATGAGCCGTTTTGCCAGCAACCTGCGCAAGGGCCAGAAAGTCAGCCAGGGCGACCTGATCGGTTATGTCGGCACGACCGGCTGGTCGACCGGCGCACACTTGCACTACGAGTTCCGCGTCGGCGGTCAATCGCTCGACCCGAACCGCCTGAACGTGCTGGCCCAGGCACCGCTGACGAATGCCGAAATGGCACGCTTCAAGGCGGTCGCCGGCGACATGGTTCACCGCTTCGCACTGCTGCGTCCGGAAGAATCGAACCGCGCCGTGGCGCAACGCTGATCCGCTGCTCCCGGTTGGAAAAGACGGCGCCCGTGAGGCGCCGTTTTTTCTTTCTCCCTCACTGTGATGTCATCATACTGCGGCGCTAGGCGGCATTCCGTTAGCTGCTTAACACTATGGCTGACACGGCTGCAGATGCGGCACAATAGCCTCAACACTTCTTTCGCGGGATTCCCATGAGCTTGTTTATCGGTCTGATGTCGGGCACGAGCCTCGACGGTGTGGACGGCGTCCTTGTCGACTTCTGGGCCGGTGCCGCGCGCACGCTGGCGTCCAGCCACGTGCCCTATTCCGACGCGCTGCGCGAAGAGCTGATGGCATTGCAGGCGCCCGGCGAAAACGAGCTGGAGCGCGAAGCGCTGGCCGCCAACAAGGTCGCGGCGGTGTACGCGCAGTGCATCGAACAGGTGCTGGCGAAAACGGACATCAAGCCGGCGGACGTGCGCGCCGTCGGCGCCCACGGCCAGACGATCCGCCATCGGCCGGAACTGGGCTACACGTGGCAGGCGCTGAACGGCGCGCTGCTGGCGGAGCTGTGCGGCATCGACGCCATCGTCGACTTCCGTTCCCGCGACGTGGCCGCCGGCGGGCAGGGCGCGCCGCTGGTGCCGGCCGCGCACCACGCGCTGTTCGGCCAGGCCGGCAAGACGCGCGTGCTGGCCAACCTGGGCGGCATCGCCAATATCAGCGTGCTGGAGCAGGACGGCCACGTGACGGGCTTCGATACCGGTCCCGGCAACGTCTTGTTGGACGAATGGATCGCCCGCCACCTGGGCAAGCCGTATGACGAGGACGGCGCCTGGGCCGCCGGCGGCAACGTGATGCCGGCGCTGCTGGCATCGATGCTGTCCGAACCCTATTTTGCAGCGCCACCGCCGAAAAGCACGGGCCGTGACCTGTTCCATGCCGACTGGCTGCAGCGCCACGTCGCCGCACACGAGAGCGCTTCGCCGCAGGACGTGATGGCCACGCTGACCCGCCTGACGGCCACGACGCTGGCGACCGCCATCCGCCAGCATGCGCCGGCCGCGGACGTCGTCTACCTGTGCGGTGGCGGCGCGCACAACGGCACGCTGCGCCGCATGCTGTCCGACGAGCTGGGCGGGCACGTCCAGGTCGAGACGACGGACGTGCTGGGCGTCGCGCCAGGCCTGGTCGAGGCACTGTGCTGGGCCTGGCTGGCGTTCCGCTTCGACGCCCGCGAGCCGGGCAACCTGCCTTCCGTGACGGGCGCACAGGGGCTGCGCATTCTCGGCGCCCTGTATCCCCGCTAAACGCGTCAGAACGGCATCAGAGGGCCTTTCCGGCAAGGTAATGGGCCACCAGCGCGTTGGCGTGCCCATGACCCATGCCGTGCTCGCTTTTCAGCCAGCCGACCAGTTCCATGTGCTTGCCCTCGCCCCGCGTTTCCAGCAGAGTGAGCCAGTGCTGCACGGGCTGGCCATACTTTTTCTCGATCGACGGGAAGTAGGAACCCGGGCCTTTGACTGCGGCGGTGTCGCTCATGCGGTTCTCCAGTGATGGGTTGCGCGGTTGCGCCCCTTTGCCTGACGACGAACAGTCCGGTCCGCAATCGACAATTGTGCTCGCAACATCGATAGATAATTTCAATCGCTCCGTTGAGAACAATTAATTTACATATCTGAACGAGAATCGTTATCATCTGTCTCAACGGTATTCAAACGAAGAGGCAGCAAAATGATTGTCGCAGCGAAAAAACTCAGCCAGGTCGCCACCCACATGTCGCTCGCGTTCGGCCTGATGTACGTGCTGACGGGTTCGGTAGCGTTCGGCGGCCTCGCCGCGATCCTGGAGCCCATCGTCAACGTCGCGCTGCTGCCGCTGCATGAAGGCTTCTGGTACCGGCTGCGCCAGCGCTCGCTGGACAAGGTCCGCGCTGCCCTGGTCGCGGCGGAGAAACTCAGTCAGACGGCCATGCACTTCATCATCGCCGCCGGCATGATGTACTGGGCCACCGGCTCGCTGGCGCTGGGCGGTCTGGCTGCCGTGCTGGAGCCGATTCTGAACGTTGTCGCCCTGCCCTACCATGACCGGCTGTGGGAGCGCTACGAAGCGCGCGTCGCGGCGGGCCAGCAACTGGCCGTCGCGTAAATATCGATCACTGCGGAGCTCGTTCCAAAGGCGGGGTCAGGTCCGACATTCGGACATTGCGACCCTGCTTGCCTGAGTCCGTGTCCGAATGTCGGACCTGACCCAGAGCTGTACGAAAATATTTTACAGTTGAGCTTGTGTCCACCTTGGGGTCACACCCCGACATGGACACAAGCTCAACAGCACTCGAGCGAACGAAAATATAATCTTCACGGTCCAGCTTGTGGCCTTGTCGGGGTATGGGAGGAGGTAATCCATGCATGGATTACCTGCTCGCCAGACGCAGAGCGACACTCTGCGAAACCCCTGCTGAGCCCCCAGTGCAGGACACAGACTGGGCCGTAAACGTGCCGGTGGGGTTATGCCGACGGGGTCAGGTCCGACAGTCGGACATTTACGCACTTGCTGCTTGAGCCCGTGTCCGAATGTCGGACCTGACCCCGCGGGTGTAAACGTAAAAACGGCGGCCAGCTTGCGCTGACCGCCGTTTCGGTAATGCTGGTCGTGCTTAGACGGAGAACGACGAACCGCAACCGCAGGTCGACGTGGCCGATGGGTTCTTGATGACGAACTGTGCGCCTTCCAGGTCGTCCTTGTAGTCGATTTCGGCGCCCACCAGGTACTGGTAGCTCATCGAGTCGATCAACAGCTGGACGCCGTTCTTGACCATCGTCGTGTCGTCTTCGTTGACGATCTCGTCGAACGTGAAACCGTACTGGAAACCGGAACAGCCACCGCCCTGCACGAACACGCGCAGCTTCAGGTCCGGGTTGCCTTCTTCCTCGATCAGCTGGGCCACCTTGTCAGCGGCGCTGTCGGTGAAAACGATCGGTGCCGGGATGACGTCTTGTGCTTCGGCTACTGCATTCATTTGGAACTCCTACTAGAAATCGTTGGGTCCATTATAGACCTTTGCACAGAGTGCCGCTCAGGCCCGCTCTGTTTCTGGAGGGAATATGCGGCGTTTATGCCGCATATAAACCCTTACGGAAGAAGGGCTATCGTGTTCAGGCCCAGATCCTCTTGCAAACCGAACATCAGGTTCATGCACTGCACGGCCTGACCCGATGCACCTTTGACCAGATTGTCCTGCACCACCAGCACGATGACGGTATCGCCGCCGTCCGGACGGTGCACCGCCAGGCGCAGCATGTTCGAACCCTTCGTCGTGCGCGTTTCCGGATGCGAGCCGAACGGCATCACGTCGACGAATTTCTCGTCCTTGTACGCATCCACGAACAGCTGCTGCAGCGCTTCATCGCTGATGTCTTTGGTCAGCTTCGCGTACAGCGTCGCGTGCATGCCGCGGATCATCGGCACCAGGTGCGGCGTGAAGATCAGCGACACTTTTTCGTCCGTAAAGCGCTGCAGCTGCGCCGACGTTTCCGGCGTGTGGCGGTGGCCGGAGACGCCGTAGGCCTTGAAGTTGTCGCTCGACTCGGAGAACAGGATGCCGATCTCGGCCTTGCGACCCGCGCCGGACACGCCCGACTTGCAGTCGGCGATCAGGTGGCCCGCGTCGATGACACCCGCCTTCAGCAGCGGCGCGTAGCCGATCTGCATCGTCGTCGGGTAGCAGCCCGGGTTGGCGATCAGATTCGCGCCCTTGATCTCTTCACGGTTCAGTTCGACCAAGCCGTAGACGGCCTGTTCCAGCAGCTCCGGTGCCGTGTGGTCGATCTTGTACGTCTTCTCGAATACGGCGCGGTCCTTGATGCGGAAATCCGCTGCCAGGTCGATCACCTTGACGCCCTTGGCCAGCAGCTCCGGCGCCTGCGCCATCGCCACGCCGTGCGGGGTGGCGAAGAAGACGACGTCGCATTGGGTCAGGTCGGCCTTGTCCGGGGCGGAGAACGCGATGTCGACGCGGCCACGCAGGGAAGGATACATGTCGGCCACCGGCAGACCGTCCTCCTTGCGCGACGTGATGGCCGTCAGCTGCACTTCGGGATGGACGGCCAACAATCGCAGCAGTTCCACTCCGGTGTAGCCGGTGCCGCCAACGATGCCAACTTTGATCATGTTCTTGTTCCTTGCGAAAGATGGGTAAGTGAAAGGGGATTTTAGCAGCGTCCTGTGACAGACGTTTTACCCTATCCAAAAAGCAAAAAAGCCGCCAGATACACCGGCGGCTTTTCGATACAGCCCGGCAGAACCGGGCCGCAGGAAGCAAATTAACGCTTCGAGAACTGCTTTGCGCGACGTGCTTTGCGCAGGCCGACTTTTTTACGCTCGACTTCACGTGCGTCACGGGTGACGAAACCGGCTTTTGCCAGGTCAGGCTTCAGGCCTGCATCGTAGTCGATCAGTGCACGGGTGATACCGTGGCGCACTGCACCTGCCTGGCCGGACTCGCCGCCGCCATGCACGTTGACCTTGATGTCGAAACGTTCGACGTTGCCGGTCAGTTCCAGCGGCTGACGGATGACCATCAGGCCGGTTTCGCGGGAGAAGTACTCCGACGCTGGCTTGCCGTTCACGATGATTTGGCCGGTGCCGACCTTGATGAACACACGAGCCACTGCACTCTTGCGACGGCCGGTGCCGTAGTTGTAGTTACCGATCATGTCAGTTCCTTAGAATTCGAGTGCTTGAGGTTGCTGAGCAGCGTGCGGGTGCGAACCTTCGGCGTACACTTTCAGCTTCTTGATCATTGCGTAGCCCAGTGGGCCTTTTGGCAGCATGCCCTTGACAGCTTTTTCCAGAGCACGGCCTGGGAAACGCTGTTGCATTTTCAGGAAGTTCGTTTCGTAGATGCCGCCTGGGTAGCCCGAGTGACGATAGTACGTCTTCTCGGTGGCTTTGGTACCGGTCACGCGCAGTTTGCCTGCATTGATGACGACGATGAAATCGCCCGTGTCGACGTGAGGGGTAAATTCTGGCTTGTGCTTGCCGCGCAGTCGGCGTGCCACTTCGCTGGCAACACGGCCGAGGACTTTGTCCGTCGCGTCAATCACGAACCAGTCGCGCTGGACTTCATGGCCCTTAGCGGAAAAAGTTTTCATGTTTGACTTCCTAATGAAGAATATTAAAAACGCTCAAATGGCGGTTCCGCCCTGGACCTGCAGCGGACGCATCCTTGTTGTTGACTTTTCCTGAGCGAACGGAAAGCTGGCGATTATAGCGTGGCCCGACATTGCCGGTCAAGAGCACCTCCAGGGCGATTGGCATTGCCGCGAAGCCAACTGCGCGCTAGTATTGCCGGATTGCTATTGCCGAAAGCGCAGCGTGACCGTTCGTACCAAAGTCTTTCCATTGCTGGCCGCGCTGCCGATGGCCGCCGCGTTGGCGGCGCCTGCGGGCCGCACCTGCCATCTGCCGGGCGCCGAGGAGGCGCTGCGCTGTTTTAACGTGACGGTGCCGCTCGACTACGGCCAGCCCGGCAAGACCATTACCGTGCACGCCACCGTGGCGCCCGCCTACCGCGAGGCGGCGCGGCCCGATCCCCTGTTCGTGCTGGCGGGCGGCCCCGGCCAGGCCGGCAGCGACATCCTGCCCGTCATCGACGCCGCCTTCCGCCGCGTGCGCGCCACACGCGACATCGTGCTGATCGACCAGCGCGGCACGGGCCTGTCCGGCAAGCTCGATTGCAAGTCGCCGCCCGATATCGACACGCTGTCGGAAGAGCAGGTCGATGCAGAGGTGCGCCGCTGCATCGAGAAGATCGGCGCACCGTACGACAAGTACACGACCGACGCCGCCGCGCGCGACATCGAAAAAATCCGCGTCGCCCTCGGCTACCGCCAGATCAACCTGTGGGGCGGCTCGTACGGCACGCGCCTCGGCCAGCATTACGCCCGGCTGTATCCGGCCAATGTGCGCACGCTGATCCTGGACGGCGTGGCCGCCCCCGACCAGATCATTCCTGCCGGCGGGCGCGATGCGCAGGCGGCGCTGGAGACGACGTTCCGTCAATGCGAAAGCGACGCCGCCTGCAAGCGCGCCTTCCCTGCCCTGCGCAACGAATTCGCCAGCCTGTCGGCAAAGCTGGACAAGGGACCGTTGACGCTGACAATGGCCGACCCGCGCACGACGGCCGTGCGCCCGGTACAGATTTCCGGCCGCCGCTTTGCCGCCACCGTGCACCGCGTGCTGTATTCGCAGCCGGACGCGCACAGCCTGCCCTTCCTGATCCACAGCGCCTACAACGGCCGCTGGGAACCGTTCGTCGCGCGCAGCAACCGCGACACCGACTTTTCGGCGGACGGCAGCATGTCCGGCCCGCTGTACCTGGCCGTCGTCTGCGCCGAGGACTATCCGTTGCTGACACCGGCGCTGGCCGAAGCGGACACGCGCGGCTCCTTCCTCGGCGCGCCGCTGGCGGCGCAACTGGCGACGCTGTGCCCCGTCATCAACGTCAAGCCCGTGCGCGCTCCGGCACCGACGATGATTGCCGCGCCGGTGCTGATGCTGTCCGGTGCGCAGGACCCCGTCACGCCGCCGCGCCGCGCCGCCGCTGCGGGCAAATGGATGAAGGCGGCGCAGCACCTGGTCGTGCCGAACGGCGGGCATATCGTCTCGACACTGGGCTGCGTGCCACGGCTGCTGCGCGAATTCCTCGACCAGCCGGGGCGCCCCGTGCAGGGGGACTGCATCAACGAGATCCCCGCCCCCACCTTCCAGCTCGATGCCGCGGGACCGCAACCATGATCGAAATTCACGACGTCACCAAACACTTCGGCAAGGTCCACGCGCTGTCCGGCGCCAGCTTCGTCGCGCGCGACGGCCACGTCACCGCCCTCCTCGGCCCGAACGGCGCCGGCAAGACGACCCTGCTGCGCATGCTGGTCGGCCTGTTGCGCCGCGACGGCGGCACGATCGCCGTCGACGGTGTCGACCCGGGCAAGGACCCGATGACGGTCCGGCGCAGCATCGGTTTTCTCACCGACCAGTTCGGGCTGTACGAAAAGCTGACGACGCGCGAGTACCTGCGCTACTTCGGTCAGTTGAACGACATGGACGATGCCGCCCTGGCCCGTCGTATCGACGAAGTGACGGAGCTGCTGGCACTGGGCGACATCCTCGAGCGCCGCGCCAAGGGCTTCAGCCAGGGCCAGCGCATCAAGGTGGCGCTGGCGCGCACGCTGCTGCACCGTCCGCGCAACCTGCTGTTGGATGAACCGAGCCGCGGCCTGGACGTGATGAGCGCACGGGCATTGCGCCGTGCGCTGGCCGCGCTGCGCGCCGACGGCTGCTGCGTCATCATGGCCACGCACGTGATGCAGGAAGTGACGAATTCGTGCGACGACGTCATCGTCATCGCCGGCGGGCGCACCGTGGCGCAGGGCACGCCGCAGTCGCTGTGCGAACGCACTGGCATCGCCAGCCTGGAAGACGCCTTCGTCAAGCTGGTGGGCACCGAGGAAGGGATCGCCGTATGAGCGCGCGGGCGAAGTTCGTCGTGGTCTTCATCAAGGAGCTGCGCGAGACGTTGCGCGACAAGCGCGCCCTCGGCATGGTACTGCTGTTCGTGCTGATGTATCCGATGCTGGTGGGCGGCGTGCTGCAGCAGCAGATCAGCCGCGCGCTGAAACCCGAGAAGGAAGGCATCGAACTGACCGTCATCGGCGCGGCGCGGGCGCCGACGCTGATGACGCAGCTCAAGCAGAAGAACGTCAACATCATCGATGCCGGGCCGATGACGGAAGAAGCCATCACGGCGCTGCTGCGCACGCAGAAGACGGCGGCGGTGCTGCGCCTGTCGGACACGTACGGCGACGATTACCGCAGCATGCGGCCGGCGCGCGTCGAGCTGTGGTACGACTCGGCGGCCGACAGCGGCCGCAAGGTCGGCGACGTCGAGCAGGTGCTGCGCAGCTACAGCCGCACGATCGCCGGCGCGCGCCTGCTGGCGCACGGCGTCTCGCCGGCCACGCTGTATCCGGTGCAGGTGCAGAAGTACGACACGGGCACCAGCGCGTCGCGCTCGGCCTCCGTGATCGGCACGATGCTGGGCATGTTCTTCATTCCCGCGTTCTTCTTCTGCCTCAGTACCGCCGTGGACAGCACCGCCGGCGAGCGGGAACGCCGCTCGCTCGAAGTGCTGCTGGCGCAGCCGGCGCACACGCGCGACCTCGTGCTGGGCAAATGGCTGGCGGCCAGTTGCGTGTCGATCGTCGGCCTGACGCTGGAGCTGTGCATCGCCCACGCCGTGCTGAAATACCTGCCGCTCGAGGAAATCGGCATGTCCTGGCGCCTGTCGTGGCTCGACCTGCTGCTGGTCTGCGCCACGTCGCTGACACTGCCGCTGTTTGCCGCCGCGTTCGAGATCGCGCTGTCGATCAACGCACGCACGTTCAAGGAAGCGCAGACGACGGCCAGCTTTGCCATCATGCTGCCCATCGTGCCGGTGATCGTCGTGCCGATGCTGAACCTGAACACGGCCACGTGGATGTACCTGGTGCCCGTGCTGTCGCACCAGACCTTGCTGCGCGAGATGGCCAAGGGCCAGGCCGTCGGCGTGCTGCCGTTCGTGCTGACGTTCGGCGCCAGCCTGTTACTGGCGCTGCTGTGCGTGGCGTTCACGCAGCGGCGCATGCAGAGCGACCGCTACCTGATGTCGATCTGAACACTGCATTACAATCGAATCACCTGCAATCGCATTCGGAGAATCATGATGGAAGTAAAAGTCAGCTGGAACGGCCCGTCGGGCATGAGTTTTCGCGCGCAGACCGGTTCCGGCCATATGGTCGCGATGGACGGCGCGCCGGAAGGCGGCGGCCACAACCTCGCGCCGCGGCCCATGGAAATGGTCCTGCTGGGCACGGGTGGCTGCACGGCATATGACGTGGTGCTGATCCTCAAACGGGGCCGCGCGGACGTGCGCGGCTGCGACGTCACCCTGCAGGCCGAACGCGCCGAGACCGACCCGAAGGTCTTCACGAAGATCAATTTCCACTTCGTTGTCACGGGCCGCGACCTGAAGCCGGAAGCGGTGCAGCGCGCCGTCAGCCTGTCGCACGAGAAGTACTGCTCGGCCAGCATCATGCTGGCCAAGACGGCCGAGTTCACGCACTCGGTCGAGATTGTCGAGGTCTGACGCCACTCCCTCGGGCCGGCATGCGCTGCTTGCGGCGCTCGCCGGCCAGAACATGGCCACATGCAGGACGTGGCAGCAATGCACTGCGGCCAGACTCCAAGGCCGACGGGTGCGTTCAGACGTCGAGCATGACGGATGCTGGCCCAAATGGCGATACGCACGGCAGCGCACTTGACTCCGCTGTTGAGCGCCATGCATGACATCAAAAAGCCATAGCTTGCACCAGCGCAAGTGACTCAACTGTCTCCCCCTGAATAATCTGTGATCAGCAGAGATTGCTGCGATCAACATTAACCGGGAGAACAGGATGCTGTCACACCAAACCAAACGTCACGCTGTCAATTCGATCAAGCCAAAGGCGCGGAGATGGTCCGGGCGAGATCCCGCGACAGTTCCGCTGCCCGTGCAGGCAGCACTTCGCCGGGCGATGGCGGAAGAAGCGATTTCCCCAACGGAGTTCGACGATCTCCTGTGGCTGATGGCACAGGAATCGGGTGGGCAGGTCGACGCGAGAAACCCTCACTCAAGCGCAAGAGGACTGTTCCAGCTGCTGCGCGCTCAATATGACCTTAATCCCCACGGTGAAGCGTCATTTGGCGATGCGACGGAGGAATGCCAGGGTGGGATCCGCTATATAGTCAAGCGATATCGAACTGCGCGAAACGCGCGCCGGTTCTGGCAAAGCCACCATTGGTACTGACATGCGAAATATCTGCGCAGCTCTCCTTGCACTTGTGCTGACGTCCCTCTCGCGAGCGGAGGAAACCCATTCCCTGCACTCTTACAAGCGCTATGCGGTCAGGCCTTCGGCTACGGAGCCTACCGC
>Ga0265798_10002674_pt1 | contig 25953 bp, 15 predicted proteins | sample P3T30metagenome_FD_192430 | JGI IMG/M metagenome (GOLD analysis project Ga0265798, IMG submission 192430) | Plant litter microbial communities from East Loma Ridge, Irvine, California - P3 T30 | ecosystem: Environmental > Terrestrial > Plant litter > Unclassified | place: USA: California...
CCGCCGTGTGCACCCTGCGCTTTTTGCCTTCGCTCATCTGCTGTCATCCTTTCACGGACAACAGCTTAAACCACCGTCTCAGATCCGGGGTCCACTATAGCTGGCTTACCGACCGTCCCAAGTTGGCCAGCGGACCATAGTTGGGGTCGAACACTGTATCGTCGACATGATGTGGTAGCGCCGCATTGAAGCGCTCATCCGATTTGGCGAGCTGGTTATACTCCGATAGAAGCTCCCTTACTTCTCCCAGAAGTCGAACTGGCTGAATGCGAAGACCCGTAAGTTTCAATTGCACGCTGGCGACGTCTAAAACATGTGCTTCCATCAGGTCCGTAACCTGTTGCGCCATCAGTGTGTAAGTGCGCTCTGGATTAGCCTCGCACAGATGCTTCAGCCGACTGGTCTGATGTTGATGTTCCTGCAGTCGAGAATCGTGACGCAGATTACTGCGACGAATGGCCTCCTCCGCGTCGCTGATACGCTTCCCAGCAAGGACAATGATCGCCCCGGAATCCTTAATGGCTTGGTCGCAGGTGTCCAGCTCCGTCTCAAGCTCCTTGAGACGCGATTGCAGTGCTTCGACCTCTTTCAAATCCAATTGCCCCAGGGCGTTGCGCGCATGATCGATGTCCCCAGCATAGTCATTCAGGGGCGCCGCATCAAACGACGGCTCCTTCAAGTTTAGCAATAGTTGATGAGCGGTGAGTATCGTTGCCCTCACGGCCTCAAGGCGTTGAACTTCCGCCTCGGCCACAACGAGCTGAGATGCAGTCTCCTGAAGCGCACGCTCGCGTGCCTTACGTCCGAACACGAGATTGCGCTGCTCGCAAACGAACATCGTGCGCGACCCACTACCTTTACCCTCTTTGGTGAGGCCACGCGAGGTGTGACGTAACTGCTCCGTCGTGCTGACCTTTACCACGGATCCGTATTGCTCAATGAGATACGCCCTGGCAATAGGGTTATCAGTCTGGAGCTCATGAATGATCGAATCCTGAGGAACTCGTGAAGCATCCGCGTTATCGAGGCATTTTTTGCCTTGGATGACCCGAGCACGCGAGCCCCATGATTGAAGATAGTCGATTATTCGAGCTTCCCAGTCGGGCTTTACGATGAGATTGAATCGAGAATTATCGAGGTAGCCTTCGATGGCCGCTTGCCATACCTCTGAGGCAGGCTCGATTAAATCGGAAAGCACTTGGACGCTCGCGGCGGGAAATGTCTCCCTTATTCGCTCGACGGCTGTGACGGTGTCGCGACCATAATTACCGCCGCCGGCAGCCAGACGTGCCTTTTTGATGGCTAGGTCTGCAACCAATGACTGTGCCGCGATTGATCGCTCGCTCAGCGTAGTTGACTCGGCGGAAATGGCTGTCAATGCGCTTCCGCTTGAGCCGACCAAGGTTGCATGAAGGTCGCCAACCCCAGTGTTTGTTCCCTCGAATGCGCCCACCAGTTGCCGAAGTAGCGCAACGTTATATTCCTGCCCCACTGATGCGGCAAGTACCTCGTCGCGAAGGTCCGCAAGTCGGTCAAATTCCGTAGCGGCGACAGCATTTGCAACGGCTTGAACTGCGGCCTTAAGCTTGGGGAGCTGCTCCGGAACCGCCATACCTATCAGCTTGCGCGCGGCGTTATCCAGCTGCGCGGCGCTTAGCAAAGAACGGCTGAGAGCTTCGAGTACCAACTTCGTTCCAGCCGTCGCGCGCCTCAAGCTCTGTTCAAGGCGCTCCTTCTCGCCGTGTGCAGGAATACCTCTTAACTTGGCAGTGACGTCAATCCGACTATCGTCGATTGTCTTCCGCAGAATAACGTTGCTTTTAGTTTTGGCATCATGGACGGTGACCAAGGCAGTATCGGCAGCAATCCGGGCCCTCTCCTCAGCGACGTTCTCGTCTGCCAATCGCAACTGAAGCCGGGCAAGTAACAGGTCATATTGCACCTGCTCCTCAAAGACGCCAGTCGTTTTGCCAATGACCGTTTTAAGCTCTCTTAGACGTTGAACGGTATCGCCAATCCGCTCACCCTCTTCCTTCAGATTCGTGACCTGGCGCATCAGGTCGCTGATTCGGCTGATGCTTTCCTGAAGATGCTTCGCATCAAACTCTAAGATCTCGTCACGCACGAGGTCATGTACTGAACCGATTTTGCGGTACGCAATCGACTGGCACCAGGCCTTCGCGGCATTTTGTGCCTCATCCCAGGGCACCGCAGTCTTCCCTCGAAAGCGTCCAAAAAGTGCGCACACGTAGTTCTTTTTGTGACCGTCGTAGGAAATAACCTTGCGATATTTCTCCTTCAAGCGCCGAACGATTTCTTCAACCGCTACCCACTCATGTGCGTTGGCGTCCTTTACGAAATCTTTGTATGTCAACGCTGCGTCGTCGACTATGACCAACTCCATCTTCTCAAGTTTGGCGTCTCGGCGTTCGCCAACTCCGTCGACCCTCGCCGCAGCGGCGATAAGTGCAGTGAACGGCTTAAGATTGGTATCGCCGTCGCTTGGCTGGAAGACTGCTGCAATATAGGCGTGGGCGCCATTTGGTCTGGAAAAGAGACTGTACTCCGCCCCGACCACGTAGGATTCGAGCGTTCTTTTGCTCTTCCCACTACGCTGTCCCTGCGTGACTTCGTCCTGCCCAGGGTTGTAGCTGTAGAGGCCGGCGATCACGGCCGTCATCACTGTCTGCAGGGCGTCGAGCATGGTCGACTTGCCGGCGCCGGTCTGCCCAGTCAGGAGCGTCAAATCGCCCATGTCGTAATCACCTGGTTGGATCTGCCCCCAGTTCACTAAAATCAAGCGGTCAAGTTTCACGGAGCCTCCTCCTCTACGACGGTCTCGACTTCGATCACCCCATCAGAGTCCAAGGCCGACGTGAGAGCATCGTTGCTTACAATGCCAAGAATGGTGGCGCGAATTGCAAGCAAGGCGTCTTCATCACCTATCGAAAATGCTGAGTTGTATGTGATGATCCGATGCCGACGAAGTTCTGCCAACAGCGCTAGCTTCTCGCCGCCAGTTGACGGCAATGGTCGCTTCAACTGGGTGAGCATCGTGGCGGCCAGCTCTTCGAAATTAATGAGAGCGTCCCCCTGAGGCTGCAGGTCGCCATTGTTAAGCTTATTCTGATAAAGGAAGCGAAGGGCCAATGCTGCGGCCACAAAATCTGGAGACACCCTGGCCCTCAAGGCCGGTACCGGGTCGTACAAATCTTCAGGAAGCCCGTCTACGATTGCACCTGGTGCATATAGCCGATAAAACTGGTTCGTGCCGTCATGGTGCAGGAGGAAGCCCGCGACATCGAGGTAGTCTTCAAGCAGGGTCTCAACCCGCCTGATATCGTCGTACAGCAGTTGCTCGGTCTTGTCCTCATCGCGGACGATCACACCGTTAGCTAGCAACCGAGTCAGGATTTCCCGGAATCGCTCTGGTTTTATATTGGCAACACCTAGCTGTTCACGGACAAGGTTTGAAATGTTCATTTTTTGAAGTCAATCTCGTAATCGTCGCTGCTGTAAAAATCGTTGTCGATGCGACTTGGCAATTTGCGGGCAACCAGGTCCTTACCCCGGGAATTGCGCACGGCTTCGACAGACTGAAGTGCGCCGATGACATCGCGCGCGCTGGACACCGTGACCGCTGAGAGCCGAATAGGATGCCTAAACAAACGCAATTGGCCTCGAAGCTTTTCCGCCAGCTCTTCGTTGGGTAGTGAGAAGGCCTCCGCTTCCGCGCGGCTCATGGCCCCCAAGAGCCGTTCCTCTCGAGAAGGCCGGGGTTGGATGGATACCGTCACCGCTTTTCGACGTTGAGTCGCACTGCGCAATTTGAAGCTCGACGGATCAAGCAACCTGACCTCGGCAGCCGCTAGTCGCTCGCCGATTTTCAATAGCAGGGAGTCCTGCGCCTCCGCGGTCGATTCGGCCACCAACTGCACGGCAGCTAGATAAGCGTGGCGTGACTGACCAGCTCGCAACATCATTGATTGCAGCGCCAATCCATGGACACGTTTCAAGTACGTTTCCATGGCCTTTAGGAATCCAGGCTGTTTCGATTCGCAAGCAGCATCGACGATATCTTCGATGCGTCCGAGAAGCCAGTCGTAAACCGAGCGCCCGTTATGCTCTTTGACTGCCCACTGGGCGATGTCATGAAGCTGAGCGTCTACGCGCTTGAATTTATTCTCGGGAACCAGGCGTAACTTTTCCAACTTTTGACGGATAGATTGCCTATTCAAAGTCGCGTTGTCCGCAGTCAGCTGTTTTGAATAGTCACGCTCGAAACGCTCCAAGAACTCGACGAATTCACTCCACTGCGTGTGGACAGATGCGTTTTGCATCAGGTGCCGAACAAGCTCCTGGAAGTAGTCGATGCCATCAGTGAGGTCTTCGATCACCTTCTCCGCATATTCGTAAGCATCGACCAGGTCGTGCGCATCACCACGCTCTCCCAGGGCGGCTTCCAGGGCGTTTCTGCACCCGCGCATATTGCGCTGCCGGCTGCGGCTGGGCCGGTCCAACGACCAGAGTGCTTCAGCAAAGAGTTTGCCTGCACGAGAAAATCGGAAGGCAGTAACGAGCCCATTCCGGTCAGCAAATTGTTCAAGCCAGCCATCGACTAGCAGTAACCGCATGACCGCCGACGTGAGTTGAGTCGGCTCCGTGGCGTCAGGGGAATTCAGTTCGTCTTGCTCCGCATCGGGGGCGAGAGTGTCTTGATGTTCGCGAACCACTGGCAGCAATAGCTCCTTGAGAGCATCGCGATTCAGGTTGTGCGAATAGTCAGCGGCAGGTCCGTGTAGACGTTCAAAAAGAGTTCGCAAGCACACGACGACCAGTTCGCGGCGAGATATGTTTAGCGGTCGAAAAAATCGATCACGATCACCCTCGAAGAATGGCCCCGTCGCCATCAGCAGGTAGCGCCAAGTGAGAACCTGAGACTCTGGTCGACGCGCGAACAGTGTTGGGAAAGGGATGGAGAAAATAACAAATCCGACGCGCAGAAATGTTCGAGCACGCCGACCGGCATCGTCTCATGTCCGAACGGATGACACTCAGGTTGTAGCTTTTGAGGCATGCTAATTATGATTCTCCAGCGGCTATTAGTTACTTCATGCGAAAACACCGTTCAAACTAAAACTGTTAAAAACACGATATACCAAAGTTTCCCCACAGGCAAGACAATTTCCCAATTATCAATCGTTCCCATTGTTTAAGGCTGTGCGCGCGGCCCGATAGCGAAAGGGGAGCTCGTCTTTGCCGCATTGGGGACAAAACACCGAGGTTCGTACGCGAGACAGTCTACGAAGTTCTAACGATAAAACCGAATTTCGTCGAAGGGCCATAGCCCCTCTAGGACGCTCAATCCGGCCTGGGTTACGATGAATGCAACGGTTTCGGCACCAAATTCTGGCTTGCGTAGCTGACGGAGAAAGTGCGGGTTTGCCTTCCCACGTGATTCGATGAGGTTTGTCTACGTCAATGTCAGCAATCGGCATAGCGTAGGCTCCGACGAGCGTGAGCGTGTTCTTCCAAAGGATTTCCTCAGCGCTGCTGTACTCCACTCCAGCAAGAAATGTCTCCACCAAGCCGACATCGACTTCGATGACCAGTGTGCCTTCGGCTCCGTCGACAAAACCGTCTGGGATTTGGACCGAAATTCCTCCATGATTGCGTTGAAGGGTCAAATCAACTAGAGGGTGAAGCTTGTTCATCTGAGAGCAGGGATACATTAGCGAGCGGCGATTTTACTCGATCGGTGGGTCTAACCCGCCCGTCCCCGGCATCCCGGCGGCGGTCACGATCATGTCGCACTATCACCTAGAAAAAGCTCTGCTCTAACTCACGCTCAACGGGTGACTGGCCGCGTGTTTCAAGCCCTTTTTAAGATACGTCCCATTCTTGCATTGCGCACTTATTCTGCTTCCGCTATTCTCTATTAATTGCCAAATTGCAAACAAGCAACCGCGCGCGGCCCCATGAAGTTCTTGTGAACGGAAAGGCTCCCCGAACTATTTGTCAAGATGCGGAACCTGTGTGCGCATGCAGACGTCAGGCTTGCACTTCACCTTTTTTCACGCTGGGAACTCAATGTTAAAGAAGGTCAGAACACGGTTTCGCGCCTATCAGCTAGGATGCGCTGGCGCATCCTATTCGTATTATTCGGACGGGCACTTCACGTTGATTGAAGCCGTCATCACTGATCTCAACCAGGTTCAACTTCTGGATGAGCTGCGGATCTGCGGGCGTACCCGTATTGATACGCTGCACATTACCAGCTGGGACCAAGATCATTGCAGCCAAGCAGGTCTGCGTTGGGTTCTCGAAAATCTGCACCCATCCAAGATTGAGTATCCTGGCTACGAACACACATCAGCCTGTTCAAGAGAGTGTCGAGAAATCATCCGCGAGTACGGCACCCGTCGCCGTCAAACGCGCGTGAAAACGCAAGCGATTGACCCACCCTTTATCGCGAGTCTGGATAAGACTGAAGGCCCTGGCTACACGAATATTTTCTACCACCCGAAAGAACTGCAGCCAGGCTCCAACGATAACTCCACAATCAAATTCTTTCGTTCGGGTTCGTTCAGCGTACTTAGCTTGGGCGACGTGGAGTCGCCAAACATTTCCTCAATGATCCGGCGTTCCAAAACGGTGAAGCGCGAGACCGACGTGCTCATTCTCGCGCATCATGGCGCCGACAACGGATTCACGACGAAGAAATTTCTTGAAGAGGTCAATCCTGCAATCGCGATTTGCACGAGTAACTATAAGAACCAGCATGACCACCCTAACCAGGAAATTCGCGATCTCCTTTATGAACTGGACATCCGACTCTTTACCACGAAGACCGGTGACGTTATCGTGGAGTCCATTGACGGGCACGAGAAGGATTACCAGGTCACGAACTTATGTTCGGACTCCACAAAGGTCTCATCCAAGTACAAGTACGTTGCACGAAAGGCTCATCTTCTGAGCATGAACGCGGATACGATTCGAAACACCCTGCATCCAACGAACCGCGGGCCTAAACGCTAAACGCATTCCGGGCTGTTGCGTCACTACGCACACCATTGGTGGGCATCAGGAAAAAAAATATGGCTGAAAAGATAGCGTTGGCTTTATCTGGAGGTGGGGTACGTGCCATGGTCTTTCACATGGGCGTCCTTCGGTTTCTCGCTGAGCGCAATATGCTTGAACGAGTCGCCGAGCTTTCCACCGTGTCTGGTGGCAGCTTGCTCGTAGGCCTCATCTTTTCAAAATCGGGAATGCGTTGGCCAACTTCTGCCGAGTACATCTCGCTCATACACCCGAAGATCAAATCCACTTTAACGCGTAGCGACGCGCAAGTGGCCACCATAGCTCGCGCGCTACTACCAAAAAATTGGCGCTTTTGGCTTGCACGTCCTAACATTTTGGCGAGAACCTTCTTCCGGGATTGGAAGGTTAAGGGCACCCTCGGCGACCTGCCATATCATCCAATCTGGTCGATCAACTGCACTACAGCAGAGACCGGCAAGCGGTTTCGCTTCAAAGACTGTGAGCTCGGTGACCACGTCGTTGGATATGCTAACGTCGCTAAATTTCCACTCGCGTCTGCGATGGCTATCTCTGCTGCCTTCCCAGTTGGTTTTGGACCTTTTAGTCTGGATGCTCGGCGGCTCTCCTGGACGGCCCGTCCGTCAGGTATGGCGCATAGCCAAAAAACTATCCGTCCGCTCTTTAAAACGCTTCATCTGTACGATGGCGGCGTATACGACAATCTCGGACTCGAGTCGTTTTATGACATTGGCAAAGGTAAGGCTGAGGGTGACTATCGGATTATTCTTTCGGACGCCGGTGCCCCTTTAGAACGCGGCTTCGGCTTATGGGCATTGAATCCCTTGCGTGTAAAACGTCTGATGGATGTGATGATGGACCAGAACCGCGCGCTACGGGTAAGAGGGTTTGTTAACTATGTCATCAATAGTAAACGTGCCGGATACTTAGGAATTTCACGTTCCAAGAACTTGAAGAAAGTCCTCGCGCGAGAACCGGCTGGCTACAGTTGGCTGACTGATGATCAAGCTCAGTACGTTAGTGGCTTCCCCACCGCGCTGAGCCAAATATCTGATGAGGACTTTGACGTCATAGAACGCCATGGTTACGAAACAGCACGGCTGACTGAGAGCGCGTTCCCGTATCTTTAGCCTAGCGACGCATGCTCCTTGTGCAACGCGACGTGCGCCTGGTAGCGGCAAGAGTAGCTTGCTGTCGCCTGGCGCGTTGATTCACCCATGCCGTGTCACCTATCCTCAACGCGCCTGCAGGTTGAGATGAAGTCTGCCGTCGCGTGTGTTGAATTCAGCGACAAGTCGTCAGCCCACGGAACGTCCCTTGGTTTAAAGTCGACTGGAATGCCGTAAGGACATTCCGTGAAGCTATTGAACGCAAGGAACAGCTAGTGGACGCTAAACAGTTACTGGACTTCGCCACACCGTCCAGCCCGAATTCGGACGCGGCGAACATCGCTGCGGAGCAGCATCACCTCGATCGCTTTCTGGCATGCCAGCAGGAGTCCGATTTCGTCGTCCTGTACGGAAATGCGGACGACCCTGGTTCTTCTTTGTATGTAACGTTCCTGTTGATTCCAGCGAGCGAAGCGCATTTAAAGCGTCGCGGCCGCTTTACCGATTGGAACGGAGGACCATTCGACAGCCCTAGCTGCGGCTTGGTCTACGGCGGCAGAGAAGGCGCGCGGGTCGAGTACAACGAGTCTCACGCGCACAGTCGAGACCCCCGCTTCAAGAACGGGAAGCGTCTGGTTTTAGGCAGGCACTTCGACGGCTCCAGCGATGCGAAATCGTACTTCGAGCTGCATCAAGAGCTCACGCACATTTCCAAGCGTTCCTACACGACGGACTTCGAAGGCTCATTCGATATGACTCCAGACGGTCTCAGGTGGCTGAAGTCAACGTTAGACGACCTCGGGCGCCGGCAGCCAACATGGTTCACGCTGCATGAAAAGACATTGGTCGGCCAGCTGCACTACCCACTTACGACGTCCAACAAAACGTGGAACGACGCGCTAATTGGCATCGCAAAGTGCGTCGTGGAAGGGTTGAAGAAATCTTTTTTCGAGACAGCCGCGAAAGCACTTGGACGAGTTGGCGAACCGGGATGGGGCTCCTTGAAATGGGTCCGGGAATACCTGATCGGGAAGCAGGTTGATGCTGACCGCATCGACGAACTGGTGTCCCCGCTTGTTGAGACGCAGCGCCTGAGATCGAAGCTCAGCGCGCACGCTGCAGGAAACGAAGCCGCCACAATTCGCAAAGAACTCCTGAAGGAGTTCGGCTCGCCGAAAGCGCATATCGAGGACCTCGCCACGAAGTTACGCGAGTCCCTGGTCGCGCTCGATGCGATTTCTGGAGTTGCATAACCCGACTGGAGGCCGGCCTGCTCCTCCCGGTCCTGAAGGACGAGGATTCCTACTACTAGGCGGCCATGCAGGGCCGCGGGCCGGAGCGGCCAGCCGCCTCGAATGCCTTTCTCACGGCAGCGCCTGGCATTTATGCCTTGCCTGCTGCTGCAGCCGCATCTTCCTTGCGCCATCGCTGGGGCGACGCACGGACTGACCATAGAAGAAGACGCGGATAGCTTCATTCGACATTCCGAACACGACTGCCCAAGCTCAAGGTATTCCATTGCAGCCGGAAAAACCCCCCAACGCTGCTCATTATTCTCCCCGTCCGATTTTGGAGATCGGTCCGCAGTCATTCTGCCGTTCAAAACCTGAAGTCCCCTCGACATACGCATTCACAAGCTGTCCCACGAAAGCGACGACTTCCTTTTCAGCACTTATAAAACCGACGGGAAAGCTGACGGGGTAGGAGTCGCGCAACGAGACGTGGTATGTGACGACCACGAACTCATCTTCGAAATGGAGAATCTCCACACATCCACCGAGAAAGCCCTCAATGAACCCCCGGACATTGTCGGTATTAGGTTCAAATTCATTTTTCCATTGACGTGCGGTCCGGTGATCGTCCGGACCGGAGATTGGCAGAAAGATCGTCGGCGAGTAGAGCTTTTTTTCCCTGGTACTCGCGTTGTCAAGAAGCTCACTGACTCGTACTTGGAGACTACTGCTCTTTCCCCAGTACGGGTCGCTTGGAGCAATCCAGAGAAATGGTGTCTGACCCACGTCCGCCTTACTCTCTCGTCTCGCCTTGATGATGGGAGCCAAGCGTCTCTGGACCAATTCCCAATTCGCGGACGAATAAATTGGCCCTATGAACGTGGTCCTCGTTTCTCCTCCATTGGACTCCAGTTTCGCCAAGTCCTCGAAAAATTCCATGCTAACGAAACTGCCTTGCGCGTCGAATAGCTTCAAGGTCTCGCCATCACCGATCTCGATCATATTCTTGGCAATCTCTCCAAAATTGCTGGGCCTCGCCAAGCGGTCCAGTTCAAATGAGATTTGCTCGTGCACGTAGTCCGAGCTCTTTAACTTCTCGAAATCGTCTCGTTCAACATTCCGCCCATCTTCCCCAACCTTGAACTGAACAGAAAGTCTGATGGGCATCGACTTTATCTTGTTCACCGAATTCACCGTGTATACATTCGGAGAATCTTTTTCGTCCTTGTTCCTCGAAATGGAAAGGAAGCCCTTCTGCCAGATTTCATGAAACTGACGCTGGAAGTGTTTTTCTACATGCAGCTCGCTACTTGACACCTTTTGGTCGTCCACCTTGATTTGAAGACCGGATTTCCATTTTTCCGACAGGTTGTCTTTCCCGAGGCACGAGAAGGTTGCCAGGTCGAACGACAAGTACGCTGTGCTGTCTCGAAGCAGCGCTAAACTAGGCACCTCTCCAAGTTCAGTAAAGTAACCGCTAGATTTCTCAGTAAGTGTCAAACGGCCGTTTTCGAACAGTGTCAGCTCACCACGTTCGACAAGGTCGCTAATTGCCTCTTGCACTTCTTTACGTGAAAGGCCGAAGAAGGTAGCGACCTGCGAAGTCGACATTGGTGCAAGGTGGATCAGTCGAAGCACGAATTCTCGAAAGAACGGCAGCCCTTTTTGAGTGACGTACGAGAAATTGATAGTGAAGCGCTGCGCTGGCAACAAGAAGTCAATCTCGTGATAGGTTGTAGAGTTTTTCAAAGTTATAGCCTTAACGGTTCTTCTTCGCGGAGACGAATTTGTAGCCAGTCCCTTCGCCCATGTCACTCATGTAGGAAACAACGTGACCGAGAGGCTTGTCCCTGTTATGGGTCTTCCACATCTCCGCATTCCCGATGATCAGCAGCCGATCCATGGCTCGGGACATCGCCACGTTAATTCGATTTGGGGTGCGTAGGAAGCCGGCGCTCCTCTGTTTGTCGGAGCGCGTCAAGCTCAAGATGATGATTCGATTTTCCTTGCCTTGATAGCTATCGACAGTGTCGATTTTTACCAACGCCTTGAACCCATCGGACCAAATCCCCTGATTGAACTTCTGCCGGATCAACCGCTTTTGTTCAGCGTACATGCAGATGACGCCAATAAGGGCATCATCCTTGTCCTTCAGGCTGGAAAGGTCAGTGAGGAATTGACCGGTCTCAGAAATCTGCTTTAGCAAGGTGATGACTTGTTCCGCCTCGCACCGATTGTAAATGCTGACGCCTTGATCGCTCTGGTGGTTGGCATATTCGCCAAGCAATGACGTGTCAAGCCACGTAACAGCGGAGCGAAGCGGGGTTGGAGCGCTATCATAGATGTTCGGAATGGTCCGCTCGCCATTGTTCAATTTACCGTCGTAAAAGATATGAGAAACTAGGTTGCCGATCGGCGGAGCCATCCGATACTGGGTGAGAAGTGTAGCGCTCGTTTGCTTCCCGTATTCCGAATTGAAAGCCCGCGCAAAGTCGCTTCGCAATACTTCATCAAACTCAGTGTGCTTGTCATTGATGCCCAGCTTGCGCGCCAGAGCCGCTTTGTGGGCATCGGAATACAGTGGGGGCAATTGCAGATGGTCGCCAACGAGTAGGACGCGCTTCGCGGATTGCATCGCAATCGCCAGTTCGCTTGCGATTGAACGCGCCGCCTCATCAATAATTACAAAGTCATAGATGTTTTCGTGAATACCGATATGCCCCTGCCCGATACCGACACATGTACCGGTGACAAGTTGTCTTGAACGAGCGTAGAATTCATCGCAATTGACTCTCTCCGCTGACAGGGCATCCTGGACATCACGGCAAATCTGAGCCAATGCGCGAACCCTTTTTGCCTCATTTGGACGGACGCCAGACTCGGCGCAGACATTGGTGAGCAAGATTGCCTTTGCCTCTGAAATCTTGCTTTCTCTTGAGAGAGTAATTCCGTAGTCTGTGTGAAGCTTGGCACGAATAGTCTCATCCAGTTCGACAGCGATCGATTTTAGGGCTTTGATATCCTCCTCGTCGCTAACGCCCTCGAAGCTCTTGAGAAGAGATTCCAAATGGTCGATCTGCTTGAACAGCTTCAACTCCGCGTCAACTACCTTGGAGATGAATTCGGCATCAAGACCCAACGCGTCCGACAATGCAGCGACGCGGTAGCGATATTCGGCATTGAACAACTCACGCCTTTCCGAGGTAATGGCATGAGAGTAGACGTCCTTCAGTCCATGTGAAACCGCCCCTTCACGATTACTGAACCTGACGACTTCAAGGGCGGTCCCTAATCTGCCGCAATGCTTTCGTATACGTTCTGCAGCCGTATTAACTGCTTCGTGAGACTGACTGACTAACAGAATTCTTCGCACATCCAGTTTCTCGACGAGGAAGTGGACAAAAGCAGCGATGAACTCCGTCTTTCCGGTTCCAGGCGGTCCCTGCAATAGCGACAAGGGTCCGAAGTTCAGAAGTTTTGTAAATGCCTCACGCTGTTGCTCGTTGAGGCTAATCTGGTTTCCATGCTGATCAACACGGTCGTACCTGGCGAAGTCCTCGTTGGTAACGGAAATGTTGTATTGCGTCGCTTCAATGCGGCAGGTTGGGTCGAACAGTTCGAAGAGTTCCGGCAAGACGCCTTCCATATCGAGCAGCCTTTCAAGCGCCGCTTTTCGCTTTCGGTATGAAGCCCTGTCTTGCTTTGTTCGAAAAAAAACTGCATCGCCGTCTTTGAGTCCATAGGCCGAACTACGTACTTTACTCAGCCGCACTTCGTTCAACGCTGACTTTTTAAGGAAGACCTCGCCGATAATCTTTTCTGCGCCATCTTGATCGATTAGGAGAGCCTCAACTTCATCCGTGCTCGCGAACACGCCCAGGGGATCGACATCTGATTCGTAAGGAAGTATTAGCTCAGAATCGGTACCCGTTGGCTTAATTGATGAGCCATTCATTTCAATATTCGGACTTGACTCGGTCTCTGTAGCCAAGATCGCCCGCCAAAGTGCCTCAGTCGAAATATCGACCGTAATGTGCGAAGGGTCTTCGCCTTCGGAAGCTTCTGCCCTCTCAAACACATCCTTGAGCTGTTGGCTCAAGCCCGATTCATCTATTTCGGGCGGAGCCATTTGAAGCATGTCGATAGCGCGACGAAAGGCATCATCATCGCGGAGATGTTCGGTCAGGCTAGAAAGCTGAGAGGGTCGACCCGGCTTGATCCGAATTGCAGTGCTGATTTCGAATTGGCTTTCTTCCGCGACCCTGAAGTGAACATCAGATCTCGGACGAGGGGGCGCCCCGCCCACGAAGCACTGCTTTTCTTTACTATAGAACGCGACAAATATGCCACCAATGCCGGTAAACGTCACCGAAAAATCGGACTTTCCTTGCTTCGGTGCGTCTACCTTGACATACAGGTGCCCATTGTCAGGCAGTATTGTTATCTGCTCATTTAAACCGGCCAGTGAAATTTCGATAAGTTCATCTTCCTGCCCCTTCTCCGCGGACTTCAGTGCGCTTCTGAACCGGCCCAAGTCTCTAAAGCCGAACTCTATATCGTGCAGCTCAGCCTGAATCGCTTCCGAAATTTTCGGATGGGTTTCGGATTCTTTACCCCACTCCATCCCGAGTAATTCACAAGACATGAGGAGCACCGCAAAGATGTCACGTTGTTCTGAAGAGCTCCCGTCGATATTTTCTGGACTGTACCGATGGTTCTTGCACTCAGAATTGTTGTGGGAAAAGTCAGGAATATCTATCAGATACACATTTGCATTTCCAGTACCCAGCATCACATTTTCAGGGTGAAGGTCGCCGTGCGACAAACCGAGTTCATGAAGATGCTCGACGGCGTCTATCAGCTTCTCAACAACGTCTAGCTTGTCCGCATCGCCTACTTCAGCCTTGGCCCAGGTCGCCCCATCAACAACGTCAGTCACTAGATACATGCTGCCCGACCTTGCTGCGAGCCCATATTCATGGATACGTGGCAGGTAGGTGGGACTGACTGCTGCGAGTTTATTCAAGCGCTTCAAAAAAGTCAGGACGCGGAAATTGCCTACCGGATCGTCCCCCTTGCCACCGACATTCAGCCATGCTTTAACCAGCCTGCCGCCCGAGACATAGACCTCCTTATCATCGGTCGAAACAAGAAATTCATCTTGGTCAGGAAATTGCCGCGTGTGGTTTATTGGGTGACGATATGCTTCCAGTTCGGAATCGTCAAAAGTGGGTATCGGCTCGCCCTGCGGCTCAGCCTGCTTCAACGCATCGAAAAATGCTGACGCATCTTCGAATTTTCCGGCAACTGCGCCAAGAATCACGCCGGCGTACCATTCGCCGCTTGAAAGCATCTCGGCCTGAATATTCTCTAAACTTTTGGGAGACATCCGTTGCGCAGTCTGCAGATGCCAGGACACAATCCCAACTGCGTGTACGTCTTTTTTGAAAGGAGTCGTTGATAAGCCATCGAGCATCTCCTTGACCTCCACGGCGCCAACGGAAAGGCTACTCCGATAATCGCCAACAGTGCCAATAGGTTGGTGGTACGCGGAGATGAAATTGGAGAGAGCAATTTCCTTGGACGGGGACAGCCATAGACTATGGTCTGCAATATCACGGTGTGCAATCTTGATTTCGTGCAGGTCGGCGAACTTCGCAATCAGCAGCTTTGTGAGGTTTAACCGGTCCGTCTGGGTAAACGCCTGACCGTACTTCCCTACAAACTCGTTGAACCGTACATGCCCTGGAGGAAGCTCGTAAACCTCGCTGTACTGCGACGTAACTTCGTCTTTTTCGAAACTCGTGAGAGAGCGTAGGCAGTGGTTGTACAGGTCTCGATTCTGATGATTAACAAACTGCAGAACTTCACGTTCACGCGAGACAATCTCCCCTCTGCCCTGTGAGGTTATCGCCTTGTTGCCATCTAGCTTGTTGAAATTCCATACACGCAGCAGGGCCTCGCTACCCTTCGAAATTTCGGAATTTGCCAAGTACTCCTTATACACAAAGTTCGGATGTTCGAAAATTTCCTCGACCGCGGTATATCCGCCAATCCTGAGTGCTTTCGGTGCAGTGTTCCCACTCTTGAACAATTCGTCGAATAACGGGAAATCCTGATTTAGTACCTTTGCGTTAGGATGCGGGCGAAAGTGCTTTTCAAACACGCCTTTGTCTGCAAACTTAATGAACTCCTTCAGGGACATCGTATGGCGACGTTCAACCTCGGGGAGCTGACTGAAGTCAGCATTCCCTGTCATCACTACGAGGTATTCAACAAACGGCGGGTAACCCTTGTTCGTAAATCTCTGACTCAGCCTTTTTAGCTTGTTAGTGAGGGTATATTGCTTGGTTCTCGTTACGCTAACGGGTGACCGGCCCATGCTTTTGTCGCCCTTGAACCAAATATCGCCATTGGCGGTGATCGGTGCATGATTCCAGTCCTTCAGTTCCACAATGATGACATTGCAATGAGTCACGATCACTAGATCGAACTCACCCTCCTTCCCCTTCGAGTCGACGAACCGGAATCCCGCATACCCTTTCCAGGGAAACATACCATTACGTCCGAGCTTGTCCTGCAGCTGATCGCGTATCGAGCCTCCTCGTGCTGGAGCCTTGGTATCAGATTGTGCGTTAGAGAAGGCCGCGACAATCTTCTTGATTGCTTCAACTTCTTGTTCTTGCAGGCCGCCGTCCCAAATTTCGATTTCCAAGTTGCTTCCTTTGTCGTTTTTCCGGCGAAACCGCCTGATTCTCTGCCACCAATGCCGAGCGAATAGTCTAGATCACAATCGCCTAGCCCTAAATAGCGCCACAGCGACCTCGATTATCACGACGATGTGGTCCAGGTCTTTTAGCTAAGTAGGTATCCGCATCGAACACGAGTTGTCCCGCAGATCATGCGAAACATCACGGCAGCAATCCGAGAAATAGTAATTGAGCCCCTGGCGCACGAGTGCCAGAGACTGTTACAGCCATATTAATAGATAAGATACCTTTATTACCTTTGATCAGCAAGTTTGGCGGTCGAATATTTGGCCTCTGCCGCTCTGAAAGTAAACTGTTTGGGCGATACCGTGCAAACCCCCACTGATTCTCACCTGGCATCACGCTTCCCCAGCAAGGTGCAGCTCAAAGAATTGTCACGGATTATCACGGCGGCGCATGCCTGCCCGAATGTCTCGTCGAGAGCTTGTTCCAACCCGAGCCACCAAGGCCGACGGCAAGAGTCTGCATGCAATCTCGCCTGTAGGTCTGGGCATCTTTGCGACCTACCTAGGCGCCTGAGGGACCAAAAACATTAGTCAGCCACGCATCCAGGCCATCGACTCGTATAAATTCCGTCGGCACCGGATAAGGCGGGTGCACCATCCACCAGTGAATGTCCCGTGTAATGTAGAGTTCCCGGTTGGTATCCTCGAGCTCGGGTGCAGGCTCTGGCCACTTCAATAGTTCAAGCATTCGGGCACGATGTCGGCCCACGAATTCTCGTCGGCCGACAATTTTCAAGAACTGGCCCCGCTTATCGTCGAGCGTTCTTCCAAAGATTTGGTCTCGCAGCCGGCGCGAATCTTTCAACACGTATGGAGGCTGGTTATACTTGCACTCGATGACCAGCAATGTGTTTGTAGCTGGCCAATACGCGAGGACATCAAAGTCGCCAACATCGGCGAACCCTTCCGCGCGAAATCTCCTGAAAAAATCGACTCCTAGTTCGACATATGGCGTGAAGCGCTGGCAGATCTCCTTAGTTTTGTTCTCGAGTTCCTTCTCGATGCCCTCTTTAACTGTTCGGATGACTTTCACGACTGCTGGCCACTGAAAGTCCGCAGGCAGGTATCCATGTAGGACGGCGGACATCCAGACGTTTTTCGACCGACTCGCCTGCTCTGCCCCCCAACAAAGTCGATTCCCCAATGGTATTAGGGGACGAATTGCGGAACGATGAGTGCGCTTGTTGTGCTCCCAAAAAGGGACATCGTTTACTGGCAATTCGGTTCCTGGCAAATGCCGAACCTGTGAAGGGTCAAGGGTCAGGAAGCGAACAATCGTCGAAGCTTCTGTCTCCGATATATCGGGCAAGAGCTGCTGTAGCGCACTCTCGATTTCGTCCGCGGTTGCGGAATACGAGTTGTCTAGCTCGTCTGCAAAGCCGTGAGTGACCCACTGCGAGAGTATCTGAAGTGCATCGAGAAGATTCCTCAGGTCGAACCCGGCATCACCGTTGAATGCTGCTTGAATCTTTTCGCTGTCAAGTAGTTCGTCGGGGCCGCCCCCAACAGCGTCTTTCTGGATTAGATCAATGCCGAGAGTTGTCTTCGCCAATTCCCTCGCATAGACGTCCTCCCGTGCCGACCAATCATGCGAGTAGAAGACTTGTGGAACGAAGTTGTCGTCGATATCAACGCCACCCACATCAACGTCGTTATGAAGCACGTCGCTAGCCCCAGCAAGCACCATATACCAGTCAACGAGCGCTATCAACTCCCTGAGAATTTCGTCAGAAACTGGGGCTTCGTTACTCTGACCTGACGAACTGAGCACCTTCTCTAACAGGTACCGATAATGTCGAGCGATGGGTCCGAGTTCTTTGTGTGCCGAGGCGATGGCCTCAAGCCTGTCGTAGTCGACCTCATGTTTTAGACTCTGGCGCGCCCGCGTGATCTTAAATCTATCACGAGCCAAAAGCGCGTCATTCTCCTCGATGCAGGCGCGCACAAGTTCGTTCGCATCAATGGTCGCGAGACGCTCTTCTATGTGGGCGCGAAGAGCATTTCGGCCGGCGTCAATTTTTGTCTTGGCCTCCGCAAGTTCATACCGGCCGGGCACCACGCCTAATTCTTGAAGCTTAACGGCAAGGGTTCTCCTAGCCAGTTTGTAGTCTGACGGGCTTGGAACGACAGGGTCCTGATATTCAGAGACGTCTATCTCGCGCCTGACGACTTGCAAGTAATATCTGGGCGGACCACTAGACGATTTTTCGATTTCACTAATGATTTCGTCTGCGACTCCAAACCCAAGAATGGCGCCACATGCTGTAACCGTCCGCACGAGTGCTTCAATCTCGAATGATGCATCGCGTGCGTCGTTAAGCCTATGCTGAATGACCGTCGCCTTTACGATCAGCCGCAATACGGTAGCCCCGCCCGCAGTCGGCGGCAGTAATGCTGCGTCAACCGCAAATGCCCCCGGATCTGTCTCAATTGGCATCAAGTCGTCGTCAACCTGCCCTTCTGGATCAGGGACGCATTCAAAAATCAAGTGAGGCAATGCAAACAGAGGAGCAGGAGCGAGTATCAGACTATTCGACTGCAAACGGTCTGCGATAGCTTGTGCATACAAATCAACCATGCGGATCGAATTTTTCGAGCTTGATCCTGGAACAAGTCGAACAATCGCCTGCACCGTGCATGCACCGATCTCGCTGAATACACGATGGCTGAAGCTCGCCTCGAGCGCAATTCAATCACGCCGCTCTTGTTCCGACTTGGCACCCAGGAAGGACTCGAATCCGGGAACCGCAATGGAGCGTCAGCCCACAACTTGGTAAGCTCCCGGTAGCGCCAGCTGCTATTCCAATGTGGGTCAAGCGAGATAAGGGTTGGATTGACAGCGCCGTCCACCAGCACCTCACTCATGTCTCTAAACGACGCGAACATGTCAGCCTGTGCGCGCGAAATTGGGCTGAGCATGCCTCGACCATCGTCCGAAAACGCCCAAAATCGCTCTAACTCATTTAAGTCCTCAAGAGAGTCAAAAATCGTAATAAAGTCAGTGAGCGGCATGAACCTGGTAGGTGCGTCTGGAACTAAAGACGAGCTGAAACCAGTGCCCCCTTGTGCTAAGACGACAATGATTTTTACCTGACTTGGGTTTGGGGAATGGCCCTCAGCATTTCGTAGTTCGAAGGCCGGACCCTTTACCGGGACTAGGCCCCAACGCTCTCCCCTGTCGACAATTCGACGAAATTCCGTCGCAAAACTTGCAGTTTTGTCGAGGGTATCGAAGCCGGAAAAGGCGATCACGTAAATTCCGGCCGGTGCCGACATCACGGCACTAACCACCGACGGTAGGACGCCCCATTCTGTCCTTAAGCGAAGCGGACCACCGTGAACCCTCGCATATCGGTCTCCGATGAACTTTGCCAGACGCGCGTGCGCACCAGCGGAGGCTGAATTGCTGGCATCGCTGTTTGCGGCCCAATGATCAAGCACGATTGCCGGACCGCTTCGGATTGAGACTGGCACGAATTGGTCTCGGATCAAAATGCCAAGGAACGGCCAAGCACTACCGCTCATGCACGCATCGCCGAAGTCGTAATTGGATTTTGTCGCGGAAAATCCCCCAAGCTCAACCACCAATGCACGCGATGAAGAAGCCCTGCGATGCATGCTAGCTGCATTCGCGGAAGTCAAAGCCTGCGAACAGATCTTCCAAAAATCTTCAGATGGCACTTCGAGTCCACCTGGCGACAAATCCTCGTCAGAGGGCATCGACTGCGCCGGGACTAAAGTCAACAGCTGCCCCTGGATGGACAATGCAAAATCCATGTCTGCAAGGGCATTGGCATCATCCACAAACGTTATTCGGAACGCCTCAACAAAGTCGGGTGTTCGCTCAATCACGCTGCCATAGAACATCGGCGACAGTTCGTCGCCTACACGCACGCGGATTACCCCCCAGTCGGGCTCTGGGAGAAAATCCTCGAGCATCGGGAAGCTCGGCAGGAGTGCGTACAGCGATGTTACGAATGTCTTGAATTCAAGGTAAGTCGATAGTCGCCGATCGCCAAAAGCTGTAGGCGACAGTCCAGCAAATATGCCAAACGCATAGACATGCTTTACCGGACTTCCGATATTTGGCAAGTACAGATCGGAGACGTTTAACGCGACCGCTACATCCAATGGGTCGTACTGCAGCAGAAATTCCTGCAAGGCGGCAGACTGTTTTTCGAACTTTTCATCTCGCTCGGGCTCTGGGCTTGTCACTGTAACTCTCCAAAAAATCTGCAACGGTGTGTGAACCATGGGCGCATTGACACCCTGGTCGAGTGCGTCACGCTCGTGAGCCTAAGGGGTAGCTACTTCCGCCGGCACCAAAAAGTCATGCGTCCGACGCGGCCTCAATCGGCGTGGCCTCATCGCATCCAGGGTGTGCGCTTCGGCCATCAGCAGATCATAAAAATCTTCGGACCGAACCGCCCTGGTATCGGCCGCGCGAATTCGCACAAGTGGAAGTCCGGCAAGCTTGAACAAAAGGTTCTTGAGGTCGTCTCGTTCGGCGACCTCCTCGTTGTCGTGGTGCAGCGAGTCCAGTTCGATGCCAAGCACTGGGTCTTCGTCCTCGGTGCAAATCAACACATCGACCTGCGCCGACCAGGCGTAACTACGTGCACGTACGGGCACGGTCGACTCAAGCTTTTCGATGTCGATAAAATTGCGCAATGGCTGATTCGGGTAAGCTCGCGATGTAGGGAAGAACTGCCGCACCGCACGCAAGAACTCACACTCCTGCTGACTGGCACAGAGGTTCTTGCGGAAGTTGAACGCATCGACTGCGGACCAGGTTCCAATCGTGAACGCGCCGGCTATAGCTATGCGCTTTACCTCCGTTACTGGCACTTCAGCTTCCCGGGTGGAGCTCGACGGGCTCGCTCGGCGTGGTGCGGCGTTCGGTTTCAAATCGTCGAATGTCGCCAGGGCCTGCACAGGCAGCTGCGTATGTGGATCGACTAGCTTAAGCGCGTCATTGATCCGCAAATTGATGCCGACAGTGAGGTCGTTCTCCACTAGGAGCAAGCGGCTATCGCGGACGAGGCGCCAGAGCAGCACGATGCCGGGCGCGTCGAGGGCTTCGGCCGCGAACGCATCCCGTAACAACGGGGGAAATACTCGCTGTGTGAGCCCCGTCACGACTGGGTCTATCCCGTGCCGCGCCCGATAGTCCTGATAGCCCAACAGGAAGCCACCCAGGTTCCTTACTTCCAGGAGGCCCCTCAGCTTCTCGATGTCGGGCTTCATTGTGCACCTCCGGCGTCAACAAACCGGAAGTACAACGCGTTCCCAAAGGCCCACGGCCACGCTTTAATGCCTGGGACCTGGGGCACAAGTCCTTCCATTGCAATCAAATGTGGGACCGTGGCCGCGTACATCACTAGCCCTAGAGTATCCGCCGCTAGGCGAATGTCCTCCGCGTCGGTCGCCCAGACCAAGTGCGGAAGTTCGTCCTCCATCTGCATACCGCCACCAGTAAGCATCTTTTGGGTATGCAGGGAGCCGGCGAATTCCTCCACAGCTGAACGCAAGTCGTTTGCTCGAGTCACGTCCAGATCCTTGGGCGCCATATAGCGGACATGCTCGACGCGAGGCATCAGGGCACGCAGCAGGCCATCGTCGTCGCAACGCACCATCTCAGAGAGATTTGGCCTTGCAAAGACCTGGTTCGGTTTATCGACCAGCATGTTATCCAAAAACTGGAACACGAAGCCAACGGGGAGTTGGTCGGTCATTAGCAATGGCTCCGCGCCAAACTTCTCAATGTAGCTATCCCAGATAAGTCCAGCTTTACTCAACTCGCGCAGCATGAAATGCAAGTCGACCCGGCACGTTTCTGGCGGTGCGCCCAGGTAGTCGCCGCGTTTCGTTGGCTCATGATGTTTGAACGACTTGCCATGGATACGCTTGGCCAAGTTGTAGCGACGCAGCAGTCGCTCGCAGTCCTCGATGCCAATCTGGCGATTCACCCGACCAGGAACGTAGGCCTGCGGTTTCAGCGTCTCGACCGCCCACACGTATCGGATGCCATTCACGTGCCAAGCCCCGCCCCCTTCAGATGGAACGGTGATTTGCACTGAAGGCATTTTGTTGTTCGAGTCCTTGCGCAGTGACAGCTCAATTTGGTGCCAGCATGCCAGTTCGTCGCCTCGTGCTATTTCGTATCCGCTTTGCGGGTCGTCCTCGCTGTCCTCGCGCATGAGAACAAGTTCGGAGTCGACCACGTCCGAAACGGTCACAGCCATCGGGTGCCCAACCTTATCGTGGGAGGTCGCACACAGACGTAGTACGGCGAAGCCATCGAGAACTGCGTGGCCATTCTCTTCCAGATGACGACGCAGTTTCTCCAAGGCGGCTAGTGCTCCATGCAGCCATTGTGGGTCGTCGACCGCAGAAGTGACAACACCGAGCGGCCAGGCCTGATTGCGCTGTTGCGCGTCTTCCGGCGCCGGCGGCACGGGCGTCGTTAGGTTCAAAACGTTACCCGTGAAATTGAGTGACAAGACACCCAGCGGAAGTTGGCCTCGAGCGAGCAAACGATCAGCCCAGCTCCGAAGCTCCGTAGCAAGTTCGTCCCACGACCTGAACGGAGTCTCATGGACCTTATCACTGTCGATGGTGACAAACTTCAACCGATGGATGTCTTCGTCCGTGTTCTCGTGCCAGCTATCGAACCCAGCCAAGCGCGACGCTGCTTGGAGAGCATTCGTATGCTTGAGCGTCACATGATGGGTCTCAAGGGCCGCGCGCAGACGCTTTGCGAGCGGCTTAGGGGCCTCACCTAGCTGAAGTCCCAGCCGGGCTATAACGTCTCGAGCGGATTCTAGGGTAAAGCGCGGCGCTTTCGCCTGGACGAACATCCAGAGGGCGACGGCTTGTGCTTCAGGGGTAATGGGGGCGTGATTTGGCCGATTGGCCGAACTTGTGGCTTTCATAGGGTGAGCTCCAATTAGGAAAGCAAGTCATGAACGGCACGCGTTATTCGGCTTTCCAAGAGTTCAACCAAAGCCGGAAAAGACAAAGGTGATTACAAAGCTGGTTTTGCCAGGCCGGACATGATGTCCAGTGCGTGCACTGACGGGAGCAACTCACCCACGGTTCGGCTGAACCGTTGGCACAATAGTAGCACAGAAAAATCGGGGGTCCTGAAATTCGGATAGCAGCGATAGGCGGAATGTGTAACTCCTTTAGGTGATGGAGTTACGTGATGCAATCGCGTTTTAGCCTTTTTCTCCCCAAAAGAAGAGAAAATTTCTCCCCAAAAGAATCCGGAAATCTCGAGAAAGCCCGTGTTTACTGGTGCGGCTGGCGGGGATCGAACCCACGACCCTTGGCTTCGGAGGCCAATACTCTCTGGCACGTCGCCTGCAGTTTGTGATGCGTCGTCGGCCGAGCTGCAGCCGAGCGGAGAGGCGGTATGCACGCGGCGGCTCAGCTGGGCCGGCATGGAGCAGCGTGAGGTTTCATATAAACGACGATGCACATCCTTGATTCAGTCGAGGATTAATCGAATGCCCAATCGATATCCTGTCGATGAATAGTCGACTTGAAGAGACGGGCAGGATAGGTGAAGTAGGCCCACCCGCGCAGCGTGTGTTCCTACTTCACCTCCCCTTATTCGCACTTCGTGCTCAACGGGAATCCTGCTCTGCGAGCCCAGCCGGCGGCCGCCGGCAACTGCCGGGATGGACGATTAGCCGAAATTGCACATGCCGGAACACGCCGCCGGTCGAGATGTGCTGTCCGGGTGCGAGCGATTTTAGCGGCGAAAGCGGGAGCGTATGACATGATCGCGAAGCACATCGCAATAAACGCTGCGGGGAAAAGCAGCTTCCCCAGGCTGGTTCGCTACCTCACGGATACACAAGGTAAGGAAGTGCGAACCGGCGCAGTCCGGATCACCAACTGCATCAGCGATTCGGCCGAAGTCGTCGCGCTGGAGATCCTCAACACTCAGCTGATGAACACGAGGGCAACGGCCGACAAGACGTATCACCTGATCATCAGTTTTCGCAGTGACGAACACCCGAACGCGCGGACGTTGGTAGCAATCGAGGACCGCCTGTGCGATGGGCTTGGGTTCATCGGGCACCAGCGGCTCAGCGTGGTACACGACGACACCGACAACCTGCATCTGCATATTGCCATCAACAAGATCCACCCCACCCGCTACACGATCCACGAGCCATTCCACGCCTACCGAACCCTGGCCAAGCTGTGCGACAAGCTCGAGGACGAGTACAGCCTGCAGAAGGACAACCACGTCCCACGACAAGTGGGAGCGGAGAACCGCGCTTCGGACATGGAACACCATGCGGGTATCGAAACCCTGCTTGGGTGGGTCAAGCGCGAGTGCAAGGAACGGATGCTGGGCGCGCAGTCGTGGGAACAGCTGCATGCGGTGCTGGCGGAAAACGGACTGCGCATGCACCCGCGCGCAAATGGGTTAGTGATCACCGCCAGTGACGGCACCACGGTCAAGGCGAGCTCGGTGGGACGCGAATTTTCCAAACCTAAGCTGGAGCTGCGCTTCCGGTCCTTCCTGGCCGCGCCCGAGCAGCAGGTTCCACGCAAGCCGGCGCGCCGATACCAGAAGCAGCCGCTCGCATCAGGTGTCGACACCATGAAGCTGTATGCAAGGTATCAAGCGACGCAGGCGGAAGCGCTTGACGGCCGCGCACGCGAACGGGAGCAGGCACACGCGCGTAAGGAGCGGCGTATCGAGGCGGCCCAGCGCAGCGTGCAGCTGAAACGCGCGGCCCTCAAGCTTGCCTCGATGCCGCGACCGGCGAAGAAACTGATGTACAGCGGCCTCACCCATGCGCTGGGCGAAGAGATCGCGGCGATCAAGGGCCTGTATCGGGGCGAACGCCAGGCCATCGATCGCCAGCACCGGCGATCTCAGTGGACGGACTGGCTGCGGCGCGAGGCGGCGATGGGCGACCTCCAGGCCCTGGCTGCACTGCGCGGACACAGTCGCCGAGGCGGCCTGACGGGCAATACCGTCACTGCAGACGCCCCGCCACAAAGTTCGGCCCGGCCTATTGGGCACGACAGCATCACCAGGAAGGGCACGATCATCTACCGCGCCGGCAACGGCGCGATCCGGGATGATGGCATCAGGCTCAAGGTTTCACTTGGCGCGGACCAGACCGCGCTGCAATGCGCGTTGCGGATGGCGGTCGCGCGGTATGGCCAGCAGATCGCAGTCAACGGGTCGGACGCTTTCAGGGAACAGGTTCTCATGGCGGCAGTTGCCGGGAACCTGCACGTCACTTTCGCCGATGCCACCCTGGAGGAGCGCCGCCTGCAGCTGGCTCGTGCATCGAAGGCAGAGGCCGAAACGAACGCGGTCCGCGTCCGAAAACGCACAGCCGGCGAAGGCCCTGGGGAACCGGGCAGTGCGGTTACTGCCGGACCAGCGAACGGCGCGGCCGCGTGGCGCCCGGGGCGCCTGTCTCTGGGCGCGCGGGTAGACGTGAGCGCCCAAGGTGTCATCAAGTCAAAAGGACGCAGCAGATAAAGGCCGCTCAACGCGGATGTCGGCCACAGGTGCGCGGCGCATTCGGGCACTCAGCAGCCGGTGTACCCATTGGTGTACCCATTGGACTCAGCGACCAGAAATGAAAAAGGGTTAGCTTTCGCTAACCCTTTGAATTCATTGGTCGGGGCGAGAGGATTCGAACCTCCGACCCCGTGCACCCCATGCACGTACGCTACCAGGCTGCGCTACGCCCCGACTAGTCAATAATTATATCAGAGCCAGCGAAAAAATCTT
>Ga0265798_10002675_pt1 | contig 25952 bp, 22 predicted proteins | sample P3T30metagenome_FD_192430 | JGI IMG/M metagenome (GOLD analysis project Ga0265798, IMG submission 192430) | Plant litter microbial communities from East Loma Ridge, Irvine, California - P3 T30 | ecosystem: Environmental > Terrestrial > Plant litter > Unclassified | place: USA: California...
GTGTTGCCCTCGCGGCTCGCGAGGTTGCGGGCGAGGTTCGAGCCCATGACTGCCAGGCCGACCACGCCGATGTTCGCGGTGCCGGTGGTGCTTCCGTGTTCGGCCACGGTGCCTCCTTCGGTTCGGGGTGCACGGCCGACGATAGGCCGAGGGCGCAGGAGTCGCGCCCAGCCGCCCGAGGACCGGGGACGACCGCCTCGCCCCCTTAGGGTGGAGGACCAGATCGAGAGGACCACCGTGAGTCGTTCCGCCTTCCCGCCCGTCGTCGTCATGGGGGTGTCCGGGTCGGGCAAGTCCACCGTGGGCGAGCTCCTCGCCACGTCGCTGGGGGTCCCGTTCGTCGACGCCGACGACCTCCACCCCGCCGCGAACCGGGACAAGATGGCCGCCGGCCACGCCCTCGACGACGACGACCGCGCGCCCTGGCTCGAGATCGTCGCGCGCCGCATCGCCGACGCGGGCGACGAGGGCGTCGTCGTCGCCTGCTCGGCGCTCAAGCGCTCGTACCGGGACGTCCTGCGCACGGGTGACGTGCGACTCCGGTTCGCGCACCTCACGGGAGTGCGCGACCTCGTCGCGCGCCGCCAGAAGGACCGCGTCGGGCACTTCATGCCCCCTGGCCTCATGGAGTCGCAGTTCGCGACGCTCGAGCCCCTGGGCGAGGGCGAGGGCTTCGAGGTCGACGTCGCCCCGGGGCCCGACGAGATCGTCGGCGAGATCGTCCAGCAGCTCGGTCACGCCTGAGCCCGGGACGGTGGGTGCGCGACGCGCCCGGGTTCCGGTAGTGTGGGCCGCTGAACTTCGGCGAGGGGCGCGCACGCGCCCGTGATCGACGCGGTAGGCAGACGTGCAGTCTCCCGGGCGTCCAGCAGTCGACACCACCCACCACAGAGGAGAGCCACGATGGCCGACGACAACAACCTGTCCGTGAAGGTCCGCACCAGCTTCGGCAAGGGCGCCGCGCGCAAGATCCGCGCCGCGAACGACATCCCCGCCGTGCTCTACGGCCACGGCGGCGACCCCCAGCACCTCACCCTCCCCGGCCACGAGACGATGCTCATCGTCCGTCGCGCCAACGCCGTCATCACGCTCGACGTCGAGGGCACCACCGAGCTGGCCCTCGTCAAGGACGTCCAGCGCGACCCGGTCCGCCAGGTCATCGAGCACATCGACCTCATCTCCGTCCGCCGCGGCGAGAAGGTCTCGGTCGAGGTGCCCGTGCACGTCGAGGGCGAGTCGGCCCCCGGCACGATCCACGTCGTCGAGACCACGACCCTCGAGCTCGAGGTCGAGGCCACGCACATCCCGCAGAGCGTCGTCGTCAGCATCGAGGGCCTCGAGGAGGGCAGCCAGATCACGGCCGCCGACGTCACGCTGCCCCAGGGCGCCGCCCTCGTCAGCGACCCCGAGACGCTCGTGCTCGCCGTCCAGGTGCCCCAGCTCGACCTCACGACCGACGCGGTCGACGACGAGGACGGCGAGGCCGCCGAGGCCGAGGGCGACGTGCCCTCGATCGAGGACGAAGAGCGCTCGGAGTAGTCCGGCCCCCGCCGGACGCTTCTCGGAGGATCCCTCGTGGACGATCAGTGGCTCGTGGTCGGGCTCGGCAACCCCGGGCCCGGCTACGCCGGCAACAGGCACAACGTCGGACAGATGGTGCTCGCCGAACTGGCGCACCGCCTGTCGGCGAGCTTCAAGAACCACCGCACGGCGGCGAGCGTCGCCGAGGGCCGCAGCGCCCCCGGCGGCCCCCGCCTCGTGCTGGCCGCGCCCGACACGTTCATGAACGTGTCGGGCGGGCCGGTGTCGCAGCTCCTGCGCTTCTACGGGCTCCCCGTGTCCCGCCTCGTGGTCGTCCACGACGAGCTCGACATCCCCTTCGACACCCTGCGCATCAAGCAGGGCGGCGGGCACGGCGGCCACAACGGCCTGCGCGACATCATCGCGGCGACGGGATCGCCCGACTTCACCCGGGTGCGCGTCGGCATCGGACGACCCCCGGGTCGTCAGCCGGCGGCCGACTTCGTGCTGCGCGACTTCACGTCGACCGAGCGCACGAACCTCCCCGTGCTCCTCGCCGAGGCGGCGGACGCCGTCGAGATGATCGCCTCCGACGGGGTCACCGCCGCGCAGCTGCGCTTCCACACCGCGAGCTGACGCGTCGTCGACCAGGCCGCCCGGACGGGGCCGTCGCTCCGCCGTGAGCGATCAGCCGTGCCCGTGTCGGGGGGCGCAACTACACTCGTCGGCGTGATCCTCTCGGGCATGATCCCTGCGCTCTCGCGCGCCTCCACGTTCTCGGCCGCCCTCGACCGCGCGCGCGTCGACACCGATTTCTCGGCCGTCGACGGCCTCCGCGTGCCGCTGCTGGCGGGACTCCTCGCGCGTCGCGAGGGCCCCCAGGCGATGCTCGTCGTCACGGCGACGGGCCGCGAGTCCGAGGCCGTCCGAGGGTCGCTCGCGAGCTACCTGCCCGAGGCCGAGATCCTCGAGTTCCCGGCGTGGGAGACCCTGCCGCACGAGCGCCTCAGCCCGAGCGCCGAGACCGTGGGCAAGCGCATCCGGGCGCTCCGTCGCCTCGCCGCCTGGCAGGCCGACGTCGAGGCCGACCCGTCGGCAGCCCGCGACCTCGTGGTCGTCGCCGGCGTGCGGGCAGCCCTCCAGCCCGTGGCCGACAACCTCGCCGACCTCGAGCCCGTCGTGCTCCGCGTCGGCGGCAGGGGGCACGAGCTCTCGACGCTCGCGACGCGCCTCGTCGACCTCGCCTACGCGCGCGTCGACATGGTCACCCGGCGCGGCGAGTTCGCGGTGCGCGGCGGCATCCTCGACGTGTTCCCGCCCACGGCCGAGCACCCGGTCCGCGTCGACTTCTTCGGCGACGAGGTCGACCAGGTGCGCGGATTCTCGGTCGCCGACCAGCGCAGCATCGCCGGCGAGGTCACCGAGGTGGAGCTCCCCCCGAGCCGGGAGATGCTCCTCACCGAGCCCGTCCGTCAGCGGGCACGCGAGATGCAGCACGAGTTCCCGAGCCTGGCGCAGATGCTCGCGAAGATCTCGGAGGGCATCCCCGTCGAGGGCATGGAGTCCCTGGCGCCCGCGCTCGTGCACGCCCTCGTGCCGGTGACGCACTACCTGCCCGAGGGGGCCTCGATCGCGGTGCTCTCGCCCGAGCGGGTCACCTCCCGTGCCCAGAGCCTCGCCGAGACGAACCGCGAGTTCCTCTCCGCGGCCTGGAACGCCGCGACCGCGGGGGCCGAGGCGCCCATCGACCTCGACTCGGGCGACTTCCTCACCCTCCGCGCGCTGCGCGAGGGCTCCGCGGGGCGCACCTGGTTCACGGTGAGCGGCTTCGACTCCGGCGAGGTGCTCAGCGACGAGGAGGCCGTCGAGTCGGCGGGCGACTACGTCCGCGTGCAGGCGGCGCCCGTCCCCAGCTTCAGCGGACACGCCGAGGGCGCGATCCAGCACGTCGCCGACCGGGTGCGCGACGGGTGGACCGTCGTGGTCACCGCTCGCGGCACGGGCCTCGTCGAGCGTGCCGCCGACGTCCTCCGCGAGCACGAGGTCGCGGCCCGGGTCGAGGAGGCGCTCACCGAGGCCCCCGAGCCCGGCGTGGTCCACCTGGTCACCGGCGGCGTCGAGGCCGGGTTCGAGCTGCCCGAGACGAAGGTCGCGGTCCTCGGCGAGACCGACTTCTACGGGCGCAGCGCCACCTACGACTCCCGCGAGGTGAAGAAGCTCGGCACGCGGCGCAAGGCGGTCGTCGACCCGTTGCAGCTCAAGCCCGGCGACGTCGTCGTGCACTCGACCCACGGCATCGGCAAGTTCCTCGAGCTCACGAGCCGCGAGGTCAGCACGGGCGGCCGCAACGCCGTCAAGCACAGCCGCGAGTACCTCGTCCTCGAGTACGCGCCCTCGAAGCGCGGCTACCCGGGCGACAAGCTGTACGTCCCCACCGACCAGCTCGACCTGCTGAGCCGCTACGTCGGCGGCGAGGCCCCGACCCTGAGCAAGATGGGCGGCAGCGACTGGGCCGCGGCCAAGGGCAAGGCGCGCCGTGCGGTGCGCGACATCGCCGTCGAGCTCGTCAAGCTCTACTCGGCGCGCATGGCGTCCCGGGGCCACGCCTTCGCGCCCGACACCCCCTGGCAGCGGGAGCTCGAAGAGGCCTTCCCCTTCGCCGAGACCCCCGACCAGCTCACGACGATCGACGAGATCAAGGCCGACATGGAGCGGCCCATCCCCATGGACCGGCTGCTCGCCGGCGACGTCGGCTACGGCAAGACCGAGGTCGCCGTGCGCGCCGCCTTCAAGGCGATCCAGGACGGCAAGCAGGTCGTCATGCTCGTGCCCACGACGCTGCTCGTGCGCCAGCACTTCTCGACGTTCTCGGAGCGCTTCGCGGGGTTCCCCGTGCACCTCCGCAGCCTGAGCCGCTTCCAGTCGGCCAAGGAGTCGCGCGAGACGATCAAGGGGCTGGCCGACGGCACCGTCGACATGGTCATCGGCACGCACCGCCTGCTCAGCGAGGCCATCAGCTACAAGGACGTCGGGCTCGTCATCATCGACGAGGAGCAGCGGTTCGGCGTCGAGCACAAGGACTCCCTCAAGAAGCTCAAGGCCAACGTCGACATCCTCGCCATGAGCGCCACGCCGATCCCTCGCTCGCTCGAGATGGCCGTCACCGGCATCCGCGAGATGAGCACCCTGGCGACGCCGCCGGAGGACCGCCACCCGATCCTCACCTTCGTCGGGCCCGAGAGCGACCGGCAGACCGCCGCGGCGATCCGCCGGGAGCTGCTCCGCGAGGGGCAGGTCTTCTACGTGCACAACCGCGTGTCGAGCATCAACCGGGTCGCGGCGCACCTCGCCGAGCTCGTGCCGGAGGCCCGGGTCGCGGTCGCGCACGGGCAGATGGCCGAGTCCACGCTCGAGCAGGTCATGGTCGACTTCTGGGAGCGCAAGTTCGACGTGCTCGTGTCGACGACCATCATCGAGACCGGGCTCGACATCGCCAACGCGAACACGCTCATCATCGACAGGGCCGACAAGTACGGCCTGAGCCAGCTGCACCAGCTGCGCGGCCGCGTCGGCCGTGGTCGCGAGCGTGGCTACGCGTACTTCCTCTACGACGCCGACAAGCCGCTCAGCGAGACGGCACAGGACCGCCTCGAGACGATCGCGGCGAACAACGAGCTCGGCGCGGGCATGCAGGTGGCCCTCAAGGACCTCGAGATCCGCGGTGCGGGCAACCTCCTCGGCGGCGAGCAGTCCGGCCACATCGCCGGCGTGGGCTTCGACCTCTACCTCCGCATGATCGGCGAGGCCGTGGGCGCGTTCCGCGGCGACGTGGCGGAGGGGCAGACCGAGCTCCGGCTCGAGCTGCCCGTCGACGCGCACATCCCCGAGGAGTACGTCGAGTCGGAGCGCCTGCGCCTCGAGGCGTACCAGAAGCTCTCCACGGCCAGCGCCCCGACGTCGAGCGACGACCAGATCGGCCTCGTCCTCGACGAGCTCACCGACCGCTACGGCGAGCCGCCCCGCCCGGTCCTGGCGCTCGTCGAGGTGTCCCGCCTCCGTCGTGCCGCCCAGAAGGTCGGCCTCAGCGAGGTCGTCGTGATGGGCACCAACCTCCGCGTCGCCGGCGTCGAGCTGCCCGACAGCGTGCAGGTGCGCCTGCAGCGCGTCTACCCGGGTGCCCGCTGGTTCGCGCAGACGAAGTCGGTGAGCGTGCCGCTGCCGCGCCGTCACGGCGAGCCGCCGACCGACGACGAGCTCATCGCCTGGGTCGAGCTGCTGCTCGGCAACCTGTACGGGGCCGAGACGGTCCGCCCCGAGCAGGTCGACAGCAGCGCACCGAGCGCGGGCTGAGCGCGACCGTGGGCACCGCGCACACCGACGGCGCCGACGAGGCGGGCAGGGCCCTCGCCCGCCTCGTCGAGGTCGTCGACCGCCTCCTGGCCGACGAGGGGGGCTGCGCCTGGAACCGGGCGCAGGATCACCGGAGCCTCGTGGCCTACCTGGTCGAGGAGTCCTCCGAGCTCGTCGAGGCCGTCGAGCAGGGCACGGCCGACGACCTCCACGAGGAGCTGGGCGACGTCCTGTACCAGGTGGTGCTGCACGCGGCCGTGGCCGCACGCGGCGGGACGGGCGACGGCGACACGTCCGGGCCCGGCGCCTCCCGGCTGCTGGCCGACGTGGTCGACGGGGTCCGTGAGAAGACCGTGCGGCGTCACCCGCACGTCTTCGGCGATGCCGAGGCCGCCGACCTCGACGCGATCGTCGACGTGTGGTCGGCGGCGAAGGCGCTCGAGAAGAGCTCCCGCGAGAGCGCCTACGACGGCGTCGCCCGCACCATGCCGGCCCTGGCGAGGGCGCAGAAGCTCGACTCCCGGCGACGCGGCGCAGGAGTCGCAGCGCAGCCCGGCCCCGCGGCCACCGACCCCGCGCCCCCCGGCCCCAGGGCCCCCGGCCCCGGCGCGGCGGGCCGCCTGGCGGACGCGACGGACGAGGCGGAGTGGGGGCGACTCCTGCTGGCGGAGGTCGACGCGGTCGAGGGCAGGGGCTTCGACGTGGAGCGCGCCCTGCGCACCGCGGTGCGGGAGCGGGAGGAGCGGCTCCGGGCGGAGGAGCGCGCGTCCCGCCCGGGGAGCGAACGGGACTGAGGACCCGACCCGTCCCGTCGGAGGTGTGCGTCAGGGCACGAACGCGGGGGAGCGCCGGGGCCGAGGGCGCGGAGCGTGGGGGAGCGGGGCGGCCTGCCCACCCGAACGAGAGGCCGCCCCGACGTGTGCCCGGGGTCGTCGTGGGGGCGTCGACCGCGCCGGGCGCCTTCACGCCACCTCGAGGTGAGCCGGGATCAGTCGGTGCACCGCGTGGTGCTCCGAGTGTGACATGTCGGAATGCCTCACGTCAAGTACGACGTGCGCAGGTGGTGGGAGAGCAGGTCGGCCCCGGCAGAGCGCCGGGGCCGACCCGTCGGCCCTGCCCGCAGGGAAGGGAGGGCCTCTCAGGGAGGGCGACGCGCAACCCGATCCGCGGCGCCCTTGTGAGAGACGATACGCGACATGTCACATGGCCCGCAAGTCGACCTCGGCCCCTGCTCGATGGGAGGATGGTCGGCATGCCGTCACCCGTGAACCCGCCGCGCGGGATGCGCGACTTCCTGCCCGCCGAGAAGCGCCGTCGTGAGCGCGTGCTGGGCGTCGTGCGCGACGTCTACCGCTCGTACGGCTTCGACGAGATCGAGACGCCGGTCGTCGAGGACTCCGCCCGGCTGCACTCCGGCCTCGGCGGCGACAACGAGAAGCAGGTGTTCGCCGTGCTGCGCCGGGGGCTCGACGTCGACGACCTGCGCGCGGCCGCGTCGGCCCTCGACCTGGCCGACCTCGGCCTGCGGTTCGACCTCACGGTGCCCCTTGCCCGGTTCTACGCCTCGCACCGGGCCGAACTGCCGGCCACCTTCCGCTCGGTGCAGATCGCGCCGGTCTGGCGGGCCGAGCGTCCGCAGAAGGGCCGCTACCGCCAGTTCGTGCAGTGCGACATCGACGTGCTCGGCGAGGCGGGGCCACTCGCCGAGGTCGAGCTGCTCGGCGCGACCTCTGCCGTGCTCGACGCCCTCGGGCTCACCGGCACCTCGATCAGGGTCAACGACCGTCGGGTCCTCGCCGGCCTCCTCGCCTCCTGGGGCGTGCCCGCCGAGAGCACCGACCGGGCGCTCGTCGTCGTCGACAAGCTCGACAAGATCGGGGTCGACGGCGTGGCCGCCGAGCTCGTCGAGCTCGGGGTGCCGGTCGACACGTCGGCGACGTCGCTGCGCCAGCTCGAGACGGCGACGTGGGAGCTCGGCGAGGGCGCCGAGCCGGCCCCCTGGCTCGACGCCGAGGCGTTCGCCCACCTGGTGGCCCTGCGCGACGCCCTGCCGGGCGTCGACCTGCGCTTCGACCCGACCCTCGTGCGCGGCATGGGCTACTACACGGGCACGATCTTCGAGGTCGCCCACCCCGACTTCGGCTACTCGCTCGGCGGCGGCGGGCGCTACGACGGCATGATCGGGCGCTTCCTCGGGCAGGACGTCCCCGCCGCCGGCTTCTCGCTGGGCTTCGAGCGCATCGTCGACCTCGTCGACCTGCCCGACGTCGACGAGGGCGACGGCGTCGTGCTGCTGCACGACCGCTCGGCCGACGTGGGCGCCCTCGCCCGGCTGCGCGCGGAGGCGATCGGCCGGTGGGGCCGCGTGCGCCTCGACAAGCGCGCGAAGAACACCGGAGCCCAGCTCGACGGGCTCGCGCGCCTCGGCTACGGGCGCTTCGCGGTCGTCCGCTCGGGCGAGGAGCAGCTCGACGACCTCGAGCTCAGGCCGCTGGCACGCGGCTGACGCGCGCTCGGCCGGGGGGCGTCGTGCCCGGCCGGCACGCGCCTCCGGCCGGCCGGGGCCCGCGGCTAGGATCGACGGTGGCGCCACGTCCCGGCGCCCCCCAGGCACACGACCCCAAGGAGTCCCCCGTGGCAACGATCGACGCCGTAGGCGCCCGCGAGATCCTCGATTCCCGTGGCAACCCGACCATCGAGGTCGAGGTCCTGCTCGACGACGGGACGGTGTCGCGCGCGGCCGTGCCCTCCGGTGCCTCCACGGGTGCCTTCGAGGCCTACGAGCTGCGCGACGGCGACGAGTCCCGCTACGGCGGCAAGGGCGTCCTCAAGGCCGTCGACGCCGTGCTCGACGAGATCGGGCCCGAGCTCGAGGGCGTCGACGCGACCGACCAGCGCCTCGTCGACCGCGCCATGATCGAGCTCGACGGCACCGACAACAAGCAGCGCCTCGGCGCCAACGCGATCCTCGGCGTCTCGCTCGCCGTGGCCCGCGCCGCCGCCGACTCGGCCGACCTGCCGCTGTTCCGCTACGTGGGCGGCCCCAACGCGCACACGCTGCCCGTGCCGATGATGAACGTCATCAACGGTGGCTCGCACGCCGACAGCAACGTCGACATCCAGGAGTTCATGATCCTGCCGATCGGCGCCGGGTCGTTCTCGGAGGCCCTCCGCTGGGGCACCGAGACCTACCACGTGCTCAAGTCGGAGCTCAAGTCGCAGGGCCTCTCGACCGGCCTCGGCGACGAGGGCGGCTTCGCGCCGAACCTGTCGTCGAGCCGCGCCGCGCTCGACCTGCTCGTCGCCGCGATCACCAAGGCCGGCTTCACCCCCGGCACCGACATCGCGCTGGGCCTCGACGTCGCCTCGAGCGAGTTCTTCCGCGACGGCTCGTACTCGTTCGAGGGCGGCACGAAGAGCGCCGCCGAGATGTCGAGCTTCTACGCCGACCTCGTCGCCTCGTACCCGCTCGTCACCATCGAGGACCCGCTCGACGAGGACGACTGGGAGGGCTGGTCGCACCTCACGGGCGAGATCGGCACGAAGACGCAGATCGTCGGCGACGACCTCTTCGTCACGAACCCGACCCGCCTCGCGCGCGGCATCGAGGCCGGCGCCGCGAACGCGCTGCTCGTCAAGGTCAACCAGATCGGCACGCTCACCGAGACCCTCGACGCCGTGTCGCTCGCGCACCGCAGCGGCTACAAGGCCGTGCTCTCGCACCGCTCGGGCGAGACCGAGGACACCACCATCGCCGACCTCGCCGTCGCCACCGACTGCGGCCAGATCAAGACCGGTGCCCCCGCCCGCAGCGAGCGCGTCGCGAAGTACAACCAGCTCCTCCGCATCGAGGAGGAGCTCGGCGACGCCGCGGTGTACGCCGGCCGCAGCGCCTTCCCGCGCTTCACGGCCTGACGAGCCGCACCGCGCCTCCGGCGCTCCGGCAGGCCCGCTCCTCGACCCGAGGGGCGGGCCTGCCGGGTTCCCGGCGCGGGTCGTCTACCCTCGGAGCATGCCCCGTGAGCCCAGGACGAGACGCGTCCCCGTGTCCCTGCCCGCCACCGAGGGGTCGACCGGGGGCTGGTTGCGCACCGTGCGCTTCTCAGGCTTCAGCGCTCTCATGCTCGTGATCCTGGTGCTCTTCGTGGTCGTGCTCGCGCCCTCCCTCCGCACGCTCGTGCAGCAGCAGCAGCAGATCTCGTCCCTCCGCGACGAGGTCGAGCGGCAGGAGGACGACGTCCAGGACCTGCAGGACGACGTGGCCCGCTGGAGCGACCCGGCGTACATCGAGGCCCAGGCCCGCGACCGCCTGCTCTACGTCTACCCGGGGGAGTACAGCTACCTCGTGATGGGCGACGACGACGCGGCCACGACGAGCGACGGCGTCCCCGTGAGCGACGAGCTGCAGACGCCCGAGGTCGACTGGGTGAGCGCCATGACCTCGTCGATCCTCGACGCCGGCCTCAGCGACCAGGTCGCGACCGAGCTGGTCGCTCCCGACATCGGGGGACAGGCCCCCGGATCCTCCACGACGAACGGCGACCAGCAGTGACCACCCCTCCCTTCGGCCCCGTGAGCGACGACGACGTGCGGATCGTGAGCGCGCAGCTCGGCCGCCCGGCCCGCGACGTCGTGGGCATCGCCGCGCGCTGCGCCTGCGGCTCGCCCACCGTCGTGGCCACCAAGCCGCGGCTGGCCGACGGCACGCCCTTCCCGACGCTCTACTACCTGTGCCACCCCGCCGCGACCGCCGCCGTCTCGACGCTCGAGGCGACCGGCGTGATGACCGAGTGCAACCAGGCGCTCGCCGACGACCCCGAGCTCCGGAGTCGCTACACGGCCGCCCACGAGGCCTACCTCGCCGACCGCGAGGGCCTCGAGCACGTCCCCGAGATCGCCCACGTGACGGCCGGCGGCATGCCCGGGCGGGTCAAGTGCCTGCACGCGCTCGTCGGGCACGCCCTCGCGGCCGGTCCCGGCGTCAACCCGATCGGCGACCTGGCGCTCGAGCGCGCCTCCTGGAGCCCCGACGTCTGCCGCTGCCCGGACTGGCTCGCCGACCCCGACGCGATCGCCGACGCGGGGACGGCGTCCGCACCTTCCGGCACCGACGGCCGAGGGGCCTGACCCGTGCGGCTCGGGGGAGCCCGGCGGGCGGTCGTCGCGGCAGCCCTCTCGGTCGCGGTCCTCGGGGCGCTGCTGCCGGCCTCCGTCGCGTCCGCGGACCAGATCCGGGACGCGCAGTACTGGCTGGACGACTACGGCGTGCGCGACGCCTGGCAGGTGACGCGCGGCGCCGGCGTGACCGTGGCCGTCATCGACACGGGCGTCGACGCCTCGGTCGAGGAGCTGCGCGGCGCGGTCGTCGGCGGCACCGACTTCTCGGGCGAGGGCTCGGCCGACGGCCGCACGCCGGTCGGCGACGACGCGAACCACGGCACCCTCGTGGGCTCCCTGCTGGCCGGTCGCGGGACGGGCACGGGGGAGGGCGTCCTCGGCGTCGCCCCCGAGGCCGACCTGCTCAGCGTCTCGGTGGGCTTCGGCGCCGCCGCGGCCGACAGCGACCAGCAGATCGCCGACGCGGTGCGCTGGGCGGTCGACCACGGCGCCGACGTCATCAACATGTCGCTCACCCGCAACACCCTCGACTGGCCCACCAGCTGGGACGACGCGTTCCTCTACGCGATGGAGGCCGACGTCGTGGTCGTCGCCGCGGCGGGCAACCGCGGCAGCGGCACCACCGAGGTCGGTGCGCCGGCGACGATGCCGGGCGTGCTCACGGTGGCCGGCGTCGACCGGCAGGGCACGGCGAGCTTCGACGCGTCGAGCCAGGGCATCACCATCGGCGTCGCGGCGCCGGCGGAGGACCTCGTCGGCGTCGGCCCGGGCGACGTGCACTACCTCTGGCAGGGCTCGAGCGGCGCGACGCCCCTCGTCGCCGGCGTCGTCGCCCTCGTCCGCTCGGCCCACCCCGACCTCGACGCCGACGACGTCATCGAGCGCGTGGTCGCCACGGCGGAGCCGAAGGGCACGCGCGACCCCGACCCCCTCTACGGCCACGGCCTCGTCGACGCGGAGGCCGCGGTCACCGCCGACGTCGCCACGGTCGACGCGAACCCCATGGGCGACCTGGCGGAGTGGGTCCGCCTGCACCGGCGCGCGGACGTCCCCGAGCAGGCGACGGTCCCGCCCGTGGAGCCGGTGCCCGCGCCGTCGGCCGCGCCGGGCGACGACGGGGTCCTGGCGGGGCTCCGGCCGTCCGTCGAGACCGTGCGGGGCACGGTCGTCCCCCTCGCCGTGCTCGTCGGCTTCGGGCTGGCCCTCGCGGCCGTGGTCGGGGCGGGCGCCCGGCAGTTCCTGGGAATCCGCCGACGGCGGTAGACTCGGCGAGTCCGTCCCAACACCAGGAGTGCTCTGACCGTGCCCAACATCCTCATCGTCGGCGGCGGCTACGCCGGTTTCTACACCGCCTGGAAGCTCGAGAAGTGGCTGCGCAGGGGTGAGGCCGAGGTCACCGTCGTCGACCCGCTGCCCTACATGACGTACCAGCCCTTCCTCCCCGAGGTGGCGGCCGGCTCCATCGAGCCGCGCCACGCGGTCGTGTCGCTCCGTCGCCACCTCAAGAAGACGCGCGTCGTCACGGCGAAGGTGACGAAGGTCGACCACGCCACGAAGACCGCCACGATCACGCCCGAGGTGGGCGAGCCGTGGGAGGAGGCCTACGACCAGATCGTCATGACGGCCGGCGCCGTCTCGCGCACGTTCCCGATCCCGGGCGTCGCCGACGAGGCCATCGGCCTCAAGACCGTCGAAGAGGCCGCGGCGATCCGCGACAAGCTCCTGACGAACTTCGCCAAGGCCGCCAACCTGCCGGCCGGCCCCGAGCGCGACCGCCTGCTCACGGTCGTCGTGGTCGGCGGCGGCTTCGCCGGCATCGAGGTCTTCGCCGAGCTGCGCAGCTTCGCCAGCGACCTCCTGCAGCAGTACCCGATGCTCACCATCGACGACACGCACTTCCACCTCGTCGAGGCGATGGGCCGGATCATGCCCGAGGTCTCGCTCGAGACGAGCCACTGGGTGCTCAAGGACCTCGCCGAGCGCGCCGCGACGGTGCACCTCGACACGCAGCTCAAGTCGGCGGTCGGCGGCGTCGTCGAGCTCTCCACCGGCGAGTCGTTCGGGTCCGACCTCATCGTGTGGACCGCGGGCGTCATGGCGAACCCGGTCGTGCGCAGCACCGACCTCCCGCTCGAGGAGCGCGGCCGCATCACGGTCCGCCCCGACCTGCGCGTCGTCGACGGCGAGTCCGTCGTGCCCGACGCCTGGGCGTGCGGCGACGTCGCGGCGACCCCCGACCTCACGGGCAAGGGCGTGGGCGGCTTCTGCGTGCCGAACGCCCAGCACGCCGTCCGCATGGGCAAGCGCCTGGCGAAGAACATCGTCGCCGACCTGCGCGGCGAGGAGGTCGTCGACTACCGTCACGACAACCTCGGCGCCGTCGCCGGCCTGGGCATCGGCACCGGCGTGTTCCAGTCGGGCAAGTTCGCCGTCAAGGGCCTCCCCGCCTGGATCGCGCACCGCGGCTACCACGGCCTCGCGATGCCCTCGTGGGAGCGCAAGATCCGCGTCGTGACCGGCTGGGCCAACAACTTCTGGCTGGGCCGCGACGTCGTCTCGCTCGACGACCGCGAGCAGCCGCGCGCCGCCTTCGAGCGCTGGGCCTCGCGTCCGAAGCCTGCGGCCGAGGCCGCGCCGGCGGCCGAGCAGGCACCGTCACCGGGCCAGCCCGCGGGCGAGGCCGGCCCCGCCTACGCGAACCCGGTCGAGGACGACGGCACGGCCAAGCAGGGCGCAGCCGCCGCGCGCTGATCGTCCGAGCGCGTCACGACGCCCGCCCCTCCGCACGGAGGGGCGGGCGTCGTCGCGTCGGGGCCTCCATGGGGGCGACGGCGAGCGAGCCCCTCCGGGCCTGCGCGTCGGCCCTTCGCGTCGGTATCCTCGACCCGGGCCCCCGTAGCCCAATCGGCAGAGGCAGGCGACTTAAACTCGCCCGAGTCAGGGTTCGAGTCCCTGCGGGGGCACTCCTCGGTCAGGCGTCACGCGTGACGGGCTCGACCCAGCGCACCCAGAGCCAGGCCGCCACCGCCACGAGGGCGGCCAGGGCCGCGGCCGCGACCACGGGCCCCACGGGCGACGTCGCCCCCGGGCCGCCCACGAACACCACGGTCGCGGCGGCCACGCCCACGAGGGTCGTGACGACGTGCAGGGGGCGGTGCCAGCCCCAGAGGGCCCTGCCGGGCAGGCCGCCCAGGGGCAGCAGCGCGAGCACGAGCGAGCCGAGGCCGGCGAGGCAGACGGTGGCGAGGGCCTCGCGCAGCAGCTGCGGCCCGAAGCCCGCGACGTCGCCGACGAGCCCGTGGCCGGTCCAGGCCCCGAGCGGCACGACGACGAGGGCGCCCAGCTGCGCGAGGGCGGTTGCCCCGCGCGTGCGCGCGTCGGCCCGGTCGTCGGCGGGGACGGCGCCGCCGACCGGCCGGAGGACGACCGTCGCGGTGAGCAGCACGCCCAGCACGAGGGGCGGGTCGAGCGAGAGCAGGCGCGTCACGGCGGCCGCGGCGGCCGCGGCGAGCAGGAGGCGCGGCGACACGCGGACGGCGACGCGCAGGGACCCGGGGCGGCTCAGGCGGGCCACGACGACGGCGGGCAGCACGACGCAGACGGCGTTGAGCACGAGCAGGCCGAGGGCGATGCCGCCGAAGAGCCGGGCGTAGCGCACCTGGCCGTCGACGCCGGCGGCGACGGCGATGACGGCCGCCCCGGCCAGCACCGTGAGGCCGACGGCGACGCGCGGGTCGAGCCCTGCCTGGCCGATCGACGTCGGCAGCTCCCGGGACCGGTTGCGCCCGGTGAGCCGCGCCCGTGCCGTGCGCCGGCCCCGCAGCGCCGAGGCCGCGAGACGGGCGGGCAGCACGCCGACGACGAGGAACGCGAGGGCGAGGGCGGCGGCGAGCAGTCCGTTCGGTGCCGTGGCGGCCTCGCGCAGGGTGGGCAGCTCGTCCCCGAAGCCCGTGGCCGCGGTCCAGGCCGTCGCCGGCCCGTCGCCGGGGCCTCCGTCCACGGACCCGCCGTCGTCGGGCAGGGCAGGAGGCGCGGCAGCGGCTCCGTCGTCGCCGCCGTCGCCCGCGTCGAGCGGTGCGGACGGCGCCGCGGTGCTCGGCTCCGAGGGGCCGGGGGCCGGCGTCGAGGGTCGGGTGGGCCCGGTCGTGGCGCCCGGCGCGACCGGGCCGGCGCTCGCGGGCGGTGCCGAGCCGACGCGCACGGGGATGCCCGGCGTGGGCGGCCCCTGGTTCCCCGCGGCGTCGATCTGGGCGGCCTGCACGGAGCGGGTGCCGGAGGCGAGGGGCGGGCCCGACGAGGAGCACGACCACGCGCCCCTCGTGACGGCCGCCTGGCACACGGCGCTGCCGTCGACGTAGACGGTCACGGTCGCCGCGTCCTCGCCCGTGCCCGCGAACGCGACCGGCTGGGGGGCGACGGCCGCGCCGGCGGCGGGGGAGGTCAGCACGGGTGCCGCGGGTGCGTCCCGGTCGACGACGACCGTCGCCGTGGCCTCGCCCGAGACGGGCACGTCGGGCACGGCGGGGGTGGCCTGCGTGGCCGTGACGGCCCAGCGACCCGTGGGCCAGCCGGCGCCGGGGAGGAGGAGCGACCACCGACCGTCGCCGCCCGCCCGTGCGGTCACGGTCGAGCGCCCGGGGGAGGACAGGGTCACCGTGGCGCCGGCCTCGGCCGTGCCGCCGACCCTGCCCGAGACCAGGGCGCCGCCCTGCACGGTCGGCGGTCCGAGCACCGAGAAGGGCGAGGAGTCGACCGGCGGCAGCTCGGGGTGCGTGACGTCCTGGACCGTGACCGTCCCCCGCGAGGTCGTGCCGAGGGTCGCCGTGCAGCTCCAGGCGCCCAGGGAGCCCGCGGTGGCGGAGCAGGCGTCGGTGCCGTCGGGCGCCAGGACGTGCACGCGGCTGCCCGGCGTGGCGGTCCCGCGCAGGGCGACCGTGGTCGTCCGCTGGTCGCCGGGCGCGTCGACGGTGGGCGCCACGGGGCCGGGCGCGGGCGTCGGCGTGGGCGCGCCGAGCTGCGGCGCCGGGGCAGGAGGCGTGGGCTGCGCGTGCACGGGGGCCGCGGCGGGCAGCGTCACGGCCAGCGCGAGCAGCACCGTGCCGACGGCGCGGGCGAGGGTCGCGCGGTGGCGACCGGCGGGGCGGGGCCGTGCGGGACTCCTGCGGGCACCGGGGAGGACCGTCCGACGGACGGCGCCGGCGGGCGCGGTCCGGGGCGTGGTCGGGGCTCCGGTGTCGTTCACGTCCTCCCATTCAGCCCCACTCCGGGGGGTGCGTCAATCGGTCGCCGGGAGGAGATCGCGGGGTGGACAGGTCGAGCGCTGCGTGGGACCCTTCCCGCCCCCGGCGTGAGTTCGCCCAGAGAACGGCGGGCGCCCGGGTCCCGTCCGGGAGGGCTGTCCTACAGTGTCCGAGGGGCTCGCGCGCGTCTGCACCGAGGACGTCGCCACCGAGGGCCCCGTGCGCACCCGAGGGAGAACTTCGTCATGGAACCCGCCACCGTCGGCATCCTCGTGGCCGTGGGCGTCGTCGTCCTGCTGGCCGTCATCGTGGGCCTCTGGCTCTGGTCGGCCGCACGGTCGCTCGCCGCCCGTCGCGCGCGCGTCGACCACGCGTGGAGCGACGTCGCCACGAGCACGACGCGTCGGGGCGAGCTCGTCCCCGGGCTCGTCGAGGCCGTGCGCGGCCACGCTCCGCACGAGACCGTGCCCCTCGAGCGCCTCACGCGAGCCCGGGCGGCGGCCGACGCGGCCGTCGCGCCGACCGAGGCCAGCGAGGCCGAGGCCGAGGTGCAGACCGCCCTCAAGGCCGTCTTCGGCGCGGCCGACTCGTACCCGCAGCTGCTCGCGAGCCAGGACTTCCTGCGCCTGCAGTCCGAGCTCGTCGCGAGCGAGGACGCGATCCAGGCCGCTCGCCGCGCCTACAACGGCAGCGTCCGCGAGTACAACGCCGCCGCGTCGAGGTTCCCGGCCCGCGGCTTCGCGCGCCGCGCCGGCGACACCCGCCGCGACTTCTTCGAGGTGGCGCAGCCCTCGGCCATCGCCGAGCCGCCCCGCGTCCAGTTCTGACCCCTGGCGCCTCTGCACGTCGCTGAGGGCCGTCAGGCTCGACCCGGTCGACCCGGTCGACCCGGTCGGCCCGGTCGGCCCGCTCAGCCCGCCGCCACGGCGGCGCGCAGCTCGGCGGCCAGGTCGCCCCGGTCGACCACCTCGACGCGGTCGAGCCCCTGCCACGCGGCAGCCTCGGCGAGCAGGGCAGCGAGCCGCCCGACGTCGACCGGCAGGTCGCGCTCCCGCCACGACGCCTGCACGAGCAGCACCCGCGCCCTGCGGTCGCTCTTGAGGTCGACGCGGGCGACGAGGCGATCGCCCTGCAGGACGGGCAGCACGTAGTAGCCGTGCACGCGACGCTCGCGCGGCGTGTAGATCTCGATGCGGTACCGGAACCCGAAGAGCCGCTCGGCCCTCGGCCGGTGCCAGACGACGGGGTCGAACGGCGAGAGCAGGGCGTCCGCGTCGACGGCGCGGGGCAGCCGGGCGTCGGCGTGCAGCCAGGCGGGCCTCGACCAGCCCTGCACCGCCACCCGGCGCAGGACCCCCGCGTCGGTCAGCTCGTGCAGGGCGGGCGCCACGTCGGCCGCGCGGAGCCGGAAGTAGTCGGCCAGGTCGTCGGCGGTGCCTACCCCGTGGGCCCGCGCCGCGTGCTCGACGAGGGCGACGTGGGCGGCGTGCCTGCCCACCTCGCGGCCGAGCAGGTCGGCGGGCAGCACCTGCTCGGGCAGGGCGTAGACGCGCTCGAACCGGCGCCGCCCCGCGCTGACGAGCTCGCCCGTGCGGAAGAGCTGCTCGAGGCCGCGCTTGACCTCGCCCCAGCCCCACCACGGTCCCGTGCGCACGTTCGCGTCGTGCTCGACGAGGCTCGCGGGCAGCGGCCCCTTCTCGCGGATCTCGGCGAGCAGCCAGGCGGCGGTGCCCGCGTTCGTCGAGAGCCACGAGTCGCCGGCCGCCGCGCGCTCCGCGTGCTCGGCCATGCGCCAGCGCAGCAGCGGCCAGGACTCGACGGGCACGACGGCCGCCTCGTGCGCCCAGTACTCGACGAAGCGCCCCGGAGGGCTGAGGACGAGGTCGTCGAGGCGCGACCGGTCGTAGGGCCCCAGCCGGGCGAGGACGGGCAGGTGGTGGCTGCGCTCGAAGACGTTCACCGAGTCGATCTGGAGCAGCCCCAGCCGGCCGACGGCGCCCACGAGCTGTCGGGTGCCGACGCTCGCCGGACGCGGTCGGGCGAGGCCCTGGGCGGCCAGCGCGACGCGCCGCGCGAGGGGGAGGGAGAGCTGGTCGACGGGCACGTCGCCGACCCTAGCGAGGGCCGCCGACGCATGCCCCGACGGGCATCCGGCCCGGCCCTACACTGGCCCCATGAAGCGGCTGCCACGCCTGCGTCGCACGCCGGCGCCCCCCGTCGAGGGCGAGCGCCCCGACGACGGCCCGGCCGGAGTCGCGACCGCCTCCGCCCCGCAGCCGCCGGTCGGCCCCGGGGCCGCGCCCGGCGGCCTCGCGGACCCCTCGGTGCCCCGCGGGATGGTCATCGCGGGCGCGTGGTCCTGGCGCATCCTGCTCGTCGTGGCCGTCGTCGCGGTGTTCGTCTGGCTCGTCGTCCAGCTGCGCATCATCGTCATCCCCTTCATGGTCGCGCTGCTCGTCTCGGCCCTGCTGGTGCCGTTCTCGTCCTGGCTGCAGCGCCACCGCTGGCCGGGCTGGCTGGCGATCACCGTCACGCTCGTGGGCACGATCGCGATCGTGTCGGGCCTCCTGCTCGCCGTGGTCCTGCAGGTGCGCGACGGCTGGCCCGACCTCCGCGACCGGTCGCTCGAGGCGTACGCGGACCTCAAGGCGTTCCTGCTCGACTCGCCGCTCCACGTCACCGACGCCCAGCTCAACGGGTACCTCGCCGACCTGGGGCGCACGGTGCAGCAGGACAGCGCCCCGCTGCTGCGCGGGGCGCTCTCGGTGGGCACCACGGTGGGCCACGTGGGCGCGGGCCTCGTCCTCACCCTGTTCGCGACGATCTTCGTGCTCGTCGGCGGGCGCGACATCTGGGGCTGGTTCGTGCGGATCTTCCCGCGGAGCGCCCGCGTGCCGGTCGACGGCGCCGGCCGGGCGGGATGGCTCACGCTCACGAACTTCGTCAAGGTGCAGATCTTCGTGGCCGCGGTCGACGCGATCGGCATCGGCGCCGGCGCGTTCTTCCTCGGGCTGCCGCTCGTGGTGCCGGTCACCATCGCGGTCTTCCTGGGCTCGTTCGTCCCGGTCGTGGGCGCCGTCGTCACCGGCGCCGTGGCCGTGCTCATCGCCCTCGTCTACAACGGCTGGGTGGTCGCGCTGGCGATGCTCGCCGTGGTCATCGTCGTCCAGCAGCTCGAGGGCCACTTCCTCCAGCCGTTCGTCATGGGGAGCGCCGTGAAGGTGCACCCGCTCGCCGTCGTCTTCGGCGTCGCCGCGGGAGCGCTCGTGGCGGGCATCCCCGGAGCGCTCTTCGCCGTGCCCGTCCTGGCCGTGGCCCACGAGGTGGTGGACTACCTGGCGGGCGGGCACTGGCGGACGGACCCCGTCCCGACCGAGTCCGACGTCACGGCACCAGGAGGAGTCACCGATGCCTGAGCACGAGAGCAGCCCCGTCGCCGAGACCACGGCAGGGTCCGGGGGCGAGGCCCTCGATCCGTCCGTCGCACCGTCGACCGGCGCCGAGCACGGCGCCACCGAGACCGAGCTGCTCGAGCCGGCCGGCGCCGGCCGTGCCCTCGCCGGCCCCACGCTCGCCGAGTTCGAGGCCGCCCGGGAGCGGGTCGCGGGCGTCACGCGGCGCACGCCCATGGAGACCTCGCAGTACCTGGCGGGGGTGCTCGGCTCGCCCGTGCACCTCAAGTGCGAGAACCTCCAGCGCACCGGGTCGTACAAGATCCGCGGTGCCGTCAACCGGCTCTCGCAGCTGACCGAGGAGGAGCGCTCGCGGGGGGTCGTGGCCGCGTCGGCCGGCAACCACGCGCAGGGAGTCGCCCTCGCCGCCAAGGAGCTCGGCCTCGCGGCCACGATCTTCATGCCCGTCGGCGTCGCGCTGCCCAAGCTGCAGGCGACCAAGCACTACGGGGCCGACGTCGTGCTCAGCGGCCACTCCGTCGAGGAGGCCCTGCGCGCCGCGCGCGACTTCGCCGAGACGACCGGGGCCGTCTTCGTGCCGCCCTTCGACCACCCCGACGTCATCGCGGGGCAGGGCACGGTCGGGCTCGAGATCCTCGACCAGGTCCCCGACGTCGACACGATCGTCGTCCCGATCGGCGGGGGCGGCCTCATCTCCGGCATCGCCAGCGCCGTCGCGCAGGCCACCGCGGGCACGGGGCGCACGGTCCGGGTCGTGGGCGTGCAGGTCGCGGCGGCGGCGCCGTTCGCCCTCTCGATGGAGCGCGGGGAGCGCACCGACGTGGTGGCCGGCCCCACGATCGCCGACGGCATCGCCGTCGCGCGACCGGGCGTGCTCAACTTCGAGATCGTCCGCGACACCGTGGAGCGCGTCGTCACCGTCGAGGACGACGACGTCGCGAGGGCGCTCATCCTCATGCTCGAGCGGGCCAAGCTCGTCGTCGAGGCCGCGGGTGCCGTCGGGGTCGCCGCGGTGCTCACGGGGCAGCTCCGCGACCTCGGCACGACCGTCATCGTCCTCAGCGGCGGCAACATCGACCCGCTCATGATGGAGCGCGTGATCGGCCGGGGCCTGGTCGCCGCCGAGCGCTACCTGCGGCTCCGCATCGGCATGCCCGACCGCCCGGGGCAGCTCACGCGCGTGTCCGAGATCCTCAGCGACGCGGGCGCGAACGTCGTCGAGGTCCTGCACACGCGGCACGGGCGCGGCCTGCAGATCAGCGAGGTCGAGCTCGAGATCAGCGCCGAGACGCGCGGGCCCGACCACGTCGACGAGGTGCTGCGCCGGCTGCGCGACGCGGGGTACGACCCGGTGACCGACTTCTGATCCCCGGGCGCGCCTCCTGCGCGGACGACGACGGCCCCGCCCCCTCAGGGGACGGGGCCGTCGGCCGTGGTGGGCGCGGGCTCAGGGCACGTAGGGCTCGACCGCGACGACGGTGACCGCGATGTCGCGGCCGTTCGGCGCCGTGTAGCTGGTCGCGGTGCCGACCGTCAGCCCGGTGATGGCCTGACCGAGCGGGCTCGTCTCGCTGTAGACCGAGAGGTCGCTGCCCGGCGCGATGATCTCGCGGTTGCCGAGCAGGAAGCGGCTCTCGTCGCCCGCGATCGTGGCCGTGACGACCGTGCCGGGCGTGACGACGCCGTCGTCGCCGCTCGCCTCGCCGACGGTGGCGTGCTTGAGCAGGTTCGTGAGGGTGCGGATGCGGGCCTCCATCTTGCCCTGCTCGTCCTTCGCGGCGTGGTAGCCGCCGTTCTCCTTGAGGTCGCCCTCCTCGCGCGCGGCCTCGATGCGCGAGGCGATCTCGCGACGCCCCTCGCCGCTGAGCTGGTCGAGCTCGGCCTGCAGGCGGTCGCGGGCGTCGGTGGTGAGCCAGGTCGTGGCGTCGTTGTCGTTCATCGTCTCTCCGTTCACGGGGTGCGCCTGCGTCCGCTGCGGGAGGCCGCAGGTGCCGGACGGCAGGGCGTCGGGCCGGGACAGATCGCCCACAGGAACACGGAGACCGGCCCTCTCGGCCGGTCGTGATGGCGTTCCGAGCGAGTCTACGGAAGCCAGCAGCGGTAGATCAACCCGGTCACGGCCCGCTCGGTGGTGGCGAGGGAGGTCGTGTAGGTCGTGCTGCGGGAGCCGGTCGCGGGCAGGTCGACGACCTTCCAGCCGACGATCGCCTGGACGTCGTTGAGCGCCTGCACGGCACAGCGCACGGGCGTGCCCGGGTCGGTGCTCACCGTGTACTGCACCTCGACCGAGCGGTCGTCGGTGATCTGGTAGCCGGTGTCGCGGGCCTCGAGCCGGCTGCCGTCGCCGTCGAAGGCGACGAACACGACCCAGAGCACGGACACGACGACGACGGCCGCGCCCGCCACGACGCCGAGCAGTCGCCGCCGACGGCGACGGTCGGGGGACCGGCCGTAGCGCGCGTCGAGCCGCGCGGTGGTGCTCTCGGCCGTGGGCATCCGGTCAGGCTCCGTCCGTTTATCCTGGAGGCCCAGGGTAGCAACGGCTCCCCTGTGCGAACAGCGAGGAACCCCCGTGACACTGCGCCTGCTGGCGGTCCACGCCCACCCCGACGACGAGTCGAGCAAGGGCTCCGCGACGTACGCCCACTACCGCGCCCTCGGCGCGCAGGTGCTCGTCGTGAGCTGCACGGGCGGTGAGCAGGGGTCGATCCTCAACGAGTCCCTCGAGGCGCGGGCGCACGCCGAGCGCGACATCGCCGGGCTGCGCGTGCTCGAGATGGCCCGCGCCCGCGAGGCGATGGGCGTCGACCACCTCTGGCTCGGCTACGCCGACTCCGGCCTGCCGCCCGAGGGCGAGCCGGTGGCGGTCAACGGCTTCGCGACGATCCCGCTCGAGACCAGTGCGGAGCCCCTCGTCGCGATCGTGCGCCGCTTCAAGCCGCACGTGCTCGTCACCTACGACGAGAACGGCGGGTACCCGCACCCGGACCACATCCGGGACCACCTCGTGTCGATGGAGGCGTACCGTGCCGCGGCCGACCCCGACCGGTACCCCGAGGCCGGCGAGCCGTGGCAGGTGCAGAAGGTCTACTACGACCGCATCATGAACCCCGCCCGCATGCGCGCGATGCTCGCGCACCTCGAGCGCGAGCAGCCCGAGTCGCCCCTCGTCGAGCGCCTCGGCGAGATGCTCGAGTGGATGGGCAGCCGCCCCGACCTGGCCACCACGCACGTGCACGTCGCCGAGCACTTCCCGGCCCGCGACGCGGCGCTCCGCGCGCACGCCAGCCAGGTGCCGCTCGACAGCCCCTTCTTCTTCTGGCCGAACGACCTGCAGGCCGCGGCCTGGCCCACCGAGGACTTCCAGCTCGTCGAGTCCGCCGTCGAGGTGCCCGAGCACGAGGACGACCTCTTCGCCGGCGTCGTCGACGACGGGCTCACCGGCCAGGTGCGACGCTCCGTCGCGACCGAGGGGCAGGAGTCCCGATGAGCGCCGCCTCGCACGTCGCCGACCGCGCCCTCGCCTGGGCCCTCGCGCAGCCCGTGCCCTCGCCGACGCTGCCCGCGAGCACCGTCCCCGAGGAGAGCGTCACGCCCGGCGTGGCCGGGTTCCTCGCCATCGCGTTCGTCGCGATCGCGGTCGTGCTCCTCGTGGTCGACATGACGCGGCGCGTCCGGCGCACCCGCTACCGGGGAGAGGTGCGCGAGCGCATCGCGGCCGAGCGCGAGGAGGCGGCGCGGGGCGAGACGGGCGCGGGCGGCGTCGACGACCTCGACGGGCCTCCTGCCGACCTGCGCTGACCGCCGTCGGGCTGACCGCCGTCGGGCTGACCGCCGTCGGGCTGACCGCCGTCCGGCTGAGCCCGTCAGGCTGAGCCCGTCAGTACGTGGGCGGGTCGAGCGCCACGAGCAGCACGGCCGTCCAGTGGCAGAGGTACGCCACCACGGTGAGCGCGTGGAAGAGCTCGTGGAACCCGAACCGGCCCGGGGCCGGGTTCGGCGCCTTGAGCGCGTAGAACGTGGCCCCCACGATGTAGCAGGCCCCGCCGGCGAGGATGAGCACGGTCATGGCGACGTCCGCCGCGAAGAGGTCCCCGAGGAACCCCAGGGCGCCCACGCCGAGCAGCACGTAGAGCGGGGTGTAGAGCCAGCGCGGCGCCCCGACGAAGAAGACCCGGAAGACGATGCCGAAGAAGGCGCCCGTCCAGACCAGCACGAGCAGCAGGGTGCCCTTGCCCGGGGGCATCGCGATGACCGCGATGGGCGTGTACGTGCCGGCGATGAGCAGGAAGATGTTGGAGTGGTCGAGCCGCTTCAGCAGGAGGCGGGCGCGCGGGCTCCACGGGAACCGGTGGTAGGTGGCCGAGATGCCGAACAGCAGCAGCGAGGTCGTCATGAAGACGGCGCAGGCCCACGTGTCGGCGGTGCCCCGGGCCAGGACGACGAGCACGACGCCGGTCGCGATGGCGACGGGGAACGTGGCGGCGTGGATCCAGCCCCGCCAGGTCGGCTTCGGCTCGATGGCGGCGTCACGGGCGGCGTCGTCGGCCGCGTCGAGCAGCGGCAGGTTCGGCAGGTCGGGGCCGGCGTCGGCCCCGACGGACGGGTCGGCCGGGGTGCTCCGGCGGCGCACGGGGTCGGTCACGCTGAGAGCCTAGGCGAGCGGCCGGAGGCCCGCCCTGGGAAGTCCGCCGGGTCGCCCGGGCGCGTGCCGGGACCCCCCGACGGGTGGGTTACCGTAGGCGTGTGAGAGCCCGTCGACGTCCCCCGCAGCGCGACGGCCTGCTCTACCGCCTCTACCAGCGGCGCATCCGCCGCAGCCTCGAGGGCGCCGAGCTCCCGCACCACGTCGCCATGATCGTCGACGGCAACCGGCGCTGGGCGAAGCTGCGCATGCTCGAGACCGCGGCGCACGGGCACCGGGCCGGGGCGGCGAAGATCGTCGAGTTCCTCTCCTGGTGCGACGACCTCGGCATCGGCGTCGTCACGCTGTACCTGCTGTCGGCCGACAACCTCGGCAACCGCCAGTCGCGCGAGCTCGACGAGCTCTTCGGCATCATCGCCGACGTCGCCGACGGGCTGAGCCGCCAGCGCGACTGGCGCGTGCAGCACGTGGGCGCCACCGACGGCCTGCCCCCGGTGCTCTGCGACGCACTCTCCGCCGCCGAGGAGCGCACGGCCGACAAGGCCGGCCTGCACGTCAACCTCGCGGTGGGCTACGGCGGACGACGCGAGATCGCCGACGCCATGCGCAGCATCGTCCGCGCCCACGACGCGGCGGGCGGCACGCTCGACGCGCTCGCCGAGGTGCTCACCCCCGAGCTCATCGCCGACCACCTCTACACGGGCGGCCAGCCCGACCCGGACCTCGTCATCCGCACCTCCGGCGAGCAGCGGCTCAGCGACTTCATGCTGTGGCAGAGCGCGCACAGCGAGTTCTACTTCGTGGAGGCCTTCTACCCCGACCTGCGCGAGGTGGACTTCCTCCGTGCGGTCCGCGACTACGCCCTCCGGCACCGCCGCTACGGGAGCTGAACGGCCGCTGTACCGTGGGGGAGCCCGATCCGACCGAGGAGCACCCCATGACCACCATCGCGGAGCACGCCGCCGACTTCGAGGACGAGGCCGGCTACCTCGACTTCGCGACCTGGGGGCCGATGGGCTCGGCCGTCCTCGCCGAGCAGCGCGCCCTCGCCGACCTGCAGTCGCGCTCGCGCTTCGGGTCCGGGGTCGCGCTCGACGAGCAGGCGGGGCGCGTGCGGCGGGCCGTCGCGTCCGTCACGGGGTTCCCGGCCGACCAGGTGGCCTTCCAGCCCGACACCTCGACGGGGCTCCTGCACGTGATGACGGGGCTGACCGGCGGGCTGCTGCTCTCGCCCCGGGAGTACCCGGCCCTCCCGCTCGCGGTGCACCGCAGCGCGGAGGCCTTCCGCGTGCTGCGCCCCGCGTTCCTGCGGCCCGAGCACGGCGTCGTCACCCCGGCCGTCGTGCAGCAGCACCTCACCGACGACGTCGACGCGGTGGCGGTGAGCGTCGTCGACTACCGCACGGGCTACGTGGCCGACCTCGAGGGCATCCGCCAGGTGATCGGCGACCGGCTGTTGATCGTCGACGCGATCCAGGGGTTCGGCGTCGTCGACGCGCCCTGGTCGCTCGCGGACGTCGTGCTCACCGGCGGCCAGAAGTGGCTGCGGGCCGGCTGGGGGACCGGCTTCTCGGCCTTCAGCGACCGCGCGCTGAGCCGCCTCAGCCCGGTGCTCAGCGGCATCGGGGGCAGCGAGCTCGAGCTCGGCGGCAGCTACGAGGTCGC
>Ga0265798_10002676_pt1 | contig 25951 bp, 20 predicted proteins | sample P3T30metagenome_FD_192430 | JGI IMG/M metagenome (GOLD analysis project Ga0265798, IMG submission 192430) | Plant litter microbial communities from East Loma Ridge, Irvine, California - P3 T30 | ecosystem: Environmental > Terrestrial > Plant litter > Unclassified | place: USA: California...
GCCTCACGCTATCTGCCGAATTACCTGGGATGGCGTCGGGCGCTCGACGGTCAGCGCATTGCTACCGTTGAACAATTGTTTTGTGTCGCAATCAGACCCATCAATAGCTTACGGTGACAGCGCCATGGAAACCCATTCACGCGCTCAGCGCAAAAAACGCGCAGATTAAGCGCTCTCAGCCAAATTTGCCGCACCATTTTCGGGATTGCGGCAATTTATATCTTTCCTTCTTGACCAAAATGGTGCGGCGCGGTATGGTGTCCCTCACGCTTTGCACCCCCAAGGCAACCACGTCATCCGGACCCGGCACACAAGGCTCGGTCCGGCTGTGACACGCTTTCATTTGTAGGCAGTTTGCTCCGACCCGCGCCACAAGCGCGAGAGATGCGTTCGACCGCTACAAACACTCAAGCCAAACGAGTTGCGCCCAGCGCTGGTGCGTAAGGACCCTACGGCGTCCTGAACCATCGACGTGCACGCAGAAAGAAGGGAAGCCTGAGGGTTGTTGCGCGAACACGCATATCGTTAGGAACGGGCATCCGATCAATCTCCCTCTGGGTCTTGAAAGGAATGAACATGAGTAACGAGTCAGCCGTCCCCATCACGGGCGCTGAAATAGTGGTGCGTTGTCTCGCGGAAGAGGGCGTCAAGCACGTCTTCGGTTATCCGGGTGGCGCGGTCCTCTATATCTACGACGCGATTTTTCAGCAAGACAAATTCCAGCACGTCCTGGTTCGCCACGAACAGGCCGCGGTGCATGCCGCCGACGCCTATTCGCGCAGCTCCCAAACCGTCGGCGTCGCCATCGTCACGTCCGGTCCGGGCGTCACCAATGCCGTCACGGGCCTCTCGACCGCGTACATGGATTCGGTGCCGATGGTGGTGATCTCGGGCCAGGTGCCGAGCCACGCGATCGGCCAGGATGCGTTCCAGGAATGCGACACCGTCGGCATCACCCGCCCTGTGGTCAAGCACAACTTCCTGGTCAAGGACGTGCGCGAACTGGCATCGACCATCAAGAAGGCCTTCTTCATTGCCCGCACCGGCCGTCCCGGTCCCGTGCTGGTCGACATCCCGAAGGACATCACGGTCAACAAGTGCCTGTACGAATACCCGCGCGACATCGAGATGCGCTCCTACCGTCCGGTGGACAAGGGCCACGCCGGCCAGATCCGCAAGGCGGTGGCGCTGCTTGCCAACGCCGAGCGGCCAATGATCTATGCCGGCGGCGGCGTGATCCTGGCCAATGCCTCGAACGAGCTGAACCGCATGGTCGACAAGCTCGGCTTCCCGATCACCAATACGCTGATGGGCCTGGGCGCCTCGCGTTCGTCGAGTCCGCACTTCGTCGGCATGCCCGGCATGCACGGCACGTACGAAGCGAACATGGCGATGCAGCACTGCGACGTCCTGATCGCGATCGGCGCCCGCTTCGACGACCGCGTGATCGGCAACCCCAAGCACTTCGCCTCGCACCCGCGCAAGATCATCCACATCGACATCGACCCGTCGTCGATCTCGAAGCGGGTGAAGGTCGACATCCCGATCGTCGGCAACGTCAAGGACGTGCTGGTCGAACTGCTGTCGCAGCTGGAAGCCGGCAACGTGCAGCCGAACACCAATGCGCTGCAGGAATGGTGGAAGCAGATCGCCGAGTGGCGCGGCCGCGACTGCCTCAAGTATGCGGGATCGGACACCCTGATCAAGCCGCAATCGGTGATCGAGCAATTGCATAAAGTGACCGACGGCGACGCCTTCATCACTTCGGACGTCGGCCAGCACCAGATGTGGGCGGCCCAGTACTACCCGTTCGACAAGCCACGGCGCTGGATCAATTCCGGTGGTCTGGGCACGATGGGCGTCGGCCTGCCGTTCGCGATGGGCGTGCAGATGGCCAATCCGGATGCGACGGTCGCCTGCGTCACCGGCGAAGGCTCGATCCAGATGTGCATCCAGGAACTGGCTACCTGCAAGCAGTACCACCTGACGCCGAAGATCATCTTGCTCAACAACCGCTTCCTGGGCATGGTGCGCCAGTGGCAGCAGATCGACTACGGCTCGCGCTACTCGGAGTCGTACATGGATTCGCTGCCCGACTTCGAAAAGCTGGCCGAGGCCTATGGACACGTCGGCATGCGCATCGAAAAGCCGTCCGACGTCGAAGGCTCGCTGCGTGAAGCCTTCGCCATGAAGGACCGCCTGGTGTTCATGAACTTCATCACCGACCAGAGCGAGAACGTGTGGCCGATGGTCAAGGCGGGCCGCGGCCTGAATGAAATGCTGCTCGGTTCGGAGGATCTGTGATGCGCCATATCATCTCTGTCCTCATCGAAAACGAAGCCGGCGCGCTGTCGCGCGTGGTCGGCCTGTTTTCGGCGCGCGGCTACAACATCGAAACCCTGACCGTTGCGCCGACCGAAGACGCGACCCTGTCGCGCATGACGATCGTCACCTCCGGCTCGGACGACATCATCGAGCAGATCACCAAGCACCTGAACCGCCTGATCGAGGTGGTGAAGGTGGTCGATCTGACCGAAGGCCAGCACATCGAGCGCGAGCTCATGCTGATCAAGGTAAGGGCGGTAGGCAAGGAGCGTGAGGAAATGAAGCGCACTGCGGACATCTTCCGCGGCCGCATCATCGACGTCACCGAAAAGACCTACACGATCGAGCTGACCGGTGCCAAGAGCAAGCTGGACGCCTTCATCGACGCCATCGACCGCACCTCGATCCTCGAGACCGTGCGCACCGGCGGCTCCGGCATCGGCCGCGGCGAACGCATTCTAAAAGTCTGACCAACCCGAACGTAGCGTGGACGGGTCTCCCGTCCACGCGTAACACAACAAAAAAACCACGTGCGTAGGGTTGGCGGGTCCCCCGCCGACGCGTAACGCCCGCAAACCCCACGATTACTTAAAAAATACAGGACACCCAATGAAAGTTTTCTACGACAAAGACTGCGACCTCTCCCTCATCAAAGGCAAGAACGTCGCCATCATCGGCTACGGCTCGCAAGGCCACGCGCACGCGCAGAACCTGAGCGAATCGGGCGTCAACGTCACCGTCGGCCTGCGCCGCGGCGGCGCCTCGTGGGGCAAGGTCGAGCAGGCCGGCCTGAAGGTGGCCGAGGTCGACGAGGCAGTGAAAGCCGCCGACGTCATCATGATCCTGCTGCCGGACGAAAACATCGCCGAGGTCTACAAACAGAACGTCGAGCCGAACGCCAGGCAGGGCGCGGTGCTGGCCTTCGCCCACGGCTTCAACGTCCACTATGGCCAGGTGGTGCCGCGCGCCGACCTCGATGTAATCATGGTCGCCCCGAAAGCACCGGGCCACACCGTGCGCGGCACCTACACCCAAGGCGGCGGCGTGCCGCACCTGGTCGCGGTGTATCAGGACAAGTCCGGCGCAGCGCGCGACATCGCGCTGTCGTACGCGATGGCCAACGGCGGCGGCCGTGCCGGCATCATCGAAACCAACTTCCGCGAAGAAACTGAGACCGACCTGTTCGGCGAGCAGGCCGTGCTGTGCGGCGGTGCCGTCGAGCTGATCAAGGCTGGTTTCGAGACCCTGACCGAAGCCGGCTACGCACCCGAGATGGCCTACTTCGAGTGCCTGCACGAACTCAAACTGATCGTCGACCTGATCTACGAAGGCGGCATCGCCAACATGAACTACTCGATCTCGAACAATGCCGAATATGGCGAGTACGTGACCGGCCCGCGCGTGGTCACCGAGCAGACCAAGGAAGCGATGCGCCAGTGCCTGAAGGACATCCAGACCGGCGAATACGCCAAGAGCTTCATCCTGGAAAACAAGGCCGGCGCCCCGACGCTGATCTCACGTCGCCGCCTGACCGCCGAGCACCCGATCGAAGAAGTCGGCGCCAAGCTGCGCGGCATGATGCCGTGGATTGCGAAGAACAAGCTGGTGGATCAGTCGAAGAACTAAAGTTGTCGATGGATGTAGGTGGACGGCTCTGCCGTCCACGCGTTCAACTGTCGGTGACTTGGTGGCGACGCATGCACTGGTTGAACGCGTGGACGGGGGACCCGTCCACCCTACATGCGCGGTACGTCGATTGGTGAGCCGGCGACAATTCAATACACCCATTTCAAAAGCTACTCATTTGCAACTGTCCATTACAAAATCACGATAGAACGCCTGCGGGCGCTATCGTATAACCAAGTCAGATCCCTGCAACTACTTGGAGAACAATAAATGGCCTTTGCAAAATCCATCGTCGCCGCCGCCCTGGTCGTGGCCTTCAGCGCCGCCCATGCGCAAACCACCCCGGCCCCATCCACCGCCGGCACCATGGTCGTGGTCCCCGCCTTCGGCGAAGTGAAACACGCCAACGACCAGGCCACCGTGGTCTTCGCCGTCGAAGAGCACGACAAGGACAAGAACGCCGCCGCCGACCGCGTCAACCGCAAAATGAAGGAAGGCACCGAGATCGTGCGCCGCGCCGACCCGAATGCCCAGCTGAAAACCCAGGGCTACTACACCTATCCGGTGTATCCGGAAGTGCCGCCGATGCCGCAGCCGACCACGCGCGCCCCGGTCAAGCCGGTGCCGATCGCCTGGCGCGTCGGCCAGTACCTGGAAGTGAAGACCACCAACCTGGCCGCGCTGCCAAAGACCGCCGCCGCTGCCCAGAAGGTCTTGCAGATCAATAACATCGACTTCGGCCTGACCCCGGAAACCGAAAAGCGCCTGGACGACCAGCGCATCGCCGCGACGTATAAAAACCTGAACGAGCGCATCGTGTCGATCGCGCGCGCCATGGGCCGCCAGCCGGGCGAAGCCGTGCTCGACACGGTCGACTTTGAAGGCTCGGGCAACTACGCGGGCGACAACCAGGCGGCGCCGGCCATGATGCGCATGAGCGTTAAGCGCGAGAGCGGCGACGCGATGAGCGAACCGAGCTTCGAGCCGGGCGAAACCACGCTGCAGATGCGCCTGGTGGGCAAGGTCAAGTTCAAGTAAGAGCCGACGCCGGCCACAGTCCAGTTCGAGGGTCAGTTCAAGTAAGCGCCACCGCTTTGCCAGTCGCGCTAGGGTATTGGTTAGCTAACAATTGTTCGCGCCTCTATAATGGGGGACCTGCCTAGCGGGGGAGTTCCCCGGGCGCTTTACTTGAATGTGACTGCTTATGCCAACCTTTCCACGAAGAAGAACACCAGGGGCACCAAAGACGCCACGATTCGCCCGCCTGAAACGCTTCGGCCGCCGCGCCGAAGACCGCCAGCGCGGGCGCGGCATCTATCTGCTGCCAAACGCCTTCACCACCGGCGCGCTGTTCTGTGGTTTCTACGCCATCATCATGGCCATGAACCAGCGCTTCGAACACGCCTGCTGGGCCGTGTTCATCGCCATGGTGCTCGACGGCCTGGACGGACGCATCGCGCGCCTGACCAACACCCAGTCCGAATTCGGCGCCCAGTACGACAGCCTGTCCGACATGGTCTCGTTCGGCGCCGCGCCGGCGCTGGTGATCTATGAATGGTCGCTGCACGGCCTCGGCAAACTGGGCTGGATCGCGGCCTTCATCTACTGCGCCGGCGCCGCATTGCGCCTGGCCCGCTTCAACACCAATATCGAAGTGGTCGACAAGCGCTTCTTCCAGGGCTTGCCGAGCCCGGCCGCGGCAGCGCTGGTGGTCGGCTTCATCATGATGATGACCGACCCCGATATCAGCGTCAGCGCGCGCAAGGTCGACTGGGTGTCCTGGTGCATCGCCGTATTCGCCGGCCTGACCATGGTCTCGAACGTGCCGTTCTACAGCTTCAAGGACGTCAATTTCAAAAAGTCGGTGCCGTTCATCGCCGTGTTCCTGATCGCGCTGGTGCTGGCGCTGCTGGCGATCGACCCGCCCAAGGTGCTGTGGCCGATCTTCGTGATCTATGGCTTGTCCGGCTACGTTGTGTACGTGTGGCAAAAAGCCAAAGGCAAACGCGTCAGCATCATCCCGCTCGACAAGGACGAGGATGAGGGCGTGCGCCGCTGAGCGCCGCCGTGAAGACGCCGTGAAGCAGCCGCCGTGACGCGCCATCAAGTGCGCGCGGCGCACTTGCGGGGCGCGCCGTCCCGTCTTCATATAATTTCTTCACTTCAAATGTGCTGTGAATTGGTCCGGCCCGATATACTCGGGTCGTGACCAGCTCCGATCGCACCCTGATGAGAACGCTCTACCGCGCGGCCAGTGCCGCATTCGTCCTGCTTCTGGCCAGCTTGCTGACCGGCGTCCTGTCCGGCTGCTCGCCGCTGGCGCTGGTCAATGTCGTGTCGCCAAGCGGCGCCGATCGCACCACCACCAGCGCTGCCTACGGCGCCAACCCGCGCTACACGCTCGACATTTACCGTCCCGAGAGCGGCGCCGAACGCGCGCCGGTGATCGTGTTCTTCTACGGCGGCAACTGGGTCAGTGGCGAGCGCAAGGATTACGCCTTCGTCGGCCACGCCCTGGCCGCGCGCGGCTTCGTGGTGGTGATTCCCGACTACCGCCTGTATCCGCAGGTGCGCTATCCCGACTTCCTGGACGACAGCGCGCGCGCCGTGGCCTGGACCGAGCGCAAGATCGCGGCCTATGGCGGCGACCCGAAACGCATCTACCTGATGGGCCACAGCGCCGGCGCCTATAACGCCGCGATGCTGGCGCTCGACCCGCGCTGGCTGCGCCGCCAGGGCAGCGATCCGGCCCGGCTGCGCGGCTGGATCGGCATGGCGGGGCCGTATAACTTCTTGCCGGTGCAAAATCCGACCACGCGTCCGGTATTCAATTACCCTGACACGCCGCCTGACTCGCAGCCGCTGGCCCACGTACACAAGGGCGCGCCGCCGGCGCTGCTGATCGCCGCCAACAAGGATGACCTGGTCGACCCGCAGCGCAACACCGGCGCGCTGGCCAACCGACTGCGTGGGGCACAAGTGCCGGTGCGCGAGATCTATTACGACCGCGTCAACCACAACACGCTGGTGGCGACCCTGTCGTCGACGCTGCGTCGCCTGGCGCCAAGCCTGGAAGCAGTGACGGAATTCGTGCGCAGCGACGGTGGGCGCACGGCGACTGCAACGGCAACAGGGCGTTGAGCGGGCAGGGACAGCAAGTTCGTTACCAGCCGAAGCGGTCGCGCGGCTCGTACATCGGATCCGGCCCGTTGAGCATCTGGCGCACTACGCCCTGCCGGTCGAAGTGCACGTGCATCAGCGAATTCCAGACGCCGGCCTCCTTGTAGCGATACGACCACACCTCGTAGTCGTTCATCGCCACCCGCGAGCGTTCCGCGGGGCGGCCAACCGTGCGCAGCACGTCGGCGTGGGTAGCCTGGTCAATCTTGATGGTCGCGAACATTTCGCCCGTCAGCACCTGCTGGTAGGACACCAGCCGTCCATCGGAACCCAGGCGCGCCATGTAGGTGTACTGGCCCATCGGCCCGGTCGCGTATTCGAGCACGCGCACGTCGCCGTCCTGATAGACATTGGTGGGTGTGCCCATCTTGGCCTGCACGACGTCGGCCGGGTCGCCCGGATTCGGCGCCTGGCGCATGACCGACGCACAGCCGAACAGCAGCAAGGCCGCCGCCAGTATTGCAATCTTGTTCATATCGTTCCTGTGGATGCCGCTGATGATTGGTGTCAGCATAGCGAAAAATGCAGCATTTGCCGCGCCCGCGATGGTAAATACTGGCTCGCTCCCGCGTTTTGCCCTATACTTGCCGGTCTGTCGAATCCCGACAGACAATTTGAACAATCACGGTGCGCCGGGTTCCGACTCTTGCACCGCATGTGAAAGGTAATATCATGTCCGTAGAAAACATCAACAAAGCCGCGATCATCGCGGATAACGCACGTGGCCAGAACGACACCGGTTCGCCGGAAGTGCAAGTTGCACTGCTGACCGCACGCATCAACGAACTGAACGGTCACTTCAAGGCCCACCAGAAGGACCACCACTCGCGCCGCGGCCTGATCATGATGGTCAACCGTCGTAAGAGCCTGCTGGCTTACCTGAAGAACAAAGACCTGAACCGTTACCGCGATCTGATCGCCAAGCTGGGTCTGCGTAAGTAATCATTGCGCCAGACGGTTTAGTCACGAGAATGCCTGCGCCAGTTCACTGACGCGGGCATTTTTGTTTTTAAACGTTTGACGCGGCAAGGTCGCCGCCGACGCGGCGGCCGGTGGTGAGGTGAACGACAGCCCCTGAAAATCTGTCGGCAAAATGAAAGGGAATTACCCATGTTTAATAAAGTTACGAAAACCTTCCAGTACGGCCAACACACTGTCACCCTGGAGACGGGTGAAATCGCGCGCCAGGCAAGCGGCGCCGTGGTCGTGTCGGTGGAAGACACCGTCGTGCTGGCAACCGTCGTTGCCCGCAAGGACGCCAAGCCGGGCCAGGACTTCTTCCCGCTGACCGTCGACTACCTCGAGAAAACGTATGCAGCGGGTAAGATCCCGGGCGGCTTCTTCAAGCGTGAAGGCCGTCCTTCGGAAAAAGAAACCCTGACCTCGCGCCTGATCGACCGCCCGATCCGTCCGCTGTTCCCGGAAGGCTACCTGAACGAAGTCCAGGTCATCATCCACGTGCTGTCGGTCAACCCTGAAATCGATCCGGACATCCCGTCGATGATCGGCGCCTCGGCCGCCCTGTGCATCGCCGGCATCCCGTTCGCCGGTCCGATCGGCGCCGCGCGCGTCGGCTACGCGAACGGCCAGTACATCCTGAACCCGACCACCACCGAGCTGAAGACCTCGCAGATGGACCTGGTCGTGGCCGGTACCGAAACCGCCGTCCTGATGGTGGAATCGGAAGCCAAGCAACTGTCCGAAGAAATCATGCTCGGTGCGGTCGTGTTCGGTCACGACCAGATGAAAGTCGTGATCGACGCGATCCACGACCTGGTCGCCGAAGGCGGCAAGCCGGAAGTCGAATGGGCCCCGGCGCCAAAGAACGAAGCGCTGATCGCGCGCGTCGGTGAACTGGCCGGCGCCAAGATCCGCGACGCCTACCAGACCCGCGAAAAATCGGCCCGCCAGCAGAAGCTGAAGTCGCTGTCGTCGGAAGTGATGGCCGACCTGGCTGCCGCCGGCGAAGCCGCTGACGCCGCTGACGTTGGCAACATCCTGTTCGACATGGAAGCCAAGATCGTGCGTTCGCAGATCCTGGACGGCGAGCCACGCATCGACGGCCGCGACACCCGCACCGTGCGTCCGATCTCGATCCGTTCGAGCGTGCTGCCACGCACCCACGGCTCGGCCCTGTTCACCCGCGGCGAAACGCAAGCCCTGGTGGTCGCCACCCTGGGCACCGCCCGCGACAGCCAGAAGATCGACGCGCTGATGGGCGAATATACCGACGACTTCATGATGCACTACAACATGCCTCCGTTCGCCACCGGCGAAACCGGTCGCGTGGGCACCCCGAAGCGGCGCGAAGTCGGCCACGGCCGCCTGGCCAAGCGCGCGCTGGTCGCTGCGCTGCCGAACGCTGAAGACTTCAGCTACTCGGTGCGCCTGGTGTCGGAAATCACCGAATCGAACGGTTCCTCGTCGATGGCGTCGGTCTGCGGCGGCTGCCTGGCACTGATGGACGCCGGCGTGCCGATGAAAGCGCACGTGGCCGGTATCGCCATGGGCCTGATCAAGGAAGGCGGCAAGTTCGCGGTCCTGACCGACATCCTGGGTGACGAAGACCACCTGGGCGACATGGACTTCAAGGTCGCCGGCACCGCGCAGGGCATCACCGCGCTGCAGATGGACATCAAGATCCAGGGCATCACCAAGGAAATCATGCAGGTTGCACTGGCGCAAGCCAAGGACGGCCGCCAGCACATCCTGGCCGAGATGCAGAAAGCCATGCCGACCGTGAAGACCGAACTGTCGGACTTCGCACCGCGCCTGATCACCATCCGCATCAATCCGGAAAAGATCCGTGACGTGATCGGCAAGGGCGGCGCCGTGATCCGCGCGCTGACCGAAGAGACCGGCACCCAGATCGACATCAGCGACGAAGGCGTGGTCACCATCGCGTCGGTCGACGCCGCTGCCGGCCAGGAAGCCAAGCGCCGCATCGAAGAGCTGACCGCATCGGTCGAAGTGGGCAAGACCTACGACGGCACCGTGCTCAAGCTGCTGGACTTCGGCGCCATCGTGCAAGTGATGCCAGGTAAAGACGGCCTGCTGCACATCTCGCAGATCGCCAACGAGCGCGTGAACGCCGTGGCCGACTACCTGAAAGAAGGCCAGCAGGTGCGCGTCAAGGTGCTCGAGACCGACGAGCGCGGCCGTCTGAAGCTGTCGATGAAGGCCGCTGATCCGGTCGAAGGCGCGGCGCAGTAAGCGTTGCCGCAGCGGTTCGCCGCTGCATGAAAAAACCGCCAGTGCGTGAGCCTGGCGGTTTTTTATTGGCTGGTTGAGAAGAAACCAGCCGGGAATCGCGCCGCGATCAGTCGCGCCACTCGCGCACGATCTGGGCCAGCTCTTCGCGCGTCATCTTGCGCGCCTTCAGGATGCGTACCAGTTCATCCTTCGAGACCGGCGTTTCGGCGACCAGTGCGGAAACATCTTCCGGCTGCACCGGATAGCCCCAGATCGGGTCGATCAGCTGTGCCTTGTCCGACTCGATCTTTTCGAGTGCCGGTCCGCCCTTGACGTTGACGTACACGATATAGCGGGTGTGGCCTTCAGGGAATGACGCGTCTTTGTACATGGGTGTGCCGGCCGGCAGGACGTGGAAGTTTTTGGCTTCGCCCTCCGATTCGATCAGGAGCGGTTCTTCCAGTTTGAAGTAAGTCGTTTGCGGCATGATGAAGTCCTGGATGGTATGAAAGAAGAACCCGACGCAGAATACGATGGCCAATAGGGCGGTAGAAAGGATGGCTCGGCTGGTTTTCATCTTGCGCTACCGCCGTAGGTCGTGACCGCCTTGGCTTTTCTGGAGGTGGAATTCTGGAGCATGGATTGCAGGTCTGCGGGCATGAAAATATTGTCCGGCCATCCGCGTGCGCGAACCAGGCTTTTTTCCATCATGCCCAGTCCACGGCCTTGCTGGTGTTTGGCCCGGTCGCGGTCGATGTCGGGGAAGATGACTTTGGCGGCAGAGACGCTCAGGGTGGTGCAGTTGGGACCAAGCGCATAATATTCGTCGATGATGACGGACGTTTTTGCGGCGGTCTTCGTTTTGGTTTTCTTGCCGGCGATTTTCTGGTCATAAAAAGCCAGTACTCTCTTGGCATTTTCTTCTGTCGTTTCGTAGGTGAATCCGGTCGTCACCCGTCCAAGGGCGTTCTCTCCCCTGATGTATGGAGCGAAATTGTTCCAGATATTGAGAATGCCTTCGCCTTCAGAGCCGCCAACGCCCCAGGTTTTTCCGTAGCGCCCATAATCGAATACCTTGTCGACCTCCGACGTGGTCACGCGCAGGGCGGCATGTCCATAGGCGTGGTCTCCGTACGGACCGCCGACCAGGATTTCGATCGACGCGGTACGTACCTGGATTTTCGTATTCTGGTTGGTGACGAGCCGAACTTGTTTGCTTGCCTTGGCAACTGGAACACTTACGTCTGGCATGATTCAACCGAGATGGTGTGTCCGAGGTCGGGGAAGTTCACGCTGCAGGTGCCGGCCGCTACCGGACTGACGCGGGCATGGCCGGCATCGTCCAACACGCCGCTGGTCTGTTTGCCGGCGGCATCGGTGAGCGTGAATGCCTGATTCGTAATCGGCTGATCTTCTGCATTCACCAGGTGAAATTCAACCCAGTTTTCTTCGTCGAGCAATTCGGCCATGGCCGGCATGAACGCGATGCCGGGATCGGCGACCTTGCTGGCTACCGGCGCCGTGCCGGGCACCTGGCCGTCGCCATGCGCATCGTTGTTGTTGGACAGACAGGTGCAATTGCCGGAGGTTTGGGATCCATGCAAAGCCATCGGCGCGCCGTCGATGATCTCGGTAGGATTACCGGTCGTGATCGTGCAGTTCTTGCGGCAGGAAACCTTGTCACCGATTCTGGCGATGGCCTTGCCGTTCACACTGGAAAATGCCGAGCCTGTCACCACGGTGCCACCGCAAGAGGTTTTGTCTCCGACACAAACGCTGCCAATTAAAGAGAACATGTTTTCCCTCAAGTGAAACGATGGAGGCCGCCATCGCAAAAGAGCAATCCAGATAACACGACAAGCGAGCGGGATACTCTACCATAACTCAATGTGAAACCATTGCTATCGGTAAGGGGGGGGCGGATAGCATGGCTCGGCTGACCGCGGATTTGCTCGCGCTGTGCTTGACCCTCCAGCCGCCACGGGGGTGTTTAACGACGGTGTGTCAGTGGCGACCGATGGTCGTCCGCCAAACCTGGCCGAGTTCATGAAAGTTTGCGCTCATACTACTCCTGCCACCACCTGACGGCCAGCGCCATCCCGTCGGCCCAACTGAACCTGCGGCTATCCAAGGTCTCGGCGCACATGCGCGGCGACCTGCGCCTCTACGCTTCCCACATCCCCGCCCTGATAGATCGCCAACGAACGCGTGAACGCCGTGGCTGTTTACCTGAAAGAAGGCAAACAAGTGCGCGTCAAGGTCCTGGAGACCGACGAGCGTGGCCGTCTGAAGCTGTCGATGAAGGCCGCTGATCCGGTCGAAGGCGCGGCGCAGTAATTTGCTGCCAAGCCGATAGCGGCTCGCCGCTGAAATAAAAAACCGCCAGTGCGTGAGCCTGGCGGTTTTTTTTGTCTTTTGAATCGCCGAATAGATTTGGAAATAGTTTAGGGAATATTCTTATGCGGGACTCCGGGTAAGCGCCTGCTGATTTTCATTCCAGATGCATAAAAGCGTTGTCGTACATCGGAATCGCGCCAATTAAGGCCTTTCATAATTTACAAAAAAGAATGCCAAACATATACTTGCTTTCCGGCAGCGCCAGCGCCTGAAACAGGCGCATTCTCCCACTAAATTTTTCCAGAATATTTTTTAAAAATCGACGAGCACGGCCGTTGTATGACCGTGGGCGGCCGATTGGCCGATCCTGCCATTTACGCGAATCACTGATCATGAAAAAAGTCTCGACACCTGTTTCAGCCCGCGCCGCCTGTGCGCTCGTGCTCACGCTCCTGAGCGGCTGCGCCGTGCAGGGCCAGCTCGGCAAGGACATGCGCTTCGGCATCGACAACGCCGCGCTGTTCGGCCGCACGATCGACGAGTTCGTGTTGCCCGACGGCAGTGGCGCCTCGGTGCGCGAATTCGAGAAACGCTATTCGGTGAAGCTCAATTCCTGGCAGCGCGTGGTCGGCATCGACAATGCCACCTCGGTGCGCTTCCGTTCATCGCAGCAGGTCGACGGCTACACCCTGATCGTGCTCGACAAGACCGAGCGCAATTGTCCCTATAAAACCCATCTGCTGGCGGTGAAAGGGGCGGAGGTGCGCAGCTGGGACTTCGGCAATTGCCGCACCCAGCCGCTGGTGGCGGTCACCGGCGATACCGCGCAGTTCGACGTGGCCGACGGCAGCCGCACCACGCGCTACGAATTCTCCGAAGGCCGGCTGCTGTACGGCCAGTTGCGTCCGCGCCCGCCGAGCCAGGGGCCGGCGCCGGCAATCGCCTCGACCTCGCGCGCGCCGGCTGTCAGCGTGACCAGGACGCCGCGCGTCGCCGAGGCCGTGCCGCCCGCGCCGGTGCGCGTCGCCGCCGCCGAACCCGTGCGGACGCCGGCGCCGGCGCCGGCAGTGGCCCAGCCGGTGGTCAACACCGGCGGCAGCAGCCGCAAGACCACGCGCGCGACCCTGCCCGCCGACGACCTGGTCTTCGAGCGCAAGGAGCAAGCCCCGCGCACCATTTACCTGAGCCGCTGATGTCGATCCGTACCACCTTCATCCTGGCGCTGCTGACCGCCATCTACCTGGCCCTGGAGCTCGGCTTCAACGCGCGCCTGCTCGATGCGCTGGGCGGCGAGATCAGCACCGACCAGGTGCACAATCTCGAGCATTATGGCCGCTGGCTGACCGGCCTGGCCGCCGCATTGTTCCTGCTGCAGGTGGCGATCCACTTGCGTCAGCACATCCGGCCGTCGCTGTTGCCGGCCTGGAGCCTGGCCACGGCGCTGGCCTGCGGCGGGTTGGCGTTCGGCGTCTACCAGTCGCTCGACCGCCTGACCGAATACCTGGTGGCGCGCAGCAGCGGAGAATTTCGCCGCGCCAGCATGACGGCGGTGCTGGCCAAGTCGGCGATGGTGAGCGGCGTCACGCGCCTGGGCAACCTGTCCGACGACCCTGGCGTGCTGCACCAGCCCGAAGGCAAGGCCTTCCTGGCGCTGTTCCCGTTGTTCGCCAGTTCGATGAGCTCGCTTGAATCGGAATTTGCGCCCGACAAGAAGGAGCAAGTGCGCCAGATCATCGAACGCGAGATGGGCGGGCCGGCGACCTATTACGCCGGCTACAAGCGCGCCATTGGCGAAACCCACGCCAGCTGGAAGCGCTACCGCGACAACAGCCCGGACCAGCTGCGCGCGCGCATCGACGGCTCGCTCAAGGCCGAACAGGACAAGGCCTGGAACAATTATGTGCGCGACCTCGGCCGGCGCGGCTGGTCGCCGTACACGGTGCCTTACGCCTACCAGGAGCGGGTGCGCAAGAAAGTCCAGGGCCGGGTTCCGGTGGCGAACGACTGGGACCTGAGCGACGAAGAGAGCTTTCGCGCCGCCGTGGCGCGCAAGGCCGAGCGTTCGGCCGGCAAGCGCCTGAACGCCACCTCGGTCACGATCGGCGGCAGCGCGGTGCCGTTCGGCCTGGCCTGGGAAGCCTTCCTGGCCCATCCCGGCGTGCAGTCGCAGCTGCGCGACCAATTAAAACTGCCGCGCGGGGTGCAGCTGCAGCCGCGCTACGCCAGCGGCGACGCCTTCCGCCGCGCCGTGTTCGAGCCGGCCATGGCGGCGCCGTTCAGGAAGATGTGGCCGGCCTATGAGGCAGACAGCACGCAGCTGGCCGACGGCGGCCGCTACGAAGACATCGGCCGCGACGCCGCGCGCGCCGTCATCGTGCCGCCGCTGGCGCTGTTCTTCTCGCTGCTCGGCGCCCTGATGCACCTGACCAAGCTGGCCTGCATGCTCAGCTACGCCGCGCTGCGCCAGACCCCGGGCGCCGCGCGCCATACCGGGCGCGTGCTCGGCGCCATCCTGCTGGTGGCGGTGCTCGGCATGGCGTCGCTGTGCGTGATCGACAACCGCTTTACCCGCAGCGCCGGCTACCAGGCGCTGGAAAACAAGATCGCCAGCTCGGAAGAGTCGCCGCTGGCCGGCTGGCTGATGGCGCGCGGCCTGCACGCGGTCGCCGTCGGGCAGGGCATGTTCTTCCCCGTGAACGAAGCCATCCGCACCCGGCTGCTGTTCGAGATGGAGTATGGATTCAACCCGCAACAACAAGGAACACCCGAGCATGAAGATCAATCCTGATGCCCGCCGTACCCTGGCCGCAATGGTGCTGGCCTTGGCCGCCACGGCCGCATCGGCGCAGGCGCACGACGAGCCGCGCCACCTGTCCGACCTGGAGGCGGCCGGCGCCGTGCTGATGGACGACGTCAACACGCCGCTGCTGCACCACGCCGCCACCGGCGAACCGTACGACCTGCGGGTGCTGGCGCGCGGCGACGAGCACACCAACATCGCGCGTCCCGAGCGTCCGCTGCGCAACAAGATCGAGAGCCGCGACGAGTTCGTGCGCCAGGATGCGCTGCCGGCCTGGGGCGCCTTCGTCGAGGAGCGGGTGGCGCTGGTGCGCGGCGCGCGTGCTTACCTGATCCCGATGCAGGCTTCGTGGGGCGAGTTCGATTTCGGGCGCTCGCAGTTTCCGGTCCAGTTGCAGATGAACCGGCGCGGCTTCAGGGCCGGCCCCAGCTACCACTGCGCCGGCACCTACAGCGCCGGGCCGAACCGCTCGTTCAAGACCGCCTGCCTGCACGCGGTGAACGAAGACCAGAACGATCCCTTCCTGCGCGCGTTCCCGATCGCCGACCATGCCCTGGCGCGCGAACTGCGCAACAACCGCTACAAGTACCTGCTGTTCGCGCTGGCCGAACCGGCCGCCAAGTACAAGGTGCTCAAAGGGAACGAGATCCGCTACATGCCGCTCGAGATCTATGCGGCGTCGGGCTTCCAGCCGGTGCGCATCACCGAGTTGATCCTGGCCACGTCGGAGGGCGACATCGTTGCCATCTCGCGCAAGGCTGGAGAACGCGCGCAGACGGCGCCCGGGGCAGAGGTGTCGACTACGTTGCCTGGCGCACCTGCGGCACCCGGCGCAGTATCTGCCACAGTACCCGGCGCCGCCGGCCTGCCCGCCGGCTGGACCATGGTCGCGCGCGACGAAGTGGTGACGCTGTACGCCGACCCGTCCAGCGTGCGGCGCCAGGGCCCGGTGGTCATGCTGCGCGCGATGATGGACCTGAACACGCCGGCCGCCTCGGGCATGCGCTCGTCGGTGGCACTGTACGAGCACGATTGCGGCAAGCGCACCACGCGCGTGATGCGCGACAAGGGTTACAGCGAACGCTACGGCCGCGGCGCCACCGTCGGCGAGACGCGCGAACCGCAGGCGCCGAACCGGCCCGCCGGCGGCACCATCGGCGAGTCGATGTTCAACTACGCCTGCAACGCCGCCGCCGTCCAATAACACCACAACTCCTTACCGACCCATGAAGACCACGCGTTCCGTCCTGTTCTGCACCTTGCTGGTGGCTGCGCTGCCGGCCGCCGCCGGCCCCAGCCTGGCGCTCACGAAAAGCCCGCAGGAGCCGCATGCGGTGCTGGACGACCTGAATCTGCTGCTGCTGTACGGCGCCAAGACCGGCCAGGCGCTGGCGCCGCTGCAGCTGGTCGAACTTACCGACGGCCGCGCGACCGACGACCTGCGCCAGGCGCTGGCGCGCTACCGCGCCGCCGGCGACGCGCGCGCGCGCTTCGAGCAGCAGTCGCTGATCGAGTACGCGGTGCAGGAGCGCCAGGACAGCCTGCGCAATGCGGCCCACTACGTGGTGCCGCTGGCCTCGACCATCGGCGCATTCGATGCGGGCAAGCTGCGCTTCCCGTTGCAGCTGCGCCTGGAAACGCCGGGCCGCGAGCACGAGCCGGGCAAGCAGTGCCTGCAACCGTACCGGCTGGGCGGGTCGACGCTGGTGGCCTGCCTGACCAGCGCCAGCCTGGCCTCGAACGACGAGATCTTCCACTACCTGCCGGTACATAACGCGGCCAGCGCCGCGTTGATCGAACAACGCCACCGCAGCGGCAGGCTGCGCATGTACGCGCTGGCGGTCGAGGCCGGCCCATACCAGCTGCACAATGTCCAGGGCGTGCAGCGCTGGACCCAGCCGGTTACCTTCACCGGGTTGCTGCTGCTCGATGCCGAGACCAGCCAGGTGCTGGGCGTGGCCAAGGCCCAGGGCGCGGCGGGGCAGGGCGGCGCTGCGCCGGCGCCAGCGCCGGTCACCGCGCCGGGCGCCGGTGCGCAGGTCGCCGACGCCGGCGCGGCGTCGGGGCCAGGCGCCAACGCCGGCCTGCAAGGCCCGGGGCGTTTGCCGGCGCGGCCTGCGGCGCCGGCCCCGGTGCGCGGCAACAACCCCGCGCCAGTGACGGACGGGCCAGTCGTCGACGATCCATCCGCACCGGCGCCGGGCGAGTTGGCGCAGGAAACGCCGCTGCCCGAGATCGACCGCCTGCTGTCGCTGCTCTCGCTGGCGGTCTACAGCGACCAGCGCAAGATCGACGCGGTGCAGGCCGAGATCGGCGACATCGACGCGACCATCGGCCGCATCGAGGCCGACCCCAATCGCAATCCCGGCGTGCGCGCCAGGGAGCTGCGCAAGCTGGCGCTGGCGCTGGAGGCCAAGCAGCGCGCGCTGGCCGGGCACGAGAACATGCTGGCACTGAAGGCCGGACTGCCGGCCAGCCACGGCCTGACAGCGGTCCCGATCGAACGCGCGCACCGCAGCGATAAAATCCACATGGAGCACTACCGCACCGTGGCCGGCCACCACATCATCGTGTTCCGCGGCTCGGACAACCGTCACGATTTCGAGACCGACTTCCAGCTCGCCACCACGCCCGAGATGCTGGCCGAGCTGGCGGCCAGGCTCAAGACCGGCACCGGCCCCGGCCCCGGCAGCGGCATGATCGCCGGCGCGCGCGGATCGATCGGCAACTGGATGCAGACCCAGGCCGATACCCAGGTCTCGACCAACCCGGCCGCCTTCCAGCTGGCCGACCACCTGGTGGCAGCATTGGTGCGCGGCGGCGTCAAGCCATCGAACATCATCCTGGCCGGCCACTCGCTGGGCGGCGGCCTGGCCCAGTTCGCTGGCCTGCGCAATCGCGTCGGCCAGATCGTCACCTTCAATCCGGCGCCGCTCAGCCCGCGCCAGACCGAGCTGCTCGCAACTTCTTCCTCCGCCAGCGGCGCGCGCCCGACGGTCACCCGCAACTACATCGCCTTCGTGCCGTCGCCACTGGGCGGTGGCACCTTCGACCCGGTGTCGAGCGCGCTGGCCGACGTCACCGGCCTGCGCGACCCGCGCAGCCTGCGCGTGCTGGGCGAAAAGCGCATCGTCACGGTCTGCAATGACCTCGAAAGCGAGGGCTATAAATCGTTCGCCAACGCGGCCCAGGGCATCGTCACCAAGCTCACCTTGAGCACCATGGCGGCCGGCAAGGGCGCCCTGGCGAATGCCGCCACTGCGCTCGGTGCGGCCAGCGGCGGCAGCGGCGCCGGCACCGACCACGTGTCGGCGATCGGCACCGGCGCGCGCTCGGGCCGTACCACCGGCAAGGTGCTGGGCGCGGGCATGAACTGCATGCGCCATCCCTTCCTGTGCAGCGCGGCCGCCGCCGGCGGCGGCATCGCCAGCGTCGCCACCAGCGTCAAGCTGCCCGAGCTGTACTCGATGTACAGCGCGCACAGCATGAAGCGGATGTACGAGTCGCTGCATGAAGAGGGGCCGCCGGCCTGCCATGCGATCCGGGTGGGGATGCCGCCGCTGGTAGCGGGCAACGAGATCTGATATGGCGACATGCGCTGCCGCATGTCGCACCGGTGAGTGAATGTGCTTGACCCTCTAGCCGCTACAGGGTATTTAATGGTATCCGTACACGACGCCCGCGGTGCGTGTGCGGACACTACGGAACCCGATGAAACGTCTCTTGCTGATACTGCTGCTGATCATGATGCCGCTCCAGTCCGTCTGGGCTGCGGGCGCGGTCTATTGCAGCCACGAGGAAGGCAGGATGCATCCGGGCCACCACGTCCACAAGCACCCGCCGTCAAACAGCCAGGACGATGACGGCCCGACCCAGCCCTGCGACGACTGCGACGCCTGCCACCACCTGTCGGCCAGCGCCATCCCTTCGGCCCAGCCGAACCTGCCGCTACCCAAGGTCTCGGCCCACATGCGCGGCGACCTGCGGCGCTACGTCTCCCACATCCCGGACCTGATTCCCCCGCCCGACCGGCCATCCCGCGCCTGACAGGGCGGGATTGCCAGCAACGCACGCGCGACCGCCGATGAAGGCGGCCGCCGCCGCACAACCACCCCGCCGAATTTCCACCGATTCGGAGCATCATCATGAAATCAGTATTCGCACTGCCGGCGCTGTGCCTGGCCGTGCTCGCCATGCCGTTCGTGGCCCACGCGCAGGCGCCGGTCACGCTCGATGCGGCGATCGAGCGCGCGCTGCACGCCAATCCCACCCTGCGCGCCGGCGTCAACGAAGCGGCGGCACAGGAAGGCGCTGTGGCCCAGGCCGGCGCCTTGCCCAATCCGGAACTGTCGCTGCTGCGCGAAGGCCAGGAGCGCGACACGCGCACCTCGACCGTCACCCTCAGCATCCCCATCGAACTGGGCGGCAAGCGCGCCGCCCGCATCGACGCCGCGACGCAGGATCGCCAGCTGGCGCTGATCGAAGCCGACGCCCTACGGGTGCAACTGCGCGCCGACACGGTCGCCGCCTTCCACGACGTGCATGCCGCCGCCGAGCGCCTGCGCATGGCGGGCGAGATGGCGGCGCTGGCCGCCAGCTCCACCCATGCCGCCGCGCGCCGGGTCGAAGCCGGCAAGGTCTCTCCGGTCGACGAGACCCGCGCGCGCGTGGCCGAGGCCAATGCCCGTATCGACGCCATGCACGCGACGCGCGACCTGGAGACGGCGCGGATGCGGCTGGCCGCGCTGTGGGGAGGCGATGGCGCCGGTCTCGAGATCGTGGCGCCAGCAGCTGGCTTGCCGCAGGCGCCGCCGCTGGACGCGCTGCTGGCCCGGCTCGACGCCGCCCCCGGCATGCGCCTGGCGCGCGCCCAGGTGGCCCAGCGCACCGCGCTCGCCCGGGTCGAGCAGGCGCGCCGCACGCCGGACGTCAACGTGATCGTCGGCGCCCGCCGCGAAGGCCCCGAGCAGCGCAACCAGGCGGTGCTCGGCGTCTCGGTGCCTCTGCCGCTGTTTGACCGCAACCACGGCGCGGTGCTGGCCGCGCTGCGCCGGGTCGGCCGTGCGCGCGACGAGCAGGATGCGGAAAGCGTGCGCCTGCGCAGCGCCCTGACCGAAGCCCACGCGCGCCTGCAAACCGCCCGCGCCGAAGCGCAGCTGATCGACGCCGAGATCCTGCCCGGCGCACGCAGCGCCGCGCACGCGGCGCAGCGCGGTTTCGAGGCCGGCAAGTTCGGCTTCCTCGACGTGCTCGACGCCCAGCGCACGCTGTTCCAGTCGCACACCCAATATCTGAACGCGGTGGCCCAGTGCCACCGCGCCGCCGCCGACATCGCCCGCCTGAGCGGCATGCCGGTCGACCAGGAGAATCCATGAACAAGCAACAAGCCAAGGTCATCGCCGTCATGCTGGCGCTGGCCCTCGTCCTCGCCGCCGTCGTGCTGCTGCGCGACCGCAGCAGCCTGAATCAAGACAGCCACGCCGAGCACGCCGAAGAGCAGCACGACGAGGCGGGCGGCGGCCATGACGACGACCATACGGACAAAGCCCACGACGACGGCGTGATCCGCTTCACCGACGCCCAGGTCACTACCGCCGGCATCACCCTGGCAGTCGCCGGAGCGCGCCACCTCGACACCTTCATCCGCATGCCGGGCCAGATCATGCTGAACCAGGACCGCACCGCCCACGTCACCCCGCGCGCCGCCGGCGCCGTGGAATCGGCCCCGGCCAGCCTGGGCCAGCGCGTAAAAAAGGGCCAGGTACTGGCCACCATCGCCAGCGCCGACGTCGCATCCCAGCGCGGCGCCTTGCTTGCCGCCGAGCGGCGCCTGGTCACCGCACGCAGCGTGCACGCCGCCGAAAAAACGCTGTACGAAGAAAAGGTCTCGGCGCGCCAGGACCTGATCCGCGCCGAGCAGGAGTTGCATGAAGCCGAGATCGCAGTGCAGGCCGCGCGCCAGCAGTTGCAGGCCTTGGGCGCCGGCGGGGCAGGGGAGGCATCCAACCGCCTGCAGATCCGCGCCCCGTTCGACGGCGTGATCGTCGAGAAGCACATCGCCCTGGGCGAAGTGGTCGGCGCCGACACGCGCGTGTTCACCATCAGCGACCTGTCCACCGTGTGGGCCGATGTGGTGGTGCCGGCGCGCGACCTCGACATTGTGCGCGAAGGCACCGGCGCCGTGATCCGCTCGATCGCGGCCGCCACGACGGCACCGGGGAAAGTCAGTTTCGTCAGTTCCCTGATCGGCGAGGAATCGCGCTCGGCCACCGCGCGCGTGGTGCTGGATAACCCGGGCAACGCCTGGCGCCCCGGCCTGGCCGTGAACGTCGACATCGTCACCGGTTCCAGCGACGTGCCGGTGGCAGTGGAGCGTGCCGCGCTGCAGACGGTCGACGCGCGCCAGGTGGTGTACCGGCGCGTGCAGGACGGCTTCGTCGCCCAGCCGGTCGCCACCGGCCGCTCGGACGCCAGCCACGTCGAGATCACCTCGGGCCTGCAGGCCGGCCAGCAGTATGCCGCCGCCGGCAGCTTCGCCGTCAAGGCGGAGCAGGGCAAGGGCGAAGCCAGCCATGACCACTGAGAATCACTGAGGACTACGCCATGTTCAACCGAATCATCCAGACCGCGATCGCCCAGCGCTGGCTGGTCATGCTGGCCACGCTGGCGATGGCCGTCATCGGTGTCTACAACTACGGCCGCCTGCCGATCGACGCGGTGCCGGACGTGACCAACGTCCAGGTGCAGATCAACACCGCCGCTCCCGGCTATTCGCCGCTCGAGACCGAGCAGCGCATCACCTTCCAGGTCGAATCCGTGCTGGCCGGCCTGCCGCAGCTGGAGTCGTTCCGCTCGCTGTCGCGCTACGGCCTGTCGCAGGTGACGGTGGTGTTCAAGGAAGGCACCGACATCCATTTCGCGCGCCAATTGGTGAGCCAGAAGCTGCAGGATGCGCGCGAAGGCCTGCCCGCCGGCGTGGTGCCGGCGCTGGGCCCGATCGCCACCGGCCTGAGTGAAATCTACCTGTGGACCGTGGAATCAGAGCCGGACGCGAAGAAGCCCGACGGCACGGAGTACACGCCGACTGACCTGCGCGAGATCCAGGACTGGATCATCAAGCCGCAGCTGCGCACCGTGCCCGGCGTCACCGAGATCAATTCGATCGGCGGCTTCGACAAGGAATACCTGGTCGCGCCCAGCACCGCCGCGCTGTCCTCGTACGGCCTGGAACTGGCCGACGTGGCGCGCGCGCTGGAGCGCAACAACAGCAACGTCGGCGCCGGCTACATCGAGCGCGAGGGCGAGCAGTACCTGGTGCGCGCGCCCGGGCAGGCGGCGTCGATGGACGATATCGGCAACATCGTGCTGACCAGCATTCGCGGCGTCCCGGTGCGGGTGCGCGACGTGGCCGAGGTGTCGATCGGACGCGAGCTGCGCACCGGCGCCGCCACCGAGAACGGGCAAGAGGTGGTGCTGGGCACCGTGTTCATGCTGATCGGCGAGAACAGCCGCGCGGTGTCGAAAGCGGTCGATGCGCGCATGCTCGAGATCAACCGCAGCCTGCCGGCCGGGATCAAGGCCGTCACCGTGTACGACCGCACCGTGCTGGTCGAGCGCGCCATCGCCACCGTGCGCAAGAATCTGGTCGAAGGCGCGATCCTGGTGGTGGCGGTGCTGTTCCTGTTCCTCGGGAACATCCGCGCCGCGATATTGACAGCCCTGGTGATTCCGCTGGCGATGCTGTTCACCTTCAGCGGCATGGTCGGCAACCGGGTCAGCGCCAATCTGCTCAGCCTGGGGGCGCTGGACTTCGGCATCATCGTCGACGGCGCCGTGGTGATCGTCGAGAACTGCGTGCGCCGCATCGCGGCTGCGCAGACCCGCCTCGGGCGCGTGCTCACGCGCGAGGAACGCTTTGCCGAGGTGTTCGCGGCGGCCGGCGAAGCGAGAAGGCCGCTGGTGTACGGCCAGCTGATCATCATGATCGTGTACCTGCCGATCTTCGCCCTCACCGGCATCGAGGGCAAGATGTTCCATCCGATGGCCTTCACGGTGGTGTTCGCGCTGCTGGGGGCGATGATCCTGTCCTTGACGTTCGTGCCGGCCGCGGTGGCGCTGTTCATCGGCCGCTCGGTGCAGGAAAAGGAAAGCCGCGTGATGCATGCGGCGCGCCGCTGGTACGCGCCGTGCCTGCGCTATGCGCTTGCCAATCGGCCGGTGATGCTGGCCTTCGCCGTGCTGGTCGTGGCGGTGACCGGCCTGATGGCCTCGCGCCTGGGGCTGGAATTCGCGCCCAACCTGGACGAGGGCGACATCGCCGTGATGACGGTGCGCATTCCCGGCACCAGCTTGAGCCAGTCGGTCAAGATGCAGCAGCAGATCGAGACCACGCTGCTGCAGAAGCACCCCGAGATCGCGCGCGTGTTCGCCCGCATCGGCACCGCCGAAATCGCCTCAGATCCGATGCCGCCGAATGTCGCCGACGGCATCGTGATGCTCAAACCCGAAAAGGACTGGCCGCGCCCGCGCAAGACGCGCGCCCAGCTGGTCGACGCAATGCGCGCCACCCTGGAAGCGTTGCCGGGGCAGGGCTACGAATTCAGTCAGCCGATCCAGCTGCGCGTCAACGAACTGGTGTCGGGCGTGCGCAGCGACGTCGCGGTCAAGGTGTTCGGCGACGACCTGGCGCTGCTGGACGCCAGCGCGCAGCAGGTCGCCGCCGCGCTGCGCCGGGTGCCGGGGGCAAGCGAAGTGCAGGTGGAACAGACCAGCGGCCTGCCGATGCTGCAGATCCGGGTCGACCGCGAGCGCGCTGCGCGCATGGGCCTGAACATCGGCGACGTCCAGGAGGCGATCGCCACCGCCACCGCCGGACGCGTGGCCGGCACGCTGTTCGAGGGCGACCGCCGCTTCGACGTCACCGTGCGCCTGCCGGAATCGCAGCGCGCCGACATCGACGCGCTGCGCCGGCTGCCGGTGGCGCTGCCAGTCCAAGCGGCCAGCCAGGCGCGCAGCTTCATCACGCTGGGCGAGATCGCCGCCTTCGAGGTCGCGCCCGGACCCAACCAGTTCAGCCGCGAGCAGGGCAAGCGGCGGGTGGTGGTCACGGCCAACGTGCGCGGGCGCGACATCGGCTCGTTCGTGGCCGAGGCGCGCGAACGGGTAGACCGCGACGTCGCGCTGCAGCCCGGCTACTGGCTGGGCTGGGGCGGCCAGTTCGAGCATTTGACCGCCGCCGCGGAGCGCCTGCGCCTGATCGTGCCGGCGTCGCTGCTGCTGGTCTTTGCCTTGCTGTACCTGGTGTTCAACAACCTGCGCGACGGCTTGCTGGTGTTTTCCGGGATCCCGTTCGCGCTGGCCGGCGGGGTGGCGGCGCTGTGGCTGCGCGATATCCCATTGTCGATCTCGGCGGCGGTCGGCTTCATCGCGCTGAGCGGGGTGGCGACCCTGAATGGCCTGGTGCTGGTGTCGTTCATCCGCAACCTGCGCGATGGCGGGATGGCGCTGGCGGAGGCGGTGCGCGAAGGGGCGCTGGCGCGCCTGCGGCCGGTGTTGATGACGGCGCTGGTGGCTTCGCTTGGCTTCGTGCCGATGGCGCTGGCGACCGGCACCGGGGCCGAGGTGCAGCGGCCGTTGGCGACGGTGGTCATCGGCGGCATCTGCTCGTCCACGGTATTGACGCTGCTGCTGCTGCCGGTGCTGGTCGAATGGGCGCACGGGACGAAGTTGCGCACGGATGCGACAGCGGCTCATTCTGGCGTGCGCGGGCTTTTCCGTATCCGGCGTAAAAATAGCCACTGAACAACTCAACCGTGCCATATGTACAGGGTGGGAGGTGGTATAGTTAGCTGTTTGACAGAATATAACGCCGGCACGGCGACGGCAGCGGCGGCGCTGCCGGGAAAACCGGGCCGCACCCACCAAAATTGCAAGGATACGACAGATGACCACGAAGGATTACGCGAGCGCCATCGGCGAGGTGATTCAACAAAACGAATCCGCCATCGGCTCCGAGTGGGTCGCCCAGCTCGAAGCGCTGATGGTGCGCAGCACCAGCGCTTCCCGTGAGCAGCTGCGCTCGCACTGCCAGCAGTTCCTGAAGGCGTTTGCCGGCGCAACCCGCGGCGGCGAACTGGGCAACATCGAGCACCGCTCGTGGGACGAGGTGCGCAACCTGCTGGCCGAAATCTCGTCGACCCGCGCCAAGTCCGGCTCGACCCCGAGCGAAACCGCGACCTTCGTGTTCTCGCTCAAGCAGCCGCTGTTCGGCCACCTGCGCCAGGCATTCGCCGCCGATCCCGAAGCGCTGGCCGCCGCCTCGTGGCTGGTGACCACCCTGCTCGACAAGCTGGGCCTGTACACCATCGAGGTGTTCCAGAAGACCAAGGACCAGATCATCGTGCGCCAGCAGCAGGAGCTGCTCGAGCTGTCCACGCCGGTGGTCAAGCTGTGGAACGGCATCCTGGCGCTGCCGCTGATCGGCACCCTGGA